>SDBV01008948.1_pt1 | contig 13399 bp, 12 predicted proteins | sample 2277081 | NCBI WGS metagenome assembly SDBV01 (sample SAMN10402039, study PRJNA504765) | marine sediment metagenome | isolation source: marine sediment core GS10_PC15, 223 cmbsf | place: Arctic Ocean: Southern Knipovich Ridge | collected 2010 | reverse complement strand
TCAACCAAATGCAAATAAAACCGCCAATTCGAGTGGTTGACAGCTATTTTGAGTTATGCTAGACTTTGTGAATGCTCAAACCGGACCATTCAGTCCGCCCCCATTATACACCGGTGCACCTCGGGCATTAGCCTGGTACAGTGTTTCCTATATATCATTAGTTCTGGTATAACTCTGGTATGAGAACCAGCAAACGAATAAATGTGGGTAACAAGGAGGTTGATATATGAGCTACCTGGTAAGCATAGACACTGGCAGCACCTTCACCGACGGCTTTTTCGCTAAGGATGGAGACGTAAAAAGGGTCAAGGTTGATACTACGCCTCACGACTTTGCGGTTTGTTTTATCAATCTGTTTGAAGAAGCGGCGAAGCAGTTTGGTGTCGGGCTCGCCGAAATGTTGAAAGACACGGAAATAGTGAGATTCTCATCTACAATCGGTACTAACACCCTTATCACTCAGTCAGGAAGCAAAGTGGGTCTAATCGTAACCAAAGGTTTTGAGAAGAGCCTCTACACAGAAAAAGCGGGAGAGAATCCGCTCTTCAATTTTGTTCTGTCGCCTGATATGGTTCTCGGGATTGATGAGAAGGTCGACAAGAAGGGGACATCAGTAAAGCCGCCCCAGGAGGACGAAGTAAGAAATGTCACCAGGCGACTCCTGCAACTGGGCAGTCGCGTCATTGTAGTTAGTCTGAGTAATTCAGCGTTGAATCCAGCCCATGAGAGACTGGTCAAAGAGATTATTGCCAGGGACTATCCGCGACATTACCTGGGGGCAGTCCCGCTCCTGCTTTCCAGTGAGATGACTCTGGTTACTGATGATACTTTGATGACAAACACCGCCGTAATAAACGCCTATATGCATCGCACTATGGCGAGTTTTATGTACCGTGCTGAGGAAGAACTGACAAAGAGAGGTTATTGGCGACCGTTATTAATAGCTCATGGGCGGGGTGGTGCCTCTCGGGTGTCAAAGGTAGTGGCTATTCAGACACTGAGCTCAGGGCCGGCCGGAGCAATGGCTGGCACCGCATTTATGAGTCAGCTCTACGGACTGTCAAAGGTAATCGCTATAGAAATTGGTGGCACCAGCATGGACTGTAGCGTGGTTCTCCAGGGCAACTACCAGGTTAACTACCGCCCTCAAATCCATGGCGTTGATATCAGTACACCAATGGTGGATATCCTCAGCGTAGGTGTTGGTGGTGGCTCAGTTGCCCGACCAAGAAAAGATACCCAGGATGTTGAGGTGGGACCTGAGAGTATGGGGGCGATACCAGGTCCAGCTTGCTTTGATCTTGGGGGTACGGAAGCCACGTTAACCGATGCCATGGTTGTACTTGGTTATCTCGATCCTGACTACTTCTGCGGCGGCAGGAGGAAACTGCAACGAGAAAAGGCGCGCCAGATCATAGCAGAAAAGCTAGCTGAACCACTGGGGATATCGATAGAGAACGCCGCACTCAAAGTCCTTAAGACAGTCGACCAGATAGGAGCCGACACTCTGAAGAGTGTAATGACAAGCAGGGGGATAGATACCCGGGATATGGTGCTATTCTCCTTTGGTGGTTCTGGCGGTATGTTCAGTACATCTATCGCTGCCAGGATGGGAATTGGCAAAGTATACTGCTTCGCCTTTAGTCCGGTCTTCGGTGCCTTCGGTATTAATACCACTGATGTATCTCACTACTACGAGTCCACACAGCGGATTACACTAAGGTCAGCATCGTCAGACTATTTGACTCGGTTTGACGCGTTTAATAACACCGTTCGCGAGTTGATTAACATGGCTCGCCGCGACCTAAAGGGAGAAGGATTACCCCTGGAGCAGGCAACATACTCGCTGGAACTGGAACTCAATGGCGAAAATGGTCGGTTGGTGGTTCAGTACCCGAAGACGCAACTGGAAAGCCCAAAAGATGTTATGGCAATATGTGATGCATATAGTACCAAAGGGGAGATAACCGCAGAGCTGCTGCGGTTAACAGCTAGGTGCCCGTTGAGCCATTATCAGTTGCCATGCTATGAACCGGTTGGGGTAAGCCCGGATAAAGGGCTTAAAGGCAAGAGGATGATCCACTGGGAGAGTGGCGATAGGGAAAGCAACATATATGAGCGACGTCTGCTTGATTGCGGGAACGTAGTCAAAGGCCCAGTAATCATTGAGGATGAGTACGACACCGTGGTAGTGCCACCGGGCAAGAAATGCACGGTAGACCAGTACCTTAATGGAGTTATTGAAAACGCCTGAACAATAACTGATGGCGGTAAGCCTTTCGCACAAATCAGGTGCGAATGAAAGGAGGAATTAATGAAGTTAGGAATAAAGCTAGGCAAGAGGCAGATAACAGAATACCTGGACATCGACCTGGACAATGAAATGTGGTGTTGCCACGTATGCAACAAGGAGCTGATAGCAGCGAGAGACAATTACAAAAAGGGTTGCCTGCTGTATGAACGGGACTCGAGGGACATATACGATCCCCTGGTGGAAGAAACGGGAGTACCTACCCTCTGTCCCGACCCAACCTGGGTAGCTATCGTCGAGTTCTATTGTCCCGGATGTGGAGTTATGGTTGAGACCGAGTTGTTACCGCTGGGGCACCCCATCACCCATGACATTGAGCTGGACATCGATAAACTGAAGGAAAAGACCATCAAGGAAAGGCAAGGAGGGTAAGATGGCTGCTACTATTGATGTTGATATTGGCGGCACTTTTAGTGACTGCCTCGTAACCTGGGGCGACAAGGTGGCTATGTCTAGAGCACCAACCACCGGCTACAATCTTTCCGTCGGATTTATGAACGCCCTACGTGATGCCGCTGCTGACCTGAACATGTCCCTTGAAGACTTGGTATCCAATACTGAGCTGATAAGGTACTCGACTACCATTGCTATGAACACTCTGATTCAAAGAACGGGGCCTCGGCTGGGATTAATTTGTACCGAAGGCTTTGAGGATATAATACCCATTGGCAAGGGCTCCTCTTGGGCTGATGCCAGGACAATAAAAGAAAGGCGGAATATCGCCAGGATTGAAAAGCCAGAGCCTTTAATTCCTCGAGACATGACGGTAGGAGTAAAGGAAAGAGTGGATATCATGGGGGAGGTACTCAGACCTCTAGATGATGAAGACTTCCTGGAGAAGCTGCGCTACCTGGTGGATAGAGGAGCCAGAGGCTTTGTCGTCAGCCTGATATCGTCTTTCACGAACCCTGTACATGAAAAGAGAATCAAGGAAATCATTGAGAGGGAGTATCCCGATAGCTATCTGGGAGCGATGCCGGTGGTCTTGTCCTCAGAGATATGCCCTAAGCGTCTGGAATATACCCGCAGCGTTACTACTGTGCTGAATACCTATCTGCATGAGTCGATGTGGAGCCAGCTCTGTGGTTTGGGCGATGAGTTGCGAAGCCAGGGCTATAAAAAAGCCTTGATGATGGTGCACAATGGTGGCGGCATGGCTGAGGTGTTCCGCACTGCTGCAATTCAGACCTTCAACGGCGGCCCGGTTTCGGGACTCATTGGTGGCGCCTTTCTTGGTAAGATGCTGGGCTATGATAACGTGGTAGTGAGCGACATGGGTGGCACCAGCTTTGATGTCGGTATAGTCGTCAAGGGGAGTACCCGCTTTTATGAATTCAGACCGGTAATCGACCGGTGGTGGGTGAACCTGAGCATGCTGGAGACGAAGTCCATTGGCGCCGGTGGCGGCTCAATCGCCTGGGTCAACCGATTAGTTGGTAATCGCCTTGAAGTTGGCCCCCAAGGCGCCGGTTCCATGCCAGGTCCAGCTGCCTATGACCTAGGCGGAACAGAACCTACGGTAACCGATGCCGATATTGTACTGGGCTATATTAATCCAGATTATTTCCACGGCGGCAAAATGAGGCTCAATGCGGAGAAGGCAGCAGCTGCTATCAAGGAGAAGATTGCGCAACCCCTGGGGATAGAAGTAGTGGAGGCAGCTTCGTTGATCAGGCGAATCGTTGACGCCAACATGGGAGACCTCATAAGAAAGGAGACTTCTCTCAGGGGCTATGATCCTGAAGACTTTGTCCTCTTTGCCGCTGGTGGTGCCGGCCCAACCCACTGCTGTGGCTATGGTCGGACTGCCCAGATAAATAAGTTCATCGTCTTCCCCTTTGCCCCGTGGTATTGTGCTTTCGGTGCCAGCACAATGGATACGGTTCACTATTATGAGCAAACATCGCTAATACCGTTGCTGGCACCGACTACTATGGCACCCTTTACCGACTACCCGAAGTTTAACCGGGTGGTAGAGGCTCTTAAGGAGCAAGCCGTTAAAGATATGACTGGCGAGGGATTCCCCCTCGAGTCCATCATTTTTAGCCTAGAGATAGAAGCGCAGTACGGTGGACAGCTAAACACCCTGCGCAGTTCATGTAGTCTCCTTGAAATCCACAGCGAACAGGACGTCATGACGGTATACAAGGAGTTTGAGAATGAATACAGTGAGTTCTTCAGTCCGTACTCCGTTTATCCACAGGGTGGGGTAGACATATTCAATTTCATTCTCAGAGCGGTAGTGCCCCATTCTAAGCCCGAACTGCGGGTATATCCAAAGAAAGAAGCAGAACCGGCTAAGGAGGCACTAAAGGGGAAGAGACCGGTTTACTGGCCAGTAAATGGTGACTTTCGTGAGGTGCCGGTTTATGAACAGACCCTGCTGGAACATGGCAACATAATTGAGGGACCTGCAATTATTGAGGCTGCGGATACGACCACAGTCCTGGAACCAGGCTGGAATCTTTCTGTGGATAAGTACCTGAATTTAATAATAGAGAGGGTAAAAGGAGGAGGATTATGAGAAAACCGGATTCAACAACTTTGCTGAAGTGGCTTAAGCCTGAGCCAATTTCTCCAGAACAGGAAAAGGGGTTGGCATTGCTGCAACCCGGTGAGTATGAAATTTACAATGAGCGGCTCAATACTTACCTTGATGAAGCGCGGGAGGTGTTTACCAGGACCGGCATGAGCAGCATGTTACGCTCTGGAGACTTGATAGTGGGAATCTATACTCCGGATGGGGATATGCCTACCGCCAGCATGGGGACGTACCTGCACTCGGTATCAGGCACCCTCATTGTTAAATACATAGCCAAAAATTGGGTGAACAACCCTACAGTAGGAGTCAAGGACGGCGATACTTTCTATGCTAACGAAGCACTCTTTGGAGGAATACACAACTGTGACCAGATAGCAGTAATGCCTGTGTTTAATGATGGTGAACTCATCGCCTGGGTCGCTGCTGCCGTCCATCAGTGTGAGACTGGTGGCGTTGACCCCGGCGGCTATACTATCATAGCTAAAAGCCGATGCTGGGAAGGAATGCGGTTAACGCCAATAAAGATAGGCTCTGACTTCAAGCTGCATGAAGATATGATAGAGATGATGGAGAATATGGTAACGCGGACGCCGCGCATGCAAAACACCGATGTCCGCGCCAGATTCACTGCGTGTGACCGGCTGCGGCGCAGAATTCAAGATCTGGCTCAGGAAAAGGACAATACCTGGCTGCAGGGATTATTCCGCCGACTAATTATTGAAGCCGAGAAGGCAGCACGCAAGAAAATCAGCGGCTGGAATGATGGCACCTTTCGGACGGTTTCATTGATAGACGGTACTGGCGCCGAAATATCCATGTTGCGGGTTTTTTGCACTTTGACCAAGAAAGGAGACCAGCTTACCTTCGACCTTACGGGCACATCCCCAGAGCATGATGCGGGCAGTATGCAAGCCACGCCTCATATCGTAGCGGCTCATATAGCTGTCTATCTCTTCGCCCATGCCTTCTGGGACGTACCCGTGTCCAACGGTGCTTATGCCCCGCTGGAGTTCCGTGTGCCTGAAGGCTGCTTTTATAATCCGGCCCCGATGGGGGCATTAGGAGATGCCCCACCAGCATGCCTGCCGGTATTCAACTTCTCCTACACTCTGTTCGGCAAGATGTTATTTGATAGCCCGGAAAAGTGGCTTATCACTGCTGCAAATGCTGACTGCTCCGCGGCAGTCGTGGCTGGCACCAACCAGTGGGGTGTCCCCGTAGCTGACCTGCTGACCTACTGCTTTAATACTTGCGGTCAGGGGGCCAGGTATGACAAAGACGGGGTGGATGCGTATGGCTTTAATTACTGCCATATAGGTAAAGGGGCCGATGCTGAGGAGTTGGAGATTCTGTTCCCGCTGCTGACACTTTTCCAAAGTCACCTTAAAGACAGCGCTGGCATGGGTAAGTACCGGGGTGGCTGTGGTGTGGGCAACGCTAATGTAATCCACGGCGTGCCCTGGTTTACCGAGCAAGCGGTCTGCCCAGGCGGTAGAGTGCCCTGCGGTTCACCTTTATTCGGCGGTTACCCGGCGCACAAGAGAGTATGGATTCGTATCAGGAATACCAACATCTGGGAAAAAATGAAGCGTGGGGATAAAGACATCCCCAAAAATCTGCAGGAGCTGCTCACCGAAAGAACCGTTAAGGGGAAATATGAGATTGAAGACTATCTGCACTCAGCGCAAATAGTGGAGAACGGGGACATTTTCGTTGACTTCTCCATGGGAGCTGGTGGTTACGGTGACGTTCTGGAGCGAAATCCAGACATGGTGATGGAAGACTTAAGGAAAGAAATAATCTCCCATCGTACTGCTCAGAAGGTTTGTAAGGTAGTTTACGACCCGGATAATTTTGATGTCGACTATCAAAAGACTGAGGAATTACGCCAGCAGGAAAGAGAAACTAGGAAGAAGCAGGGTAAAAGCTACGACGAATTCCTGAAGGGGTGGAGCCAGAAAAAACCGTCGGAACAGGCACTCAAATACTACGGCTCTTGGCCAGATGCCAAGAAGGTCCGGGATGTAATAAGGATATAAACCGAGATTTCCCATATCACTCATAGTGAACTAAAGGGGAAGAGACCAGCTTGCTGGCCAGTAACTGGTGACTTTCGTGAGGTGCCGGTTTATGAACAGAATCTGCTGGAACATGGCAACATAATTGAGGGACCTGCAATTATTGAGGCTGCGGATACGACCACAGTCCTGGAACCAGGCTGGAATCTTTCTGTGGATAAATACCTGAATTTAATAATAGAGAGGATAGAAGAAGAAGGGCGCACTTACGAACTGCCACATACCAACAGGTACAGCGTGCTCGCCTTGTTCTACTGGCAGCGGAGGGGATGGCCAATACAGCAATAGCTCAGGAGGTGGAAAAGGTGCTTCGCCGATGGATGTTTTCCTCCAAACGGGCCCTGGTGGCAACTATCATCAACTACATCCAAAAATTCAACAGGGAGGGGGCGAACCTCCCACTGGACAAGACCGCCAATCCCATTATTACTTCAGTTAATAACCCTGACAGAACACTAGATACGGGAGTTCTATAATGGATCAAGTTCCTGCCAAAGAATTGATAAGGCAACTCTTTTCCGGCAAGGAACTCCTTAGGCTACCGTTTATCCCCTGGTTATATGGACATGCGGCAAAACTAGAGCAGATTTCAGTGCGCGCTATGAGTACCGACCCTGGGAAATTATCCGCCGCGCTGCAAAATGCCTGGAAACTATATGGCCATGATGCCATTACTACTCCGTTTGACCTCACTCTAGAAGCTGAAGCCTCTGGCTGTAGCCTAACTTGGCAACACGATAACCAACCGCCCGATATTGTTCCCATGCTCCCAGTTGTCATTGATGCGATGGACATTGAAAAGAGAGGCAGGTTACCGGTAGTGTTGGAGGCAACGCGGAGAATAAAGACAGTGCTGGGGCAAAAGGTTCCATTAATTGCCGTGATAGCTGGTCCACTATCACTGGCAGCACGGTTACTGGGTAAAGATATATTACAAGAACTAGCCGATAACCGGGAGGAAACGATACATTTGTTAAATAATGTTTGTCAGGTATTGACCAAGACTTGTCAGGCATTTTGCGAATTAGAGCCTGAAGTCGTGGCTATTGCTGATGAGTATGTGCTGCGCTTGGCACCTCGGGACCTCGCTGTGGTGTCATCCTTGTTTCGCACCATAAGCAATCTTGTATGGTTTTACAACTCCCATCCGATACTGGTGACAAGATTAGTCGACGGTGAGGATGCAGGGATAGTCGCTGATATGCCCTTTGATGGTGTTGCCGTTGGTGGGCATCCTGAACCTACAGCCATCAAACGGCTCGTGGACAAAGGACTAGTAGTTGGCATTGGTATTCCGTTCTCCGTAGCCAGTGGTCCGACTGAGAAGGTAGCCAGCTTCATATCTGAATACTTATCGGTTACGGAGAGGAAGAGGCTTTTCATATCGCTAGAGTGGGAGGTCCCTTACCATACACCACCGGAACATATACTTAGCTTAGTGAAGACGATCGCTAGTCTCTGAGCCTAAACATGTCTTAACTTGAATATCCCAATTCAACTCGCAACAAGGCAATTCCTATCTGTCATTGCCTTTGGCCATTATGGTACCCTGTGCCACGGGCTGTCAAGCCTTATTGTTCCCTGGGGATGGCAAAACTCCATTCAAAGCTAAGCCTCACGATTGAAACAAATCCACCAAAAAATATTTCACCCCAAGCTAACTTAATTTCCACTCCAAAGCAAACTAACCAATTTGTTGTATAATATGGCTAATCTATTGGGATTTTCGACGAGGGTTTCATAAGCTATACCCACAAGTCATGTTGCCTACACAGGTCATTGAGCGTATTACCTTTGGGCATCCTGAGCAGTACAACAACGAGATACTTGGTTCACTGGCATATGTGCCGATGGAGCGGACCGATTATTGGCAGCTCTACAAACCATCCATGTGGGAAAGTGAGTGGGAGAAGATGACTTTTAGATATCACTACTCTACGTCAGACATTACCTGCGATGAAAGAGGTGACTAGCATATTTGAATGATTAGCAGGGAAAGGATAACTTCAAAATTAAGGAGGAGAGTATCATGTTGTCAGGTTATCCAAAGCCACGTTATCCTAAGTACAAGAGGCCCAAATCAGTTGATGAACTCATGCCTAAGGCAAGGGAGTTGGTAAACCAGCCCCCAGGACGGCACTACCATGGACTGAAACCAAGCTACAACATACAATCAGGGAATAAGATACTGTTTGTCATCTTGCACGAGTACAACCCTATGGTGATCGAAGCCATGTGCCGGGCGATGAGGGAGAAGGGGGCACGGGTAGATTTGTACACGCTGGACTCTACACCTGTAGCACCACCAGAGGAACTCCCCGTCCATGAAGTGTATGCTCACGGCAAAGAGGAAGGCGACTACAGCTATTACTATACTATGATAACCAACCTGATAAGGACCAGTACAGCCGAAGAGTTGGTTAGCCGCGAAAAGTATGACATGGTCATCGCAGGTGCAGCAGGTGCGCAGCCTAGCGTGCCCTTCCCGTGGCACAGGTTCAACTTCGTGGCTCTTGAAGACTTCGCCGGCCCCTTGATTGATACTCCGTCAGACTTACACGAGCTGATAAACAAGGAGACCTAGAACCAGGTACTTTCCTGCAGGGAGATAAGGCTCACTGACCCGGAGGGCACTGACTGTCAATGGACCAACTATATAGACGAGAGACCGTACCTGGAAAACCATCTGCTAGCCAGACCATGCAACATAGGTCACGGGTTTGGCGGCAAGGATGACTGCACCGGGGTGATAGCGGGGACACTAAACCATCTGGGTGCTTTCCCCAACTGCAAGGCTTACATAGAAGGGGGACAAGTTGTAAGGGTAGAGGGTGGTGGTAAATACGGCGAAGCCTGGCAGGAGATGCTGGAAAGGTTCAGAAACGTGAAAATCCCTCCTTATGCCCTGGACTTTGACGGTGAACCAAAGCATGAAGTGGAAGACCGCGGCCTTTTCTGGTATATGGAGTGCGCTATAGGTACCATACCGGGTGTCTCTCGTTTGCCCAGCGAAGGTCTTTTCAAGCACTATGCCAACTGCCTGCATGACCGTATGCGATCCGGCTACCTCCATCATGGCTTCGGCCCGACTTGGACATGGATGAAACCGATGATAAAGGCGGGCTTGCCCTGGGTACACCTGCACCTTCATTCGATATTCGCCACTCTTGAAGGCAAAAACAAAAAGGGGGAGACGGTAACAATTATTGATAAGGGGCATCTAACCTCCCTGGATAACCCAGAGGTGAGAGCGCTGGCGAAAAAGTACGGAGACCCTGATGAGTTACTTGCCGAGATATGGTTCCCTGCTCTGCCCGGAATCAATGCGCCGGGTGACTACATGAGGGACTACGGGCAAAATCCTCTTCTCTGGATCATGAAAGAAGCTCAGGAGCATCCCATCTGGATAGACTAGCGGCTGTGCCACCACGTCCCGTTACTCATGGGAATAATACGTCGGTCCATCAGCGGCCACTATATAGGTGGAAGAAGTGCCAGAAAAAGCGTTGGGGAAAGCCCCTGCTACCTTAACCTTATACCTGGAAAGGGCGCTCGTATTTTCTGATAAACACCCCGACTTTTACAGCCGGCTATATCACCCACTGAGAGACTTGGCATTGTCATTGGAACTTGGATGATACTATGCCAATGCCACATGGAGCACCTACAAAGGCGGTTTTTTTGGCGTAGCTAAGGTAAGGGAGTCACTTGGTAGTGCAGGCTTCAGTAGCCTCCCAGACAACCCGTAGTGCCCCGACCACGACAGCGCTGTACTGCCCGGGAACGTCCGCCTTTCTTGCTTATCCTCAGCCTATTCACCTGATGCAGACGAATTACAGCCTTGCGGTGATACCCCATTACCTTGGTAAACTCGTCCAGAATCTTACCCTTATCTTGGCCCTTGGCTATAGTGGGAAGACATTCTTCCCTTTAATTTTCTGCCTCGGGGTCCCTACCGCCACAAATTTTTCGACAAGTTTTCCACACAATCTCAACTAGAGCCCAAAAGGCTTGACAAAAATTAACTCGGAAGCTATTATTAAGCGATGTTGTCTATAAAAATTAACTCGGAAGCTATTATTAGGCAATGTTATCTGTTAAATGAATGTAAGGAGGCAAATATAAGGAAAATAGCGAATGTAAGGAGGTAAATATGAGGAAAATAGCGAATGTAAGGAGGTCAATATGAAGAAAGGCAAAGTTTTAGTAATCGCAGGTGTTGCTATTTTGATGCTGATGCTGGTAGTACTGCCTCTATTAGCAGCCTGTGCCAAACCAGCCCCATCAGCACCAATTAAGATTGGTGTGATCGTGGACTTCACCGGAGTTGGAGCCGACTATGGTCCTCAATTCGAAGAGGGGTATCTACTCCGATTTGAAGAAGCGAACTATCAGGCTGCTGGCAGGACTATAGAACTTATCTGGGAAGACGGCGGCACTGCTCCGGATGTTGCCTTAGATAAAGCCAGAAAGTTGGTGGAAAGTGATGGTGTTCAGATTGTCCTCGGTCCTGCGTACACAGGACCGCAAGTTGGTGTGGCACCGTATTTTAAGGAGCACAATATTCTCTCTTTGGCCCAGTTCGGTTTGGACTATGAGGAACTAGTAGAATACGGGACTTGGATAGCGCCACAATCAACCACTTATGCTCAGGTGATGGCTCTGGGAGAGCATATGGCTGACCTGGGTTATAAAAACATAGCCACCATTACCATGGACTACTCCGCAGGGTACAAATATATGGGCGGCATCGAAGATAAGTTCAAGGAAAAAGGCGGAACAATCGTCCAGCAGCAGTTCGTGCCACTCGGTACGGCAGATTTCAGTGCCTATATAACTAATGTAAGCGATGAGGCTGATGCTGTTGTTACTGTCGTATGGGGATTAGCCGGTTTCATTCAGCAATGGGACAGCTTCGGTATGACGCTTCCACGATTCCACGCTTACATGGCGCTGGATATTTGGCAGGACAATTTGCCGTCGGTAGGACCCATTACACCGGGCGGGGTAGGAATGGACATGTACACCTGGACTATTGATACGCCGGAAAACAAGAGGTTTGTGGACGCTTTTGAAAAAAGGTTTGGAAATAAACCGGAAGAACTCAACGCAACGGGTTATAGCCAAGCCTCTATCGTTTTGGCAGCATTAGAAGCTACAGGTGGTGATGAGTCCTTTGACAAAATGTGGGACGCCATTATCAATCTCAAACTAGACCTCCCGCAGGGGCCTGTTTCCTTTACCCCCAATGGAGTGGGCATAATTACCACTTACGCTACTGCGATAGAAAAAGTAGAGGGTAAATGGGCTATAGTGGTTAAAGAGCAGTATGACGGTATAACTGACCCAAGGTGAAGTCTGTTTATACTGTTTATAATACAATAGGGGGGGTGGCGTGGGGCCGCCCCCCCTATTACTACGCCAAACATAACCTCAGTTTCACAAGGTCTGATTTTTTAAAAGTGACATCCTAAAATGGGTTTGTGCGATGAATTCAGCAAAATAAAAACTATTCAGCCAGATACCGACTGGATCTTGTATTATCAGACAGCTTGGGATGTATAAATTATTACCATGATGTCAATAGTTGTGAGTTTACTAAATGGAATATCGTTTGGCGCAGTGTTGTTTCTTCTCGCTGCCGGACTCTCCCTGATATTGGGACTGATGGGCATTTTCAACCTTGCGCATGGCGCACTCTATATGTTAGGTGCGTATGTGGGATGGACTATAGCTGTTAAGCTGGGGTTAAGTTTCTGGCTTGCGGCTCTAGTTGGGGGTTTAGCTGCTGGGCTGGTTGGAGTGCTCATGGAACGCGGTTTTTTATCTCGTCTTTACAAGAAATATAACGAGCAAGTACTTTTGACTCTCGGTTTTGTGTACATCGCCGAGAATACTGTTAGATGGATCTGGGGAAGTGCACTCAGGCCTCCTTTTACAGCAGCACTTTTAGCCGGCCCTTTATTTATAGGCGAATTCTCTTACCCGGCAAGCCGTCTTGTTACCATTCTTATAGCTTTGATTTTGGCGGTGGTTCTCTGGTTGGTGCATGAGAAGACTCGCGCTGGGGTTATCGTTCGGGCAGGAATGGATAACGAAGAAATGACCATGGGGCTGGGGATTAACCTGAGACGTGTTTCAAGCATTGTTTTTGGGCTTGCTGCTTTTATCGCCGGCTTTGCCGGTGTCATTGGAGCACAAATAATTGGTGTTTCACCGGACTATGGGATGAATATCTTGCTTCTAGCCCTGATAGTATTAGTGGTGGGCGGCATAGGTTCAATACAGGGAGCTTTACTGGGCGCAATGATAATAGGCATTGTCCTGGCTTTCGGTCCCGTTTATTTTCCCCTCTTGGACATGTTTGCGATGTATTTAACAATGGTCATTATTTTGGCATTGAAGCCCTCCGGTCTCATGGGGAGGGGAATTGCTTAAATGAAACGGGTTCTCTCACATCGGCCACAG
>SDBV01008947.1_pt1 | contig 13400 bp, 16 predicted proteins | sample 2277081 | NCBI WGS metagenome assembly SDBV01 (sample SAMN10402039, study PRJNA504765) | marine sediment metagenome | isolation source: marine sediment core GS10_PC15, 223 cmbsf | place: Arctic Ocean: Southern Knipovich Ridge | collected 2010 | reverse complement strand
GGCGTCATTGAGCGGATTGAACCGGCGGAGGTCGTCGAGCGGGACCTCCATGCACTGGAGACCCGTGCCGGCGTGCAGGGATCCCGGGGCGCGGATGAGCCGGTGCTTGTCGTACGTGACCTGGCGGTCGTGGTCGGGCACCGACATCAGCAGGGTAGCGGCGAAATAGATCCAGGCACGCTGCGCAGGCGAGAGGAACGGCAATTGCCTGGACTGTTTCCAGAAGCCCCATTTTTCGATCCTGTGAGCCATCTTCCGCAGCGTGTCATCCGAGAGCCCCAGGTCGCCGAAGGCGTAGTCTCGCTGAGTCTTGCGCAGCCAGGCTGACCGTTCTCGGGGTGTGAGTCCGAGGAGCCGGTCAAGGATTGCTGCTACCTCGGTGACCACCCGGGCCTCCATCCCCTCGGTTGACAGAGCGGCGAGCCGGATCGGAGCGCCGGTGGCCCTTGTGAAACCTAAGGCGGCGACATAGTCGGATATCTCGCGCCGCTCCTGGTTCTCGAGTTTCCAGATCTGGGGATCCCGGACGTGAACGTGGTAACCGCGTCCACCAGAGAACACCACGGTGAGGTAGCGTTCTTCGATTCCGAAATCGGGGATGAGGATCTCGTGGACGAGTTTCTCGACGCGCCATTTGGCCAGCTGCAGCTGTCCGGGGAGCTCCTCGTCGGCCGCTCCTGCGAGGTGATCGCAATCGATATCGAACACCAGGTCGCAGCCCATCCATCCTTTCTCGGCCATGGTCGGCGCTGCGGGATCTTCGAAATAGGCGGCCGAGTGGTAGACGGCCCGTGGCACCTTGCGGCTGACGTACCACTCGAGGTCTGGCAGCGCCATCTGGTGATGACGGGACATGCCTTCCCAGTCGAACGAGAGAAACGCCAGTTCGCGCCGGTGCAGCCTGGGAACGCGAGGCGCCGGGTTGGAGCTGTACCATTGGAGGAATTTCCTCCGCAGGTATGCCCGCGATCGGGCTATCGCTGTTTCATGGCTGTCGCTAGTTGAAATCAATTGTGCACTCCGAGAAGGACTACCGGCCGGCGGCTACAGGGGAACGTCACAAAAGGTTTTTGGCTAGGACGATACCGTTAGGAGTCAAGGGCGTCCGCCCCCGCGAGAGGCCACTCCGAGATGGTCTACCGACTTTGTAGGTCCTCTCGCTTTCCCCCTCATAGCCATTTTCGGCGGGGCGGGGGTTATGCAATCCCCCCGCCCCGGGTCTATTTTTTCTCCGGCATCCACCCTCTCGAGAGAGAGGGCCCCGGTTGGCTGGATCCCACCACCCGGGCCCCAGGGTGATCACCGGCGAAGACCAAGCATTGGAGAAACCGGGTCCACCCTGGGGGATGCCGTCGCGCTGTCGCGGCCGGTTTGCTGCAACCGGCCGGTGAACCTTAAGTTTGACCGGCCTGACTAGAGGAGACCCCAGGCCAGTATGGATACACCCACGACAACGGGCACCACGACCCAGCGGAAATAGAACCTCCGCCAGACCCATCGTCTCCGCACCTTGTTCTCGGCCTCTATCTCCGCCAGGGCGGCCCGTATGGACTCAGTGCTGGCGTTGTCCCCGGTCTTCTCTCGAAGGCGCATGAGGGTCATCGACATACTTCGCAGGGATCGGTCGGCTGTCATGGAATCAACTCCTCAGTCGTGTTGATAATCTCGTCCATCTTCATCGTCCAGTAGATCCAATATTCCCGGTTCAGATCGGTCTTGAGTCGGCGGCCCATATCGCCCTGTGCGGCTTTGAGGAGATGGATGGCATACGTGAGCCCAGTGCGGACCAGGGCAATCTGTGTCTCGTCGCTCAAGTGCCCCGTGTCTCCTTGAAATAGTTCTCGGCTTTGCACACCTTGCAGAAGCGAGGCTTGACGAAGGTGGCGACCTGGGCCCTGGTGAGGATTTGCCCTCTCCCGACGCAGGACGTGTTCCGGCGGTGGACGACATCATTCACGCTCCACGTGAAGATGAACTCAGACATGGAAGTCCCTCTCGGTCTTGCAGACTCCGCAGAAGGCCAGGACCTCCATCTTGAGGAGTTCCTCTCTAGTGATGGAGTGAGAGTAATGCCCGGCGCATTCTGAACTCCGGTGGATGAGGCCCGTTTTGCTGAAGAAGTAGAATTGGTCGCCAAAATTCATCGCAGGTTCAGCCTCGGGCTCCTTCGATCTGTCAGACGGGTGGATCTCGGTGTGTGAGGCCGGGTTCTTGTTCTCGTTGCGGTGGGTCAGTCCATAAACCGTGGTGGCGGTCGAAATGCCCCATTGTTCATCGACCTCGTCGCCTTCCTCCAGGGTTCTGGCCACCCAATAGAGCATTTTCAGGGGCTCCTTGCGGTTCTTTGTGAATTTCGACCTGTCAAAGCAAGTGGTCAGAATAGTGGACGTGGGCACCATTCGGTCCCGCGGATCGTACATGGAGAGCTGATGACGCACCCACTCATCGCCGGCATCATCTAGAGTCCCCGTGCCCACATAGTGGTCCTCGAACACTCCGTCCTTGTATTCGAGAATGTAGCCGTAAACGGCTTGTTCTTCTTTCTCTTCGTCAGCCATGTCCCCTCCACTCCTCGCGTCCCTCCAACGCCGCCTGGAGGTCCCAGCGTTCTTCGGCTTCCAGTATTGAGCCAAGGACGTGACATTCTCCTTCAGTAATCCATTCGTTGTCGAGCACTTTGATTACCTCCTCGTGAACCCACAATGCGAAGCTGAGGTCTGGATCATCAATCCATCCCTGGACAATGCCGCGAATTTCATCTCTCTGTGCCGGGGTCAGATCTAACTTTTTTCCGGGGTCCTTTCCGGGCTCGATGTAGATAGGTAAGTTGGTTCGTACGTCGCTCGCCATCATCCCACCACCGCATCGGGGATGGTGGCCACCTCGGTCTCGTCCAGGAACCCGAGGCCGCAGATGGAGAGAGTCACGCGCCGCTTGCTTTTGGTCTCGGCAGTCATCATAGAATTCGCCAGGGCGTCTCCTTGCAACTCCCAGGTCTCCCCGCTACGGTTGCTGCCGGTCAGGGCCTTCGCCCCTGTGGACACATCAGTGCGCCCGTCGGGGGTGGTGGCCTTCGCGGTGACGATGTAGATTCCGTTCTCGGTCCGGCGGTCTACGAACTCGATGGAGATGTTGTGGATGGCCCGGAGTTGGTCGGTGCAGTCCCGTTTGGCGTAGAGTTGCGTCATCTTCTTCTTGTCGCGCCAGAAGGTGATGTAGTCGAATGGACGGGTGAGCGGATTGAGCCCGAGGGATTTGCAGACGGCGGTGTAGTACTGGACCTTCTGCACCGGGGACAGGAGCTCCAGGTTCCCGGTGGCCAGGACCTTGGCGGCAGTCTCGGCATCCACGTCGGTGGCGGCCTGAGCCGCCTGCAGGGCCCGGTCGCCCAGGGTGGCGGGTGGTGGCGCGGGAGCCCTGGTCTCCGGCTCAGGTTCGGCTTTCGGAGGGGGCGGAATCCTGGGGGCCTCTTCCTTCACCTGTTCCCTGAGTTTTTCAATCTCACGATAGAGGTCGGGAAACTGTGCCTGCGGGATGATCTCCTCGAGTTTGTCCGACTTGATGGCGATGGAGGCGACACCAGTGCTGACGAAGGCGTAGACCTGGACACTGCCGTTCTTGCGTAGAAAGCCGCAATCGATGTCAAGGGGCAGGACAACCCATCCCTGTTTCTTCTTGGCCTCGGTGAATTCCTTCACCTTCTGTTGAGTTACTTCTAGAGTGTCCATCTACTTCGCCTCGTGTTCTATCATGATGGCCCGGCCGATGGCTTCTGCCACCTTCGGAGGGACAGCATTGCCGATCTGCCTGTCCCGTTGTGTTTTGTTTCCGAGGAACACGTAGTCAGGCGGGAACGATTGCAAAGCCGCGCACTCTTCATTGCTCAGCTGCCTGCCAATCATCCGCCCAGCTCTTCTTCGGTCGCTTCCGCCGAACTTGCTCTCCGTGGCGGTTATCGTGTGGGATGGAGATCGCAGAGAGGGGGGCTTGACCACGATGGTGTGGGAGGGCTCATCTGGGTTTCGTGGAATGGCTCTGCACTCTCCGACCCCTGGTTCTCCCCCGCCGGGGATGAGACTCATCCGGCTGGCAGCAGACGTGATGGTGGTGGAGGGCCGGTCTGCGGAGTGAACGGAGGGACCGGCCCGGACATTCTCGAAGCACCGGTCCACGAATTTCCATTGACTCTTACTCTTCACAGTGAGTGTGGGCGCGGGGTGCTCGGCGGCCCTCTCCTGCGTGGATCCATCTCTCCCCTGATCTCGATGTGTGTCCACATAGCCCTCCAGCTGGAGGGCCTCGCCGAGACTCACCCATCGGCCCAGGCGCACGCCCTCCAGGTTCACCACCGGGCCGTTCTTCGTATGAGTCGGGTTGGGATCCGGGAACTTCCCCGCAAACACTCTCTTCCTGGTCTGCGGCACCCCGAAATCGGCTGCGTTGTAAATCCGGACCTTTTCGTAGAACCCGTTGAGGTGGTGTCTGACCTGGGGCACGTTCTCCATGGTGAACCAGCGAGGCTGAATCTCCCCGACGGCCTCTTCGTATGCCCGCAGGTCTGGCAATGCCTTCTCCGGGTCAGCATTGTTATTGGCGGCAGATAGGTTCTGGCAAGGAGGGGAGCCGTGGACGAGGTCCACCTTCCCCTGGAGTCGATCCCACCTGATGGCCGGCCGGGTCAGGTCCATCAGCACGTGTTCTGCGCGGGGGTGGTTGACCTTGTGAGAGGCTAGGGCGACAGGATCCATGTCCACCGCCAGGAGGCAGTTCAATCCCGCCGCCGCAAGCCCCTCACTGGCGCCGCCTGCTCCGCAGAAGAGGTCCACAAAGGTAGGTGCCCCTGAAGTGACCTGGCGAACGGGCGCCGGTGCATCCGGAGGCGCGGGTTTCGTCTTCAGGATGAACACCCACCAGAACGAGTGGTTCTTGCGGAAATGCTTCTGATAGGGATGTCGTTGAGGCGGCTTGCCCTTCTGGACCAGGACAAGGAGGTCCTTTGCATAGTAGCCGAGCTCCTCGGCCTGTTGAAAGATCCGGATGTGGTTCCAGCGCTGCTTGCCGGCCTCGATCTCATCCTGGCACTTCACCACGAGCACGCCGCCTTTCTTCAGAACACGACGCGCCTCCAACATGCCGTTGTAGTAGAGGTCGATGATCTGCTTCGATCCGCCCGTGATGGAGTTGTTGTTATACATGGAGGAGATGGACTCCTTCATCGGCGCCGTGGACGAGTGTGCATAGGGCGGGTCTAGGATCAGTGCGTCCAGGGACTCGGTCTTGTACGGGAGGGCCTGCAGGTCCGCCTTCAACACCTCCTCGGCGAGCGGCTCGAGGTCCGAGCGTAGTAGATCGTAATCGTCCTGCAGGCCATTCTGCCAGAACTTGCCTTTGTTGAAGGTGACATCGGCGACCCTGGACCCTTTCGGGATGTAGAGTTGGAGGATCTGGGGGAACTGGTCCGCGTTGTGCCCCACCATCCCGGTGTAGAGAATCTCAGTCATCGTCCCTCGCGCCGTCGTTTCGCATGAGGCCACCTTTCTCCGGAAACTATTCTGGAGATGTAATATCGGTTCACTCCGTGGCTTTCGGCGATACTTCGTCGACTTTCTCCTCTCTCAACCCGGTTGTGAATGTCTTCGACATCTTCTTCGGTAAGCTTCGACATCGAGTTCTTTGCACCGATCGGGTTGTAGGTAGTTCCATGTATGATTTTGTCCCTCTGGTTGTCTTGGGGAGACTTCCACTTGAGATTCTCCAACCGATTATCAAGCGGATTTCCATTTTCATGGGCGGCTTGGAAGCCATCCGGTGGCGGACCCCTGAATGTTAAGAGCACCAGCCGGTGAATCATACGAGTAACCCTGGGCTCTTCACCGCCGTAGAGGGCCACGGCGTAGTATCCGGCTCCTCCTTTCAGGTCCGGACGGCGCAGGAGCCCGGGGGAAAGGGCCTTTGGTTCCATACCGAGGTGAGAACGGACTCTTCCCATAGTTGAGACCATGTAGCGTTGTTCCCACCCTGGAATCCACCCCCATCTTTCCTCGGTGTCGGTCATCATGGTCGTTCTCTCCTTCCCGGCTTTCTGAAGTTGAGGCAGTAGTGGTGATGGTTGGACGTCAGCCAGTTGGACGGCCAGCCGGCAAGTGTGAGTGGCTTGTTATCCTGACACCAGATCTTCTCCGGCTTCAATTCCCAATCGGTCCTGTTCCTGATCTCCAGGCCGGCCTCCCATGCCATTGGGGTGAACGGTTGCCGGACCTCATTCTGGACCACGATGGTCATGTAAGTGCCCGCCTTCGCCTTCGGAAACAGCCGATCCGCGAGGTCAGCGAGCCAGTTCAGCCAGTCGCTGTATTCCATGTTCCCGGCATCGCGCTTATCGGTGCCGTAGGTGTATTTCATCCCCTTCTCCTTCCGCTGTTTCGACCGGGTGTCTACGCCGCCGCCGGACTTGTGCAAGGTGTCAGCATAGGGCGGCGAGAAGATGATGTAGTCTACAGAATCGTCCGGGATGTTGCGGACTTCGGCAGTGGCTTCTCCTCCCAGGATGGTGGGCTCCCAGTACCGTTTATAGTCCTCACTCCCGATATGAGAATCTAGGGTCCTCTGGTCTTCATGCAGATAGTAATCATTCATGATCTTCCGGAACAGATCTATGTTGTCAGGGTAGAGCTCGATGCCAATCGACAACCGCTTCAGGAGGGCAGCAGCGATGAGTGTGGACCCGGAGCCCATCGTGGGGTCGAGGACGACATCTCCCGGCCTGGTGAAGATTTCAATCCAGTGCGCCGCTACTTGCTTGGGAAAGGTAGCAACGTGCTCTTTCTTGAGCCTCCACTCCGGCTCCCGGCCGTTGATGATCATCCACGACTTGGTTGATATCTTCCAGAACTTGGCGTCCCGGTCGTTGTAGGCGGTGGTCTGCTTCGCCTTCTTCAATGTGGCCACCTCAGGCAACAGGGAGGGATGCATTGGGGATAGGCGACGGCCAGACAGGCGACACCGACGTGCGAGCATTGCTCTGGATCTGGAAGGCCTGCCTTCGATGCCATGATCTCCTCAGATCAACCCGGATGGGTTATAATAAATCCGCCCTGACGGGTGGTGCAACCACTTGGGAATTCCGCCTCAAAAGAACAGGCTGGCAATCCAGCCCCAGATGATAGTCGGCGAAGGGAGGAGTGCCACGACCAACCCGGTGAGAAGACTGATGAATATCCCCCAGCGGATGACTCTCTTCTTGCCGAATATCTCATACGCCGAGCGTTTCGGGTCCACAAGGGGAATCAATTGCTCCAGTTTGACGATGAGCAGCCGGAAGTCGTCGTGCATCTTGCAGACCATGTCGGGGCGGCTCTTGCGGAGATCGTCTGTGTCCTCTGCGATGTTGTAGACGGACCACACCACTGCCTTCATGGCCTTTGCGAACTCGGGATGGAAGTCTTTGATGAGCCGCCAGTTGATGGGTTCGATTACTTCCTGGTCGACGGTCTCCGCCAGCAGCGCGCGGACCTCGGAGATCCTCGAGCCACCGCGGAATACCGGGGGGTCAGGTAGGACCGGGAGGGTCATGCCGCGGCCGGGGTTGATGGGGGGTAGGGAGAGCGGGTTTACGGAGGATTCGTCGGGGACCTCCCCTGCTACCCGTTCGTTACTTACCGGGACAGACCGCTGCTTCCTTCTTCTCTGGAACATGGCCTATACATTGGTCCCCAACGTGGTGAACTTCGCGGCCGAGTTGGAGAGTGCATCCTTTGTGTTGGTCAAGCCCCCTTGGAAGATACTGGCGAGCCCCCTGATGTTGCCTATCAGCCCCTGGACTTGGTCGGAGAGTCTGAGGAATTCGTCGGCGATCACTTCGGCATCAGTAATCCCGAAGGTGTTGGTGGCGAGCCCGAATCCCCCGTTGACGGCTTTCTGCACATTGCTACGGCGGCTCTGGATGGAGGATAGACGTGATGCGAAAAGGGAATCGACCCCCTGAACCTGGGCGACCCGAGAGGCTATGTTGCTGGCTTGGGTGTCGAAGTCCCCTTTGATGCCGGTGGTGCCGGTTTTGAACCGGGTGGTGTCGCGGTTCTGGATCTTCCCCTGGATGGTTGGCACGGAGGTGTTCAGCGACGATATGGACGCAAGCTCCGATGAGAGAGATCCTCGGACATCCTGAGTGAATTTCGGTGATGAAGTAAAGCCACTGAGCTTGCCGTCAATCTGCGCATCCAGTGGCCCGTTCGTCTGTGTGAAGTTGGTGAACCTCGTATTGATTGCCTGGTCGACTGGCCCATTGGGGGCAGTGATGGCAGCGAGGTCCGCGTTGACGCCGATGAGCCTGGAGTCTACCCGGCCGTCAATCCTGGTATCAATCGAGCCTCGGAAGGAGTTCAGGTCTCTCTGGGTGGCATTAACATTGGCGTCGAGGGTGGCCAGGGTCTCGATATTGGCCTCGACCGCCTGACGGACGGAGGCCACGGTGCCCGAGATAGTGGATAGCGTCTGCGTGACGGTGGCAGGGAGCGTGGGCACCGACTCGAGAAAACTTAGCCGGGACTCTAGGTCCTGTATCCGAGTCTGATTTTCCCGGGCGACGCCTGCGGGGAGGAGTGGGCCGCGGGTTCTCTGAGCCACCGGTTGTGCGGCTGCAGGGCCCGGTGCGAACCTGGACGAGAGTTGGTTCAGTCCGACGCGTCTAGGTGGGGCCGACACTCATTCACCTCGAGCGGATTCGGGCAAGGGGCTGGAAATTGGCGAGGCGAGAGGCGATAGGTCCGCCTGCACCAGCGTCTCTGCCGGGCATGAGCCGAGCTCGGACCGTAGCGGTGGCATCCTGGATACGCTGCCGCATCTGGCCCAGGGGGCGGTTCTGCTGACCGGCGGCACCTGGGGCTGCAGCTGGGGCCGCGCCGGGGGCTCCGGCAGGAATCACAGGTGGCTGCGGAAACTGCGCGCTGGGCAGTCCTACGCCACCTGCGCCCGGCTCGGTGGGAAAGTCTACCGGGCGGGCCTGTTGGAATCCTTCAGTCTGAGGAGGGAACCGGGCCACGCCTACGATGCCGTTGGCGGCCTCGGGATCCTGAGCACCGATCGGCGTGAAGGTTTGCGTCGGGATGTCGAAGTCCCCGCCATCCTTGAACCTGAACTGGAAATCCCGGCCATTAGACATTGGCCGCGGAAGGAGTGAGAACCGTATTTAATATTACGGAGTCACGCCCGGCCGGTGATTCGTTGCCGAACCCAGAAGTTGGCGGGACGATCCCAGCCGTCGAAGACCTCTCCTGCTTCAATCTGTGCGTTGGCTCCGCGCAGGTTGTAGGAAATGACAGTGAGAGAGGGGACAAAGTCGGTATTCTTCATGACCGTCACGGTGGTGGGTTTCTGCGTGAACAGGGTGCCTTTCTGCAGCAGGATGGGGCCATCGTCACTCATGCCGAACGTCAGCACCTTTGTGGGGCGGCGGCCTATCCTGGCCATGGTGGCAGTAACATCGGTGAGGCCTGACTGGTTGGGTGTGGCCACCAGTTCCAACTCTATCCGAGGACCGGTTTCTTGCCCACCGGCACCGAGGCCTCCGAAAATCTGCGCCACCATGTTCGTCGCGAGGTAGACCGGACCCCGGGTAAAAACTTTAGCCAACTACCCTGCATCGGAGCATATGGTCCTCATTCGCCGGGGAGTCCGGATTGCCAGGAAAGTTGTGACAGGTGACACGGTTCCCGAACCTCGAGACGAAATCTCCGGTCTCCGCCTTCAGTTGAAACAGCTGCGGGCGGCCCGGGCAGCAGTCACTCCGAGAGAGAAGATCCGTAAGCTGCAGCGTCAGATCGAGGGCCGGGTGGTGGAGGCCCTGGGAGATATCGTCCGTCGGGGAGAGGGCGCCGACGAGAGGATCACCAAGATACGGGCCCGGCTCACGGGTCGAGAACGGAAGCCCGTGGCCAAGTTTTTCTCCGCCCTGGACGAGGCCTTTGAGGATCCGGCGGCTGGCGGTGTGTTCAGCCCGAAGAGGCTCGGCATCCTGCTGAAAACGCTCGGCGAGCAGGACTAGAACTGGAAGGGTGGTTTCCGGGTTCGCAATCCAGACGGGCCCGGATTAAAAGCCCCGTAACGGAACCGCGGCGCCCCGAATCCGATTTCACCTGTTCCCTCAAATGTAGGCGAACGGCTCTTATCAACAGTGGGTGTGTTCCAATGATACCCGCATGACCCGCAGGTGTTGGTAATCATCTCTCCTGGGATGCCGCTGCCTCCATTGGGCAGGGCCCTGGGGTTGTATTTCTTACTAGTGAGGGTTCCACCGCACTTCGGACAACTCATGCCTGATAGTAAGGTAACCCAGTATAAAAGGAGAGGAGAAGAAGGAGTAAGGGGCGGGGCGCGAAGCCCACCTTGTGGCATGAGCCAGGCGAACAGATGGTATTCGTAAACGTCCGCCTGCGGGTCCCATGACCTCTACCCCGGGCATATCACAGAGGCGCGCTGATTTAATGCTGGCGGCTCACGCTGCCGACATGGGGGACGTGTCGGCACGCGTCATCTTAACGCTTTTAAGACTACTCCCCGGGTTCAGTCAAAGCTCGGAGGAGGTTCTTCCCCCACTTCTGCTTCGACTCCGGGCGATTCACTTTGGCGAGGAAACTGAACGAGATGATGTTCGATTCGAACTGTTTGTCTCGGAACGACTTCGCCATCGACCCCGCCTCAACTGCGCTAATGGGTAGATCAAACTTCTCCGCCAACCTCTCAACATAACTATCGCCTGTCGCTATCTCTGACCATCTCTCCTGCCATTTCAGGTGAGCCCGGGCGGATTCCTGCTGCCACTTTTCCGCCAACTCATCAATCTTCGACATCAGGAGGCCCTGGTCCGCTAAAGGACGCTCACCATATTGAAATTTAGGGGACCGTAGCCCTGGTCGTTGTTCTGCGTGCGCCCTGAGGCCTGGGCAATCTTGAGAACATCCTGGTTGGTCAGAGCGGAGCCGCGGTTCTTGATCTTCCACTCATTCATCAGTGCAAAGATGCCGGCCGCTACAGGGGTGGCCATAGAAGATCCCATGAGTTCTCCGATGCTGTCTGCCTTCCTGCGGTCAGATCGGTCTGCCACAGATCCGATGGACGTGGTTGACATGATCCTCTCATCCGTCCCGGTGGCCGGGTTCTCGGCGTTATCGCCACCATAGGTGACGAAGTCCGGCTTGATGCGAGGTCCAGCCGGTCCTCGAGACGAGAATGCCGATGTGAGGCCTCGGGTGTTGATGGATCCTATCGCCCAGACCATAGGTGAGCCGCCGGGAGTTCCTACTGTCCGGGCTTGCGGTCCGGAGTTATGGACTACTAATCCTTCCGCGATGAAGTTGTGTCCCTCAACAGTGATGTCGTAAGTCTCTTCATAACCCCTGAATTCAATACTCACCACCGTATCCACGCCAAGATACTCTGATGTGAGATGAGTGGGAAGTGATCTGCCAAACGCATGATTATAGTGGAATATGCGTTCTGGCGTGTACTCTTCTATGTGGCTCTGATAACGCGGATCGAATGTGCGGAGTGCCTTCGTCGAATAGGCGTCAAGCGTAAACCCATATGGCCTTGTCTCGTAATGATACTCTCGATTATTCGTTTGAATCGTGACCTGACGATCGCGAAACGATATTTTTGAGGCCCGTAACCCCACAGATATGGCAACGTCTCGAATATCTCTTATCAAGTCTGGATTATGGGCCTCGAATCTAGCTGCACAGGTGCGTTTCGTAGACCCATTCTTGCAGTTACTCTTGATAGTGCCATCAGCATCGAGATAGCCGGATATGAAGGCTATTCTGACCTCCTCCGGGGCTGTGAAGATCCACGAGGGAACGCGCTTCGTTCTCGATGACCCATTTCCGGATGGAAATCCGAGAGCAGCGAATTCCTTGGCAAGTTGTATGCTATAGAAATTGACCTGATAATTACTGGGATGTGCCTTAAGACCGAACAGATTCTCAAAACAGTCAATATAGGCGTCTCGATAGGGGGCGTCTCTAGGAATAGCGAACGAAACTTCTCCGCGGTTCTGTGGTCTTATTCGATACCATCCATCACCGAGATAGAATCCTATAACTCTGGCCAAATTTGGTGTAACTATATCATTTCCCGCCAAAGTGGATGGAAGTAACGAAGAGATGGTATGATCCGGTTCTTTACCGGGGAACTTCTTTGCTACATACAACGGGTCCCCTGGCTTGATCTCTTTCAACGTCTTCCATACCAACCTATACTCGTATTGGTGCGTCTTCTTCCCAGGGTGAGCAAGGACCTTTTCAATGGTTAGAAAGGGGTGGTTGTCGGTGGCTTTGATAGATCGGGTCCGAGTCTGAATCTCATAGATCTTCTTCTTGCCCTGTTGGAAGGTGTTAGTCACGGTCTTAGAAGAAAGGGATAGATTATCCACGCTCGCGGAATATACCTCATCTCCGATCTTGATGTCTTTGATAGGGATGGGGCCATTAACGGTGCTGACACGGCTATCACCGGTTAGGCAATTGCCGGCGGCAACACAGAAGATGGTGCCTTCGCCGGTCATCAACCGGATAGGATTCTCGAACGGGTTATCGGGGACCCATTCGTTGGAGCCGAGGCTCATGTTGATGATGTTCGCACCCCAGGACCTGGAGATCTCCATGCCCTTGAGGATATCGGAATTCCGTCCAATCCCGAGGGGAGTCTGGAGGACCTTGACCCCGGCCATGGTGCATCTTGGCGCGATTCCCTCGAGCACAGCTCCGTTTGGCGCGGTCCAGGCCTTGCCACCCGCCTCCGTTGCCACGAACGAGCCATGACCTGACCTGTCCGGTTTGGGGAGGGCATCGAACCCCAATCGCTGGATCCGATTACTGAGCTGCGGTTGACGGCGTAGAAACCCTAGCCCTGGGATGCCAGTGTCAAGTATGGACAACAATGATCCGGTCCCTTCGATTCCCATGTTCCTGGCGACGTCGGCGCCCACCAGTGTCCGGATCGTGGACGTGGAGATGATCCCTGGACCCGGTGCGGGAGCCGGGGCGAACCTTGAGGCGGCGAACCGAGCCTGGTTGAGCACGTCTCGAGGCCGCACCCCTGCCGCGGTCTCGACCATACCGGTCCCCGGGAGCGACGGCAGCAGGTTGCGGGCCATCGCTGTCACATTCTGGGCCTGCACCTGGGCGAGCGGTTCGGGGGGAAGAGGGACAGGCACTACGTCATCGAAGAACACCCCTTCCACTACTTGTTGCTCCGCACCGAGCCGTTCGATGAGGGTGTTTGGAAGAACCGCTGCGATCTGGTTGAAAGTCGGAATCTGGTGACGGATCTGCGCGTCTGAGCGTGCGAGGAAGTTCAGCAGGTCGTCGAACTGCCCTGTCTGTGCTTCGATGATCACCGGAGCG
>SDBV01008946.1_pt1 | contig 13400 bp, 13 predicted proteins | sample 2277081 | NCBI WGS metagenome assembly SDBV01 (sample SAMN10402039, study PRJNA504765) | marine sediment metagenome | isolation source: marine sediment core GS10_PC15, 223 cmbsf | place: Arctic Ocean: Southern Knipovich Ridge | collected 2010 | reverse complement strand
CCCAGCGACTTGGCACGTACGCACCATGTTGGGCAGCTCGCTCGCCACGCCGTCGTCAATTGCCTTCAGTCTTATGTCGGACATACTCGGGGTCGCGAGCATTGGACAAGCAAACGTCGTAGGTGATTTCGGCGCGCTGATAGAGTTCCAACAGGGCGTTGTCCATCGATTGCATTTGGTGCTTGCGGCCCATTTGGATGTCGCTGAGAATCACGTGAGGCTCTCTCTCCCGAATATGCTTGCGGACGGCCGTTGTTGCGATGCAGATCTCGGTCGCCAGGATCCTCCTCTTACCGTCAGCGCCTGGCAGCAGCCGTTGACAGATGATTGCCTGCAAGCAGTTGGCAAGCTGCTGAACAATATTGTCTTGTTGCCCGGACGGAAACACGCTGAAAATCCGCTGGATTGTCTGGACCGAGTCTGGCGTGTGCAGGGTAGCGAGCACCAAATGGCCAGTTTCTGCCGCGGTTAGTGCTGTTTCAATCGTTTCCAAGTCCCGCATTTCACCAATGACAACGACATCCGGGTCTTGTCGCAGCACGTGGATTAACGCCTTGCGAAATGAGAGCGTGTCCGTCCCCACTTCTTCTTGAATGACGATGCTCTTGTAATTCTCGTGAACAAACTCTACGGGATCCTCAATCGTCACGATCTTGCAGCGGCGTTCGTGATTGATCGCGTCGATCATGTAGTTCAAGGTGGTTGTTTTCCCCATTCCGGTTGGACCGGTGACCAGGATCAATCCGTTAGGTAAGCGGGTTAATTCCTCCACGACAGCCGGCAGGCCGAGCTCCTCCGCCGTTCGAACTTTGGTTTCGCACAAGCGAATGGCCATTTCCGGGCAGCCCGCGTGGAAGTAAACGCTGGTACGGTAGCGTCCTGCGCCGGCCAATTGCTGAGAAAAGCACAATTGCAGTTCATCGGCCAGGGTCTTCCGCTGTCGATCAGAAAGAATCTCGTCGACTAAATGTCTGAGCCCAGGCTCATCGAGCGGCTCACCCTCGCTTACGCGGATCTCGCCGTTGACACGGAAAACGGGCGCTATGCCCCGCACCAAGTGAATATCACTGGCGCCGAATTTGTGGGCGCCCTTAATGATTCGATCCATTGTCCAGGCCATGCAACTCAGCCTCTTCCTAACCAGCGGCGAAACGTGCGCACCAGAAGACCGCCATCGTCGAGCGCCGCCGAACGCGCGGCTGCATCGACATGTCGCGGACACAGCTTCAGGCACTGCTCAAAGCTCTCTTTGGCTTGGCGCCGAAGATCGAGCACAGCTTGCGCACAACCGCACACGTACCAGCAGTAGAATTGGTCGGGGGCCATCTCGACGGCCGTGCGAGCTCTGGCTTGTGCCCGGCTTGCGATGTTGTAGTTCAGGTAGATCAGAGCACTTTCCAACGGAACGAGCCAATCTCGGTCCAGCTGCTGTGCTTTGTCGAAGCAGTGTACGTCGACGTCCTGCTTGGTGGCCAACATCAACTCTGCGCGGACCTGCCAACGGTACGCCGAACTACCTTGCGCCATCATGGATGCGTCGGATAGGGCCATTGCCTGTCGCTTGTCACCCAGACGACACACGGCCTGTGCACGGGCAGCTAGCAGCTCGCCATTGCCCGGAAAGATCTCAAGCGCCTTGCGAGCCCAAAGATCTGCCTCGGGGACTTCAACCAACATAGTGAGCATCTGCACTTGCCCCGTCCAGCCCTTCACCAGCGCCTTGTCTTCTTCCAAGGCGCGTGAATAGAACCGCAGGGCATTTTCGTAGTGTCCCTTGCGACGGTTCGAATCGGCCTCCTTGAGCCAATGGCGCTCGTCGTGAAGGCGGCGCAGCTTGGGCTCATCTGATTCCGACTCATCGGGTGCCGGCCCGCCGAATTCCAAGTGATCAAATCGTGCCATCGAGAATCCTAGTTATCGAACCCACCACCAGCGCCAGACGGGATAGTTTCGCAAAATCACTTTGCCCACGATCTGCGAACGGGGCACGATGCAGCGTGATGCAAACGTGTCACCATCTTGCGTTCCGGGCAGGTAGGGATTGGTGGTGGGCAGAATGCAGCACGCATCACGGGGCACCTGGACCAACAGGAGCGAAGGAAGGTTCTGGGGGTTTAGGGGCATGAATGGACTGGGCTCACCGTTGACCAACAGGATCCCGTCCTCAAAACGGACTGTGCTGTCCGGTCCGGCAATAACTCGATCGACCCACTCACCGCCAATGCGGTAAACTGCCTGGCGCCAAGCCCGGCGCGGCGCCTCAGCGTTGAAAGGCGTACTTCGGTATAACACAACGTCGCCGGTCTGCGGGAGCATCGTCGCGTAGGCTCCCGGCCGGAAAATAACCACGTCTCCCGATGCAAAAGGCTCAGCCGTTTCTATCAGCCGACGGGACGACACGTACCCAGAAGCTGCTCGACCGACCGGCACATAGATCGTCGCTAGAACGGCAATCGTTAGCGCGGCCGCGATCATTATGGATCGCGGGCTGGTCTGGTTGACCTGCAAGAGCAAGTCCAGAACCGATGCGGCATGCACGGCAAAGGAAAGCCCGAGGGCAATCGCTCCGGCGGTCGAGCCAAATGCGACAATTCCCACGGCCAGCGCGATGATCCACGCGCAGAAGAAGACCCAGCCGCGTTCTTTGTGTCCCAAGTAGGCATGCGCCCAACCCGGCAGAATCATCCGCACGATTGCCAGTGCCGGCGGCAGATGGATTCGCAGGCTGCGGGAAATTGCGGTCCCCATCGACTGGCCGATCGCGACCGCCGAGTTATGAACCGGATAGTAGGATTGCCGGAGCGGCAGCCATCGCCGGATAGCCTTGCGCCGTGCACCGGCCCGCGGAGGAGCGACGCTGAGCACGGCTGCGAAATTCAACGAGGCCCCGCAGCGCACGCACGACGGCGTGCCGGGCATGTTCTCGAATTGGCAACTGGCGCACTGCATTTCAGTCTAATCTCTTATCGATTCAGCGGATCCACCACCAGCGCGACAGCGGATAGTTTCGCAAAAACGCTCTGCCGACGATATGGTCGGCAGGCACGGAGCAGACGAATTGCCAGACGGCCAATGGGGTCGTCGCATTGAGCAAGCCGTCTGTTGTAAGCAGGATGGCGTAGTGCTCATCTGGAACTCTGATCGTCAGTGATGGAGGCAAATGCTGCTGGTTAAGGGGGCGAATCTCACTTGGCTGATCATTGACCCATACGCGCTCGCCATCCCAACGGACGGTGCTCCCCGGACCGGCGATCACACGATCGATTCGCTCGCCAGCAATCCGCATGAAAGTTGGCTGACGACCGATACCCTGGACACGAAAACCCTCGGGGCGAGAAGGAACGTGAAAGAGGACGCCGTCCCCCGGCTGTGGCGGGCTAAATGCGAACGTCCGCCGATTGATCAAGACAACATCGCCCTCAGAGAAGGGCGGAACTCCTCGGACAAGTTGGCGGGGCGACGCGATCTGGGAAGCGACCGTTCCCAGCCCCCAGTAGAACGCCGCCAGTGAAATCGCAACCACGATCGGAACCACGCATACGCGTCGCAACAGACCATCCTCGCTCGACGTGAGAACATCAATGAGCGAAGCGGCATGAATGGCAAACGCAATACCGATGGCGAGCGCCCCATCGGTGGATCCCATTGCTACGATCGCGTAGAGCATACATGGCCAATACAGCAAACTGAACAGCGCCCCACGAAGTCGATTTCCGAAATACGCTTGTGCCCAGCCCGGCGCGATCATGCGCACCAGAATCCCAGGCGTCACCTCATCGATCTCAACTGGACGAATGAGCTCAGCTAGAATCGATCGGGCGGGCACTGTCGCGACCGCATCGCGCGAAGCGTGATACACGCGGCGCATCGGCAACCACTGCCGTAACGTCTTCGACCACTGCCTGGCTCGCGGAGGCTGGACATTCAGAGTCGCCAACGCGAGCTGCAGAGATGCACCGCAACGAGCGCAAAGTCGAGTGCTCGGCATATTCTCGAACTGGCAATTCGCACATTGCATAGCAGTCGTTGGGAAGCAGCCAAAAACAGCAGATCAAGTTCGACGCTGTTTGAGCTGGGTGCGATTGTGAACCTCGGACGGCTGTTCATAGTATTCGCTTGTGAGTTGCCGAGATTCTTCACGTCCAATGATCTGCGCGAACAAGTCTGCGTAGTCCAAGCAGTGCGAACCTTTGATGCCCTTAGTCCGCACCGTCACTTTCCCCTGGGGGCTAATTTCGATTTCAAACTCTTCCTGGGTCATGGCTGAATCCCCAATTGACGTCGGTGCGCAGGGAATGAACGGCCTAAAAGTTACGAACCCGAATCTTTACCGTTCGGTCTTCGGCCAGTTCCTCGTCGATGATTGACATGTTTCGGTCTTTGAGTTCCGTGACGATGCGATGATAGACGTATTGCTGAGTCACTCTACCAAGCAACTCCTCACCTACCTTCTTCAATTCGGATTTCGAATAACCCTTTCCTTCCATGCAGACTTTGAGCGTGCCCCGGGCATCGCGAGCAAAGGTAGCCCGAATCCCGTCTCGCTCGACGACGATTTCCTGTCCGGTGCCAGCCGTATCCTGCAGCACTTCGCTGTCTTCAACTTCAATCTCGGCACGGGTTGTTTCGCTGCCTTGCAACGCTTCCGCGGGGACAGAGGCCCTGGCTAGCGCAAACCCCATCGTGCCGATCGCCGCGGTAACGGCTGCGGTGATCGCGGGCCACCCTGCCACAATGATGGGGGCGAGAACGATAACGCTACTCATGGTTTTCTCCTCGATAATCGATCAGAATTCGATCTTCCGTCGCACCTCGCCAGTCTTACCTTCCAGCGTCCCTGACGCGGGTCGAGTTCGGCCCTGTGCCCAACCGCGCAGCTGACTCAACTCCTCGCTCATGGTTTTCGACAACGGCACCGTCGCGGCCATGCTGGACCGGATGATCTCGGTGCTCAGCTCCACACCTTCACTGAAGGCGTCGAAAAGGCCAGCAATGATCGCTTCCTCGATTTCGGCTCCGCTAAAACCCTCGCTGCCTTTCGCCAGGATTTGCAGATCGAAATTACTTGGATCACGGTTCCTCTTTTCTATGTGGATTCGAAGCACTTCTTTTCGTTCGGCTTCGGCGGGTAGATCAACGAAGAAGATTTCGTCGAGACGACCCTTGCGCAGCAGCTCGGGTGGCAATTGGCTTACGTTGTTGGCTGTTGCGATGACGAACACAGGAGCAGTCTTTTCGGACAGCCAGGTCAACAAAGTTCCAAAGACTCGCGCGGACGTACCGCCGTCACTGCCTGCCGAACCGACGGAGCCCGCCAAGGCCTTATCGATTTCATCCATCCACAGAATCGCCGGGGCGATACTTTCGGCCGTTTGAATTGCCCGTCGCACGTTCTCTTCGCTCGATCCAACGAGGCTACCGAACACTCGACCGATATCGAATCGCAGCAGCGGCAGGCGCCAAAGACTGGAGACTGCCTTCGCACACAAGCTCTTGCCGCAGCCCTGTACGCCGAGAAGCAAGACTCCTCGCGGTGCCGGCAGACCGAACTCCACCGCGCGGTCGCTAAACGCCATACCACGTTTGACCAGCCAGTTTTTCAGTTCGTCGAGCCCAGCGACGTTTGAGAACTCATCCTGGCTCTCGTAGTACTCCAACAAACCACTCTTGCGGATTATCTGTTGTTTCTCGCTGAAGACGACGGTCACATCGTCGGCGTCCAGTTTTCCATCAAGTACCAACGTCTTGGCAAACACGTTTTCCGCTTCCTTTAACGTCAATCCTTGTGCAGCACGCAAGAGGCGATCGCGGGAGTCGGCATCCAGGTTTATGCGGATTTGTGGCTTGTCCTTGACGTCCTCCAGGATTCTTTCTAGCAGCCGACCGAAATCGTCCAGCGTGGGAAGCCCGAACTCCAACACAGTCACGTCCTTGGAGAGCTCCGGTGCCATCTTTAGCATGGGAGCGACAACCACGATCGTCTTGTAGCTATCGCGCAAATGATGTGCCACATCACGCAAACGTCGAATAATCGCCAAGTTGCACCGCTGATCCTCCATGAACGGATGTAAGTCTTTGAACAAATAGATCGCCGGCTCCACTTGCTCAAGCACGGTGTCCAGCGCCGTCAATGGGTCGGCCGTGTTGTTGGAGCCCGTCTTGACACGCTGAGGGTCGGCACCTCGCTTGACGATCCCTTGCGTGAAACTCCATAAGTACAGCTTCTTCTTGCGTTTTTGAGCGATCTGGCTGAGATATTGTTCGACACGCTCCTCCTCCCAACTGATCAGATAGATGATCGGATACCGCGCCCGGATCAGCACCTCAAGTTCCTGATGTGGCGTGATGCCCGACTTCGACTTCTTAGCCACGCGCGTCGGTTCGGCGCGTGCTGCCGGAGGTGCTGTCGATTTTCTTGCGGAAGAATTTGGCACGTTGTTGCGATCGGTCATGATTGAGATCCTTCGGCCACGCGACTGACCGCGACAGGCTCCCGCACACGCAAATCGTTACGGTTGGTGGCCGACACCGAGTCTAGATTGCTCGCTCGATCTCGCTCTGACGAGCGACCCACCCGATCTTCCACGACGGGGTTGCCAGGACACAGCCCGGCTAACACGCCGAGCACTTCCCGGGACAATCCGAAGACGAAGATTCGCCCGTCGGGGCCGATCGTAATCTCGGTAATGGCTGTCTCGTCCGAGGGCTTCATGGCAAACTCATATTCTAGCTGATCAGGTTCAATTCTGCTTCGCTGGCGAGTTCGCGGGCACTTCGACCGACGCCAGGCGTAAGGGGTTCGTTGAGTTCTTGGATACGTCGCGCCTGCCACATTGGCATATAACCGTCCCGAATGCTGATTTTCGCATCCGGCAATTCGCGCCTCATCCAGGCGACGATGGGGCGAAAACAGCAGTCGAAGTGGCCCGGCAAAAGCAAGTGCCGCACGATCAAATCCGCTTGGTGGTTGGCAAGCCGCAGATTTCGCGTAACGATCGCAGTGTAATCTTCGATCCCAGCCAGGCGGCGGGCGCACTCGTCGTTGCCGAACTTGAAATCGGCCACGTAAACACTCACGGCGCCGGCCAACAATTCGAATGACGCTGGCGTACCGTGAAAATCGGATTTCCACACGACCGGTGGCAGGTCGCGACAGCCGGCCATCACGTCGAGAATTGCAGGGATATGGATCGTCGGCTCGCCCCCAACCCATTGAATGTTTCGAGCCCCGCGCGCTTGACCCCATCGAACCATCGCCTCAAATGACGATCGAGCAAGCGGCTCGCCACGTCGCGGGTCGAACGCGTTCGCTTCGGCAATACAAAAGACGCATCGCAGGTCGCACCCCGAAAGGTAGAAGAGATGCGAGGGAATGAGCTCGAGCTCTTCACCGTACTCGATTCGATGGCGATAAACGCGCGCCACAGCGTCAGCTTTGCACGGCCCCCGTTGACCGGAGAGTCGATCGACGCGACACCGGTGCTCACACAACAGGCAACGGCTATAGTGCGCCCGTGCTCTTTCCAGCGCGTCGTGCGTATACCAAGAAAGCTCTGCCACGGCGAGCAACCCCGAGTGGGAGGTGAGGCCGAGTTTTCGACTGTTCCAAAAGGCCCCGCTCACACTCAGGTTACCGCTGCTGTCGCCTCATGTCAAAACCAGATCGGGTGATCGATGAGGAGGCGTGAGCCTGTGTTGCTACCTACCTCTGAACGACATTGAAGAAACCCCCGAGGGCCAGTCGATCGCCCAGCCCCCGGGGCTCTTTACTACAACACGTTCATCACCCGGTCCGTCAGGCCCTTTTCGCCCAACAGGATGCTGAGCTTCGAGTTGGCGGCGACCTTTTCCAGGATCTCCAGCTCGCGGAGGCGCATCAGGGTCGGGTTGTCGGCCAGCAGCTTGGCGGTGTTGGCTTGGCTGCGCATGGCGGCCGGTTTCCTCGCGGCGAGCGATGAGGTTGGCCTCGGCGGCCTTCTTGGCCTCCGTGACGCGGTTCATCAGGTCCTTCATCTCGCCCGGCAGGAAGCAACCGAGCACGGCACACGGGCGTGTGCCGACCGCCGGGCGGTAGCGGCAATTGATACTGCATGACGTCCTGGCCGGCCACGTCGAGCATGGCCTCCAGCATGTCCTCTTGGACAATCTTGACCTGCGCCAACGGGCGATGGACGTTTGGGTAAGACGATGTGGTATGCTCGGCCGATGAGGCCACCCATCTGGTGATGACGAGGACCGGGCGTGCCGGAGTTGAAAGCTATGTTACTCAGGCTCCGCATGACCGTTCTGGCAGCGATTTGTGTGTCAGGCGGTGCCGTACGAGGCCAAGAGAGAACAGTTCAGGCCACAGGCGGACTGCGGCCCGCGGACAACCGCGCGTGTGTCTTTGCTGGCCGGGAAACGCACATCCGCTTTTCAGCGCGTGGCGTTCGCGACATGCGTATGCGTGTTGAGTGGTCGCTCGCAGCTGAGGGAAGGCGCCTTTCGCGTGGTGCGACGGACATTGATCCCAAGATGGATGGTGACAATCAGTCGTTTTTCGACCTGCGCGTGATCATGCCTCTTTTGAGAGCCGATGTTTCCATGTCGCTTGAGCTGCGGACGAAATGCACCCTCGATGGACAGGAGCGCCAATTCAGTCGCACGCTGCATCTGTTCGCTCCTGATCCATTCACATCGCGAGCGGCGCAGCTTGCGCTGGCACGGGTCAAGCTGTTTGATCCCGGCAAGAAGACTGCGGAGGTATTTGACGCGTGTGCCATCCCATATACGCGGCTGCGAAGTCTGGCCTCGATCGACTCGGTCACTGAAGGGATTGTGATAGTCGGCGAAGGCACATCCTTCGGTTCCCATCGCACGCTCACCGGGTCGCTCATGCAAGCCGCAAGGCGAGGTTTGGGCGTGCTTTGCCTGGCGCCGTCGAACGCCAGCTTTCCATTAAGCTTCGGAGAGGAAGGAACACCAGTACGCCCGTCGCGACTCGATCTGCAAGGGGCAGACTTCGTTTGGCGCTACGACGAACGATTCGATACAATTGGCGGCGGCTCACGTTTGTTGCTTGAGCCGCGCGGGCGTGATGTCATCGTTCGGGCTGTGGCCGACCAGCCAGGTTGGTCCTGGTTCCGCATGCAGTTGCCGGCACGTGACCCCGACGGGCCATCCGGTAGTCTAATCGTTTGTGGCGCGCCGATTATCGGCAACTGGGAAGACAGTCCCGTGCCACGGTACTTGTTTCTACACCTACTCGAGGCGCTGACCGACCATTCTTCAGCCCCGGAGGAACGCGAACATGCTCATGCACATCCGTAGTATGACCGCAACGGTCGTGCTGTTAGCGGTGGCTCTTGCACTGACGGGACTCGCCGACGATAGGCCTCTGGCCCCAACGAAGCCGACTGCGGCGGAAGCGACTCGACTCGTCGAGTATCCCATTGCGATTCTTTCCTTCCGAGAGCGTGGTGCGGAGGTGAAAGGCATGGGGGACCAGACGGGCGATCTGATATTTGCCAAGCTCGCAGTCGATCCATCGCTGACGCTTGTCGACCGTGAAGATCTAAGTAAGACGCTCGCCGAGGCAGAGCTAAACCTTTCGGGGATCGTCAATCCGCGCGAGGCCATTACCATCGGACAACTCACGGGCGCACGACTGATTGTCACGGGCTCGGTGTTCCAGATCGATAATTCGATCCATGCTGTGGCGAAGATCATCGGCACCGAAACGAGTCGGGTGATCGGCTGCTCGGTGAAAGGTGATTCCGCAGATGGGCTCGATGGCCCCGCCGGTGAGCTGGGAGACAAAATCGTAGCGGCCATCAAAAAGAACGCCGATTCATTGGTCATCAAGCGGATCGACAAGGGCGACAGAATCGCCGCGTTGAAAAGGAAGTTGGGCGAAGCACAGCGTCCGACAGTATTTGTTGCTGTCGAAGAGCGCCATGTCGGTCGCGCAACCATCGATCCGGCGGCGGAGACCGAGTTGATCGCCTATTGTAGGGACACTGGCTTTACCGTGATTGACCACAGTGAGGGCAGCCCACAGCAGGCCGAGTATGTGATCCGGGGTACTGGGATCAGCGAATTTGCCGGACGGCAAGGCCAGTTAGTCTCCGTCAAAGCACGGTTGGAAGTGAAGGTGGTCGATCGCGCGACCAGCAAAGTTGTTGCCGTCGACCGGCAGACTCGCACCTCGGTTGACTTGGTGGAGCAAATCGCCGCCAAGCAAGCCCTGCAAGCGGCGGCAGCGGACATCGCAGAACGGATTTTGCCGAAGTTGGTTACGCCCGCGAACACGCCATGAGAAAGCTTCCCCAACCGCCGCGGTTCGTCCGGTGCTGGGTGCTTGCCGCGGTCTTCTGGCTGCATGGCCATGCGCAGGCGCTGGAAGCGGCGGATCGCCCGGTCGTGGCGCTGATTACGGAGCAGCGTGACGAGTTGCCCTGGATTGACGTCGCCGAGGCAGCGCTCGGCGGCGATACCAGGATCAGGATGGTCGATCGCGAGCACCTCGACAAGGTGTTCGCAGAACGACGGCTGACACTCCTGATGGATCCGAGGGGCGGTGCCGCGCGAACAAGAGTTGGCAAGCTACTGGGATGCGATCTTCTGATCGTTTTGCGGTACGAACCCGAACCGAAATCCGTCGTGCACTTAGTCATTGCGGACACGTCCACCGGGATTCGTCTGGTGAACGCTGGGTTTCCTGCAAAGTTCCTAGCGGCAAAGCAACAACTGCCGGGCGAGCTTTTGACTACCGCCTTGAAAAAGCGGAAAGTTGCCAATCCGATCGTACTTGCAATCCCGCCCTTTACTAACGACGATCTGTCGCGCGAAAACGAGTTCCTGCAAAGTTCGTTGGCGGCAATTTGTGAAACCGTCGCTGCTCGCCATCCGCGCTTTTTGCTTGTGGAATTGGACGAGGCCCGCGAACTCGCACAAGAAAACAGCTTAACGGCTCGAAAAACCCGTCGCGCGCTTCCGCACTATTTGTTGGGGCGATTTCGCCTCGAAACGGGTAACGACCAACGGCCACCGTTCGCCACGTTAACGCTCGAACGAGGAGACTCCGCGCTGGCGGACAAGCGGATCGAGTCGCCGACACCCGCAACCATCGGCCCCTTCGTTCAAGCTGCGTCGACGGCGCTTCTGGCATCGCTTGCCGGCAAGAAAGGCGCAGACCGAATCGATACCTCGGCCGATGCCGCGAAGCTGGCGCAGCAATCGTTGGAATTCATGAAGATCGGCGATTTTGAACAAGGAGCCCGGTTGGCAGAAGCGAGCCTATTGCTGCGTCCCGAGCAAATAGACCTGCGGTATTCGCTTAGCAGCATCTATATCAAGCTTGCACGGCTTCAGTACGACGATCCGCGAATGGACAAACCGCGCTTCGATCGGCAATTTCGACGAGCGCTTACATATGCCGAGAGGGGGTTGCTGCATCTGCAAATCTACTATAGCACCTCCAAGGTTGATCCCGAAAAGCGCAACGTGTGGGGAGCGAACTTGACCTCCTTCAAGATTCATCGCCATGCCGACGAATCCATTCGCACCGCGATCCTGAAGCACACGCGTGACATCCGCGAAGTGTTCATCGAAGCGCTTCTGGTCAAGGCAAGAAGGGGCGAAATGGATTGGTATACGGTGTCGCGTATGCTGTCGCCCGCTCTTGGCTATTATCACGACGACGAGGGGAGATTGAAGCAATTCCTCGAGGACCGGGTCAGGCTCTTGAGAATTGTCGACGAGGCGCCCGAGCTGCGCCGTCACGTGTACGGCAGCATCCTGCAGCACGGAATTCCCATCACGCATCCTGACGCTCTAGCTTTCTACAAATCTTTGCTCGACGCGTCGGATCAAGAGCTCGCAGCAGCAGCAAAGAGCGCGCTAGCCGAAGCAAACACACGAATGACTCGTCAGCGGGCACTTTCGAAACGTGCCAACATATCGTCGCGCAAGAGGCAGCGTCCCGGCGAGAAGCAAACTGATGACTCGGGGATCCACATCCGTTTTAAGCCGACGGTTTTCGACTACGAAGAGGGCAAGAGGCGGACGGCCATACGCCTGCGAGGAATCTTGTCCGACGAACATGACAACGAGATTGTGTGGGGGTTCCATGGACCACGCGTTGTGTTGCAGCGCAATGGCGACGGGCCTTTCCGTAAGATTTTCGAGGCAGATCGGCGGCACGTGTTCGGGTGGGGGTGTTTTGATGGAAGGCATGTCTGGCTTCCCGTCAGCGGCACTGGCTCGCGACTCCTGCGGATTGATCCAACCAACTGCGCCGTGGTTAGCGTTGGCGCGGAGCACGGCCTGCCGAAGATCGAGTCCATGTACGCCGTCACGGCCGCGCTGGAGCCGGGCCGAATCGTGCTCGTCGCTGGTTTTGGACAGGCACACGCGAGACGCGCATTCGTGGCCGACGTTTCTTGGCAGCAAGGCGGTGCGCCGCGAGTTCGCATCCTTCACGAAGCCCGCGAGGCATCCATCGAAGTGGATAGGCAGGCGGCCATCGCGAATCTCAAGGAGAATACAAACATCGCGTATTTGCCGAAGTTCGTCCTGGTGCTACGCGACAAATTGACCTCGATTCCAACTCACGTGTTGATCGGCAGGTCCCTGCCTGGCACCATCGGGCGGCACAATTCATTAGTTGTGGACTTGCGGTCGGGCCAGGCCGCGGTGTCGCCCGTTCAGCTGCACAGCCACATTACGCCAGACAATGTCGTCATGTTCCAGGACGCAGCCTATTGGCTGGCGAACAAGAAGGTGTGGCGAGTCGCCGCCGAAAGCCCCGAAGTGCGGCAGGCGATTGCCGACATCCAAGAGCATGCAGGCACGCTGTACATGACAGAGGATGGCATCTTGATCGTGGGCTACCAATGCTGGTTTTCGGAGAGCTGGTCGAAGCCCTTTCGACGCGTTCCCAGCGATCCGGAAAAGTTCTACAAATCATCTACCCATTCGCGAAAATACAGCCAGACGCTTGGCCCCTTGCTGACCACCTCGCAGAATGGTTGGCAGACCTATCGCGTGGAGATCGTTCGCGAGGGGCATCCCGCCAATTGATGCTCGTCGAACGACGCCGGTGGGAGTCGAACCCACATGAAACTGTAGACCACTGTAGCGGCCCAGCGATTGTATATTACGTCGACTGGCGGGGCGGCAATTGGTTGGTTAGAGGGATCTGCGAGGCGTCGCGAGGCCGTTTCGCGACCGGAAACGAAACAGGATCCTCGACAGTTCGGGATTCGGACGTGCTGAGAGGTTCCTCGGCGCGTACCGCGACCGCAGAGGTCCCACAACGTGCGCGCCAGGGCGAATGCCTACGCCGCGCGTCGGAGCTTCACGATCGGCAAGTGCTTTCTACCGGAGTGATAGCTGATCTCCAGTGTCAGCCGAGCGCC
>SDBV01008945.1_pt1 | contig 13403 bp, 14 predicted proteins | sample 2277081 | NCBI WGS metagenome assembly SDBV01 (sample SAMN10402039, study PRJNA504765) | marine sediment metagenome | isolation source: marine sediment core GS10_PC15, 223 cmbsf | place: Arctic Ocean: Southern Knipovich Ridge | collected 2010 | reverse complement strand
ATCAAAGCTTCTACATGGATATGAAAATAATATTCCAAACCATAGCCAATGTTGTTCGAGGTGGAGGTCAGATTTACGAAAAGCGGTACAGCCGCGATAAGGAAACTGAAACTGACTGAGAAAAGTCGTTGCCAATTTTAGGCTGCGAGAAGGAACGGGAACCTGGCGGATAAAAAATTAAACATCTTATTTACCTGTTGTGGAAAGCGCGTGGCGTTGATGGATTCTTTCCGCGCTGCGATGGCTGAATTAGGGATTACCGGAAAGATTTTCGCCACCGATGTCACTATAAGCTCTCCGGCGTTCCACAAGGCTGATGTTGGGATTATTGTCCCGCCGGTGGGGAAGCTGGAATACCTCCACGCTCTTCTGGAGGCTGTTCAGAGACATGAGATTGGGCTTGTGGTTCCATTAACAGATCTCGACCTACGACGGCTGGCTCGTCAGCAGGGAAAATTCGAGAAGTTGGGCTGTTCGGTAATGATCGGTTCGCAGCAGGTAATATCATTGGTGAGAGATAAAACCGGCCTGAATACGATCCTTAAAAAGATTGGCCTGGCGACAATCAAAAGCTTCCCCCTGCCAGAATTTCGCAAGAGTCCATTCTACCCTTGCTTTATCAAGCCAACACACGGATCTGCCGGTGTGGGCACGGCATTAATCCAAAGCGAGCAGGAGCTACAGGTACATATAAAAACATTCGGCGAGACGATGGTGGTCCAGGAATATATCCAAGGCCAGGAGTTTACGATCGACGTCTATCGCTCTCGCGATGGAGTGGTCCGTTGTGTGGTTCCACGTCAAAGGCTTGTCGTCAGGGCCGGCGAAGTGGAAAAAGGCGTCACCTGCAAAGATTCGGGGCTTATCAGTTCCGCTCGTCTGTTGGCTGAGAATCTCGAGGGGATGTGGGGCGTGTTCTGTTGCCAGTGCCGTAGAGGCCCGGACGGCCAGCCACGATATTTCGAGGTTAACCCTCGATTTGGCGGTGGTGCGCCGCTTTCTATCGCAGCAGGAGCAAATTTGCCGCTATACTTGCTTCAGGAGATATTGGGTCAAGAGATCACGGCCGAGGTGGGCGATTTCACCGACAATATGCTGATGTTACGGTATGACGAGGCAGTTTTTGTCCAGGTCGATGACCCCACGATTCTACCAGGCTACTCCAGCCCGCAATTTAGATAATGACAGGAACATTTCGCAAAATCGAAGCGGTCATTTTTGATTTGGACGATACTCTTTTTCCGGAGCGCCAATACATCCGCAGTGGCTACGGCGAAATAGGCCGGCATTTACGCAAAGCCCTGGGTTGCGAGGAACCATTTGAGCAGTGGCTTTGGTTGAGGTTCGAATCAGGCCAGACCGAAGGGGCCTTCGACGCACTAAGCGAGAATTTCGACCTTGGTTTGAGCCAATCTCAAATTGTTGAGCTTGTTGAAATCTATCGCCGGCATGTGCCCCAAATTGCACCTTATGGCGGGATTGCGGATTTTCTTGGCAAACTTCGCAGCCTTTTCAAGTTAGGCTTGCTCAGCGACGGATTTATGCCTGCCCAGGAATTGAAGTTTCGCGTCTTGAAACTCGAAAGGTTTTTTGACGAGGTAATCTTTACCGAAAACTTAGGCAGGGACGCCTGGAAACCTTCGACAATAGGCTTCACCAAGCTAAGTAGCGCCCTTGGCGTTGCCGACAAGAACTGCGTATATGTTGGCGACAATCCAGCCAAGGATTTTATTGCACCTAATAAACTTGGCTGGCTAAGCGTCCAGTGGATCAGGCCGCGCCAGATTCATTCGCACAAACCCCCGCCAAATGGAGGCCAGCCAATGCGGCAGGTTCGATCACCTGGAGAGTTGTACTCGGTATTGATTTGAGGTGTAAGTTCCAGCCAACATTGATTAGGACTTGATTTTTCGCCCGACTGGCACGAGTATCCCACGTTCTATGGCCACTAAATATTACGTTACAACACCAATCTATTACGTTAACGATCTGCCACACATCGGCCATTCGTATACGACAATCGCAGCGGATGTGCTGGCGAGATATTTCCGCTTCGCCGGGAGGGACGTAAGGTTCCTTACTGGTACGGATGAGCATGGCATTAAGATATTCAACGCTGCCAAGGAAAAGGGTATGACCCCCGAAGCTCTGGCAGATGATGTCGTTGTCCATTTTCAGGACCTCTGGGCCCAGCTGAATATCTCCAACGACGATTTTATTCGGACCACCGAACACCGCCACGAATCTCGCGTTCAGGAAATGGTGCGCCGTCTGGAGGCTACCGACGAAATTTACCTTGGCAAATATGAAGGCTGGTATGACGAAGGCCAAGAAGAGTTCGTTACCGAATCGGCTGCCAGGGAGAATGATTTTAAAGGTGCCATCAGCGGCAAGCCTTTAGTGCGTTACTCCGAACCGGGCTATTTTTTCCGTCTTTCCAAGTGGGTGCCGAAACTTATCGAACACATCGAGGCGAATCCGGATTTCGTTCGCCCACAAGCCAGGCGAAACGAAGTTCTGTCGAAGCTGAAAATGGGCGTAGAGGATTTGAGCATTTCTCGATCCAGGGAAAAATTGCCTTGGGGCGTACCTATGCCCAATGATCCAGAGCACGTGATCTACGTCTGGATCGATGCGCTGAGCAACTATGTTACCGCCCTGGGCTGGCCCGAAATTGGCGACCAGGATGACAAATCAGCTTGGGATTACTGGCCTGCAAGCGTTCAACTGATCGGTAAAGATATTCTCTGGTTCCATACGGTGTACTGGCCTTGCATGTTGATGGCACTGGAGGCTCCGCTGCCCAAGTGTGTTTTCGCCCACGGCTGGTGGACGTCAGAGGGTAAGAAAATGTCCAAGTCCCTCGGGAATTTCATCTCCCGAGAGGTCATTACCGAGCTTTGCGATGAGTATTCCGTTGATGTATTCAGGTACTTCCTTCTGCGTGCCGTAACTTTCGGAGCCGATGGCGACTTCTCACGCGAGATGTTCCAGCAGCGATACAATATCGACCTTGCTAATGAGATTGGCAACCTGCTGTCCAGGACGGTCAATATGATAGACAGATACTTCGATGGACAGATTCCCCCGCCTGGCAGCTCCTGCGAGCATGGAGCCCCTGTAATAGCCGCAGCCACGCAGTTGTATGAAAACGCAACCGCGCAAATGGACTCTTGTGCGTTTGGGCAGTATCTCGATGGAATTTCTGCCCTGGCCGGCGCTACCAATAAGTTTATCGATACGACCGAGCCATTTAAACTTGCCAAAGACCCCGCTGAGCGCGAATTGTTGAGCGAAATACTATATACTTGCGCCGAAGCGGTTCGGATCATCTTTGTGTATTTGGCCCCTTTAATGCCTGTCGCTTCCAGAGAAGGCCTCGCCCAGCTTGGTTGGTCGATTGACGATAAACCTCTGGCCGATGTAGGCAAGTGGGGCGTCCTGGCAGAAGGAACGAAGACGAATAAAGGTGACCCGCTGTTCCCAAGGAAGCAGTGATGTCGGATATCCCGAAGAAAACTTTAGAGCAGGTTGTAAGAGGCGATGGGAGATACCCCCCCGAGGCGTTCCAGTTCTTACAGGAGACTGCTCCCGGTGAGGGCCATGTAACTGGCCAGGAAATATGCCGAAGGCTCAAGGAAAAGGCTATCGAACGTTGGGGAATGCTTGCCAGGGTCGTCCTAGCCAAGTGGAATATTACAACCACTATCGATTTTGGCAATATGGTCTACCTCCTGATAGAGCATGAGTTTTGGCGAAAGTCGCCTACTGATACGATCGAAGATTTTCGTGATGTTTTCGATTTTGAAGAGGCATTTGCATCGGCAGCAGAATTTGAGGCCAATGAATGACCGACCAGTCGCGACAAGGCCTCCCCCCCGACCAGCCAATTCCACCGGTTAATGTAATCGACGGTATCCCAGACCGCTCGCCGCAACGCCCGATATGGATGTATGCCCTGTTAGGGGTGATCTTCTTGGCTTGGGTGGGCTTTTTGATATACTGCTACCTTGCCGGTAACGTTTAAAGCAATTCGGTTACACTGACTGAGCTGCTTGCCTGGCCGGCAAACCAGAACGGACAGACCCACCTTTAATCGGATGAAATGAATATGCTTTGGCAAATCTCTAAGTCGCCAGCTATCTGGTCGGTGGCCATTACTTTGACCCTGGCCCTGGGTTCGGGTTGCGGGCCCACTACCGATATCCGAATGCACAATGAGCCAATCGCAGCCCCCCTTGGTAGTATCAGCGTGTATCAGTTGGCCGGTAGGCTGGATATGACAGTGGAGCATTCCAAATCGACCTCAGCCAGGTTGGCCGATGCGAGTAATACGATCATACTTTTTGCTGACCCGGGAGGTCAGATCTTCGTCAACGGCAAGGCCATTGGCGATACTGGGCGGATCGTCCCAGTTGGTGGGATGTTATTCATCCCCGCCCAGTTAACCGAGCAAATCGGCAATATGCTTGTTGAAGTGCCAGATGTGCCTGCCCCGAGGGAGGTTACTCCTCAAAAGCCCCCTGTTAGTGGGAGGCTTGTGGTTCTGGACCCCGGCCATGGGGGGAAGGACCCCGGGACAATGCAGTTCCGTATCCACGAAAAAGTGATCAATCTTTCTGTCGGGCTGAAGACTGCGGAACTGCTTCGCCGCGCCGGCCATGAAGTTGTCCTGACCAGGACAGATGACACATTCATCGAGCTAAATGAACGTGCTGCAATTGCCAACCGCGCTGGTGCAACTCTTTTTGTGAGTATTCACGGTGACTCGTCTCCAACTAGATCCGTTGAGGGCTTTTCGGTCTTCGTTGCCAGGACTCCATCTCCAAAGTCGATTTATGTGGCGAAATTAATCGCTAGCAAATTGACGAAGACAGGAGTTAAGAGCAGGGGAATCAAACACAACAACCTTCGTGTGCTGGTTAAGACGATTTGCCCGGCGGTTCTCGTCGAGCTTGGATTCCTATCCAATCGGTTTGAGGCTGTCAAGTTGGCTGATGACGCTTATCAGGACTCCCTCGCCAGCGCGCTTGCCGAGGCTATCAGCCAGTATCTCCGACAGGGCCGGTAAGCGGGCTTTAGCCGCCTGTGTTGTGAATCTCTTTCCATGCCTATGATTATTCACGTCTGGAGTCAATGGGGAGCATTGTCACCACCGGAGGATTTGCCTGGACCAGGAATGAATCGTAGGCTGCGATGAGTCTGACAATAGGAGGCCGGCAAATGCTTTACCGCATTCGATACAAGGCAGAGATGGGAATTCATTCGGAGGAGACTTCAGTAGAGGCAAATTCTCCAGCAGAGGCAGTGGTAAAATTCCGCCATATTCAACCGAATACTTCTGCGGATTCAAACGACTTGGTAACAAGTGTTTCTCTGGATCCAGGTGGCCAGGCCGGAGACTGCTGAGAAATCCCTAAGTTTTTTTTGTTAATTTGTCAACACGCCTTGGCAGTTCATGATCGCTCTCATGGGCTTTGATGTTTTTATTAGTTATTGAAAACTAGTATCTTGGGCGGTCTACTCGAAGATCACCTATTTCCTGGGTTCTGGTCAGAGAACCGCTCAATGACTCGCAATAAAGGCTTTCGCCTGAAATTCAATGAACCGCCCTTGCAAACGGTAGCGTCGGTTCTATAATTCAGATGTAGCAATTCTGCTTCAGTGGGAACAGGTAGTCAGAAGTACAGTCGCGTATTTTGCCCAGGAGGGGCTCTGAAGCGCATTGTAAGGCTTTTGATGTCAAATCTATCTTTTTTTCGTGTGGTTTATGTCCGGTCTGTAGGGCCACTTAGGGCGATTATGCCAAGGAGAAATGGGGAATGAAACTTAGCGTTAAAGTTGTCCCAAATGACGAAGGTGGCTATACGGCTTTGTGTCCGTCCCTTCCGGGATGTACCAGCCGAGGCCAGACTCAGCAGTTGGCGACAGAGAAACTTCATGAAGCCATCAGAGGTTACCTCGCTGCTGTATCGAATTTTGTTCCTGAGAATCTCAGCGTTTCGGAGGCTGTGGAATCCTGAGAACCTTTTCAGTTTTATTCGATATAGACGCACTTCTCTAGTTTCATATCAATTCTCGTCAGGCTTTTGTGAAGTTTAGCAATCGGGGGCTTTTTTATTGATAGCCTTGAGATTCGGTCCATTTATATAAACTGACGTTAGTTTGATTTGAAAACTTACCCTCTCGGGTGAAATTTTTTATGGATGGCTTTGAGCCTCGCTGAATCGACGTGTGTATAAATTTGGGTCGTGGAAATATCAGCGTGGCCGAGCATTTCCTGCACGCTTCGCAGGTCAGCCCCGGCTGAAAGAAGTTGGGTAGCAAAACAATGTCGCAACGTATGCGGTGATATGTTTCCTTTGAGGGCAGTTCGCCGGACATATTTCCGTACGATCCGAAATACGTCTTCCCTCCAGATCGGCTTGCCGGATTTCGACAGGAAAAGCTTGCTCGCCTCAGCATCATCGCTCGGGGTTCGCTTGAGTTGGATGTAAGCTTCAATGGCCTCTAAAGTTTGCTTGGCTACGGGGATTATCCGCTCCTTGCGACCCTTGCCCATTACCCGAATGATGCCCAGGGTGAAGTTGACATCATTAACTCCCAGGCCGGCAAGTTCTGACGCTCGGATGCCGGTTGCGTACAGCAGTTCCAGAATTGCCCTATCGCGCAGGCCATGGGCATCCTTCGCTGGATCGGGGCTTTCAAGAAGGGTTGCAATTGAGTGGGTATCGAGGACCGTTGGCAGGCGGTGCCATTTTTTGGGTGAATCGACGCTTGTAGAGACGTCTCTTGCCATCGCCCCGACTGTAACCAGATACTTACAGAACGTCTTGACCGCAGCTAGAGATCTCGCAGCCGAGGCAACCGAAAGCCCCGATTCGCGCTGGTAGGAAATAAACTTCTCGACGTGCCTTGCCTGCAGGTCCGCAATTCGTTGGATTTTAGATTCGCATAAGTACGAAAAGAAGTGTCCCAGGTCCCGTCGGTAAGCTGACAGTGTATTTCTAGCCAAGCCGCATTCGCCTTGCAGATAGTCCATAAAACCCTGCAAGTGCGGGGCGAATTCAAGTTTGGGTTCAGATAGTAAGCTGGTCATCACAGGTCGTTTCACCTGGCTCGTTGAAAACAGTGGAGTATTCCGTAACTGCTATTAGGCCTTTTACAAAATCGGCCCTTAGCCCAGGAGGGCTTGAGCATTAAAGCCATTGAGATTCGGCTGGGATATAACCAATGGGACCGTAAAGTTTATCGGATCTTGAAAAGTTGATACTGGGAGCCCCAATTGTCTGAGGCGATCTGCTCGAGCAGGCCAATTTGGGTAGGGGCCGAGCCGGTCCGGCAGATCAGGTACCAACTCTCAGCCAACTCAAATCCCGGTCGCTTGGCCAGGTCGTCCACGAATTGCCTCACCTGTCCGGGATCGACTTTTCCCGCCCGCCTGGTGATTCGCCGCAGTTGCTTAAGAGTTTCGACCCACTCACCAAGCCGCCCAGGGCTGAGGTAGTAGAAATACAAAACATCAGAGCTGGTGGAAACAATCGCCCGCTGAGAGGTAAGTCGGAACTGGGCCTTGTTGCAAAGGAAAGTCGCATCCGGATCTGTATTATCCCGTGCCCATCGTGCTATCGCTTTCAACTCTTCCCGCTCGGCCTGTTGCTGGTTGTGCCTTCGGACATTCCTTGGCTTGTACTGATCTGCGATGGGCAGTGTGACCAATTGATATATCTGGTGGCGGATAAATTTAACATTGTCAGACGGTATTATCCACGCAGCCATCAATACGGCGCAGCCCCAACGCAGGGCATGCCTCTGTCTGCGAACCAGACGAAATAGATTGGTCAGCCCTTGTGCAAAAAGAACGTATAAAGGCAGCATGATAAGGCTACCGGCTTGTGCAAAATCAATGAAAGCGGGATGGGCTTGTTCATTCAGGTCCGCAAGCCATAAGCTGATCCACTGGGCTCCTAACCCAACGGCGATTCCTGATACGAGGAAGGATATCCAAACCCCCAGGTTTCGGACCCTGAACCTCTCGATCCGTGCCAGAACCATCAGGGACGGAATTGCCAACACTGCCAGGAAAGGCAGCCACCCCATCGCAGACTGGAGAAGTTCAGGAAAGAGAACTTCCAGATTGCCCAGCCTGAGGGCTTCGGCGGCGACATCTGAGGTTACGGCCGCGGTATTATTTGCCAGTTGCGCTTTAATTCCTAAGACATATCCGCCGTAAGGCAGGGCTCCCAAAAACGCGCAGGCCGCACAACCAAAAGCTCTCGGCCAGGCCGAGGGGGCAAATCGCCTGCAAGCGAGATAAACAAAAAGCATTATCAAAGTGAGATTGAAAGCTGTGGTCAAATTCATATTGCCGCACAGGCCGACAAATCCGAACACAAGCATTACCCGCCACTGGTTTTGATAGCGAAGGAATGACAGTAAGATCAGAGGCGATAGCGCCTGGACAATAGCCGCTGGAGTTATCGAATCAAGCGAGCCAAGGCCCCAATAGTGCCCGCCAAGTGTATGGATTACAACTGAACTTAGCACCGCTACGAATGCAGATATGGACCAGGAGCGACACTGGTGGTAGCAAAGGGCGTACATCCCCAAAAGATAAACCATCAAAACTGCGCCGGTAAGCAGCCGAAACGGCAGTAAGATATCACTGTAATTCGTCGGGACCAGGGAAAGTTCCATCAGGGCCTGAAAGGCCGGCGTGTGAACGCGCCATAGGTTACTTTCACCGAAAACCTGGTCAGGGCCGAATAGTTGTGCGTCGTGGCGTTTGACGGCTGCGGCAGCGAGGTTAAGCTGGGTTTCGCTGAGTCGGTAGTCCAGCGAGGCTTGATATGTCATACCTGCTGAGACAGCTACGAATATAAGCACCGCCAGTAAGTGTCTTGGATGATATGCCCGCCTCATCAGGTGCGTTTTCCTTTGAAGGGAAACCTGATAGTATAGCGCCTAATTGTGTAGGGGCAAGTAAATGGTTGGCTGTATTGAATATGAGAATTTGGATTCGTTCGTCTCGGCTGTGGGCCAAACGATCGAGAAACACTCGCTGATCGAGCCCGGTCAGAGAGTTTTGGTAGGCCTATCGGGCGGCGCTGACAGCGTTGCGCTACTGGCAGCATTGGTTCAGCTTAATGAATCGGGCTTGAGGGCCCAGCTTATAGTTGGCCATCTGGACCACGGCCTTCGCAGCCAATCACAATCCGACTGCCAGTTTGCTCGCGAGCTCACAGAGCAATTCTCCTTGGAATTCGTTTGCCGAAGGGTAGATGTAAAAGCCCTCGCTGCGCAGGCTGGGGTGGGCATCGAGGAGATGGCCCGCCACGAGCGGTATGAGTTCTTCCAATCGGTAGCCCAGGACAAAGGCGTAGATCGTGTGGCAATGGGCCATCATGGAGATGATAACGTCGAGACGATTCTGTTTCGGATCATTCGCGGGACGCACCTTCGAGGCTTATCAGGCATTCCAATCCGCCGACGGTTGGGATCGGGCTCCATTGAGGTAATCAGACCCTTGCTCGAAACTAGATCGGATGAAATCAGGCAGTATCTCAGCCGTCGCTGCCTTGGATGGCGCGAAGATCATACGAACACTGATTTGCAGTACCGGCGAAATTTCATTCGCGCCGAACTCCTGCCGCTTATTCGTGATCGGTTGAATCTGCGGGTAGACGAGGCGGTGCTTCGGCTGGGCCAATCAGCAGCTCAAGTAGAAGATTTCATTTCTTCTCTTGCCCGCTCAGCCCTGGCAGATGCAATCAGGCCCGATAAGACAGGCCCAGATAAAATCGCCCTTGATGCAGGCAAACTTGCCGGCCAGCATTTTCTGGTAAGAACCAATGCTATCCGAACCGCCCTCGAGCGGATTGGCGCGCCGATGCAGTCGGTTACCAACGAACGCTTTTGCGAAATGGACGGGCTCGTAACTGGCGAATCTGGCTCACCGATTACGCTTGCTGGCGGGTTTAAAGTTGCCCTCCAAGACGATTTGCTGGTTATTTCCAAACTTCACCAGCCCAGCTCTGGCGATAAATCATGGTCAGTGGAATTGAACTGTCCCGGCAAGACGGAGCTTCCCTGCGGCGGGCATGTCGTTTGCTCCGTCGAGCCCATGGACCGCGAAGCTTTTAAGGCTCATTGCATTTCCGGGGATTGCTGCGTCCAGTGGCTTGATGCGGATAAAATCGCCGGCCAGTTGACATGTAGAACCAGACGCCGGGGGGATTTCTTCCGGCCGCTTGGCTCGCCTGGTACCCAGACAGTGGGCGATTTCCTTACCAATGCGAAAGTTAAACCCGATGCCCGCCAACAAGTCCGATGTATTTGCGACGGGGAGGGGATTGTCTTTCTCGCTCCGCTACGAATGGATGAGCGATTGAGGGTCTCGGACCAAACGCAACGTGTATTGCGGATCAGATTTGTTGAACAGGGCTAAGGACATATGGGATTTAGATTGTTCTGGATCATAAATTAGACCAGGTTCGTAGTTTGCACAGTTTGGGTGGTTTGCGTGATTGTGAGGATCGGCTGGGGCAGCGGGGGCTGGAAGAGCCTGCACCGGAAGTTTTTTTATCAGTTGCATGACGATTCTGGCAATGAACTTGATTCTTGGTATGCTGTTTAATTCGTTAGCGAATTATTTTTTGGTTTCAGGCAAGTCCTTTAGGAGATCAAATGGTCAATCCAATCAGTAACTGGTACCAAAGACACCTGAATCCCGTAAATTTCTGGCTTCACATGGCCGGCATACCGGCCTGTTTTATCGCTGCACCGATAGCATTGGCATTGGGCAAATACTGGATAGCAGCAGCACTGTTTGTAGGGGGGTATGCGGTTCAATTCCTTGGCCACTTCATCGAAGGCAACCGCACTGGAGAGGGAATTCTCCTCAGGCGACTGTTGGGCAAGGGCGGCGATCAATAAAATACTTTTTTTGAAAGAGCGTTTCGCCCCAAGTGTCCAGTAACGGTTTTATTCTGATAACGTTGTATAGTTAAAGTAATTAAGCTCATAACGTTATCCCCTAAACACTATGGCCGATCTCCGGGAATTCCTGATATGACCTATGTGTAAGCCCCCATCACCCCAATAATTTCAACCCCCTTTATACACTGTAGTTAGCGTTACTTGTGGAGTAGCTGTGGAGTACTCTACTTTTTTTTCATTTGATACTTGACAAAAAGTACTACTTATATAGAATAGGATTGATGAAAGGGTTATGACGTGTTAAATTCTAGTTTTACCCTGAACTTGAAAAGTGTACAGCCTGTACTAGAAATATATCGCCAAGTCCCGGGCCTAAGAGCCCCCAGAATGAAAGGAAAAGACAGATGCCCATCGCGACCAGAATAGCTGAAGCAGTAGTGCCAGAGCAGTCGGTGCTTTCTGATCTGGCGGAAGACCAAATACGCATTTTTGAACGTATTCCAGAGACCATAGGATTTGTCGATAACGATCTTTTCCGCACGGAAGGAGTGGAACAGGAGCTGTTTGGCAGGGGATCCATAAATATTGATGTTCCGGCCTGGGTTCATTTTCCTGAAGTACCGGAAGATACCGACGAGGCGCCTGCCCGCAAGACAACTCTCTCAGCCAAGGATGAAGAGCGTTTGTTCTTGCAGTACAATTATGCTCGTTTTCGACTTAGCGGGCTACTCAAGGGCAATCTGCGTCGCCTGACGGCCGGCAGGATCAAAAAGATGACTCTCTGGTATGGGCGTGCCCTTAAGATCAGGGCCAAGATTGTTCGGGCCAATATGGCTTTGGTAATTGCCATGGCCAGGCGTACCCGCATTCCCAATGTAGAGTTCACCGAATTGGTCTCAGAAGGCAACATGGCCTTGCTGAGGTCCGTTGAGAAGTTCGACGTTGCCCGTGGCTTCAAATTCTCGACCTATGGTTGCCGAGCTATCTTAAAAAGCTTCAATCGCTTAGCGACCAAGACAGGCACGTACCGCCGGCGTTTCCCCAAGGAATACGATCCGGACCTGGAAAGGTCCGACTGGGATGTCCGTAAGCACGAGATGGAGAGAAACGATTCCATCGACGCTGTCCGGGACATTCTCTCGGATAACAAGGCCAACCTGTCGAATGTCGAACGAACTGTTGTTTTGGAGAGGTTTGCAATCCTTTCCAGAGGCAAGGGAAAGACATTGGCTGAAGTTGGCAAGATCGTCGGCCTGACCAATGAGCGTGTCCGGCAGATTCAAAATATCGCGCTGGATAAAATACGTTCATCGTTGGATGACGGGTTCCTAGCCGCCTGAAAATCAAAACTGCTGTGTATTATCCTCGGCTACAGAGCCGAAAAGGGCCCGTAGCTTTTAGCTGCGAGCCCTTTTCTTGGGGACAGAATCACAAAAGTGGGGTTTGGTTTTAAGTTTGCAATCTCTTGTCTCGCCTTGATTGCAAAATTAGATTCATTGTGTATACTTTCTTTTCTTCGGGCGATTAGCTCAGTTGGCTAGAGCGCTTCCCTTACAAGGAAGAAGTCGTTGGTTCGAGTCCAATATCGCCCATTGTCGCCAGGTAATTCTCACCCGGCCGATTATCCCTTTTGCAAAAAAGTATTAACTTACTGTTATTTCGGCAGGCTCGGATTGCCACAGCCCGTGTATGTTGCAGTAGGCCACCGCCGTTAATGTGCCGGATTTGGTTACTTTCATCGAAGCGGTAACTTCATGGTGCGTGTATACCGGCCCCTCGTTTGGCCCGGGTACGGATTCACCATGGGCATTGAATTCGAAACTCCCCACCTGATAGGTGAATTTGCTGCCTTCGGGAAGGAAGAAAATGTTTATAAAGCGGATATGGTGCTCGGTGGTATTGGGATGGCCAATTTCCTTGCCGATGCAGGCAGTTACCTTGAAAATCTCATCTGCCGAGACGGTGGTGGGGCATTCCAGTATGGGCACATGCTTTTCAGCCTTCCAATCCCCCGATTGAATCTGCTCACTGAGTTGTGACATATAATAATTCTCCTTTGTGTGCCCGATCGGTTTCGCATGCGCTCCTGGCAGATAATCCAGAATCAACTCGCATCACTTATCGGGCAAAATGAATGTAACTAGCTGGAAAGGTTCAACTTCTGCAATTTCATGTCGATTTCACAGGAATTGTAGGCATGCGGGATACCTTTTTGCAAACAAGCTTTATATTTCTGTGCGAATTGGACTTTTGGCTGGCTTGGTCAAAGTCATTGCAGCCAGAGCAGCCAGTGGAGCTATGGCCAAAACTCCCATAGCAATGTGGGGCCGACCGGCCTCAGTGATCAGGCCAACGGTTATAGGACCAACAACACCACCGAAATTTCCCGCAGCTCCCAGAAGCGAGTACATCGATGCCCCGGCCCTTGGGAATCTATCGCCGGCGTGGCCGAGTATAGTTGGCCA
>SDBV01008943.1_pt1 | contig 13406 bp, 10 predicted proteins | sample 2277081 | NCBI WGS metagenome assembly SDBV01 (sample SAMN10402039, study PRJNA504765) | marine sediment metagenome | isolation source: marine sediment core GS10_PC15, 223 cmbsf | place: Arctic Ocean: Southern Knipovich Ridge | collected 2010 | reverse complement strand
GTTTGATCGAAATGATTTTGAAAGAAAATGGTGTGGGAGTCAAACAGCTCAATCCTTTTGTCAAGCAACTGGTAAGAGCGCGTCTATCTTTTGCAAATGTGGCGCTTTTGACAAATTGTTTGGAGGATCTCAAACATTTGGATAAGGCAACTAGGGTGGCTTTTATCATGCCTTTGAAAAATTTGGACTCTAAAAAACAGCGCTTTATTGAATCGCTTGCAATCAATGATAATGTGAACCTGCAAATCTTTGAAAAAGAAGTGGCGATTGTGGGTGATAGCGAAAAGGTAGTGGACTATGCAAAACTTATCGACTTTTTATCTCAAGAGATGACAAAAATGCATGTTGAAACAATTGTAACAAAAAAACTCACGGCAAAAGAAGCAAAAGAGTTTTTAGAATTAATGTCACTCACGCCAAAATCTTCAACTTATTTGGGCGCAGCTTCAGGGCAGCAATTGCGTATTTTAGCTTCGTTTCAATTTAAACATTTGCTGGTTTTGTGTGGAATGGAAAAGGAGATCGCACAAGCAAGAAAGATCTTAGAAGAGATGGAAGAAAAGATCGAAGATCCTGTGGAAAAGACGATTTTTTGGTACACATGCAAACATACGCAACCCGACGAACTTGCTGATGTGTTGCAAAAAGTTTATCCCCAGTTACAAGAAGTTTCTATGCAAGATGACAAGCCAGGCATAGATCCTAAAGACAAAGTGCAGCGCGAACAAGCAAAAACCCATGCAGACGCATTTATCATTGATCCCAAGACAAGCTCGATGATCATGATTGTTGAGAAAAAAAGCTTAGAAGTGCTTAAGCGTTTAATTGCCAAGCTTGATGTGCCTAAAAAGATGGTGAAAATCGAAGTGCTCCTATTTGAAAAGAAGACAAAACAGCATAATCAAATTGGTCTTGCAAGTTTGGAGACAGGAACCACAGTCACAAACCCACAAAATGGAACCACGTTTAAAGATGGAATTTTAAATTTCTTTTTGTCTAGTTCACAAAGAAGAAATATTCCTGCGTTTAGTTTCAATTATCAATTTTTGCTTTCCAATCAAGACATTCAAATCAATTCGGCACCTAGCGTGACGACAATGAACGCAGTGCCTGCGGTATTTTCGTTAACAGAAGAGATTTCGGTAGCTGTGGAAGAAGAAGACGCAAAGAGTAAAAAGACAAAAACGCGCTATGAAAGGGCCAATTTTGGTACTACATTGAAAATCACTCCGAACGTTAATATTTCAGAAGAAGATCAAACAGGTTATATCACTCTAGAAACAGATATTAGTTTTGATACGATCAACTCCAATGAAGATAATAAGCCAGACGTATCAAAAAAGCACATTGAGAATCAAGTACGTATTCAAGATGGGCAGACATTGATTATTGGAGGATTACGTCAAAAAGATTTTAGTAAACATACAGGAAAAATCCCTTTTTTAGGAGATATTCCTGGGATTGGAAAATTGTTTGGAAATATCAAATCTTCAAATAACGAGACTGAAATGTTTGTCTTTATCACGCCACGTATTTTGTATGATCCCATAAATGATCTGAAAAAAATTCAAAAAGAAGAGCTTCAAAAACGTCCGGGCGATGTTCCAGAATTTATTCAACAGTTAGAAAGTGCAAGAAAAAATTTAAAACAAAAACAATTTGAAAAAAGCATGCAACTACTTTTGCAATGAAAAAGATCACCAATAAAATTGTCGAAGCCTTATACCAACAAGGCAAACTTTCTAAAACGCAATACGAACAGATCGGCATTTGGCAAAATGGGACAATCACAAAAGAAGAACGCATGCTGCTTTCTAAAATGATCACGCAAGAAGATTTGAAAGAGGCCTATGCATTTTTATATGATATGCCTGTTTTAAAATCACTGCCTCCTATCAATCAAATTGGGAGCCATTTTCAAAAACTAGGATATAAGTTTTTAAAAACACACCAATGTGTTCCTCTTTTCGAAAAGCAAGGCAAACTGCAAGTGCTCACATGTGATCCTAAAAATATTGCCGCATTAGATGAGATTGGATTTGTTTTTGCATGTTCTGTAGAGCCTATCTTTTGTCAGCAGCACCTTTTTGAAGAGCTGATGCAAAAGCTCTTTTCTAAAAAAGAAGAGGATGTGTACAAAGATTTTGAAAAACAGGATCAAAAAAAAGAAGTTCTGCCTGATCTTTTAGACACGTCTTATGAGGTTCCTGTTGTCAATCTGTTAAATCGTATTTTGCAAGAAGCGATTGAACAAAAAGCCTCCGATATTCACTTTGAACCAAGCGAACAGGGCCTGCAGTTGCGCTTTCGTATTGATGGTGTTTTGCAAACAAAACCCATGCCACCTGTCGATATTCAAGATCAATTACTCACACGGCTCAAAGTGATGGCAAGATTGGATATTGCACAACACCGCCTGCCACAAGATGGGCGCATTCGTTTGGTGATGGGCGGACGTGATATTGATTTGCGTGTTTCTTTGATCCCTGTTGCAGATGGGCAACGCATTGTGCTTAGAATTTTGGACAAGAGTAAAACATTATTAAATCTCAAAGAATTGAAAATGCCAGATAGCATTGAGATAAGCTTTCGAAAGGCGATTGAAAAATCTGAAGGGATTATTCTTGTGACAGGTCCTACGGGAAGCGGGAAAAGTACCTCGCTTTATTCTGCACTTGCTAAGATCAATCAAACGAGCATTAACATCATGACCATTGAAGATCCTATTGAATATCGTTTAGATGGAATTTCTCAAATGGCAACAAATCCCAAAATACAACTCAATTTTTCAACGGGCCTAAGATCCTTGCTTAGACAAGATCCTGATGTGATCATGATTGGAGAAATTCGTGATACCGAAACGGCAAAAATTGCCATCCAGGCTTCTTTAACAGGACATTTGGTGTTTAGTACCCTGCATACCAATGATGCGTCTTCTGCGATCGTGCGTTTAGCAGAAATGGGGGTAGAAACATACCTGCTCTCTTCATCGATCATTGGTGTATTATCGCAGCGTTTGGTGCGCACCATTTGCAAAGAGTGTAAGGTGGCATACACACCTGATGAAAAAGAATTGAAAGATTTAAATTTAGAGCGCGAAGAGTTGCAAAATGGTATGCTTTTTAAAGGCAAAGGATGTGGGGCATGTTTTGGATGCGGTTATTTGGGAAGACGTGCTATTTTTGAGTGGGTAGAAATGACACCCAATATAAAAAAACAGATTCATATATCGTTGAATGCAGATGCTTTAAAACAGACAGCGAAAACTGATGGTATGCATTTTTTAAAAGAGCATGGGGCCTATCTTGTAAAGACGGGAATCACCACAATTTATGAAGTCATGAGGGTGGTTGGGTAATGCAATTTGAATACTTAGCGCTTTCTATCGACGGAAAAAAAATCAAAGGATTTGTTTTAGCAGAAACACTTATGCAGGCGCAAGAAAAACTGCTTGAAGATGATCTTGTGGTTTTAAAAATAACATCTTCAAAAAAAGCCAGACATTTACATTTAAAGGCGGAAGAAAAGTTGCAGTGGGCGAAATTGTTTTTACAACTTTTGCAAGCAGGTATTCCTGTGTATGAATCGATGCAGATGTTAAAAGAGCAAGGCAATGCAAAACGTCTATTTTTACAAGATTCTCTTTTAGAAAAATTGAAAGCAGGCAAACGTTTATCAGAAGCGATGAGTGAATATCCCAACTGTTTCGATTACATTTTTGTAACAACCATCAAGGCTGCAGAAAGCTCAGGAAAGCTAGAAAAAGCAATCGAAACCTACATTGAATTTTTAGAAAAACAATTAAAATTGAAAAAACAACTCATCTCTCTTTTGCTTTACCCTACTGTGATTTTGTGCTTTTCCCTTTCAGCTCTTTTACTTTTGCTCATTGTGGCGATTCCATCTTTGCAAGACCTTGTGCAAGAAGAGAGTTTAAACTTGTTATCCAAATCTGTCTTTGCGCTATCATCTTTTTTGCGCCATGATTATCCTATTCTCATCGTAGTTCTTCTGAGCGGGTTTGTCATGTCCACTATTATCATCAAAAAAAAAGGCCTTTACCCTTTTCTTTTTAAAATGCCTTTAGTTAAGACACTCCTTTTTCAAAGAGACCTCTTTTATTTTTCCAAAAGCGCGGCAAATCTTTTGGAAAACCATGTCTCTTTGTTTGAAACCTTGCAATTATCAAGGGGCCTTTTAAAACATGCTGGGTTAAAAAAACTATTTTTAACCGTTGAAGCACAGGTGATGGAAGGCAAGCACATCTCAGAGAGTTTAAAGGATAGTGCACTGATTTCTCCAACGCTCGTTCAAATGTTGAAAATAGGAGAAGAGAGCGCAAGCTTGCATCAAAGTTTTTCAAATATTGCCAATATGTTTGAAGAAAATATGGAAAAAAAACTTATGCGCTTAATGGCGCTTTTGCAGCCTGCTTTGATTATTTTTTTAGGGCTTTTTGTGGGATTGATCATTCTCTCTATTTTAATGCCCTTAACAAATGTAAGCTTGGATGTTTGAAAAAAAATGCTTTGGTGTGATAACCTTATTTTTTATGAAAAGAAAGAAACGCTTTTATCTTACACTGATTGAATTGATGGTGGTGATTGTGCTTATCGGCATGATTTCTTCTGTAATTGCCTATAACGTGCAAGGTTCTATCACGAAAGGAAAAGAGATGAAAACGCAACAAGCGGCAGAACGATTAAAAGAAGTGATTGCGTTAGAGATGTCACAAGGAAAGACGTTTGAAAAATTTATGAAAAACAAGAAAGGTTTTTTAGAAAAATCGGGCCTTGTGAAAAAGGCCGACGCTTTGCTCTGTGATGGTTGGGGAGAAGCTTTTAAGGTCCGTGAAGAAAATGGGGAAATTATTGTCACCTCTATACACCTTGGAGAAGATGGTAAAGTTAAAAAATAGACGATTTTTTACGCTCATTGAGTTTGTAGCGATCTTTGTTTTAATGACAACCACTCTGGTTGTGTTGGTTTTTCCAGGAAGAAAAGTCACAAATAAAAAACGCTTCGATCGTTCCGTCAATGCACTTGTCAATCGTATGCAAATTGCCAAACACATGGCATTTCATTATGATACACAAGTTAATTTACTCATTGAACAAGATGAAAAAGGCTTTTTTTGTAGCTTGATTTTTGATGAAATGCCCAAGAGCATGCTTTTTGAGCTTTTCAAATCTGTTTATCTAGAAGGTGTCAAAGATATTTTTGTTAATAATCAGCGCATTGAAAATTTTTCTTTTGAATACGTCTCAAAATTAGGCATTCAAAACCCAACACCTTTGAAAATACAATCATCTTTTGACCACAACTGCTCGTTTGATATCTACTAATTTAATGCATAAGGTCAGTCTATTAACCTGAGTTTTGGGTTTATTTCATTCATTCTCAGGGAGATAACTCTTTCTTCTCACGCTTTTTACCTGAAAAATGGCCTTTTGACCATTCCCTGCGGTAAAAATCCCAAGAATTTAAGAGCCATCTCCTCGTGATACTGAATAAACTAAACCCAAAACTCAGGTTATTAAAAGCTAATTGTCTTTGGCAAGATTTGCAAATTGTGCAAAACGTGGTAGGAACGTAATTTCTGTATTTCCTGTGCGTCCATGTCGATTTTTACCTACAATGATTTCTGTAAGTCCAGGTCTATCGTTGGGATCATAATAGTCAGGACGAAGCATGAAGATCACTACATCAGCATCTTGTTCAATCGATCCAGATTCTCTTAAGTCAGACATCTGAGGGCGATGTCCTGTGCGCTCTTCCACTCTTCTAGAAAGTTGTGATAGACAGACAACAGGGATGTCGAGCTCTTTGGCAAGGGCTTTGAGCATACGTGAAATTTCAGACACTTCCATCTGTCTGTTTTCAATGGCGCGTGTGTGCCCAGATCCAGAAATGAGCTGTAAATAGTCGATAAAAAGGACCTGGATATCATAGATTTCTTTCATACGACGCGCTCTAGAACGCAAGTCTGTGATTCTGATGCCACCTTGGTCATCGATCACCATGGTGCCCCCTTGCATTTTGTTGCACTCGTCGACAACGCGTTGGTATTCCTCTCCATTAAGAGAGCCGGTTAAAATTTTTTCGCTTTCTACTTCAGATCTAGAAGAAATCATGCGTTGCATAATTTGTTCAGAAGACATCTCTAAAGAAAAAATGCCCACGGGTTTTTTGAGATCAAAACAGATTTTTTCTGCCATGTTGATCGCAAAACCTGTTTTACCCATTGCGGGTCTTGCTGCTAAAATAATTAAATTAGAAGCACCAAGCCCATTGACGATTCTATCAAGATCAATAAAACCGCTAGGAAGGCCTGTGATTTTAGATTCATTAGGTCCTTTTTTTTGAAATTCTTCTTGCCTCCCTTCCAATTCTTTAAGAAATGGAAGATGTGTTTTTGAGCGCACTCCAGAAAGTAAGTCTTTGACCAAAAGTCCTGCATTAGGATTGGCTTTTTGGTTGATCTCAAAAAAACGCTGTTGTGCTTCGTCTAAGACTTCTTGAACGTCTTTCGGATCTGCAAGGGCTTTTTTTTCGACAATTTGTGCGGCATTGATCATGCGACGAAGCAAAGCCTTACCTTTTACAATATCAATATATTCTTCAATATTAGCAGAAGTGCCTGCATATTGCGCAAGCGCTATCAAATAGGCAACACCACCAATAGTTCCAAGTTTTTTTTTGCGTTTTAATTCTTCTGCAACAAGATGGATATCTGCAGGTTTATCTTGCTTGTAGAGATCTTTTAATACGTAGAAGATGGTTTGATGTTCGGTGAAGTAAAAATCGGTATCATCCAAACCATCGGCACAGACATTTAGGGCATTTTCATAAGAAAGCATACATCCTAAAACAAGCATTTCCGATTCTTTTGAATGGGGAGCCAATTTGATTTCAATTTTTTCTGTAGTACTCATAACGTGAATTTTTCTTTGTATTCCCTTGGTAACATAGCTTGAAAAAAAAAGCTACGACATTATCTCTCAATATTATCAAAATCTGCGACTTTACCAAAAGCCTTAAAAATAGTAAACTGAGCAAAAAAATATCGAGGGATCATGGGATTTAAAAAAATCATTTTATTGTTTGTTTTTTTCTTTAGTTTTGCTGTTGCTAATCAACAGACGGAAATGTATGGGTTAAGACCAAAAGAACCGGGTTGGGAAATTAAAGTCACAGAAGCTTTTCAAGATGGGAATGCTAAAAAAATCGTCTTTTTTGCTCCATTTGAAAATGATCAATTGCTTCCAGTTAAGCAAGTACAACTTTGGGAAAATGGGAAAATTCGAGTAGAAGTAGATCTTAAATGCGTGGCTGCAACAGATGAGCTTAAAGCAAAAGGCTATGAAGTTTTTGAAGATAAATGGGTGGTGCTTCCTCATGGTGGAAGTGTGGAGTTTTTTAAAACAGGGAATTTGGAAAAACTCACCTATTTTGTCGATGGTATTGTCGATGGCATTATACGTCTTTTTTATCCTAACGGCAATTTGAAATCTCAATTGCAGTTTATTCAAGGTAAGCCTGAAGGTAAAATGGAAGTCTTTTTTGAAGATGGAGCTTTGCAGCAAGAAAGAGAATATAGAGATGGAATGCTTGATGGAAAAACTTATGGCTATTATCCAAACAAAACCAACCGTATTGAGGCGACCCATGAAAAGGGTCAGGCTGTTGGTTTGATGACAGAGTGGTATGAGTCTGGAAACGTCAAAACAAAACAACATTTTCAAGACAATAAACTGCATTCTACAGAAACTGTACCCGCTATTGTAGAATATGATGATGATCAAAATGTCATCGAAGTGCGCAATTTAAAAGAAGGCGTGCCTCATGGTAGACATCAGATGTTTCATCCAAACGGAATCCCTAGTTACAATATTGAATATGTGGATGGCAGAAGACATGGAAAAGAAGAGTTTTTTGCAAAAGATGGCAGTTTGGTTGGAGAAGGTCAATTTGATTTAGGAAAATATCTTGGGAAACATTACCGCAAGCATGAAAATGGCAAATATGCCTATGTTGGCGAGTTTGATCGAAATGGAAAATTGAAAAGACCTATTGAAGAATGGTTTGAAAGTGGCACGAAATTTAAAGAATATACACTCGTAGATGAAAAGTTAGAAGGTCTATATAAAGAATGGTTTGAAAATGGCGCGATTCATTTGGAGCACTACTATAAAAATGGACAAATTGAGGGTAAAAATACCATCTATTTTGACAATGGAAAAATAGAAGTCATTGCTTATTACAAAGAAGGGAAACAAAACGGAAGATTTGAAAAATGGTTAAGAAGCGGGCAAAAAGAATTTGATATTGGATTTGAAGAAAATACTTTGCATGGCCCTTATAAACAATGGTTTTCTAATGGACAAATTAGTGTCGATGCAATTTACAAGAATGGTCAGTTCGATGGCATGACGAAACAGTGGTATGAAAATGGTAAAGTGCACTCCATGGCAAACTATAACTTGGGCAAACTCGATGGTAAACATGAAGAGTGGAATGAAAATGGCGATTTGGTACTTGTGGGCTATTTTGCAAATGGTGAGCCGCAAGGAACAATAGAAAGCTGGTGGGCAAAAAACAAAAAAAAGAGCGTGATGCATTTTGAAAAAGGAAAGAAACATGGGAAGGAAGAATTTTGGTATGAAAATGGGCAGTTGCAAAACACAGCTATTTACAACGAAGGAAAAATTGAAGGCGAGTTTTTTACTTGGTTTGAAGATGGATCGCCCCATTTAGTCCATTTTTACAAAGAAGGTACTCCAGAAGGAAAACAATTAGAATATTACGCTAAAGATGCTTTAGAAAAGCAGCAAGTTCTTGCAAAAGAAAACGTGTTCAAGGAAGGAAAGATGGATGGCGAGCAAAAATTTTTCCATCCAAATGGTAAATTACAAACCATCGCTTGTTATGAAGATGGTGTTTTGGAAAACGCGTTAAAGAAATTTGATATTGAAGGAACTTTAATAGAAGAAAAGAACCATATCAATGGTAAGCTCAACGGGCGTTTTTTCCAAAAAGATCAAGAGGGTAGAGAAACCATTGTCGAATACAAAAATGGCGTAAAAAATGGCGAATACATTGTCTATTTTCCAGAAAGTGAAAAATATGGAAAAGTGATGGCTCAACATGGGATATTTATAGACGATGAACTTGATCAAGAATTGTCAGAATACAACGTGGCTGGGACAAAAATGGCATCCACGCTTTTCAATAAAGGAAAACGGGACGGAATATCCACACTTTATTCTGAAGATGGGAAACTTGCAATGACAATAGAATTTAAAAATGACAAACAAGAAGGACCTGCGATTCAATATTTTCCTGATGGGCGTGTTTTTAAAGAGATGAGTTTTTCAAATGATCAAAAACAGGGCGAAGAAAAAACCTATTTTAAAAATGGACGCGTTGCTTCTATCTACAGACATAAAGATGGTCAGTTTAATGGGCTTTGTGTGGAATGGAATAATAAAGGAACACTCATTTTCGAAGCAGAATATACTCATGGCGTAAAAAATGGTAAGTTCAACAAATACTTTGAAGATGGATCGCCAAAGATCAAACAAGTTTTCGTAAACGGCCAATTGCATGGAGAAAAAGTTGTTTTCAGTGAAGAGGGCCTGGAAAAAGTCGAACGTTTTGACATGGGCAAGAAGATCTCCCTAGATTAAAAGCACTTCTAAAATGTCATTATTTTTTATGGAGGGGAGCCTTTAGCTCCTTTTTTATACCACTCATCGAGTTCATGAAGTTTATCAGCAAGTGCTTTTGTAATTTGTATTTGCGCTTCTTTTCTTCCATACATTCCCCAGAGTTTAGGATCGAGAGGAGAGCCAAAAATGCAAACGATTTTCCCAAAAAGTCTTGGGAATTTTTTTGATTTTGGCCAAACTTTAAATGTGCCGATAAGATGTGTTGGAATAATTTTGGTATGTGTCCGAATTGCGATGAGAGCCGCCCCCTCTCGGAGAGGTTGAATAGTACCATCAGGCGAACGTGTGCCTTCTGGGAAAAGGACAATTTTTTTTCCATCACGCAAAAAGTTTTGCGCCACTTTGATAGCTTTTAGATCGAGTCCCCCTCGTCCAATTGGATAGGTGTAGATTCTTTTAAAAATAAACTTTAGTAATTTGTTTTTGAATAAGGATTTTCTAGCAAAATAGTGAATAGGATCGTTTGAAGCGACGCCCACAAAAATAGGATCGATGAAAGAAGCGTGGTGAGAAGCGATGATGGCAGCTCCTTTAGAAAGGTGTTCTTTCCCGTATACTTTGTATCGATAGAATATCTTAAAAAGGACTTTGAAAAGAAACCTGGAAAAAACAAAAAATTTATTAAGTTTTTGTTTTTGTTTTTCGATAAGCTCGTAGTAATACTCAATTTTTTCTACGACTTCTGCGATGGATAAATACGAAGTATCGATAAAAAACGCATCATCTGGCTGGCGAAGAGGTGAGATTTTACGCGTGGTATCGAGATGGTCTCTTTCTTGCAGCTCTTTTTCGATATCTTCAAGTTTTGATTCTTTTGTTTGCATTTCTAAAAAGCGGCGTTGAGCACGTATTTTTGGAGATGCGTTAAGAAAAATTTTCAAATCGGCATCGGGAAACACTGTTGTTCCCATATCTCTACCTTCAAAAATTCCGTTGTGTTTTCCATATGCGCGTTGTAACTCGACAATAAATGTACGCACCTCTTTAAATGCAGAAACTTTGGATACAGCATCGTCGACCTCTTTTTTGCGTAAATGTTTGGTCACATCCTTTTTATCCAAAAAACAGCGCATATTATCTAATTGTATCGATGTATTGCTCACCATTTTTTTTCTCTCTTCTTCGTCATCAACGTTAATCTTATCACGCAAAATCTTGTATGTGAGTGCACGATACATAGTTCCTGTATTGTAATAAGGGAGTTCAAAGAGTTCTGAGAGTTTTTGTGCGATTGTGGATTTTCCTGTTCCTGCAGGTCCGTCTATTGTGATGAGCATAAATTACAAAATGTTTTGAAATCTTAAGTAAAAATATAACATAGGTGCTGTAAATAATAGAGCATCTAAAATATCTAAAACACCACCAAGCCCTGGCAAAAAGCTACTATCTTTTGTTCCCACATCACGTTTGATCAAACTTTCTGCTAAGTCTCCAATTTGACCGACAATAGGAATGAGCAATCCTAACACGATAGCTTCCACTAAATTGAGTTGAATGTGCCAAAAGTGCGGTTTTTTTAGCCATACGTAAAACAAAATAGAAAAGATGAGAGCAGCCACGATACCAGCAAAAGAACCAAGCCAAGTTTTTTTTGGGCTCAAGTGAGATGCAAGTTTGCGTTTTCCAAAAAATCTTCCGACATAATAGGCTGCAATATCGTTGCCTTTTGTCAAAATAATTAAATACAACAACCACAAGCGACCATCTTGTAAAATGTAAGGTTGATATAAAATATGTATCATAAAACCAATGGGAACAGCGATGTAAATCAATCCAAAAATGGAGGTGCCAAGTTGGTTCAAGCTATTTTTCGGATTTTTAAAATGCAGAATAAAAATCAAGAAGATGGTGAGCGATAACACTAGCATAGGAGCGTAGGCAAGATTTGAAAGATTCATGGACAAAAACGTGCTTAAAACATAAAGGATGCTTCCTGTAATGATCCAGGCTTTGGGGGGGTGCATCTGTTTTTTTTCGCATAATACCAAAAATTCCCAAAGTGCCATTGCACAAAGCGCGGCAAAAATCAAAGCGATGAAATTTGCTAAGATAGGGTTAAACGCATTGGGTAACAACAAAGCTAAAATTAAAATGCATACAGAGCCGACTAAAAAACGCGACCTAAAGTCGCTTTTTCTCTCTATTTTTTTTCTGCTGCTGACTTTTTTCACCTTCCACTCCGTTGAATCCTTTTTTGATAGCTTAGCACAGCTTGTAATAAATTAGTGGGTTTAAAATCTGGCCACATGGTGTCAGAAACAATAATTTCTGAATAGGAACTCTGATAGAGCATAAAATTGCTCATACGCATTTCTCCACTTGTACGAATGATCATTTCTGGATCTTTAAAAGGCCTGGTATCCAAATAATCCAATATTTTTTCTTCGGAAATTTCATGTTTTTTCAATTGTCCATTTTCAACATCATCAATCATTTTCAAAATTGCCCGCCGAATCTCATCACGTCCACCATAATTAACAGCCAAAACAAGATCTAATTTCCCCCCGTTTTTTGTCAACTCGCGTGTTTCCAAAAAGATTTTTTGGCAACTTTTAGGCAACTTAGAAATATCGCCGATATAGTTTAAACGCACACCATTTTTGATCATCATATCACGCTGCTTGACGAGATAAGTTTCCATCAATTCGAAGAGAAATTCTTGTTCAATTTGTGTACGCTTCCAATTTTCTGTAGAAAATGCATAACAAGTGAGCGTTTCGATGCCAAGTTCACATGCGGCTTCAGCAATATCCACAAGCGTTTCTGCGCCAAACAAATGGCCCTTAAAACCCATCATGCCTTTATCTTCTGCCCATCTGCGATTGCCATCCATGATGATACCCACATGTTTAGGTATCTGATCCCATCGAATGACCTCTAATTCCTGATCGTCGAAAATACATTTTACTGCCATGGGTCACATTATACAAATCTTAGCTCTAATTTCCTAGCCTAAATTTAACTTCGCTTTTTTAACTGAAAAAGATGCGTATTTTTAAAATTATCTATACAATGAAAACATAAAATATATCCCATTAGACACAATGCCATTAAAAGATTACGACATACGCCAACTCAATTTGATGCAAAAAAAATTGATTTATTTAAACAAACGCCATTCGATGTGGATTCTTTGCTTGAATTAACAGAAGGGCTTGAAGATTTACTAAATGTATTAGAAGATGTAAGTGAAGAGTTCAAAGAGCGTTTTCGAAACACCTGGTGGGAGTTAGAATTTACTGTTTCATGTATGATTGACAATCAGCAACAAACACCTTCCGACGAAGATCAACAAGCTGTTGACAAAGCGCTTATAAAAATGGAAACCATGATCCAAAATTTAATTAAATAACAAAGGAAAATATGCTGAAAAGCTCAAAGGAGGATAGAATATGTTTAAATTAACAACCTATTTCATTCTCATTATTTCTCCCATATTTGCCAATCCTTTGTTGAGCGAGGCTTGTGATAGAATCGAAAAAGCGGATCAAAAACTAGAAGAACACCATAAAAAAACTGAAGATTTGGCACGTTATCTTGAAGATGCAATGGAGGAATACAAAGATGTGTTAATTGAACAAAACCAATGGCACGAAACGATACAGCAAAATCAAGAATTACGAGAAAGTCTCGTTTCTATTAAGGAATCTTTCCAAATTTTTCTCAGCCAAATGA
>SDBV01008942.1_pt1 | contig 13407 bp, 13 predicted proteins | sample 2277081 | NCBI WGS metagenome assembly SDBV01 (sample SAMN10402039, study PRJNA504765) | marine sediment metagenome | isolation source: marine sediment core GS10_PC15, 223 cmbsf | place: Arctic Ocean: Southern Knipovich Ridge | collected 2010 | reverse complement strand
AAACGAGTAAAAAGCCCAAAGTAGGAACAAGAAACCTTAGTAGTTGCTTATTCAAGAAGCCTCTTCTTCCGACTCCTGACTTCGGTCTTCCGTCTCTTACAACAAAGGGTTCCATTAAAATAATAGTAGAACCAAATAGATTAAGCTAAAGCAAAGCCTTAATTTTGAATATGAGAAAAATCAACTGGGGAATTATTGGTACCGGAAATATCGCTCATTCCTTTGCCAGAGATTTCGTTTATGTGAACCATGGGAAATTAGTAGCTGTGGCTTCCCGTTCGTTAGATAAAGCTAAGGATTTCGCGGACGAATTCAATATTTCAAAGGCATTTGGCTCCTATGCAGAAATGTATAATTCCAATGAAATTGATGCTGTATATATTGCTACACCGCACAATGCTCATTTGCAAAATTCTACAGACGCACTGAAAGCAAGTAAGGCCGTGCTTTGCGAAAAACCAATTGCCATCAATCCGAATGAATGCAATAGACTTATGGATATTGCTAAATCTACAGGTAATTATTTAATGGAAGCCATGTGGACATATTTTCTCCCTGCGATTGTAGAAGCTCAGAAATGGATTGAGGATGGAAAAATTGGCAAAATAAAATACATCAAAGCCGACTTTGGATTCAAGGCAAATATTAAAAGCGAGACAAGATTGTTTGATCCGAAGTTTGCAGGTGGAGCGTTGCTGGATATCGGGATCTATCCTATCGCAATGGCATGGTTGATTTATAAGCAGACTCCTGAAAAAGTGTCTGTGTTTTCAAAACAAACAAATACCGGTGTTGATAGTGAAGAAACAATGATTTTTGAGTACGCGAATGGTGAGGTGGCGAACCTGGCTGCATCAATTTTATATAACATGCCTAATGAGGCAATCATAATGGGCGATAAAGGTATGCTCAGAATTCCTGATTTTTTCATGGCTAAAGAATGCTTTCTGTATGAAAATGGAGACCTTAAAGAACATTTTACGGATCCTTCCAAATGCGTAGGGTATAACTATGAGGTAGATGCGGTAAGCTTGGATTTGCTTGAAGGTAAAAAGGAGTCAGCAGTAGTGCCGCTACATACCAGCCTGAAAATTCAGGAATTGATGGAAATAGTAAAAAGAAGCTTTAACCTGCATAATGCAGGAAATAATTGCTGATACTTGTAAAGAGCTAGATGACACGGCATTGGCATTGCAATTAAAAATTGCTTCTGAAAATTTAATTTTATAAGCGATTTGTTTAAATATTTTGATTATCAATGCCTTATCCCTAAATGGAGAATATTCATGAATTATAAAGGTTAAAATATGAGTGAAATCAAATACGTACATACAAATATTTTGGCAAAAGACTGGAAAAAACTGGCACAATTCTATATCGATGTGTTTGAATGTGAAGCGATTTATCCTGAAAGAGATTTGCAAGGTGATTGGATCGATAGCATGACAAATATTTCTGACGTCCAGATCAAAGGCATTCACCTGAAACTTCCCGGATACGAAAATGGGCCAACATTAGAAATATTTAGTTACAACCATCCTCTTGACAGAAATTATCACATTCAAATAAACGAAATTGGATTTACACATATCGCCTTTCGTACTGATAATGTCCGTGAAATTGTTGAAAAAGTACTTGCTTACGGTGGAAGTTTTTATGGTGAAGTTGTAGAAACAAAGATTGAAAATGTGGGTACACTCACCGCCGTGTATATGCGGGATCCGGAGAAAAACATTATAGAAATACAAAATTGGAGTTAATGACAGATAGAAAAGATATAGAGACCAGAAAAGATATAGAAATCCTTGTTGATTCATTTTATAAAAAAGTACTGAAGGACGAGACTATTGGTTACATTTTCAAAGATGTTGCCAACATTAATCTGGAAAAGCATATGCCAACCATGTACGACTTTTGGGAAACCACGCTTTTCCACAGCTCAGTTTACAAAGACAATCCCATGAGTATTCATCTTAAGCTTAACAAAAAAGAGCCCTTAAAAAAATCTCATTTCGAGCAATGGTTGGCGCTGTTCAATGAAACAGTGGATGAGCTGTTTTATGGTGAAAAAGCTGAATTTGCCAAAACCAAGGCACTTTCTATTGCAACGGTAATGCAGATCAAAATCTATGAGACATCATGATTTATTGAAATACAAAACCAACAATAAAATGAGATTTCATTACACTTTCCTGGTAATTTTTCTTACTCTTTTTTTAACCTGTACCCCCAAAAAAGAACTGCCATTTATAAATCGAATTCAAGCTGTGCCAGAAGAAAGTGGATTTCGCATGGATGGATATTGGGTATGGGGAGGATCAATGATCAAGGTAAATGGAAGATATCACCTATTTGCCTCGAGGTGGGTAAAAGATAAAAATTTCCCGGAAAACTATCGAAATGATTCTGAAATTGTAAGGGCAATTTCAGCTGATCCATTAGGCCCTTTTCAATTTGAAGAAGTTGTTATTGGTGAGCGGGATAGTATTTATTGGGATTCTAATATGGCCCACAATCCTACAATACATCAGATTAATAATGAATTTGTGCTCTTTTATATTGGCAGTGACTTCGATACCTATCGCGAAAATTCAAAAAACCTACTGCGCAGAGTTGGTTGTGCAACTGCGCAAAATATTGACGGACCTTGGATTAGATCTGAACAACCTTTAATCAATGAGGAGTCTAATAATCCGGCTATTTTAATTGATGATCAAAGTATTAAAATGATTTATCGGGATGCGCCTTTGCACGTGTTCTTAGCAGAAACTGATCATCTTCAGAAGCCTTTTAAAATGGTAAACGACAATGTGTGGCCTGAACATAAAATAGAAGATTTCTATTTTTTCAAAATGAATGATCAGTATCACTTCATTTGCGAAGACAATATTGGAGGTATTAGTGGTCATGCCCGGTGGGGGGTTCATTTATATTCTGAAAATGGCTCTGACCAATGGAAAAAATACGATCCTGTTGTGGTCTATAATCATGAATTGATCTATGATAATGGCGACACCCTTCATTGCACCAGGAGGGAAAGACCTCAGCTACTCATTCAAGATGGTAAAATCACACATTTGATGACCGGAATTTATAATGGTGAAAATTCATGGTGCCAACCTGTAGCTTTAATCCCTCCAATAAACACGAATTGAGAGGGAATTGTAACCTTTTTCAAAACAAGTACCTGCGCTATAGTTGACAATTTATGCTATTTTACTATCTTCATGCACATACTCTTATAAGTATATTTTTTAAACCTAAAATTAAATAAACTCATGAAAAAAATTATTCATTTAGCTCTTTCAAACATTTTGATATTGATGTTAATGTTCTTTGCTGTCGCTGCATGCACCAATCAAAATACGGAAAGCGAGAAACAAAAATCTGAATCCATGGAAAATACAACTGTGAATAAAAAGCAATTGAGGCACGTGGTGTTGTTCAAATTTAAAGAAAGCGCCACAGCCGAAGACATCGCCAAAATTGAGCAAACATTTGCAGCTTTGCCGGGAAAAATCCCTCAAATCAAAAGCTATGAATGGGGAACCAACAACAGCCCTGAAGGTCTCGACAAAGGTTTTACACATTGTTTTTTCCTGACATTTGACAGTGAAGAGGATCGGGCGATATATCTGCCTCACCCTGATCATAAAGCGTTTGGTGGAGAGTTAGGCCCGCATCTTGACGATGTCCTTGTTCTGGATTATTGGACAGAATAATGAATGATCTTTTGAGCCTCAACTAAGCAACCTTTTGATATTGCCTTTCGATTCTAATAACAAGATTAATAGTTGGGATTTTACTAAATAGAAAAATGCTTAGACGAGAATTTTTAAAAAAATCAACAAAAGGACTTGCTATTACTGGAATAGGAGTGATTGGAGGAAATATCATGTCTTCCTGTGGCAATATTAGCCCATCAGAAATCAACTTGAATGCGTATATCCCACTACCTATTCAGGTGGTCATAGATGATGTGGGATGGTGGTCTGGAACAGATGGCAGTTTGTATCAGGAACCTTACCGAACTGGTATTAAGCGCAATCATGTAATTGCGGATTATAAAGCCATTATTGATTTGGGAAAAGCACTTAATATCAGACCTCAGGCGGCCATGGTGCTTGGTGAATGGGATAGACATAACATATTACAAGATGTACCTCATAGTACCTGGATGGGTAAAAAGTGGGATAATAGCAAATGGGTAGGCCAATGGCTTGAGGAGGCTGCTGATATGATAGACAGCAACAAAGAGTATTTTGAAATTACAATGCATGGGCTGGGCCACGAATGGTGGGTCGGTGGTAAATTTACGCGTGCAGAATGGGCAGATAACAAAGGCGTCATGCGAGCAAAAGAAATTCTTGAGAAGCACCTTGATGCTTATGCGGAAATTATGCGCCACAATAATCTTGGAGATCTTCCCAAATCATTTGTACCCAATGCATTTAAACATAGTTTTGGTATCACAGAGGGTAATGACATCAGTATGGCAGAATTGCTGCGAAGAAGAGGTTTTACCTACATCAACACACCGTTTGCATCCATGTTCAACAAACAGGCTGTGCAACATGATCTTTTCGGGATTGATTCCGGCATCATGACGGTTGACAGAGGATCTGACCTACTCAACTGGAATGTGATTAGCACACTTCCGGAAGGGAGTATACATGGACCGACATGTGGACTTCACTGGCCAAATCTGCTTCACGAAGATTCAGAAAGAAATTCCGAAATCGTCCGGGGATGGGTTGAGTTACTTTCTTCATATAATGATAAGCAAGAAACTATGCTGGCTAAAAACTCGCTATTTTTCCAGCAACAGCTTGCACATCATATGGTCACGAAAATGGTGCTTTTAGATAATAAGCTTCATATGGACTTTTCGAATACTAACAAATTAGAAACGGCCCTTTCGAATAATGAATTAACAGTTAAAGTCAATAGTGATCAGGAAATAGATTTTTCGTCTGATGGCATTAACATCGTTTCAGTCACTTCCAGGAAACAGTCTGATTCCATTTTGTATTGCATAAATCTGGAAAGAACAAATCAAAGAAATGCATCAATTTCGATTAAAAGTAAGTCGTAGTCGCCTGATTTGATTTTGATTAGTGAGTAAGCGCTGTCTGCCACAAGTTATATTCGATTATGCTATCTACCCTTATGCATTCCACAAGTCTTCCATTTCTTCCAGCGTTTTGCCTTTTGTTTCAGGAACAAGTTTCCATACAAACACAGCCGCCAAAATACCCATCAGTCCATAAATCCAGTAGGCAAACCCATGATTAAATTTATCATTCAACATACTGTTGTCGTTCATCATAGGGAATGTCCAGGACACAACAAAATTTGCCATCCATTGTGCTGCAACAGCAATCGACATCGCTCCCCTGATCCTGTTCGGGAAAATTTCTGAAAGCAAAACCCATGTAACCGGCCCCCAGGACATGGCAAAAGACGCGGTATATAAAAGCATAAATATCAATGCGCCAAAACCAACAGATCCGAAGTAAAATGAAAATCCAAGCGCTATCATGCTAATTGCCATTCCAGACGCGCCTATGATTTGAAGTGGTTTTCTACCGAATTTATCTACTGTATATATTGCCAATACGGTAAAAGTCAAATTTACGATTCCGACAATAATAGTTTGCAAAAATGATGATTCGGTACCGCTACCCATACTTTTGAATATTTCAGGAGCGTAATACAGCACCACATTTATCCCTACAAATTGCTGAAATATGGAGAGAAATATGCCGATGACAATTAGAATCCATCCATAAGAAAGCCAGGGTGCATCTTTAATTTTCAAGGATTCTTTTATTTCTTCAAGAATGCCTAAGGATTTAACAGGGCCATCTAATTTATTTAAAACTTCCAGAGCTTTTGAATCCTGGTTTTGCATTACCATAAATCTCGGCGTCTCGGGCACAAACCAAAGCAATAGCAGGAATATCCCCGCAGGTATGGTTTCAGAAGCAAACATCCAACGCCAACCTACGGTATTTAGCCAGGTTTCATCTCCATGTCTGGCAATAAAATAATTGATAAAGTAAATTACTAACATTCCAAATATAATGGCAAACTGATTCCATGAAACGAGTTGGCCTCTTATCTTTGGTGGGGCTATTTCAGCTATATACATCGGCGAAAGCATGGAGGCCAATCCTACACCAACGCCTCCGATGATTCTATATATGATAAAAGAGGTGATGTTTTCCACCCCAAATATGTTCATTATTTCCGGGATTGCAGAACCAATTGCTGATAAGGTAAACAATAAAGCAGCCAATACCATTCCTCTTTTTCGACCCAATTCTTTGGATATAGATCCGCCTAAGGCGCCTCCAATTATGCAGCCAATCAGTGCACTCGAAACCGTAAATCCTTTGAGTGAATTTGCTGTTTCCTCATCCAGAATTGGTTCTCCCTTAAAATTATTAGATATTACCAAGGTAGCAATCACAGCCAAAATCACTGTTATCAATATTCCTTTTCCCCTGCCTACCAATTTTGTCAGAACTCCTCCTCCAGCCAGTAATACGATATAAATTGCGGTATAAACCGTGATACGATACTCAAGAATCACAGACGTGGCCTCGCCATTTTCTAGATTTAAAGATTCTATAAAAAATGATTGAATAGATCCCACTGCTCCGGAAATCACAGCAGTGTCGTAACCAAAAAGCAAGCCTCCAAACGTAGCGACAAGGGTTAGCCCCATTACAAAAGAATTGCTTCCTCCATTTGATTTTAAAACGTCATTCATAATTATGGCTTTAAAAAGTCGTCGTGAATATAAATACTTATCCTTAAAAACTCAGAACTCCTCAACTATTTTTCTCAAATATATCGTCAACATGCAGATGATAACCGGAAAAAAATTCGGGACTTTAGAAGAAATCAATCGCTTTGAAAACATCGCCTTTAAAACCAGATTTATTCCTTTTATATCATAAGATCACAAAAACAAAAAACAATTGAAAATAGTTATGCGTTTTTAGTAAGTTGCCCGTTCAATCCATAATAATTTACAATCAAGCATGCCCCAGTTAACTCAGGAACTTGGTACAGAAAACATCTCTAAACTGTTAATCAAACAGTCGGTTCCTGCCTCAATCGGGTTTCTGATCATGTCTATCTATTCCATTGTTGATACCATATATGTTGGTCGATGGATTGGTCCATTGGCAATAGGCGCCATTACAGTGGTAATGCCTCTTTCCTTTTTAATTTCATCCATTGGTATGGCTGTAGGTGTTGGAGGATCTTCAATCATTTCAAGAGCTCTGGGTCGTAGAGACAAAAAACGAGCCCAAAAGACCTTTGGCAACATGGTAAATATCACCTTACATTTTGCTGTTATTTTGTTAATCTTAGGCTTTATTATGGATGATGAAATCCTAAAGATTTTTGGAGGGAAAGGTGATATTCTTCCCTATGCAAAGGAATATTTTAGGGTGATATTGATTGGTGTTCCATTTTTGACATGGGCGATGATGTCAAATAATGTAATTAGAGCTCAGGGAAGACCAAAAGTCGCTATGTTGGTTATGGTAATCCCAGCCATTTTAAATATCATTCTGGATCCTATTTTCATCATCATATTAGATATGGGGCTTGCCGGCGCCGCATGGGCAACAACAATTTCATATATAATAAGTGCCGGTTATGCCTTATATTTTTTTCTTAAAGGAAACAGTGAAATTAGTTTTATTTTCAAATATTTCAAACTTGAACTTGAATTGTTTCGGGAAATATTTGCTATTGGCAGCATCACCCTTGCCCGACAGGGCTCAATCAGCTTATTGATCGTAGTGCTGAATCATTCTCTTTACTACTATGCCGGAGAAATGGGGATCACTGTTTATGGCATCATAAATCGGGTTATGATGTTTGCGCTTTTCCCAGTAATAGGAATTGTTCAGGGATTTTTACCTATTGCAGGATTTAATTATGGAGCTAATAAAATTGACAGGGTTAAATTGAGCATTAATATTTCCATTCGTTATGGTATGGTATTGGCGTCCTGCATTTTGATTATTATTTTTATTTTTTCAGATAATGTGGTTACAGCCTTCACTACGGATGTAAATTTGATAAAGGACAGTTCATTTGCCCTGATATTTGTTTTCATGATGTCGCCACTGATTGCTGTACAAATGGTTGGAGCGGGATATTTTCAGGCAATAGGAAAAGCATTGCCTGCCTTGCTGCTCACCATGACCAAACAGGGATTTTTCCTTATTCCCCTGGTATTGATTTTACCAAAGTTTTATGGTGTGGATGGTATTTGGTATTCCTTTCCTATAGCAGATATACTTTCGGCTGGAGTCACCTGGGTATTTTTACAAAAGGAGATAAAAAACAATTTAGTGTTTCAAACCAGCGGAATAGCAAAAACTGCCTAACATTGATATAATACAATAAAATATAAATATATTGATATATAATAGCGTGCAATTGCACTTATTCAATATATTATTTAACTTTAGCGAGTTACTTTTTTGTTTGAAAAAGAATGTATAGTTACTATCAAGATTATATATTTTTTAAGATGACAGATTGCTCTAACTTTTTTAAGCTTATTTATCAAACGTTTTTTATAGATAAAGACTTTTTCAATTCATTTTTGATTAAAGCTGAGGTGTTGACTGACAGCAAATTAATTGTTAATTCAGTTCGGATTTTAATAATAACCTCGGCGCTTCTGTTGGCATATATTCATTCTTCAGATAAAAAGAACGAAGGCTCAGATACTAATAAAAATGAGCTGATTGATAACAGTTTGAAATCAATCATGGAATAAACTGACCAATATTAAGTTTATAGTATACTCCTTCAAGACTGTTTGGCTAGATAATATCTGTCCATAAAGTCGGCAAAATTCAAAAAAATGACTGGTTTTTTATGTGAACCCACCTTCGCCTTTGCGAAGCCGCTTTGGAAGAAAATAGAGGACAGAGAGATGCAGGCCTTCCTCTATACCTTAAAATTCATGATTGAGAAAAAGTCAAAATTTTTATACGACAAGGTTTATTTCCATCCTATGATTATAAGGAACAATGATACTTGATCTGCTATAAATGTAAAAAATCAATTTAGGCTAGGATAATGTAAATAATTCTGCCACTTTTTTAATGAGGCCATTTTGAAATAGGCAAATAACAATTGCCAAATCACAATTAAATTCCAATATTAAAACATTCTCACTTATTGACTTTCAATTTTTACTTAGTGAAAAGCAATTATATTAAGACAAATAGCATATTGTCTAAGTTTTACGACTATGATTTTATGTTTTTGACAATTGATTTTTTTTCATTCGGAATTATTTGTTGTTTGAGTATTGATATTTGGAATTTAAGCTTCCATCAAACCTGCCTGCCATAGGCGAATTGATTTTAGAACCGAATTTATAGACTATGATATGAGATTTATCAAAAAGAATGCTCTTGTTCACCCATTGAAATCACATATTAATGGGAATATTATCCGCATTAATCGAAAGTACACCTATCTGTTAAAGTAGCAAATCTCTATTTTATATATTTGTAATTATCACAGACGTATTTTTTCGAGCAAGCTTATTGCCTACCTTACCTATATATTGAGACCTCCATAAATTGTTGGAGGTCATTTAGTTTTCAATAAATAAATTGTATGATAAGGTTGATTTTTCTTTTTTCTGTTGTTATCCTAAACTTAATCTCCGTTCGGATTCACGCAGATGATGCAATACGATTAATTGAACCGGCGCAATTATTGTTGATTGGGAAGCAAATCAGCTATCTGGAGGATGCCAATGGTGAATTAGGGATCAGGGATATATTGAAATCCGAAAATCAACAGCGTTTTATTAGGCACGATAAGAATGTGTTTAACCGGCCTGGTACGCCAAGTTCTTTTTGGTTTAAGATCACTGCTCAAAATCATAGCGGGGAAGATGCCTGGCTTGAGGTTGGAAGTAACTATGCCTGGTATATCGATTTTTATACTCCTGATAGTCTTGGACAATATAATGAGGTTATCGAAATGGGGACCATGCGTCCGGATGACAGCAAATTGTATGATGTGAATTTTTTCTGGCTTCCGCTAAATAAGGCCAATGATAAAATTAGTAAAATCTATTATCTTCGGGTAGTTTCAGGATTGACATTCGAGTTGCCATTGCAAATTGGCACCATCCGTTCCTTATCCAAAAATAAGGATATAAACGATTTTCTAACGGCGGGTTTCTTGGGGATTCTCATCATCATGCTACTTTATAATGCATTCATATACCTATCTACCAAAGATCATATTTATTTTTTCTACCTGGGATATTTGTTATTTATGGCAGTTTCTATGCCTTATGCAAATGGATATCCATTTATTGAAAAGCTCAATTTTCTGTTTTTTAACAAAGAGTGGTGGAACAATTATTTCGTAGTGTGGCACAGTCCGGTTTATTTTTTCATTGGTACTTTTTGCATTCGCTATCTTAATTTGGCACAAAATGCCCCAAAAATCAGACGTCTGATTCAACTGGAGATACTGATTATTTCAGGTGTATTTCCCGTGCTTAATTTATTGGGAGTTAAATTTGTTGATCTTGTAAATCCATTACAAGTCTTTATATTGTTATTATATCTTACCTGCCTGATTACTGGATATTATATTACTTTCAAGGGAATAAAGCAGGCTTATTTTTATGTTATTGCCTGGTCATTTATGATCGCCTTAATGTTCGTTTTCTTTGGAGTAATTAATGGCTTCTTACCTTATAATCCCTTCACCCGAAATGCATTGTATTTTGGAGTAGCCATAGAAGTTTGGTTATTTTCTCTGGCATTAGGTGACAGACTTAATGTATTGCAAACGGAAAAGAATCAAATAAAAGCCGAAAACCTGAAAATCATTAAAAATCAAAATGAGGTTTTGGAGAGCAAGGTCAGAAATCGAACTCAAGAATTGGAAGCTGCAAATGAAGAGCTTATACAAAGCAATGAAGAGTTGATGCTTACTACAGAGCAGCTAGATGCGCAAGGTCAACGACTTACTGAGTTGAACCATACCAAAGACCGCCTTTTTGCTATTATAAGTCACGATCTCCGTTCGCCAATCAATTCCTTAAAAGGACTGATGAGCTTGATGTGGGGACAGAATATAAGTACTGAAGAATTTTTTAAATTTTCAAAAAGTATAAAACATGGTATAGAGCATGCCCATTTTATGCTTAATAACTTGCTTGATTGGTCCAATTCTCAATTTCATGGTATGAAAACCAATCCACAACATATTGAATTAGTTGGAATGGCGCTTGAAAACCAATTATTGCTTCAGGAGCTTTCACAAAACAAAAATATTCGGATAATAATTGATATAGAAAATGATATTAAAGTTTATGCGGATGTGGACCATGTAAATCTTGTAATACGAAATTTGCTGAGCAACGCCTTAAAATTTACTGAAGCAGGAGGGGAGGTGAGGCTTAGCGCTACCTGTAAAGATACGTATTGCGAAATATCAGTTGCCGACACAGGAATCGGGATGTCGGTTCAGTTATTGGAAAATCTTTTCAATAAACAATCAAGCAATAGCCATACCGGTACGGATGGAGAAAAAGGCGTCGGTTTAGGTCTTATACTATGTAAAGATTTTGTGGAAAAAAATGGAGGCAAAATCTGGGTAGAAAGTAAAGAAGGAGAGGGAACCACGTTTTATTTCACCTTACCTTTGACTGCCACAAAACAAGATTAATTGTTAAAGATTGAATTGATTGATGGGCAGGGAATATCAATCTCCCTTCAACTTTTTTGGTCTGCCCAGCTTAGAAGTGCAAGTCGGTTTGATAACAAAATCACTGAGTTCTGATTTTATTTTTTAAAGGTAAGAGTGAAAGACGAACCAATACCCAGTGTTGAGGTGACATTTATCCTTCCTTTCAATTTTTCTACTGTTTCCTTCACTATAAACAATCCTAATCCGGATCCGGTTGATTTTTCAGTAGCGCGGAAAAACATGTTAAAAATACGATTCAAATTATCCTCATCTATACCAATGCCATTATCATTGATGGTCAATTCCCACTCTTTTTCCCCGGATTTATAGGTGATATTGATCTTTTTATTGGTCTTTTCTGAGTCAGAGTATTTAATAGCATTGCCTATCAGGTTGTGAAATACAATTTTTAGTCTTTGATAGTCGCTTACCACCTGACAATCACCTGGAATATCATTTTCAATGAGCAGATTTTCTGTTTCAGGCATAAACCGAAGTTCCTTAATAACTTCTTCTATTAGGGAGTTAAGTTTAATTTTATTCGTTTTTATCTCAATTCGATTGTTTCTGGAAAACTGAACAAGATTTTTTATAACCTCTTCTAGTTTATGAATACTTGACTCAATGTATCTTAAGTATTCATTTATTCTTTCGTTTTTATTTTCCAGATTCGCGATATGTACAAGTCCCAGAATGGATTTTAGTGGAGAACTCAGATCGTGAGAAGCGCTATAAACAAACCTATCCAATTCAGTCACTGTCTTATTCAGTTCATCGATGGTTTTCTTTAATTTTTCGGTTCTTGATTTTACTTTTTGTTCCAGGTTTTTATTGATGCCTGTAATTTGCAGATGGAACTCCTCAAGGGTTTTATTTTGTTCTTGTATTTTTTCATTCTGTGAGTAAACCTGTTCATTTTGAGCTGTTAGCTCTTCGTTAAATGCAGCTAATTGATTGTTTTGATCATGAATCTCATTTTTTTGCGTGTTGAGAACTGAATTTTGAAGTGAAATCTCCTCCAGTTTTTCTTCAAGTTCGCTGTTGATTTCACTAATTTCTTCAGTCCTCTCGGTAATAATTTGTCTCAACTCAACTTTTTGCCTTTCGAGGTACCGTGTACGTAGTTTCAATATAGAATAAACCCCTGCAATACTTGCAATAAGCAGTGTAAATCTAAACCAGATTGTTGCCCACCAAGTAGGGAGTATTTCGATGTTGAGACTGATGCCTTGTTCATTCCATACACCATCATTGTTCGAGGCCTTCACTCTAAGCGTGTAGGTATCGGGATCGAGGTTTGTAAATACTACTTTTCTCTCATTTTGTAATGGTATCCAATCATCATGAAATCCTTCAAGAATGTAAGCATATTGGTTTTTATCCGGCATGGTATAATCAAGCGCAGCAAAGGATATACTAAAGGAGTTTTGTTCATAATTCAGTGTCATATAATCCGTTTCGCTAATGTGTTGTTTAAGAGGCGATTCAGGGCCAATACTTACAGCATGATCACTATGACCACAATAAACCGTTGGATTATCCATAAGATTGAATAGCTGCCACCAATTTTTTAGTTAAATTATGTGTTTTAATCATCTTTCCAACCCCTTGAGGTACTTTCCGTACTTTTTTTTG
>SDBV01008941.1_pt1 | contig 13410 bp, 11 predicted proteins | sample 2277081 | NCBI WGS metagenome assembly SDBV01 (sample SAMN10402039, study PRJNA504765) | marine sediment metagenome | isolation source: marine sediment core GS10_PC15, 223 cmbsf | place: Arctic Ocean: Southern Knipovich Ridge | collected 2010 | reverse complement strand
ATGTCCCCGCGAGGTGAGTGATGAGGCATACAATATCCGTGACAGTGGAGAATAAATTCGGCGTCCTGTCGAGGGTGGTCGGTCTTTTCTCCGGGCGAGGTTTCAACATAGAGAGCCTGAGTGTCGGCGAGACTATCGATCCGGCGATCTCCCGGATAACCATCGTGACCAGGGGTGACGACAGGATTATCGAGCAGGTCACGAAACAACTGCGCAAACTGGTGGACGTGATCAAGGTGACCGACCTGACCGATATGAACTTCGTGGACAGGGAGATGATCCTGGTAAAGATCAACGCTACGGAGAAGACCAAGGCGGAGATCCTCAGGATCAACGAAATATTCCGCGGCAAGATAGTCGATGTTTCGCCCGCCAGCTACACCTTTGAGATCACAGGCGACGAAGGCAAGATCCAGGCGTTTATCAAGCTTATCAAACCATTCGGCGTAAAGGAGATCGCCAGGACCGGCAAGGTGGCGATCGGCCGCGAATTATAAGCCGTTCTCAAAAGGAGACACAGGAAGTGATTCAACATTCTATGTTCTACATTCTACATTCTACATTCCGAATTTTTTGAAAGGAGCAATTACATGGACGTTTTTACTGAAAAGGATCTTTATCTGAAGGGTAAACCGCTCGCCGGAGTGAAGGTGGCGGTCATCGGTTACGGCAGCCAGGGCCATGCACAGGCCCAGAACCTCAAGGAAAGCGGCGTTGACGTGACCATCGGTCTCATCGAGGGCGATCCGGGCCGTGACACCGCTAAAAAAGCCGGCTTTACAGTCAAGACTATCGAGGAGGCCGCCGCCGGTGCTGATCTCGTCATGATGCTTGTCCCTGACGAGTACCACAAAGTGGTTTTCGAGGAAAAGATCCTGCCCAACATCAAGGATGGCGCGGCCCTGGCCGTGTCCCACGGGTTCTCCATCCACTATGGGCAAGTCGTGCCGCCCGAGACCATGGACGTCATCATGATTGCTCCCAAGGGCCCCGGACACCTGGTGCGCAGTGAGTACGTCCAGGGACGTGGTGTACCTGCTCTGGTGGCCATTCACAAGGACGTTTCCGGCAAGGCAAGGCAAAACGCCATGGAGTACGCTGTCGGGACCGGGGCCGGCCGTGTCGGCATCCTGGAGACCACTTTCCGTGAAGAGACCGAGACCGACCTGTTCGGTGAGCAGGCCATCCTGTGCGGGGGCGCGGTCAGCCTGGTAGTGGCCGGGTACGAGACCCTGGTGGACGCCGGATATGCCCCCGAGATGGCATATTTCGAGTGTCTTCACGAACTCAAGCTCATCGTGGACCTCCTCTACCAGGGCGGTATCAGCACCATGAACTACTCCGTGAGCAACACCGCCGAGTACGGCGGATTGACCAGGGGCAACAGGGTTATCAACGAACTCGTTCGCGAGGAGATGGAAGAGATTCTCGCGGAGGTTCAGAGCGGAGAGTTTGCCAGAGAGTGGATACTGGAGAACCAGGCCGGGAAGCCCGTGTTCAACGCGCTCAGCCGAGAAATGAAAAATCATCCCATCGAAGAGGTTGGAAAACGGTTAAGAGCCCTCATGCCGTGGCTCAAGGAAGAATCTGCCGTTAAGGATAAGGACTAGGACCAGGAGTCTGTCGGAAATCTCATAAGACTCCTAGATATAGTTTTTCGGAAATGCCATTTAGTCTGAAAAGAGGAAATACAGTGGAAATAGGGTAGAACATCACAGTGATACAACGCTAAATGCCCATATTTCCAAGAATTAGCCTAAAAACAGACCTTTCCGAAAAACTTTCAATCATGCCGCAGGCGTGATCGGATTTTTCGACACGCTGCCAGGGAGCATAACACATGTCATTGGTGGCAAAAGAGGGGATCCTCCACATATCGATCCCCTCCATCCTCGCAGTCGTTCTTTTCCTGATGGGGTTCCCTGTAGGTGGAGCGGCGGCCGGCACGGTAGCGGTGGCGGTAGCCCTTTTCTTCAGGGACCCTGAAAGGGCTAACTCGGCGGTCCCGGGGGATATCCTGTCTCCGGCCGATGGGCGCATCGTCGCTGTCGACCGGGTCGTAGAGAATCGCTATTTGGGAGACGGGGTGCTGAGGATAAGTGTTTTCATGAGCATCTTCAATGTCCACGTAAACAGAATCCCCATGGACGCCAGGGTGGTAACTGTAAAACATGTTGCGGGCGGATTCGCCATGGCACACCTCGACGACGCCGGAATCATCAACGAACGGACCGAGATCCTTCTGGAGGATGGTTCAGGCAGGAGAAGTCTGATGGTTCAGGTCGCGGGGCTGGTAGCCAGGAGGATCATCTGTAGATTGAGCGAAGGAGATGATGTCGTGAGGGGAAACAGGTTCGGTCTCATTTGTTTCGGATCAAGAGTGGACCTGTACCTGCCTGTCGAAGCTCAGCCCCGGGTTGAGATCGGCGCTCGCGTTCGGGCTGGTCAAAGTTTGCTGGCCCAAATGCGATGACTTCGCAAAAAGGCATCAACGCGCCCCGTGTGGGGCGCCCAAATAAATGACGGGCTATGTTAGTCATTGATTTGTAAGGAAAGCGAAAACGACATTTTTGTTTTCCGTGGTGCAAAAAGCCACGAATGGACTTTTTGCGACCCTATTAATGTAATGAGGTGATGATAAATGGATAGTGACGGACCAAGCCGGCGGGCAATATATCTCCTGCCTAATATGATCACGACCCTGGCTCTCTTCACGGGTTTCGTATCGGTGGTCGCTTCTATCGATGGACAGTACCAGCGGGCTGCAGTGGCCATTCTCGTGGCTGGTGTGTTCGATGCCCTGGACGGGCGGATCGCCCGCCTGACCAAGACCTCTTCCCTGTTCGGAGTGCAGTACGACAGTCTCTCCGACATTGTGGCCTTCGGTGTGGCCCCCGCCCTTCTGGTGTTCACTGCGGTCTTGCACCCCCTGGGCCGGTTCGGGTGGCTGGGAGCGTTTCTGTTCCTGGCCTGCGGCGCTCTGAGGCTGGCGCGTTACAACGTTCAGGCCCAGAGGGTAGGGGAGAAGCACTTTACCGGGCTGCCGATTCCTGCCGCCGGCGGAATGATCGCCATATCGGTTCTTCTGGTCATGGATCTGATCCCTGACGGAGGGTTCGAACCACAGGTTATCAAGGTGGCCTTTATCGCCGGTGTCTACGCGCTGTCTTTCCTCATGGTGAGCATGGTGCCATACCCGAGCTTGAAACAGGTGGTCATCCCACGCCGTAAGGCTTTCCAGGCCTTGGCCTTTGTGGTCATGATCCTGGTGATCATGGCCAATTACCCTGTCTATTTTCTTTTCGGGTTCGGGGTTTTCTACATCGCTATCAGCCCGATCATAGGGCCATGGCTTCTTAATAAACTGGGTATTTTAGACACTGAAAAGATGGAATCTTTCACCCTCGAGGATGAGGACATCCTCGAGAACAGTTGAAAGGAGGTGGTGGCGCACCATGGGGCTTAGCGAAAGTGACCTTGGCATATTCAGGTCCGGTACCGGTTACGGTCGTGGTGACGCCGCCGACAGGTGTTAGGCGCTAACTTCGACCCCCCCCGGAATCGGAAGCAGAGAAAAATTTTTCAGCCCCGCTGAAGGGGAACGGAAGGAGTAGGAAATGTCTGACAGGATCATCATATTTGACACCACCTTGAGGGACGGTGAGCAGTCACCCGGAGCCTCCATGAACCTGGATGAGAAGGTTCAGGTGGCAAGGCAGCTGGAGCGCATGAACGTGGATGTCATAGAGGCAGGGTTCCCCATTGCCTCTGAAGGCGACTTCGAGGCGGTCCGTGCCGTGGCAAGGGCAATGAAGAAGACCTCCGTGGCAGGGCTGTGCCGGGCCAGCAAGAAGGATATTGACAGGGCCTGGGAGGCGCTTAAAGAGGCTAAAAAACCGAGGATCCATACCTTCATCGCCACCTCGGACATCCACGTAAAGCTTAAACTCCAGAAGACCCACGACCAGGTGAGGAAGGCTGCCGTGGATGCTGTCGGTCATGCGGCGGGTTACACCGACAACGTTGAGTTCTCGGCTGAAGACGCAGCGCGAAGTGACGTGACCTACCTGTGCGAGGTCATTGAGGCTGTTATCGAGGCCGGGGCAAAGACCGTCAACATCCCGGACACCGTGGGATACGCTGTACCCGATGAATTCGGGACACTCATCGCCACCATCCGCGACCGGGTTTCCAATGTGGACCAGGCTGTCTTGTCTGTTCACTGTCACAATGATCTTGGATTGGCTGTAGCCAACTCTCTGGCTGCCGTACAGGCGGGAGCCCGCCAGGTGGAGTGCACCATCAACGGGATCGGGGAACGGGCCGGTAACGCTTCCCTGGAAGAAGTGGTAATGGCCCTCAGGACCCGCCACGATTATATGGGCGCACACACGGATATTCGTACAGAGGAGATTTACAGGGCGAGTAGGTTGGTTTCCGGCATCACCGGGATACTGGTACAGCAGAACAAGGCAATTGTTGGTGCTAATGCCTTTGCCCACGAGGCAGGCATCCACCAGGACGGCATGCTTAAAGACAAGACCACCTACGAGATCATGACCCCGGAGTCGGTGGGGATCAAGGAAAGCCTCCTGGTCCTGGGAAAGCATTCCGGGCGCCACGCCTTCAGGAACCGCCTGGATGAACTTGGGATCGAACTTGCGGATGAGGAGATTCAGACGGCATTCGTTGCGTTCAAACGACTGGCCGACAAGAAGAAGACCATCTACGATGAGGATATCGAGGCTCTCATCGCCGAGGAGATCTTGCGTTTGCCGGACAAGTTTAAACTGCTTAGCGCCAACTTTACGAGCGGAACCGGTGTTGTTCCATCCGCTACCGTTGAGGTGGAGGTTGACGGCAAGGTGAAGACAAAGGCCGAGTTCGGTGACGGTCCAGTGGATGCCGTTTTCAAGGCTATCAAGAAAATCTGCAAGAGCAGGGCGAAACTTCTGAGGTTCACCGTTTCAGCCATCACCGGAGGAGCTGACGCCATGGGTGGTGTAACGGTGCGTATCAAGGAGAACGGTTACACCATCATCGGTCAGGGGGCTTCTTCCGATATAGTGGTCGCCTCCGCGAGGGCCTTGATCAACGCACTGAACAAACTGGAGTACCGCAGGCGGACCCAACAGACGGGTGAGACGGAGAAGCCAAGCTTATAAACTAGTCCAACGCCCAAAGTCCAACGTCCAACGTCAAAGGGCCAAAGTCCAAGGGACGAAGGTGGATTTCAGATAGGCAAGGGTTAATCACGTTGGGCATTAGACATTGGACTGGAGATCAATCTAATGGGACAAACGATTACGCAAAAGATCTTAGCGGCCCATTGTGGCCGGGATGAGGTGCACCCGGGCGAGATCATCATGGCCGATATCGACATTGCCCTGGGAAACGATATCACCGCGCCCATTTCCATCAAGATTCTCAGAGATAAGGGGATCAAGGAGGTGTTCGACCGGGACAAGATCGTCCTGGTGCCGGACCACTTCACCCCCAACAAGGACATCGCTTCCGCCCAACAGTGCAAGGAACTCAGAAATTTTGCCCATGATTTCGGGATCACGAACTACTTCGAACTCGGTGAAATGGGTGTTGAGCACGCTCTCCTCCCCGAAAAGGGTCTGGTCCTTCCGGGAGAGCTTATCATTGGTGCTGACAGCCATACCTGCACCTATGGCGCCCTTGGAGCGTTTTCCATGGGTGTGGGTAGTACCGACCTGGCCGGCGCCATGATCAGCGGAAAGGCGTGGTTCAAAGTGCCTGGGGCCATCAAGTTCGTCATCGAAGGGAAACTGGGCCCCTGGGTGGGCGGTAAGGACCTCATTCTCTACATCATCGGGAAGATAGGCGTGGACGGCGCCCTCTACCACTCCATGGAGTTTACGGGAGGAACGATCCGATCTCTCCACATGTCCGACCGTTTGACAATGTGCAACATGGCCATAGAGGCCGGCGCCAAGAACGGCATCATCGAACCGGACGAGATCACCGAAGAGTATGTCAGGGAGCGGACGTCCAGGGAATGGAAGGTCTACAGCAGCGATCCTGACGTCGAGTATCTGGATGAGCTTCGGATAAATGCTTCGGAGGTGGATCTGCAGGTCGCCTTCCCCCACCTTCCGGAAAACGCCCGATCTGTGGGAGAAGCAAGGGGTGTGGCCATCGACCAGGTGGTTGTCGGATCCTGCACCAACGGTCGTCTTGAGGACCTTCAGGCAGCAGCCAGGGTCCTCAAGGGAAGGAAGGTGGCATCGGGCGTGAGGTTGATCGTGATCCCGGCCACACCGCTCATTTATCGCCAGGCCATGGAGGAAGGACTCTTCGACATCTTCCTGTCTGCCGGAGCGATCATAAGCCCCCCCACGTGCGGTCCGTGCCTGGGCGGGCACATGGGGGTTCTCGCCGAGGGGGAAAAGGCGGTGGCAACGACGAACCGAAACTTTGTGGGCCGCATGGGACACCCGAAGAGCGAGGTGTATCTGGCCGGGCCGCCGGTGGCGGCAGCAAGCGCGGTAACCGGAACAATTTCCTCTCCTGAAGATCTGTGAGGAAATTGTTTAGTAGCCAGAATCCAGAATCCAGTATCCAGAAGGGAAAAGCATTATGCTCTCTTCTGTATTCTGACTTCTGGATTCTGGATTCCAATAGGAGGTTTTAATGGAAAAGATCTTTACTGGCTCCGCCTGGTACTACGGAGATGATGTAGATACAGACGCCATCATCCCTGCGCGCTACCTTAACACCTCAGATCCCGATGAACTGGCTTCCCACTGCATGGAGGACGCGGACCCTGATTTTTCCAAAAAGGTCTCAGCGGGAGATATCATCATCGGCGGCAAGAACTTCGGGTGCGGGTCGTCTCGTGAGCATGCCCCCATTGCCATTAAGGCAGCGGGTGTCTCATGCGTTATCGCCGGCTCCTTCGCCAGGATCTTCTACCGGAATGCTTTCAATATGGGGCTTCCCATCTTCGAGTCGCAGGAAGCCGCAGGTGGGATCGGGACCGGTGACAAAGTGGAGGTCGATCCGGCCACGGGGGTCATCAGGAACCTCAGCACAGGCGCCCGATTCAACGCGGAACCTTACCCGCCCTTCATGGTGGAACTTATCAGGGCTGGAGGACTCATACCTTTTCTTCTAAAGGAGCAACAACCGCATGACTGAATCAAAAAAGGAGTTCAACGTACTGGTCCTCCCCGGTGACGGCATAGGGATTGAGGTCACCGAGGAGGCTGTCAAGGTCCTTAAAGCCGTGGGACTAAACCACGGACTCACCTTCGAATTGACTACAGCCCTGGTAGGCGGCGCAGCCATTGACGCCGAGGGAGTTCCCGTGAGCGAAGAGACCGTAAAGATGGCCGCGGAGGCGGACGCTGTGCTCCTCGGGGCTGTCGGTGGTCCCAAGTGGGACGACCTTCCCACCGACAAGAGGCCGGAAAAGGGGCTTCTGGGGATGCGGAAGATACTGGACCTTTTCGCCAACCTGCGGCCGGTCCAGGTCTTCGAACCGTTGTCCTCGGCGTCCACACTCAAACCGGAGGTCGTGAAGGGCATAGATCTCCTCGTAGTCAGGGAACTTGTATCGGACCTTTACTTCGGCGAACCCAGAGGTATCAGGAGAACACCCGAGGGCAGGGAGGGGTTCAATACCATGCGGTATTTCGATTGGGAGGTTGAGCGTGTGGCCCGGAAGGCCTTCGAGTTAGCCATGGGGCGCCGCAGGAAGGTCACTTCGGTGGACAAGGCCAACGTCCTGGAGACGAGCGGGCTCTGGCGGGAGGTCGTAATGGAGGTGGCACGGGACTTCCCCGATGTGGAGCTGGATCACCAATACGTTGACAACTGCAGCATGCAGCTCATCAGGAACCCGTCTCAGTTCGACGTCATAGTCACCGGGAATATTTTCGGAGATATCCTCTCCGACGAGGCGGCCATGCTCACCGGTTCCATAGGGATGCTTCCTTCGGCAAGCCTCGGTGACGGTGCGGCTCTCTACGAACCGGTCCATGGAAGCGCTCCGGATATCGCGGGACAGGGGAAGGCCAACCCCCTCGCCATGATCCTTTCGGTGGCCATGATGTTGGAGATAAGCTGCCGGGTACCGGAGGCGGCGTCAGCTGTACGTCGCGCGGTGAACCGTGTTCTTGAAGAAGGTTACCGAACCGGTGACATAGCCGAGGAGGGATCAAATGTTGTTTCCGGCAGTGAGATGGGCGATCTGGTGACAGAACGCCTGAGCGAACAGATGTAATGAACTCCATAAAGGTCGGGATAATTGGACTGGGAACCATCGGATGCGGGACGCTGCGTATCCTCACTGAGAACAGGGAGATCCTGAGCGAACGTATCGGCGCAGCCATCGATGTGGTTCGTGCCGCCGACCTCGATCTTGATCGACCGCGACCAGTGGAGATTCCACAGTCCATCCTGACCGCCGACGCTCTGGAGGTGGTACGGGACCCGGAGGTTCAGATCGTCGTTGAACTCATCGGCGGTATTGAGCCTGCGAGAAGCTATATTCTTGATGCCATCGAGCATGGAAAGCATATTGTGACGGCCAACAAGGCCCTTTTATCGGAGTACTGGCAGGAGTTAGTGGCTAAGGCCGAAGAAAAGGGAGTTTGCCTGCTTTACGAGGGAAGTGTGGCAGGCGGTATTCCTATCATCAGGACCATAAAGGTGGGGTTGGTCGCCAACAGGATAAAGTCGGTGACCGGGATAATAAACGGGACGTGCAACTACATCCTCTCGAAAATGTCTTCGGAAAAGCTGGGCTTCGATAAGGCCCTGGCTATGGCCAGGGAGATGGGGTATGCGGAAGCTGATCCGGCCATGGATGTGGAGGGGATCGATGCTGCCCAGAAGCTGTCTATCCTGGTGAATCTGTGCTTTGACGTTCCTGTGTCCTATCAGGACCTGCCCTACCAGGGGATCACCGAACTGACATCCATGGACCTCGAGATGGCTGAGGAGTTCGGTTACCGCGTAAAGCTCCTGGCCTCGGCCAAGAGCACGGCCGAGAATACGGCCGAGAATACGGATAGTAAGGTGGAGGCCTGGGTACATCCGGCCCTTGTACCGGTGAAACACCCGCTTGCCGCCGTGGATGACGTGTATAACGCCGTTTACATAGAGGACGATAACCTGGGTCCATCACTGTATTACGGCCGGGGGGCCGGTGCCCTCCCCACCGGTAGCGCCGTTGTCGCTGATATCGTTTCCTGCTCGCGCGATATCCTCTCGGGAGCCGTAGGCAGGGTCCCTGTAGGGGGTACCCGCCAGGGAACGGCCGGCGAGCCGCGCCCGCAGCTCGCAGAGGACAACGTGAGCGAATTTTACGTCAGGATAACGGCCAAGGATCGTCCGGGGGTCCTCTCCGCAATTTCCGGGCTACTGGCAGAGAGTGAGATCAGCATCAGTTCGGTTATCCAGAGAGGCCGCGAGCCGGTGGAAGGCGGTGGCGTTCCCCTCGTGATGATCATCCACGAAGCCTCCCACGCCAGGTTGGTCAAGGCACTGTCCGTGATCGATGCAATGGACGTTACTCTCGGAAAAAGCTTTTACATGAGGATACTGCCTGAGGGGGACAAACGGTGAGCAAGGGAACCAGATATATCGTTCTCCTCGGAGATGGTATGGCAGACCGTCCATTGGCTGAACTCGGCGGTCGGACTCCTCTCATGGCGGCGCGAACCCCAAACATGGACCACATCGCCTCGGAAGGGGTCCTCGGGATGGTCAGGACGATACCGGAGGGCATGGCTCTAGGTTCGGATGTGGCCAACCTCGCCGTTTTGGGGTACGACCCCAAAAAAGTATACACGGGCCGTTCACCCATTGAGGCTGCGGGGATGGGAGTGGATCTCGGACCCGGTGATGTGGCCTTCAGGTGCAACCTGGTCACCCTCGGCAAGGGGAACGCGCTGGACCCTGACACGGATCTGGATGGGGAATTGAGTCCTGAATTTATCATGGTCGATTTTGCCGGAGGGCATCCGAGCAACGAAGAGGCCGCGGAAATCGTTTCCTTCCTTTCGGATGAACTGGAGGAAGAGGGGATCGAATTTCATCCGGGTGTGTCCTATCGTCATCTCATGGTGTGGAGGAACGGGCAGGAGAAGCTTGTCGTGGACCCGCCTCACGACCTTACGGACAGGAAGATCGCCCAAGGGTGGCCGCGGGGAGCGGCCGCTGAAAAGATACTTGATCTCATGGCTAGATCGGTAGGCCTCCTTGCGGATCATCCCGTTAACGTCAGGCGCGTGGCTGATGGAAAACAACCTGTAAATGCCATATGGTTATGGGGTCAGGGATTGAAGCCCGGCATGAAAAATTTCAAGGATGTGTACGGCCTTGAAGGTGCCATGATCACTGCGGTAGACCTGTTGAGGGGGCTTGCGGTGTCCATCGGCTTTAAGGTCGTCGACGTGCCCGGGGCCACCGGGTATCTCGACACCAACTACGAGGGCAAGGCCTCGGCGGCAGTTGAAGCGCTAGAAGATGTGGATATCGTCTATCTTCACGTTGAGGCTCCTGATGAGGCTGGCCACAGCGGATCGGTCACGGACAAGATCAAGGCCATTGAAGATTTCGACAGCCGGGTCGTCGGCCCGGTCCTGAGAGGCCTGAAAGAGCTGGGGTCCCACAGGGTTCTCCTCATGCCCGACCACGCCACGCCCCTTGAGATCAAGACCCATTCAGGGGACCCGGTGCCATTTGCCATATACGACTCAGAGATCTCCAATGGCTCCGGGAGGACTTATGATGAGGCCTGTGCGGCGTCTACAGGGGTCCATATCGAGAATGGACACGAGCTGATGGGGAAGTTTGTGAGAAAGGAATTGTAAATATCGACTGGAATGGGAGCATGGGAGCATGGGAGCATGGGAGGAAAATCCAAATTTAGTACTTTCTCCCCCTCTCCCCCTCGCCCCGTCTCCCCCTCCGGACGTTTTTCCACACTGAGAGGGGGCAACATGGCGCTCGTAGTTCAGAAATACGGTGGTACTTCAGTGGGGACCACCGATAAGATCAAACATGTGGCGTCCCGAGTCAAAATGACCCGGGACGCGGGCAACGACGTTGTTGTCGTCGTATCGGCCATGGCGGGCGAAACCAACAAACTGGTGGATCTGTGCAGCCAGATGATGGATCCGCCGGACGCCAGGGAGTACGATGTCGTTGTCTCGACCGGGGAGCAGGTGACCATTGGACTTCTTTCCATGGCGTTAAAGCGTGTGGGACTTGACGCGATATCTCTCATGGGTTTCCAGATTCCCATACACACGGACAACGTCTATGCCAAGGCCAGGATCAGCCACATCGAGAACGACAGGATCTTTGAAAACCTGAAGGCGGGGAGGGTGGTCGTGGTGCCGGGGTTTCAGGGCATCGACGAGGCCGGTAACATTACTACCCTGGGAAGGGGCGGTTCAGACACCTCGGCCGTGGCCCTCGCAGCGGCCATGAAGGCTGATTCGTGCGAGATATACACGGATGTCGAAGGGATCTACACTACCGACCCGAACGTCGTTCAGGAGGCGAGAAAAATAACCAGGATCAGCTACGACGAGATGCTCGAGATGGCGAGCCTGGGGGCAAAGGTCCTTCAGATAAGGTCGGTGGAGTTTGCTAAAAAGTACAACGTTCCGCTGCACGTCAGATCCACCTTCACGGAAACGGAAGGCACCTGGGTGACAAAGGAGGATGAGGATATGGAAAGAGTAGTGGTGTCCGGTGTGACCTACGACAAGAACCAGGCCAAGGTATCCATTCTCCGTGTACCGGACAAACCGGGCATAGCGTCTAAGATCTTCGGTCCTATCGCTGAGTCGAACATCAACGTGGACATGATCATCCAGAATATCAGCACCGATGAGCACACAGACCTGACTTTCACGGTTCCCAGAACTGAACTTTCCCAGGCCCTTGATATAGTTAGGCCCATCGGTAAGGAGATCGGAGCGAATAATATCGTTACTGACGACAGTGTAGCCAAGGTCTCCATCGTCGGCACAGGGATGCGAAGCCATTCCGGGATCGCGGCGAAGTTATTCAAGGCTCTGGCCGAAGAGAGTATCAATATCATGATGATCAGCACCTCGGAGATCAAGGTATCCTGTGTGATAGAGAGCAAATACACTGAGCTTGCGGTTCGTGTTCTCCATGAGGCTTTTGACCTGGGTGGAGAGATGGTCTAGCAGCGTGTCGGACAACCCAAACCAGTGTCTGGTTTTGGGTGTTCCCCTTCGGGGGAGGATAAGGCTGACCTTTTTGAAGCTATTTCGGGATTGTTAGAGCCCGAATCTGGCCTAACAAGGCCGATAATGTTATGAGCTCAATCACAAAGCATTATTAATGGTTTTTTTAACTCCAGATTCGCGAAATTTAAGGTGTCATGATGATTCTGGGGCTTCCAACAAACCAGCATCAGCTTGCCGAGGTTTCCCGGCACGCTGATGGGAAAGGCGGGAAAGTCATGGATTCCGGAAAAAAAGATCAAGTCATACTTTACGATACGACATTGAGAGACGGCACGCAGGCCGAGGAGATAAGCCTCCAGTTGATGGACAAGATCGCCATTGCCCACAGGCTGGACGAACTCGGCATGGACTTTATCGAAGCGGGCTGGCCGGGTTCCAACCCCAAGGACGCCGAATTTTTCGAACAGGCCGGTGACCTTTCCCTTTCCTACGCCAGGATCACCGCTTTCGGTTCTACCAGACGGAAAGGCATCAAGGCCGTGGACGATCCGCAGATCCTCGCACTTCTCAAGGCCGCCGATGTGATCACCATCTTCGGGAAAAGCTGGCACCTTCATGTCAAGGAGGCGCTGAGGACGACCCTGGAGGAGAATCTGGAGATGATCAACGACTCGGTCTCATTTTTAAGCGACAATGCGGAGATCGTTTTTTACGATGCCGAGCACTTTTTTGACGGATACAAGGACAATCCGGAATACGCGTTAAAGACTTTGGAAGCGGCCCACCAGGGCGGTGCCCAGTGCCTCATCCTTTGCGACACCAACGGTGGGACGCTGCCTTCGGAAATAAAGGCTATTATCAATAATGTTCAGGAGAGGCTGCCGGAGGCCCAGCTCGGAGCACACATGCACAATGACTCCGAGTGCGCTGTGGCAAACAGCCTGGTCATGGTGGAAGAAGGCGCACGGCACATCCAGGGAACCATCAACGGGTGGGGGGAACGTTGTGGTAACGCGAACCTGTGCTCCATTATCCCCTCCGTCGTTTTGAAGAAAAAGTTAATATGCGGTGTGGATGGTGACAGACTGGCAAGGCTCAGGGAATTGTCCCGCACCATCGCTGAGATAGCCAATGTTAACCCCGATCCTCGCCAGGCATTTGTGGGCCGCAGCGCCTTTGCTCACAAGGGCGGAGTCCATGTTTC
>SDBV01008940.1_pt1 | contig 13411 bp, 11 predicted proteins | sample 2277081 | NCBI WGS metagenome assembly SDBV01 (sample SAMN10402039, study PRJNA504765) | marine sediment metagenome | isolation source: marine sediment core GS10_PC15, 223 cmbsf | place: Arctic Ocean: Southern Knipovich Ridge | collected 2010 | reverse complement strand
ATAGTTTAAAGATGCTTCTCCCCATTGACCTCTTAATTTTGGAGATTTAAAGATTTCCTGAAAAGAAGAAACGCTTTCTACTTTTTTATGGATTTGTTTTAAATCCTCACGAAGATGAGTGGTCTGCTCTGTAAATGACTTTATCTGGCCATGAAAGCTTTCTGATGACTTAATCTGGCTGTTTTTCACTTCTTTCATTTGGTTGATTAACAAATCAGTCAAACGTCTTTCTAAATCCCTTATCTCACTGCTCTGACCCTGATCAACTTTATTAGTTTTAATGTAAAGAAAAATAGCTCCTGCCCAGCCAATTAAAGCTAAAAATCCAATTAAAATAAAAAGTGGGTCAACCATACTCTATACGTTACCTCAACAATTATTCCTAGTCAATCAATATTTTAGCGAAAATAGAGCTCAGAAATCACAAAAAGAACATAGATTCCAAGCAAAACCATTCCTTCTTTTTCAGTGATTTTCTTATCACTTCTAGCAAAAACCTGAAAAAAGAAAAAAGTAATAAGAGTAAAAATTGCACCTATTAAATATGGTGAGAAGTCACTTATATATATAGGAGAAATCAAGGCAACAATTCCTAAAACCAAACTTGCATTAATAACCACTGAGCCAATAATATTACCTAAAATCATTGATTTGTGCCCCATCATAATAGCACGTGTCTCAAAGGATATTTCAGGCAAAGACGTGCCTAATGCAACTAAAACTGCCCCAATTACCATTAAAGACAGATTAAATGTTTCAGCTAGTTTTGAAGCTGAAAAAACAATTCCTTCAGCGCTTACAAGCAATAGTCCAGCTCCAAATAAAAACAAAAATATATCTTTAACAAATATTTTAAAATGTTTCCACCCCCTTAATTGATTGTTAAAAACCTTTCTAAATCTTTCTTCTTCTCGAGCAAGCTGGAAAAAGTAAAAAAACAAGCTACCTAAAAGAATCAATCCATCTCTTTTAGAAAGCACAGAATCAAGCATTAAAATCAAAGGCAGCACACTATATGCTGCGCCATAAAAAGATGCTTTTCTTATAATCTTGCCCTTAATATTTAAATCCTTACCCATTAAAGCTCCTAAACCAATCATTACAGTTAAAGCAATAATGTTTGAGCCAATAATAGTTCCAACAACAAGCTCTGGTTTATTAGAAAGTGCTGAAGTAATACCAACAAAAAGCTCTGGCAAAGATGTTGCAAAAGCCATTAGAAATGAGGCAACAATAAACTCTCTCATTTGCAAAAACTTAGCAATTCTAATTAGTGATTTAACCACCCAAGCTCCAGAACGAGCTAGAACAAAGCATGAAAATAAAAACAGTGAAATATATGTCCAAGGCATTTGATTATTTTAGAAAATAAATTAATTCGTAAATTGCGCCCAAAATGAGGACTAAAATTAAAGGAAAAACCAGCAGTGTTTTTTTAGCTTTCCCTTTTTTAATCAATAAGCTTCTATACATTAACAGAATCAAAACTCCATCAATGCCTAAACCCACTCCACCAACCAAACCTATTGTTCTAATAAAGCTTTTAAAGCCTAATAAGAATAATGCTAAAGGAACAAAGCAAACCAGAAACCAAGACAAATTTTTAGGTATTTTAAAATCATACCAATAAATCTTTTTTAATGTTAGCCCCAAGGCAATAAAGGAAGTGAAAGTTGCCAAAACTCCTAAAAAAAGTGACATATTAACAATTCCGTCTCCTAAATAGTTTTTTAAACCTGTTAAGGCTGATTGGGTTGTCATTGGGCCTGTGATTCCTAAAACAAGATAAGTAAAGAAAAAATAAAGCAGAATTGGAATTATGGTTGAAATTATGATGATTTTTTTTAAAAACTTTTTATCACCTCCTAGCATTTCTTCAATTTCAGGAATCAGCGTTGCACCCCACAAAGAAAAAAGAATTGGACCATAAGGTAAAAACAAGCTTTCTAAATTAAAGCTTTTAATAGAGCCGATAAGGTAATTTGAATCAATAAAATTATTTCCCTTGATAAAAATTGCAACCAAAGCTGAAAAAAGCAAGACAAGAGACCAAAACTCCACTCTTGCTATTAACTTAATACCAAAAAAAATCAAACCAGCCCCTAAAGAAAAATATATCAAGGAATAAATCAGCTCATTGCCACCTAAAAATGGAGAAAGCAAACTATTTAAAAATTCTCCACCAACAATTAAATATGCAAGCAGTGCTCCAGAGATCCCTATCGTAGTAGAAAAAAGAGCAATATTCTTAGCCCAATTACCTAAATGAAATTTAGCAAACCCAGGCAGCCTTTTGTAATCAGGAGTATTTAAAGACAACTCTCCAAAAATCAAATGGATTGTCATGACGATTCCTCCTAGAATTAAGAAATAAACAATCATTGGCAGATAACCAATTCTTGAAGCTATGTATGGTAAGGAAAACATTCCTACTCCAATAATAGTGCCTGCTAGTATTGCTACTGGATAAATAAGTTTCTTCATACTTCTGTTTGGTGCCTAACAATAAAATAATACTTAGTGATCTCAATTAAAATTATCTCAATAATGCCCAATGCTACAATAATTGACCAGTCCCATAGATTCAAAGGAACTGTTTTTAAAAAGTTTTGGAACAAGGGCAGATAAACTGCTGAAACCAAAGCAATAACCCCTAGTATTACTGCTATGTTTAAGAACTTGTTTGAAAATGGATTAAATTGCCAAAGATTTTTCCTTAAGCTTTTGCAGGAAAAAACATAAAACAAAGAATCAATTGACAATGCTGCAAATATCATTGTTCTAATATATGAAATGTCACGATTGTTTTGAAAAAGGAACAGGAATAAACCCAGAAGTATTAAATCACTGATAATACCAATAATAAATATTATTGTTTTCATCTCACGAGTTAAAAGATGTACTTTGTGGCCAACTGGCTTTAATTTCATTAAATCCCCTTCTTCTGGCTCAAAAGCCAAAGCAATATCAGGCAATCCATCTTCAATTAAATTAACCCATAAGATCTGGACAGCAGTAATTGGCAAAGGAAGCCCTATTAAAAGACTTGCACTGATTAAAATAACTTCTGTAAAACTGTCAGACAAAAGATAGGTAATTACTTTTCTAATATTATCCAAAATCAATCTTCCCTCTTGAACTGCTTTAACAATTACTGAAAAACTATCATTCAATAAAACCAAATCAGAAGTTTCTTTAGCCACTTCTGTTCCTGAACCAAGAGCCACTCCAATATCTGCTTTTTTAAGTGCTGGTGCATCGTTTATACCATCCCCTGTCATTGCTACCACCTCTCCTCTTTCCTGCCAAGCTTCAACAATTCTTGTTTTGTGCTTTGGTTCAACCCGGGCATAAACATGGATTTTTTTCAAAATCTTATCAAATTGCTTGTCTGTTAATTTGTCCAACTCTTTTCCTTCTAGAATATTCTCCTCTTTCGTGTCAAAATTTAATTCCATGGCAACTGCTTTAGCTGTTAATTTATGATCTCCAGTAACAATTATTGGCCTTATTCCTGCTTGCCTGCAAATCTTAATAGCTTCTTTCACTTCTTTTCTTAAAGGATCTTTTAAAGTAATAAACCCAGTAAAAACAAGATCATATAATGTTTTTTCTGGGTTTTCTAATATTGAATCAATTCTGCCAATTCCTTTGTAGCTTGATGCCACTATTCTTAATCCTGCACTAGTTAGTTTTGTTAGTTTTTCATTGATAAGCTTTAATCTTTTCTCGGTTAACCTTATTTTCTTTCCTTTCAACTCAACGAACTTGCATCTTTCAATAATTTTCTCAGGCGCACCAGAGACATATAATTGTTTGCCAGATTTAAACTGCATTATTACTCCAACAAATTTATTAACTGGATTAAAAGGGATTTCAGCAATTTTGCTTTTTGAAAACTTTGGACCATAAGCCTTAATTCCATTTTCTAGCCCAGCTCTTAAAAGTGCTTTGTCAGTTGGCCTTCCTCTTAAAATCCATTTGTCTTGCTCATCTTTTGGGTTTTCAATAAAGGCCTCTGAAGTAAAAGTGGCAATCTTTAAGGGCAAAAGAATTGGCTTTCTAATTCGTTTTTGCTCTAAAATTTGGGCGACTGATACTATTTTGTCGACTTGCATTTTTCCTTCAGTTAAAGTCGCTGTTTTATCAGTGCATATTATAGAAGTACTTCCAAGTGTTTCAGCAGAAGCTAACCTTCTCACTAAACCACCTTTGCTTAAAATCCTTCTCATTCCTAGAGCTAGAATCACTGTCATTGCTACTGGCAAGCCCTCAGGAATAGCTGCTACTGCAACTGCTACTGCTGTTAAAAACATTTCTGCAAACTCCTCGCCCTTTATCATTCCTTCAGCAAAAATAACAACACATATTACAGCAATAACAATACCAATGGTTTTTGAAAAACTAACTAATTTTTTTTGGTAGGGTGTTTTTTCTTCTTTGGTTTCTTTAATCATTAAAGCAACTTTTCCGATTTCAGTTTGAGTTCCTGTTTCAACAACTATTACTTTTGCTTTTCCGTTTTCAACAACCGTACCCATATATACCATGTTGTCTCTGTCAGCCAAAGATGTTTCTTTATCCATTACATCTGGTTTTTTTTCAGCTGAAATCCATTCACCAGTTAAAGCCATTTCATTTACTTTTAAATTATTAGCTTCAATAATTCTTGAATCAGCTGGCACTATGTCACCAGAATTCAAAATAACAATATCTCCTGACACCAAATCTTCCATATCAATTATCTTCAAATTACAATCTCTTAAAACTTCTGCCTGATGAGTTACTATTTCTTTAAGCTTTGACAAAGCCTGTGATGCTTTATACTCTTGGAAATATCCAATAATTGTATTTAAAAAAACAGCGCTAAAAATAACTACAGCGTCTGTAAATTCATTTAAAAATAGAACAACCACACCTGCAATAACTAAAATATATGTAAGAGGGCTTTTAAATTGTTCTAAAAATATTGTTAGCCTGGAAACAGGTTTTTCTTCAGGAAGTTCATTTCTTCCAAATTCACGCTGTCTCAGCAGAACCTCGTTTTTATCAAGTCCTTTACTGATACTTGTTCTTAATGTCTTTTCTATTTCCTTTATTTTTAAATTGTGCCAAAAAAATTTAGCCATTTGATTATTTTAACTGAAAATCCAAACAAAAAAAAGATTAAACAACTTATTATTTAATCTTTTTCTTCTTTTCAAAATTTTCACTTCCTTCAATTAACTGTGGCCCCAAGGGGAATCGAACCCCTGTTACTTGGTTGAGAACCAGGCGTCCTGGCCGCTAGACGATGGGGCCATTTAACCCAATCTAACACAACATTTTAAAATTTCAAGCCTATTATCCTGTTATTTCTTTGATGATTTTACTCATTTGCATTTCAGTTGAGCCATCAACTAAAATAATATCATTTTCCTCAATCATGTCCTGAAGTTTTAATTTTCCTTTATCAATAGTATCAAACTCAAAAATTTGTTCAATTTTCATTCCTTTTTCAAATGCTCCTTTTGCAATGAATTTAGCGCGTTGACCAAATACAAATAATAAATCCGTATTTTTAGCAACTCTTTCTCCTATTGCTTCATGAGCTTCAATTGTGTATTTTCCAATATTAAGAACATCCCCTAAAACTGTGATCTTACGATTATATCCTTGAAGTTTGCCTAAAATCTCAACTGCCTCAATCATTGAAAAAACGCTGGATGATTGACTGTCATCTAAAACCCAACTATTTTTAATTCCTTTAATTAACTTCATTCTTCCATCCAAGGGCAAATAATCTTTAAAAGCTTCTGAAATTTGTACTAAATTCAAGCCAAAAATATTTGCCACACATCCAGCAGCTAAAGCAGAGTAAACTTGTTCTTTTCCAAATGTGTTCTTTAACCAAACAGGAACAACTTTGCCTTTGTGATTTATTTTAAAATTAGTTCCACTATTTAACTTAATATCACTTGCTCTAAAACCTGCTTCTTTCTGCAAACCAAACTTTAAAGTGTTGAACTTTTTTAAATCCCCTATTTCCCGTGATGTCTCATCATCAAAATTTAAAACTAAACTAGTGTTTTCGGGCAGGTCTTCAACCAGTTTCCTAGTATTTTTAATGGGATTTCTTTCACCAGCAAAAAAATCACTCTCATAAGGAATATTACCTATATTAGTAATGACCAATATTGCTTGTTCTGAATTTTTTAAAAAAAACTCATAATCAGATATTTTTTTATCTTCTGTTTTAAAAACTAAAACATCTTTTCCAATTTTAAAATGAGGATTTAAAATCTTAATAATTGCATTAAATGCACTCTGATTTGTTCTGCCCACAATTAAAACAACCTTTTGCTTTTTAAAAATGAAGTTAATTTTTGAAATAATATTATTCATAATCTGGTGGAATTTGATAATAATTAATAATATAGCCTGCTAATTCTCTAAATACTGGCACAACAGAATATTCTGCTGTTCTTGTTTTTGGATTATCAAGCTTAACCATAATTAGAAATTTAGGATTAAAAGCAGGAGCAAAACCAATAAAAGTCTGGATTGTTTTGTCAGAATAGCCTGATTTTTTAATACCTAGAGCAGAATAAGCAACCTGGGCAGTACCAGTCTTACCAGCAATAAAATATCCTGGAATTTTAGCTGCCTGGGAAAAGCCATTTTCAACCACACTTACCAACATTGCAGTAACCTGAGACGCTGTTTTAGAAGAAATAATTTGTTCTTGTTCAGTTTCAGCACGACTCTTAATTTCCTTATCAGAAGATATAAAACTTTCTACCAAATAAGGATTTATTAATTTACCGCCATTAGCAATAGCACAATATGCTCTTACTAATTGAATTGGTGTCATTTCTATTCCCTGACCAAATGAAGCTGTAGCTAGATTTATGTCTCTGGCTGTTCTAAGTTCATTGTTTTGTGAATAAACTTCCTGTGCATCTATTTTAGTTGGTTCAAAAAACCCGAATTTATCAACATATTTTAGAAACAAATTAGGTCCAAGCTCTTTTTGCGCAAATATTGCACCAGTGTTTATTGATTTTTCAAGAACTTCAGTTATTGTTGGATAATTATATATTCTCTTATCATAATTATAAATTGTATAATCATCAATTGTGACTGAACCAGTGTCATTATAAGTTGTTTTAGGGGTTATTTTCTCCTCTTCCAAACCAGCTGCTATTGTTATTGGCTTGAAAACAGAGCCTGGTTCAAATAATGCCTGGGTAGATTTATTTTTAAAAATAGCCAGATCTCCTGCATACTGCTGGTAATAATTAGAGTCAAAATTATCAGCATCAGCCATTGCTAAAATTCTGCCAGAATAAGGCTCTATAACAATTATCTGGCCCTTTTCAGCATCTAAATCTAGTTTTACCTGTTCAAGCAATCTTTCTGCCTTGTATTGAATATCATAATCAATTGTTAAAATTAAATCATCTCCTTTTATATCTTGATCAAGCCCTATTTTTCCTTGTAAAGTTTCATCATAAAACTGCTCTAATCCGTATTGGCCCGTTCTTTCAGCGCCCAAGAAACCAATAACTTGTGAGGCTAATTCTGCTTGAGGATAATATCTTTCTTTTTGCTCGTTAAGAAAAACACCTTCTAAATCTAAATCAGTTATTTTCTGAGCCTCCTCTTTAGTTAGTTTCCTCTTAATTAAGGAATAAGAACTGTTTATTGTTAATTTTTCAAGTATAAAATCTTTTTCCCAGCCAAGTATTTCACTTAAAGCTTGGGCTGTTTTTTCAATGTCTTGAATTTTCTTAGGGTTTACAAAAATAAAAGGCAGATCAATATTAATAGCCAAAGCTTCTTTGTTTTTTAAAAAAATCTCTCCTCTATCAGCCTGAAAATCTCCAAAAGAAGCAAAAAGCCCTTGAGATAAGGCTTTATTTAAATCACCTTCCAAAATCTGTAAAAAAACTAAGCGGCCAATAACAGCGCTTGTAGCAAATAAAAATAATATAAAGATGAAATTAATCCTCCAGTTCTTCATTTAATGTGAAAAGGTTAAATTAACGAAGCCTGCTTGCAATAGAACTCTCTATTATCTTTATATATTTTACATTATTTGTTTTTACAAAACCACTGTTCTCTGCCAGGATTGTATCAACATGAGACAAAGAATTCATCTTTGAAAAATCTATGTCCAAGAATTTATTGTTTTTTGAAAGAGAGCTAAGTTGCTTTTGAAAAGATCCGAGTAAGTATCTGTCTTTTGCCAAACCTCCTACTTGAATAATATATATTGAAACTAAAGCGAAAATTAAAGCAATTAAAATAATATGATAATTTTTCAAACCTGTTTTTAACGTAAGTATTCTAGTCATATATTTTTAAATTTTTACTGCTGCTCGAAGTTTGGCACTTCTTGAGCGTGGGTTATTAATTATTTCTTCTTTACTCGGCTTTATTGGTTTTTTTGTTAAAATATTTAATGATTTTTGATTTTTAAAAAAGTTTTTCACAATTCTGTCTTCTAAAGAATGAAACGATATTACAATTAATCTTCCTCCTTTTTCTAAAACTTCTAATGCATCAGGTAAAGCTTGTCTTATGCTATTCAGTTCGTCATTAACAGCTATTCTTAATGCCTGAAAAGTTTTGGTTGCAAAATGAATTCTTTTATGTTGGTACCATGAAGGTACAGCTTTTTTAATTATCTCAACTAAATCAAATGTTGTTTTAATGAGCTTTAATTTCCTTTGCTCTATAATCTTTTTAGCAATTCTCTTACCGAACTTTTCTTGGGAATATTTCTTTAAAATCTTTTCAATATCTTTTTCTGACCATTGATTTACAATTTCTTCAGCTGTTAGTTTTGTTAAATCAGCATTGTATCTCATATCAAGTGACTCATTTTTTTTAAAGCTGAATCCCCTGCCTGATTCTTCCAAATGCCAGCTTGAGAATCCCAGATCTAACAGAATTCCAGAAATTGATTCAAAACTATTTTCTTTAACAATCTCTTTTAAATTTTTAAAGGAATCATTTATTAAAACTAATCTATCAATGTTTTTAGAAACTGCTTTCTTATACAACTCTTTGTCTAATTCTATTGCCAGCACTTTTCCTTTTGGCCTGTTTTCTTTTAAAATATCTATACTGTGTCCGCCTAGACCAAATGTACAATCTATAAAGTTTTCATCTGACTTAGAATTTAAGTATTTTAAAACTTGTTTTTTAAGAACGCTTTTGTGCATTTACACTCCAAGTTCTTCTAATCTTGATGCCATGTCCCCAATATCTTTTTCAGTCTTCTGTTTGTATGTATTCCATTTTGTTTTATCCCAGATTTCAACTCTATTAGATAAACCCAATATAATTACATCTTTTTTAAGACCTGCGTATTTTTTCAAATAATCAGGGATCAATACTCTCCCAAGTTTATCAAGATTAACATCAACTGCTCCAGCCAACATTATTCTTATAAATCCCCTGGCATCTGTTTTACTGCTTGGTAGACTTGCTAGTTTTTTAGCTACTTTGTCCCACTCTGTAATTGGATAAACAACTAAGCAAGTATCTATTCCTTTAGTAACAATTGCTTTTCTACCCAAGCTTTTTCTAAACTTAGAAGGAATAGCTAATCTCTTCTTATGATCAATTGTGTACAAGTATTCACCAATAAACATAGTTATCCACAGAGATGGGTATTTATTAACATACTTATCCACAATTCCCCACCTGCTTACATCTTATCTTTTAAAATATATATAGGTCAAGTAGAAATCAAGTTATATTGAAATGAATATAAAAATAGTGGGTTTTCCACAGGAAATCCACAGCTACAACATTAAAATTAATATTTTAAGGCTTTTATCTAAAATTAGAAAGAGGAAAAGCACGTAGTCAATTAATGATGTTCTACGTGCTACATTTATAGGAACATGTATAGGAACATGTTTAACAGTGCTCTGGAAATAATGGCGTTTCTTGTCCATCAATCAATACCACAAGATCCTTTTTCATAAGCCTACCTCCACAGATTACGGTATCAGCCCCTCCCCAATAGATATAAAGGGAGTCTCTGCCAGGATCAACAACAGCACAGCTGAAAACCACATTTGGAATAGCACCAACAATTTCGTATCTTTCTTCTGGCCACAATATGGGTTCTGGATGAATATAGAGAATCTTTGTAGGATCTTCTAAATCAAGTACTGCGAACCCAAGAGAATATGACCTGTGAAGAAGATGAGAATATCTTGTTACCTTTTTGTCCCAACGATGAACAACATGGGTAATCAAGAGCCAACCTTTGGGGGTTTTTATTGGTGGCCCAGCAATCCCAATTTTGTTGGGAATATTGCCAGTATCTGGGTCAAGATACCAATCTTCTTTTCTTGTTAGAATTTGGCTATTCTGCCAGCCGCTTTTCAATGACAATTCTTGTGTCCGAGAAATCCATATATGCGGAGCTCTTCTGTGGATCAAGTATGCAAAACCTCCAATTGGTTCTGGAAAAATAGAAGCATCTTTATCCTCTTGGTTAAATGGAATACCAATCCATTCAAATTCAAGGAAATTTCTTGTTTTCCAGATACCTACTCTTCCACCTGCCTCTGAACAGACTGTTGCAAAAATGTAGTAATAACCATCAATCCACTTTACAATTCGTGGATCTTCCACTCCTTTTGTGCAGTGGTCGTTAAATCCACATTTCAATACTGGTTTATCCAATACATACCATTCTATTCCATCAACGCTTAAAGCTAGTCCGCAATTAGACATTGATTGATCTTCAGTGCAAGCAGCACGAAAGAGCATTTTGTATAGGCCATCATCATCAATAATAACCCCGCAGTTAAACACATTCTTGTTCCTCCAACTATTCTGGTCTGGTTCCAATAAAGGATTGTTTTCGAATCTTTCGATTCGTATTGTTCGTATTGTTTTCTTCAAGTGTATACTCTCCTTTCATCTCATATCACTATGAAATTTGAAAGAGCTAATAAATTAGCTCACTAAAATAACAATAGTTCATTCTAAAAAGATGTCAAATAGCGAACTAAAAAGTTAGATTTCATAAACTAGTTGACATTTTCATATATTGTAGTTATAATTTATCAAGTAAACTAATACTAGTTTACAGGAGACGAAAGAAGTGAAAGAAACATCAAATCACGACAAAATCAGAGAAGAAATCATGGAAAACAACGGAAAATACGAATTCTTAGGAAAATTCGTTAAGGTTCCGAGCGGAAAGCTTTTGGCTCTCGTAGAGTGTAGATATAAACAATTCCATATCTACCTTGACGGAACCAAGGCATATCCGAAAACATTCGATTACGCGAGTGCCTTTGATGAAAAAGGGGTAGCTCGTGTGAAAAAAGATGGAGAGGAATTCTTCATCAACCCAAAAGGTGAAAGAATTTAGATTCTCTCACCCAGCCCGATATGTTTTTTACATATCGGGACTTCTTTATGAAAAAATCAAATCTAAAATAATGACTCAAGGATTAACTATTGATTTCATCATTAACTCTGTTCTAAATATTAAATAAAACGACAACTAAATTTTCATTATATTCTCTCCTGCAATTAATCCAGTAACTGCGGCTCCCACTATTCCCCTGCTTACTCCAGCTCCATCTCCAATCGCATAAACAAAAGGAGTGCTTGTCCTCATGTTTTTATCAATCTTTAATTTCAGAGAATAAAACTTTATTTCTGGAGCATAAATTAAGGTTGAATCTTCATTTACACCTGGTAAAAATTTATTAAGCTGCTCTAAAGCGTCTAAAATATTCTCTATTACTCTTCCAGGATAAGCCAAACTTATATCACCAGGAATGGCTGTCTTCAAAGTAGGCTGAACTAATTTATTGTTCTTGATTCTATCTTCAGTGCTTCTTCTGCCCATCCTCAAATCTTTTAACCTTTGAACAATCGGATTATTTCCACCAAGTTTTGTTGTTAATCTTGCTAAATCTCTTCCCCATTCATTTGGGTTTTTAAAGGGTTCAGTAAATCTATAGTTTCCTAATAGAGCAAAATTTGTATTATTGGATTTTTCTTTGTTTTTACTATGTCCATTAACTAAACAAAAGTTCCCATAACTTTCTCTTATTACCCAGCCATGAGGACAAACACAAAACGTTCTTAGATGGTCATCGTATTTTTTGGTAACAATTCTAAGCTTTGGACCATAAACTACTGAAGTTATTTCTTTCATTATTGAAGCTGGCACTTCAACCCTAACCCCAACATCAATGAATTTTACCTTATTATTAACTTCAAAATCATATTTCTTGGTCCATTTTTCAAGAAATTCTGCTCCTTCTCTTCCTACGGCAATAACTAAGGTCTTATAATGATACTCTTTTCCTTTTGCTGTTCTTATCTTTTTCTCTCTTGGATTAATGTCTAAAACTGTTTCTTGACTGAATATCTCAACATCTTTCTCTCTTAAATAATTCTCAATGCTTTTTATAATTTTAGGCAGCCTATCACTTCCCAAATGCCTTTGTTTTACTGGCACAAATTCTATTCCAACCCGATTGGCTTTTTCAAGTAACTTGTTAATTTTTGTTTTATCTTCGCCATAAATCTCGTTAGGAGGTCCATGTCTTAAAAAAATATTTTCCACTTCTTTCATTTTTTCTGTTAAATAATCTTTGTTAAAAGAACTAAAATCTCCTCCAACCGTGTAACTTGAAGAATACTCAGGGTTTACAAAATTCAACTTTCCATCAGACAAACCGCCTGCCCCTCCAATACCAGAAGTTATATTGCAAGGCGAACATTTGGGACAATGACTATTGCTTAAATCGCTAGGACATATTCTTTTCTCAATCGGTTTTCCCATTTCAAAAATAGCAATCTTTGCTTTTCCTGCAAGTTTATAAGCAGTAAACAGGCCACCTGGCCCTGCTCCTATAACTATAACGTCATACTTCATAAATTATGGCGATGTTAAGGATTAACTATTAATTTAAAGTTTTCAGCTTCTAATTCCACCCTATCTCCTCTTTTGATTTCATTACTAAGTAAAGCTTTGGCAAAAACATTTCCAATTTTATCCTGGATAACCCTGTTCATTTGTCTGGCTCCAAATTTAGGATCATAACTTAAGTCAACAATCTTTTTCTTTAATTCATCAGTAATAATAAACTCAATATCTTTTTTGGCTAAATTCTTTTTCAGTTTATTTAGCAGTAATCCTGAAATAGCTAAAAGATTTTCTTTGGTTAATACTTTAAACAAAACAACAGCATCAAAACGATTAATGAATTCTGGTCTGAATATCTTTTCTTTAAACAAATAGTTTATAAGGTCCTCTCTGATATCTTCCATTTTTTTACCCTCTTTTAAAGCATCAAGAATTACTAAATATCCAGCATTAGAAGTTGCAATGATAATTGTATTTTTAAAACTAACCTTTCTCCCCAGTCCATCA
>SDBV01008939.1_pt1 | contig 13411 bp, 7 predicted proteins | sample 2277081 | NCBI WGS metagenome assembly SDBV01 (sample SAMN10402039, study PRJNA504765) | marine sediment metagenome | isolation source: marine sediment core GS10_PC15, 223 cmbsf | place: Arctic Ocean: Southern Knipovich Ridge | collected 2010 | reverse complement strand
TTCGATACGGAAGACGGCAAGCTTGTTTGGGCGGACATGGACATTGATTTTGCCGTGGAAATAGGCCAGGAGATGAAGGGGGCCGTCGATCTGTTTGGCGCTATTGGCGGTATGCTGAACGAGCTGGAAGGTGGTAAGCCAGGCATCATAGCTCCGAAGAAAAGCGGCGATAATCTGGTCGAGATAGGCGTCCATATCAAGGGCCAGCTTGCTCTTCTTGAGCCTGCCGGGTAGTCTCAAGCCCTCCAGACAGTCGGGCGTAAGAACGTTCAGCAACAAATCTGTAGAAAATTCTGAATTACCGGTCGGAAATCTGATAGAATTACCGAATGTTGAGCAAAGTTTTCAGGGAACGTTTAGTTGACAACAATTCAATATTTTGAGGAAGAGGCCATGACAAACAGAGCAGTATCAAGAAGAGGTTTTCTCAAGACAGCGGCAGCGGTTGGCGCTGCATATTCAATCATCCCTGGCAGCGCATTGGGTGCCAACGACAGAGTTAACATCGGTATCATCGGTGTTGGTGGCAAAGGCGGCAGCCACCTTAAGGCATTCAGTGCAATCGATGGGGTCCGGGTCATTGCGGTGAGCGACCCTGACACAACCCACATGGACAAGGCGGGTGACGGTGTTGCTAAACACCAAGATCTTCGCAAGTTGCTGGAAATGAAGGACATTGATGCGGTAGTCATTGCGACGCCTAATCATTGGCATTCGCTTGCGGCGATTATGGCCTGCCAGGCGGGTAAACACGTGTACGTAGAGAAACCGGTTAGCCATTGCATCTTCGAAGGGCGGCAGATGGTGAATGCTGCAAGGAAGTATAATCGCATTGTTCAGGCAGGTACGCAGCAGCGGTCATGTCCGGCTGTGCAGGAGTGCGCGGCAGACGTCCAGGCAGGCAAATATGGAAAAGTGCTGTGGACGCACACGAGCCGGCTTAGTACTCGCGAGCAGATAGGCAAGGTGAGCGGCCCGACAGCCATCCCGTCACATATCGACTATGATCTCTGGGCAGGGCCGGCTCCTTTGACACCGCTAATGCGCAAGGAGCTTCACTACGACTGGCACTGGCAGTGGAATTGGGGCAACGGAGAGATGGGAAACTGGGGTGTTCATTACATCGATGATCTGCGTAATATTCTTGGCTGGGACGACGTGCCGGACAATGTGATATCGGCGGGTAACCGTTGGTGGGACGATGACGGCCAAACACCCAATATGCATGTGGCGCTCATGGAACATCGGGGCGTCAAGGCAGTTATCGACATTCGCAATATGCAGGATTTCGCGCGCGGCGACAAGAAGGGCGGAGCGTATCTCGGCGGCAGAAGCGGCAACTACATCATGTGCGAGAACGGCTTCATCAGAATATCCCGAGGCGGCGGAAAGTCGTACAGCCACGACGGCGAGATGATCAAGCAATACATTGGCACAGGCGGAGACGGCCACGACGCAAACTTCATCGACGCGGTTCGCTCTGGCAGTAATAAGTCCTTGGCATGCGAAATCGAAATTGGGCATCAGAGCACGGTGATGTGCCACCTGGCAAACATAGCGTACCAAACCGGCCAGGGTTCGACTGTTGACGAGGTTCGTGAATGCCTTAAGGTCCACGAGGATGCCGCGAACACAGTGGAGAGCATGCTCACACAGCTCAATGGAACCATCGACTTCAAAAAACAACCTTTCATGCTTGGTCCTAAACTGAGCTATAACATAAAAAAAGAGCGATTCACCGGCAAAGGTGCGAAGAAGGCTAATGCTTATGTTAAGCCTGAATATCGCGAGCCTTTTATTGTTCCGGACAAAGTCTGAGTGTTATCTGAGAGTTACCATTAGCAATAGCCGTGCGCACCCGAAGTTTGGGTGCGCACGCACTGCATCTTAAGAACGCAGGGAAGTTCTTCTTATCATTGGCATTCCAGAGGAGAGTTAAATGAGCAAACGAGTTATTATATTCATGGTCGCTGTTTTGGCAATTGCAAACGTGTCTGCGGCTGGTGTTGTGGATCTGCTTGAAGAGTCGGGCGTAAAGGGCGGACTTGTTGTCCACATAGGTTGCGACGACGGCACGGAAACCGTCAAGCTGCGAGTGTCGGACAGTTATTATGTGCATGGACTGGCAAAGGACCAGGCAACTGTGGATCGCGCCCGCGCAAATGTCGCGGCTACCGGTTCGTATGGAACTTCGGTCTCTATCGAGCGTTTACCCAAAGGAAATCTTCCTTATATCGACAATCTGGTTAACCTCATAATATGTGAAGACGCCGGACTTGCCACGAAGGATGAGATGCTGCGGGTTCTCGCTCCGGGCGGAGTGGCGTATGTAAAACAAAAGCGGAAATGGAGCCGAAGCGTAAAACCGCAAGCGGCCGACACGGATCAATGGACGCATTTTTTGCGTGATGCCAGCAACAATGCCGTTTCCACGGACAAGCGGGTTGGTCCCCCTAAACACATGCAGTGGCAGAGCGGTCCTGAATGGATTCGTTCTCATCACATTTTGGCTAGTGTCAGTTCGGTGGTCTCGGCAGATGGCCGGCTATTCATGGTTGCTGACGAGGGCCCAAGCGCAAATCCCACTGGTGTGCCAGCAAAATGGTTCGTTCTGGGCCAGGACGCCTATAACGGCATTCTGTTGTGGAAAAAGCAAATTCGATCATGGGCGGATCATGTCCGGAAATTCAGGTCCGGGCCGATCCAGTTGCAGCGGCTTCTGGTGACGGATGGGGAGCGTCTTTATGTGCCGCTGGACTTTTCCCAAGCCCTGAGCGCACTGGATTGCTCCACAGGCGAGATTGTGGAAACATACGCCGGCTCGGAGGGCTCTGAAGAAATCATATTGTGTCCGGACGGAACCCTGTTAGTGGTTGCGAGCGGAGATTTTCCTGAGCAGTCTCTTGGTTTGTTCGAGAAGAAGAAGCCTGGCTGGCAGGTCACCGACAAGGACAAGATCCCCGGCGCCAAAAGCCTGCTCGCTTTCAATGCTGAAAACGGCAAATTATTGTGGAGTAAAAAAGGTATCGACGCACGAAAGATGATTCCGGGCACTTTGGCTGCGGATGGCGAGAATGTTTGTTATCAGTTTGGCGCTGATATTGTTTGCCTTGATTTGCGAAGTGGCAAAGAGACGTGGACTTCAGAGCATCAAACCGGCAAGAAGGGCAAGTCGCGTATTTCCGGGTGGGCGACTTCGACGTTGGTGCTTAAGGATGGCGTGGTTCTTCTGGCTTCCAACGATAAGCTGACTGCCTTTTCGGGGAGCGATGGGAAGGCTTTGTGGAGTGTGGGCGACGCAGCACCTGTCTTTGGAAGAGTGCCCGCCATAGATGTTTTTGTGATCGATGGTCTTGTATGGTTTGGCCCAAACTTTGACAAGGGTTACGACCTTAACAAGGGTACTGTTGAGAAAACGCTTGATGTAATTGGTGATGTGCAGACAGCGGGTCATCATCACCGTTGCTATCGTGAGAAAGCGACTGAGGATTTCCTGATTCTTGGCTGGCGGGGAATGGAGTTTATTGACCTTGATGGTGACGATCATGCTCGTCACAATTGGGTTCGGGGGCTTTGCCAGTATGGGGTAATGCCCGCCAACGGAATGTTATATGCTCCGCCCCACTCCTGCTCGTGTTATATGGAGGCTAAGCTTTGGGGTTTTTGGGCTTTGGCCGCGGAAAAGCCTGCATGGGGTCTGGAATCGAAAAAGGGGATTCTTGAAAAGGGTGCGGCATATGGGAAGTCTATTAAGGCCCCTGATGCGAAAACGAGTGAGTGGCCGACCTTGCGAGGTAACATTAAGAGAAGCGGAAGCATCGATGCTGATTTGCCTGATGCGATTTCCAGGCAGTGGTCGGTTAAACTTGGCACGCGTTTGACCGCGCCGGTTTCCGCGAATGGGCTTGTGTTTGTGGCGGATAGGGATGCTCACACTGTTTATGCTTTGAACGCTTCCAATGGCCGTCAGAAATGGTCTTATGTTGCGGGGGGGCGTGTTGATTCGCCACCGACGATTTATCAGGGGCTTGCGATTTTCGGTTCTCGCGACGGTTGGGTGTATTGCCTTAACGCTTCGGATGGAGAACTCGTTTGGCGTTTCCGGGGCGCTCCTGCTGACATGAAGACGGTATCGCTTAATCAGTTGGAATCGCTTTGGCCTGTTTCTGGAAGCGTGTTAGTCCAAGATGGTGTCGCTTATTTTGGCGCGGGAAGAAACACTTATCTGGACGACGGTATTTTTCTATACGGCCTGGAGCCGGAGACGGGTAAGGTTGTTTTCAGAAACCAGCTTGAGGACGACGCGCCTCCTATCTTGTACGACGAAAGCCTCAAGGCCAAATTCCCTGAAGAGAAAATATCGCAGAATAAGGTAGACTATAGGACCTTTGTGTCACCTGACAAGAGCGATGGCTTTTCGATGGCCGGCGCAACCAACGACGTGTTGGTTGGCGACGGCGAAAACATATATCTTCGTCACTTAAGTTTGAACTCGAAATTGCAGACTATCGCGGACAAGCCTCAGCACCTTTTCTCGACCTCAAGTCTTCTGGATGACAATGAGAACATTCGCAGCCATTGGGTAATTGGAAACGGAGATTTCAGCCGGACCTCAATCGCGTATGCGTGGCTGGTCAATCGCAACGGCTCGATTAACCCGGCAGTATTCGGACTGATGCTGAGTCACGACTCAACAAAGGCCTGGGGCATAAAACGCGATATTAGAGAACACGGCTTCACTCTATTTGAGGAGCCGTTGGTTTCCAACGAGGCGCATCCTCCAAGGAAAAGCGATGTTGAATTTGAGAAGAAGTCGAAAATAACTAAAGACACGTGGTCGGTCGGTACGGAGATGCATCCGCGGGCGATTCTTCGAGCGGGCGAGCGGATATATTTGGGCGGGATAGCCGAAGTTGCTGGCGAGGGGCTTTTGAAAGGCAGCGATTATTATGCTAAGGACAGGGTAGGATTGTTGCACGTTCATTCCACGAAAAACGGCGAATTGGCGGATGAAATAGAGCTTGCCTCTCCCCCAGTCTGGGACGGATTGGCGGCTTCGAATGGCTCACTGTACTTAAGCGCCATCGACGGCACCTTGTCGCGCTACGGCGCAAAGTGAGCGAAGGAAAACGCGGAATGAAATCTTTGTGTACTAGGATCGCTTTGATATCGCTTTGCTTGTTTCTTCTAAGTTGCTATTCGCATGCCGAAACCTATGAACCCACCTGGGAATCGTTGAAGAAACTGCCTGTGCCGCAATGGTTCGAAGACGCCAAATTTGGAATATTCATCCACTGGGGACCTTATTCAGTCACTGGTATCAACGGAAACGGCACACCAAATTATGCCGAGCAAAACCCTCAATGGATGTATAGACTGCCTGACAAGTTCTATCCGTTGTTGAAGGAGAAGTTCGGGGCACATCCGCCTGAATTTGGTTACAAGGACGTAATTCCTCTTTTCAAGGCGGAGAAATTCGATGCGAATGAGTGGGCCGCACTGTTTGCCAAAGCGGGCGCAAGATATGTTATTCCTGTTGGGGAACATCATGACGGTTTTGCGATGTGGGACAGCGCACTGACCAAATGGGACGCCAAAGACATGGGGCCAAAGCGCGATATTATCGGAGAACTGGAAAAAGCCGTTCGGATGAAAGGAATGAAGTTTGGCGTCTCCACCCACAGGGAAAGGCATTGGTGGTACTACGCCAAGGAGAGAAGGACTGGCGGAGAACCCCACGACGATATTCAAAAGGAAATCGAAGCCTTCCCGGAGTGCGAAGAATTGTACGGCCCGTTTGCATGCACGGATGAGTTCATGATTGATTACGTCAGGCGCTGGGAAGAAATTACCGATAAGTACAGGCCCGACTTCATGTGGATAGACGACATTGCGGGAACCCCGGAAAGCAACGCGGTTTTTGACAAGTACATGCCAGGAATGATCGCCGATTACGTGAATAAATCGCAGGCTTGGGGTAAAGAGGTGTACCTGAACAACAAGGGCAAGAACCTCAATTGGCCGCTGGGAATCGGCTGCCGTTCGGGTGACAATTTGAAGCTGGACTCGGTAGGGGCGAAGTGGGAAAACCCGGCCACGATGGCAAAGTCATATGGCTACTCCTTTTCCGAAGACGAAGCAGACGCGTACAGATCGCCGGCAGAGTTGATCGATCTGCTAGTGGACGTCGTATCAAAAAACGGCACTCTACTGCTGAATGTAGGTCCGAAAGCGGACGGCACCATACCGGAAAAACAGAAACAACGGCTGCTGGCCATTGGCGAGTGGTTGAAAGTGAACGGAGAGGCAATATACGGCACCCGGCCATGGAAGGTGTTTGGACAAGAATCGGCAGATTCTCCGAAACTGCGTTTCACCACAAAACCAAACACGCTATATGCTTTCTGTATGAGCGGGCCGCCGCAGGCATCATTCATTATCGAATCTGCACAAGGCTTGACGGCCTCAGACATCAAGAGCCTCGCGCTGCTCGAAACCGGCCAGGCGCTTAATTGGGAGATGACCGCCAGGGGCCTAAAGGTTGACGTACCCAGCCTCGATGACTTGCCTGCTGAGACCGCTTGGGTCGTCAAAGTAAGTTTTGCAATGGATAGTCATAAATAAGAAGAGAGGGAACCTGCCATGATGACGATTTCCTGAAGGAACTTTTTAACCAGCAGCCTACGCACAACTTTTGCCAGCACATTGGCGCCGAATGGTTTCTTGGGATATTGGCTGATTCCCATTGTTTTATGGCCGGTGAAATATCCAAAGCCGGGCGCTGGGGAAGGCACCCGGCTCTGGGGAGGGGATGGGGTTAAGGTCATGCTAAGCATGTCTTTAACCACCTGGCCAAACGCCATATTAGGCCGATATTCAGGCTGAGAACCTAAATACCTTTGTTTGGTATAAATGAAGACACCCTAACTTTGTAACTTATTCCCGCGTTAGAGAACTTCGCTCTCAAGCTACTCATATGATATATAGCAAAACTCTCATCAGAGTTGCATCAACCCCTCTCAAATCCATTATACCACACATTTCCATAAAAGCAAGTGGAGATTTTGAAGATGTGCGTTGTTTGGCCGTGTTTTTCCAGTGACCGCGCTATCTTGGCATGGTTTGTGGGTCCTTTGCACTCAGCAACGCAGGCCTTTTTTTGACGGGCGTATTGCTCGGTGATAGAATAACTGCCGGTCATTCAAGGGTTTATGCGATGCGACACAGGAGGTAAAATGCGACACTTTCCAGCTTCTCTTATTGCCACGGTATTGATGGGTCTCGCTTGCACTGAGGGTCAATGTGCTGGCCGCGAAACCGTTGATTCCACGTTAGAAGTGGCCGAAAAGGGCTTTTCCGACTTTTCTTTGCGTGGAGGCTACGCTATGCACGACCTATTCGCGTTGCTGGACGGTTCCGGAAGTGTATGGTACGGGGAACGCTCTTTTAATGGAGAGGGAACGGTATCGATAGTGGAAATTGCGGACGGTTTTTTTGCCAATGAATCCTACCACGTTCTGGCGGACGGCTCCCTTCGATACCTTGACGATGGCGATTACACAGGAACTGTGAGCGTTGGCAACAACTTTGCCGTCCACACTCGATTTGCCGAAAAAGACGAGGACGGCAAATTAGAAACCGGTTACGCCGGCTATCGCAATGCAATTAAGTTGTCTTCATTAGCACGCAATTCGACACTTCAAGGCGATTACAGCGTCCATGGACTCATTGCCGAGTTAGATTCGGATTGGCTCAACCTGTTCGGCTTAGTTTCGTCAGGCGGGCAGGGAGGCTTTGTCCGCATACTCAATGATTTTGACGCTACCGGACATTTTTACAACGTCTCCTCAAAAGGACGTGTTTCCATAGACTCAGATTCTAACTATTTGTGCACGATCTCGTCCGATGGCTCGACGGTATTTCAAACTTTAGACGTTGGCCGCGGCGATGACGGCCAGTTGCCCGACGGCTACAAAGGTCTTGCCGTGTGGTTGCGCCGAGGCGACGGATTGTCTTCGGCGGATTTTACCGGGACATATCGGATTCATGAACTGAGAGTGTCGTACGATCATTTGCAGGTCATGGGTATTGGAAGCGTTGTAGCCAGCGGCGACGGCCTGTTTTCAGGATCCATTACACGCAATGGAGTGACGCAAGGTTTTAGCGACGTGTTGACATTTTACGAAAGCGGCGTCTTCTTTGCGCCAAATGATCCGGATGTCCAGGGCACTATTGGCGCGGGCGGCGACATGCTCGTCTTAACCAAGAAGGAAGGCTACGTCGATGACGACAAAGAGGGTGAAGCCTGGATGCAGATTTGGGTCAGAACTGCAACAGGCCAACCAAGTGAGAACGACAGCGATGGGGACGGCTTGACCGATGAAGAAGAAGAGCAACTTGGTACTGACCCCAACGATCCCGACACGGACGGCGACTCGCTACTTGACGGCGTTGACCCAGACCCACTGGTGGCAAACAACACTTTCTCCGCCGAACCGCCGTCGTTGAGCTTCGAGATGTTTGAGGGCGAAGCTCCTCCCACTGCTCAGGAGATTGTACTTGCATCAAACAACTTCCCCTTCTTCCAATGGTCCATCGAATCTGACCAGGCTTGGGTCGAGTTGTCGCCTGAACAAGGGGACGGGGACGGAATAGTGGAAGTTTCAGTCGACACCGCTGGCTTCAGCGAGGACAACAGTCCGTATACAGCCGTGCTTACCGTAACGGCTCCGGGCATGGCTGAAAGTCCTTTGGAAATCGGTGTGACGGTTAATGTCTTGGCCCTAACACCGATCCTGGATGTCGATCCACTTTCGCTCAGCTTTACGGCAATAGATGGCGAAGCGCCGCCGCCTGCCCAAACCGTCAATGTTCAGAACATGGGAGAGGGCGAACTGGTCTGGACAGCCATACCTGATTCGCCATGGATATCTGTAGAACCTGGCTCCGGCGCGGGCGCTTCTGAGTGCTCTGTCTCCGTCGATTCCGGACTGCTGCAACCGTCAATCACCTCCTACCAGGGCCAAATACAATTCTCGGCCGTTGACAGCACCCCGGTGACTGTTGAAGTGTTGCTTGACGTCCTTCCTCCCCGCGAATTGGGCGATATTGATGGCGACGGAAATGTCAACGCTACAGACCTGCAATTACTTATCAACATGGTACTTGGCATTGAAGACTTCCATACCAGCGCGGACTTCGATGGAAACGGAATCATAAACGCCGTTGACGTACAATTCATCATCAACAAAATCCTCGGCATCGTCTGACCCGAAAACTATCCAAATTCAAAGCACCTCGTCATTCCCACAACAGCGGGGGTGGAGTTGACCTGCTTAGGTCGCAAAAAGCGGGTACAGCCACCGGATTTTGTAAGAACAAAACCGGAATGGCAGTCCCCGTTTTTTGCTTAGTTTTCTGTGTTGGACTTTTTCAACAGCTCCACTGCCCCCTTTCCAAGGGGCTTCCGGTTCGCTCTTGTATTAATCATTTGAACTGTTGGTTTCAGACCCGCGTGCGCCTCTGAGGATTATAGCCCAAAAAGGCTGCGATCGAATCTGTCGCCGAAACCCGGGGTGGCCTGGCCGCCGAGAGGCCGCGTGCCCAACCAGTGACTAACTGGGAACGTGCCAGGAGCATTGTTGCCAGTATACTTCTTGAACTCAACGTGACCGTCCATGTATAGGACGTTACAACCGCCGGGAACGTGATTGAAGCGACTTCCAATCCTGCCTTCCGAAGCATCGCCAGATGAGTTTACATTCCCGGAGAAAGCGTCCATATACACCGGTACGCTGCTTTGCGCTTTGGCGCTGGCCGCCGGGTTGTAAACGTCGGAGATAAGGAAGCGCTCAGCGCCTTCTCTCACCCGGTACATCGTGTCACTTCCCGGGCCGCCCGAGCCCCATCGGTACACCTTCTCCTGGTCGGGCCAGGCGCTGTTGTAGGCGTTCATTCCCCCTCCAACATTTGGGATCACAACATCCTGGTCATAGGAATAGCAAGGGCAACCGGGTTGGCTACCGCAGGCTTGGTAAGTTGAGTCGTTGTTCCTGGTGTTTCCGCGGGCGTACGAGTACCCCCAAAACCCGTGGTTATCTATCATGACCCACTGCCAGTAAGCGTAGGAATAGCTTTGGCCGAGAAGAAACTCCAAGCCCGCCTTCTTGATGACCGGGTCGGTGAAATCATAGTTGGGATACACTTTGTCGGGATCGCCTGCGGCGACGGTCTCTACCGCATCGACCAAGGCCTGCTGGTCGGTAGCTGCATCGGAGGGGCAGACGAGTATTTTAGCGTCCGTGAGGTACTCGGGATAGAGCGCTCCTCCGTTCAGATCTTGAAGCCATCCGAAAGGCGGGAGGGGTGGAAACGCACCGGCCGATTCGTTGGCATACATCTTCAAGATAAGGCCGGTCTGCTTCAAGTTATTGGCGCAGCTTGCACGCCGTGCGGCTTCCCTGGCGCGGGCCAAGGCCGGCAGCAAGATGGCCGCCAATATTCCAATGATTGCAATAACGACGAGCAACTCGATAAGTGTGAAGCCTTTCTTATTCATATATCTTCTCCTCAATTTTCTGCATCCCATGATTCAACGCCAAGTTTCATGCTTGACGTTTACTTTGATCATAGTGCAATCCGCCCATTCTGTCAACGACTTTTACTTAATTTTCTTCCGCTTCTTCTTCCTCCTTTTTTTGTTCGGCTTGTTCTTCTTGATTTTCGAGGCAGTTGTGAAAGATGTGCATTTTAGTTTTTCCGGGGGGTTGGGGGTCGGGGATGGGTCGGTATCCCTTTGTTGTTCCTGTTCTCGGTGATTTGCTGCGGGTGGTTGCGTAGGTGTGGGCGTTCGGGTCTTCAGCCCTAAGAACTTGGGAGGGTAAGTTTGTGACACGAGCCCTTGGGATGAGTCAAGAGAGAGAAACACTGTCTTGGGGAAAGTACGCTTATCTCGGATGAACCAATTATCTCCCGCAGAGGCGCGGTCTCCTGGCGGAGCCCATAAGGCGCAGAGAAGATGGGGAAATAGAGTTGATTTGTTCAGAGGAGTTGCGATTCGGACAGTGGCAGTAGATTGTCGGTCTCCTTCGGAGCCCCTGGCAGTTGTAAGAACAACTGCTGCTGTCGCTTCGTCGTTCCTCCTCGCAAAGACGAGAGCGTAAATGTTGTCACAAAACAAGTTATGGAGATTGTAGCATGAAAATCAGTAACGCTTACAAAGATTCTGGCTAATAGTAGTACGAAGAAGATTGATTTGGGAAACAAGGGGGAATTACTTTACAGGTATTCTGACGGAGTTTTGGCGCTTTTGCGAAGCGAGTGGTGTTTAGTTCACATAATGTATGAGAATATATGAAAACCATATGTAATTACTTGTCAATTACAAGAAATACGTATAATATAGTTTCGGATATGATAATTCCTGGTATTTGAGCAAAAGGGGGAAATGCTAAAACTGCGAGAGATTTTCAAGGATAACAAGACTTTTTACCATGAAGGACTTGAAGAGCATGAAGATTCTTTTGAGCACGGATCTCACTGATCTCATGAATCCTGGATTGGTGTTTTTTAGGGAAAGGGCAATAATTTAGTATGGTGTCCCCGGAATTGCAATAATTTAGTATGGTGTCCCCGGAATTCCCCGGAATTGAACAGCCTCCGGACAGGGCGCGGTTGTCTGTGCGGAACAGTTTTATTTGAAGGTTTTCGGGCATTTCTGAATCGGCATCTACAGTGACCTCAACAATCCCCTCCGCAGGATCGATTTTGGTCACTTGGGCCAGTGTTTGTGTACCGTGCAGCACTTGAAGCGTGAGTGTCTTGTCAGCTTCCTCCTTTTCTCCCAAGACCGCCCAGTTGACCCTCAGATTGAGCCGGCCATCTTCCGTGAAGTCCCTGACCTGTGCCGTGACGACATAGAAGCTGTCCGGATGGGAGTACCACAAAGCGTACCTTTCGATGTGCGGGCCTCTGTCATTTGGGGCATTTCGTGAGCGGATTGCAATGTCGTAATTCAATCCCAACAGGTCTGACTCGCCGGATGACTGGGAGATGACGAGGTACGGGTTGGGAAGGAATGCCCATGTGCCGCCCGCAACATCGCAGGGCGTCCAGCCGATGCGCGGCAGGTATACTTCGGCCCACCGATGGTGGGTATTGTCACGGTACGGGCCGGGCCCGCGTGCAGGCCCTCCCCTTGCCAATGCGCCGCACCAGCGCGCGGGAATCCCTGATGCGCGGCACAATGCAATGAACGTGAAGGTGAACTCCGAACAACTGCCCGTTCCACGCTCGATCACGTCCGGAACGGGAGCCCAGTGGCTGTCGGTTCGATATTCGATATTTGACTGGACCCATTCAAAGATACGCTCAGCCATGAGCCACGGGTTGGTTTCCCCTTGAAGTGCGGCTTCGCACGCGCTGATCACAGCGGGGTGCGACATACCCAAGAAATCCCCATTAGGCAAGGGGCTTAAGCCCCTTGTCTGAGTACATGCATCCAGGAACTCGTGGGCTACATCGCTGGCCGCTTCGGCCAAAGAACCGACATCGCCAGGGTCAATCTCGTAATATAGTGCCCAGGTGCGCGATCGGGCGCGCCAACCGGTGTTCAATGTTTCGCCCGCCGCGATGTTGTCGAAGGAGTATGCGACTACGGATTGACCTCGGTTGTCTGTCAGAAGTTCCTTGTCTTCGCTGAAGAGTACCAAGTCGATAATGGATTGCCGATTCGAATCGCGCGGCAGAAGCATGAACAACTCGAGCTGTTCCAAAGCGTTCGGGCCTTCGTTTGCGATGTTGCACACCATCCTCACGTCTCCTACCGCTGGGTCAAAGCGATAGACGGCCGAGTTTCGTCCCAGCCTGCGGGCTTCCAAAGTCAAGGGGCTTAAGCCCCTTGCCCATGGGTCTTCGTCTTTTTTCGCGCCGCCAACCCAATACTCCTTGTCCTTGAACCATTCTATTTCGTGCGGGCGTGGAAACCGCGATATGTCTGGAAGAGCATTTTCGTCTTGATAGAGTATTTCGACATCTTGCTGCACGAATCCTTCAAAGAGCGATACGAGTTGGCTCTCAAAGGCAATGACGAGCGCGGCAATAGCAAGACCCACCGTTGAAAACAGCAACATTCTTTTGTGCGAACGGCTCAATATGAACCCCTCTCGAGTTAGAAGACGGCCTGTCTCATATTACCTCAGTTTGCTCTAAGATGTCCTCATAGCCCCTCTACACTAATTCTTCCAAGGGGGCTGTCTCAAGTATTCTGGCACAGAGGGTCACTGGGTAAGAGATCTCTCCCTTCCAGACTGTCGGACTTAGTCCTTCCATTTTCACTATATATTCGCCCCGGCGGAAAAAATATCCTGAGTTGGCCCGCCGACGAGAATTTCATTCTAAATTGAGTCAGAAA
>SDBV01008938.1_pt1 | contig 13411 bp, 6 predicted proteins | sample 2277081 | NCBI WGS metagenome assembly SDBV01 (sample SAMN10402039, study PRJNA504765) | marine sediment metagenome | isolation source: marine sediment core GS10_PC15, 223 cmbsf | place: Arctic Ocean: Southern Knipovich Ridge | collected 2010 | reverse complement strand
TGATCGAGGCCTATGACGCCTTTATGTTTCACCGCGTCTTTTCGCTGATCTACAATTTCTGCACCGTGGAGATGAGCAGCATCTACATGGATGTCCTCAAGGACCGCCTCTACTGCGACGCCAAAGACAGCCACTCGCGCCGAAGCTGCCAGACCGCCATGCAGTCGATTCTTGACGCGATGGTCAGGCTGCTGGCGCCGATTCTGGCACACACGGCAGAAGAGGCGTGGGCGTCGATGGAGCATACATCCCAGGATGTTGCCAGCGTGCACATGGCGCTTATGCCGGCAGCCGACGAGTCTATCGACTGGCAGAGTGAGCAGGCAAAATGGGACAGGATTATGGCCCTTCGCGACGAGGTCCTGCGTGTGTTGGAGGGTTTGAGGCAGTCCCAGCAGATCGCCAGCAACCAGGAAGCGGCGGTCAGCATTGTCTCGGATGACGACGAGCTGATTTCGACGATCAATGACTTCGGAATCGATGCCTTTGCCGCACTTTGTATTGTCAGCGACGTAACAATCCAGAAGGGTCAGGCCCCGGAGGTTACCGCCCAAAAGAGCGACAACTCCAAGTGTCAGCGCTGCTGGAATTACTTCGCCAGTGTGGGCGACAATGTCGAATATGAGGATCTCTGCCAACGATGTGTTGAGGTGGTGACCGCCCTCTAACTCAGACAATTGCGGTGGGGCAAGCCCCACCCTGCAACTGATATTGGACCTTGGTAAGGACAAAGTTGTTCGGCAGATCGTGTCGCGTCTGAAAGAAACCGCCCTCGGCGCAGGGCCGGTAAAAGTCGACGGGACGTGGGGGTCCTTTGCGCCGCTCCTGGCGGCTCACCTTAGTCGCGAGCTGAAAAAGCCCATTCTCTACGTTGGCGCCCATATCGATGATGCCGACAATGCTGCCGACGACCTGATGGTTTTCCTCGGCCGCACGCCCGAGAGCTTTCCGGTCTGGGAGGGGCAGGAGAAATTCAGCGACGCGACCGATGAAATCGCCGCCCAGCGCTTGAGGGTTGCCCTGGGGCTCGCTCGCAGGGCGCCGGGCGATTTGGGCGATCTTGTTATCTCCACATCCATCCAGGCGATCAACCAGCCCGTTCCCAGTGTGCAGGTGCTCGAAGAGGGCGGGCTCAAACTCGCTGTCAATGAGACGTTTGAGCCGGCGCTTGTCGTCGAGTGGCTCTTCGATGCGGGATTTGAACGCGTTGACCGTGTGGACATGCCGGGCCAGTTCGCCCAGCGCGGCGGCATCGTCGATATCTTTGCCCCCGTAACGACAGAGACCGGCCGCACTCTGGGTCAAACAGCCGTACGAGATATTGAAGCTGTTCGCGTGGAATTCTTCGGCGATACCATCGAGAGTATTCGGCGGATTAATCTGGACACGCAGCGATCCAGCGAGCAGATTGACAGCTTGAATGTCATCATGCCAGGAGGCTGCGAACGGCTCGAACAGACGGAGCTTTTTATCAATCTCCTGCCTGCCGACACCGTCATCATTCTTGACGAGCCGACCGAGGTCGCCGAAGTCTCAAGTGTATTCCTTGACCGGGTGGACGACCCGCGAGGGCTTTATCCCTTCAGCGCGATCTACAGGGCGATGCAGAAGTTTGTGCTGCTCGAGATCAGCCGCTTCGCCGATACATCCTCGCCGAAGACGCTGCACCTCGATGTAAGCAGCGCTCAGCACTACGAGCACAAGGCCGGTTCCATGTGGAAGTCCAGTAAAGCGGTACTCGAAGAGCTGCTTGCCCAGGCCGAGGAAAAGCAGGTGATCTTCTACTGTGAAAACAGCGCCGAGGTTAACCGTGTTACGGAGATTGTCTGCGAAACTCACGGCAGTTTGCCGGAGAATTTTCATCTGCCCGTGGGATTCATTCATCAGGGCTTCATCGTCAATTCACTGAACACGATTGTCATCAGCCATCACGAAATATTCGGCCAGTACGCGGTCCGCCGCCGGATCCGCGCGATACGCAGCGTCTCGCCGGTGGAGAGCCTGCTGGATCTGCAAAAGGGTGATTACGTCGTCCATCTGAGCTACGGCATCGGCAGGTTCAAAGGCATACAGACGATGGAAAAAAACGACAGCCTCAGCGAATACCTGACCATCGAATATGCCGACAAGATCCTCATCCATGTGCCCGTCGGCAGTATCGGGTTCGTGCAGAAATATATCGGCTCGGCGCCCAAACGCCCCACGCTGAGCAAAATCGGAACAAAGAGGTGGCAGCAGCAGAAGGAAAAAGTCGCCAAAGGCGTTCAGGAATTAGCCGTCGAACTCCTGGAGACACAAGCCAAGCGCGAAAAATTAGGGGGGCATGCTTTCGGCGAGGATTCGACGTGGCAGAAGGAGTTCGAGGAGTCTTTTCTCTACCAGGAAACACCCGACCAGATCACCGTGTGCGATCAGATCAAGGCGGACATGAAGAGAACCGTGCCGATGGACCGCCTGCTGTGCGGCGATGTGGGCTACGGCAAGACCGAACTCGCCATGCGGGCGGCGTTCAAGGCGGTTGTTGCGGGAAAACAGGTGGCGATACTTGTGCCCACGACGGTGCTATGTGTGCAGCACGGACGAACGTTTGCAGAGCGTTTCGCCGATTTTCCGGTGACAATCGAGGTGATCAATCGCTTCGTTGCCGCAAAGACGGCAAAGGAAATCACCACCGCCGCGCGGCGCGGGCAGGTGGACATTCTCATCGGAACCCACCGGTTGTTAAGCAGCGATGTGGGCTTCAAGGACCTTGGGCTTTTGATCATCGACGAGGAGCAGCGCTTCGGTGTGGAGCACAAGGAGCGGCTCAAGAAGCTCAAGGTCAACGTCGATGTGCTGACCATGACGGCGACGCCCATTCCGCGAACACTGCATTTGTCGCTCCTGGGGTTGCGCGACATCAGTTCGCTTGCAACGCCGCCGCTGGATCGGCGGGCGATTGTGACTAAGGTGTGTCGACACGACCGCGATTTGATACGCAAGGCGATCCTGCATGAGTTGAATCGCGACGGGCAGGTGTTCTTTCTGCACAATCGAGTGCAGACGATAGAGGCCGCAGCCGACGATGTTCGGAAGATCCTTGCCGACGAGAAAGTCAGGATCGATATCGCGCACGGGCAGATGGCCAAACACGAACTGGAAGACGCCATGATTCGCTTCGTGACCGGAAAGACGGATGTGTTGGTCTGTTCGACGATCATCGAGTCGGGCCTGGATATCCCCAACGCCAATACGATGATCATCTGCAATGCCGATCGGTTCGGCCTGGCTCAACTGCATCAACTTCGCGGCAGGGTCGGCCGATACAAGCACCGCGCCTACGCCTACATGCTGCTGCCCGCCACGCGTTCGATTACACCGCTCGCCGCCAGGCGATTGAAGGCGATCGAGGAGTACTCGCAGTTGGGCGCGGGTTTTCGCATCGCACTTCGCGACCTTGAGATTCGCGGCGCGGGCAATATCTTAGGCTCTGAGCAGTCCGGACACATCAACACCGTCGGTTACGAACTGTACTGCCGCCTTCTTGGCGAAGCGGTCAGGCGTTTGAAGAACGAATCCGTTGAAGAGCCGGCCGGTGCGCTGATTGACCTTGGCTTTTCAACCTGCATCCCCAAAAGCTATATCCCCTCCGACCGCCAGCGGATGGATGTCTATCGGAGGATTGCCGTGGCGAAAGACGCCGGCGACCTGGAAAGATTGACCGAGGAACTGACCGATCTGTTCGGGCCCGTGCCCAACCAGGTTGGGCGCCTGCTCGAACTCAGTGAATTGAAGGTTCTGGCGGGGCGATGGATGATAAAGAGTATCATCGTCTCGAAGCCGGATGTGGTTTTTGCCTTCGCCGATTCTGCGCCCGCCGGCGACTTATTCGCACGGGCGCCCGGGACTGTGCGTATACCCGACAAAAAGACGGTTCATGTGCGATTAGACAAAAACTACTTCGAGCCGCAAACATTGATGGCCGTTCTGCGTAGAATGTTGCTGAAATAATCGTCTTTTTGGCCGTCAATGCCGATGCATAGTATAGCCGTGGCATCGGTCGAGCCCGGCAGAATCGCCGAACGGGATGCTCTGTTGCCGCAAAGTCTTTGTCTTTGCCGACAGAAAATCTTCTCGACTCCGGGGCCCGGATGGTTTATAAGCATTGTTTGGGATTTTTGCCTGGTGGGACCGCCGGCAGGCTGGGTACCGGCGTCGAAAGGTTTGAAGTAAAATGAGTCGAATTAACCTGATATTGTTTTTGATTTGCCTGGCCGGCATGGTATTGTCTACAGGTTGCGAAAACACCACGCAAGTGACGGGCAAGTTCACTGACGAAGAAATGGCGCAGATTCCTCTTGTGCGGCGGACCAATCCGCCGGCTCACTCCGATGGGCTTGTGCTGAGTGTAAAATCGGAAACGATTACGATTGGCCAGGTCGTAACACCCGTTATGAACGTGCTCGTCGTACCGGCGGGCAGCAGTTGGGACAGTTTCAGGGTCCGGGCCAGACCTGTTGTCAAAGATACCGTCATCAGCAAGATCACCGACATACTGCTCTACCAGGAAGCCAGGAAGGACGCACCGGAGAATATTGACGAACTGCTTGACAGCGCCGTGGAGAATGAAGTCAAACAGTTCATAGCCAGTTACGAGGATAATTACGCACTGGCGCAAGAGGCCATTGCCGAACAAGGCATGGACTGGGAGCAGTATCGCGAGTTCCAGAAGAAGCTGCTGCTGACAAAGCAGTATTATATTTCGCAAAGTCTTCTGGAGGACAAGCCTATTTCGCACAGCCAAATGCTGGATTATTACAGGGCGATACAGCAGGAAGGTTTCCAGTTCAAGGGGCTGCTGCGGGCGGAAGATGTAACATGGGAAGGGTTTATCGAGTTTCGCTTGATTGATATTAAGCTTGATAATGATAAAATAGAACTTGCCTACGGCGAGACCCGCAAGCATGCGGCGCTTCGAAAGGCGGCCGAACTGATTGAAAAGATAAAGCAAGGTGAAGACTTCGGCGAACTGGCCAAGGTGCATTCCGACGGTCATCGTAAGGAGATGGGTGGCTTATGGACCCAGGTATCGGAAGGTTCCAGGCTGAACCCACCTCATGATGTTCTTCCGCGGCTTGCTGAGAAGATGGAAGTAGGCGAAGTTGCCGATCCTGTCGAGTCGGGTGGGCACGTTTTCATCATGAAGCTCGAACAGAAGAAGAAGGGCGGGGTCGCGCCATTTGAAGACCTTCAGCCGAGAATCGAACTGGATATACAGTTGGCGCGGCGGAAGGTGCGTTTCGACACCCTGATCGGCAAATTGATGAGCCGGGCGGACATTTCCGGTCTGGACCGGTTCATCGATGTGTGCGTCGAGAAGGCGTGGAGCCGGTGGCAGGTGGCCGGGTCGCTTAGCAGCAAGTGATACCCTTTAGGGTAATAAATTTCCGCGAGAGAAGTAATGTGTTGTCCTAAAGCGACTTATCCGCGTACAAACGCGCATTTTTTTTAGTGGAATTGGTATGGAGCCGCCGGATTGCGAGCGGCGGGCTTTGAGATATACTCTAATGAAAATTATTGCACACGGTATCGATCTTGTGGATTTCCCTCGACTGGAGACAATGATCCAGCGCCATGGGGGACGGTTTTTGAATCGTGTGTTCACTGAGCGTGAGCAGGCCGACGCCGATTCGGTGCGCAATCGCATTGAGAAACTTGCCGGTCGGTTCGCGGCGAAGGAGGCGGTGCTCAAGCTCATCGGTACCGGCTGGCGGGGCAAGATTGCCTGGACCGATATCGAGATCGTCAACAATCCCACGGGGCAGCCGGTCGTGAAAACGTCCGGCGAGGTCCGGCGGATCGCCGACGAGGCGGGCATCGAGCAGATCACACTGAGCATTACGCATACGGCCAATTTCGCCATTGCCTCGGCGGTGGCGGTGGCGGAAGCAGGATGAAGACGGGCCGATATGACTGCATCGTCGTCGGCGCAGGTCACGCCGGCGCAGAGGCGGCATGGGCGGCATCGAAACTGGGGGCAAAGACGCTGCTTATCACGCTTAGCCGCAAGACAATTGCCAAAATGAGCTGCAATCCTGCCATCGGGGGCCTCGCCAAGGGACAGATCGTGCGGGAAATCGATGCACTCGGCGGACTGATGGGCCAGGCGATTGACGCAACGGGCATTCAGTTTCGCCTCCTCAATCGCTCCAAAGGACCCGCGGTGCAGTCGCCTCGCGCCCAGGCCGACAAATACAAGTACGCCGACTACATTGGCAATCGTCTCGCCGCCGCCGACAATCTGACTATCGTTGAGGACGTCGTAGCAGACATTATCACCAGGGACGGGGCTGTCTGCGGCGTCGCGTGCAAAGACGGCGCGGTTTTTCATGCTCCGGCTGTAGTGATTACGACGGGCACATTTCTGCGGGGTCTGATGCACATGGGCGAGGCGCAATGGCAGGGCGGGCGACTGGATGAACCGGCAAGCAACGAACTAAGCGACAGCCTAAAGCGACTCGGGCTCAAACTCGGCAGATTGAAGACGGGCACGCCGCCGCGGCTGGATGCGGCGACTGTGGATTTTGACAAGACCGAAGTCCAGTACGGCGATGAAGAGCCGCTGCCGTTTTCATTCATGACGGACCGGATCGACCGGTCGCAGGTTCCATGCTGGATCACCTGGACCAATGAGAAGATCCACAAGCTGCTTCGGGATAATCTCCACCGGGCCCCCATGTACACCGGACAGATCGAGGCCACGGGCGCCAGGTATTGTCCGAGCATAGAGACCAAGGTCGTCAGGTTTGCCGACAAGGGCCGCCACCAGGTGTTTCTCGAACCGGAAGATGAGGCGGTTACGACGATTTACTGCAACGGCATCAGCACATCGTGCCCGAAGGATGTCCAGGAGCGGATGATCGCGATGCTGCCCGGAACGGAAAACGCCCGGATAGTCCACTACGCCTATGCGATTGAGTACGATTATGTCCCGGCGATCCAACTTGGGGCAAGCCTTGAGACGCGGGCAGTTGCAGGTCTGTATCTTGCAGGGCAGATCAACGGCACGAGCGGCTATGAAGAGGCGGCGGGCCAGGGACTCATCGCCGGTGTCAACGCCGCCCGAAAACTTAACGGCGCCGATCCGCTCATCCTGGGCAGGGACCAGGCTTATATCGGCGTGCTTATCGATGACCTGCGCACCAGGCAGATTGACGAACCTTATCGGATGTTCACCTCCCGCGCCGAGTACCGTCTGGCGTTGCGGTCCGATAATGCGGATCGACGATTGACTCAAATCGGCAGGTCGGTCGGACTCGTCGACGACCTCCGTGCGCAAAGGTTCAGCCGTAAGCTGGCGGACATCGAAGAACTGAGCCGATACCTCAAGTCCAACCGAAGAGACGGCAAGAGCTTGTGGCAACTGCTGAAACAGCCGGACTCGAATCTGCCCAGCGAACTCGCCGATGATCAAACGGTCAAGGCGCTGGGTGTCGGGCCGGATGTAATCGCCGCGGCCTGCATCGATGCAAAGTACGAAGGCTACCTCGTTCGCCAGGGGCAGCAGATTGCGGCATTTAAGAATCTGGAAAAGATAAAACTTCCGGACGACCTGGACTATAACAAGATAAGCCACCTCCGCTTTGAAGCAAAGGAGAAGCTGACGGCCTTTGGCCCGCACACATTAGGGCAGGCGTCCAGAATCGGCGGCATCACACCGGCGGACATAACGGTAATACAAATCCACCTCAAGAAACGCGGTTCATAAAGTACCCGGGCCTGATTGGGCCAAGGGATTGTATATTGTGGATTGTATATGGTGGCGTAAATTGGGTTCGTTTCGCATTTTTGGCTGTTGGGGTGGTGGATTGGGTTCGTTTCGTGTTTTTGGATCGGCGGCGATCCCCCACTTCCGTGAGGGTTAAATATAGCGGCGGCCCACCTGCGGCGGGCGTTGTCTTTATTGGGTTCGTTTTTGCATTTTGGGTCGCGCGGCCGGGCGTGGCGTGGTAAATTGGGTTTGTTTCGCGTAATGGGGGACTGGGGAGGCCGGAGGTGCTGGGATTGGGTTGGTTTCGCAGAAATAGGGGGGCGGCACTCTCGACAAACTCGATACAGGCGGGACGCTGGGTATGCTGCAATTGGGTTCGTTTCGCAGAATCGAGGTGGCCGTGGGGGCAGATTGGGTTTGTTTCGCATTTTTTGGTCCTCCACAAGTCCGCCGTGGCTGAGATTGGGTTTGTTTTGCGTTTTTGGGGGTGCGGGGTGGGTGGTTGGACACCTGGTAAACGCGAATTGGGTTCGTTTCGCATTTTTGGGGCGTGGGCCGGGTGGGGATGGTTAGAAATAGGTAACTGTCCCCTATTTTGGTTAAGTCGTTTATGCATAAAGAGTTAGCCTCCGTTTGGGTGTTTGGGAATTGGGTTCGTTTTTGCATTTTGGGTCGTGCGGCCGGGCGTGGCGTGGTAAATTGGGTTCGTTTTGCGTAATTGGGGCACGGCATGCCGTGCCCGTACGGCAAATTGGGTTCGTTTTGCATAATCGGGGGGGGGTGAGGGGGTTTGCCGGGCTGAGATTGGGTTCGTTTTGCGCAATCGGGGTTCGCCGGGTGTAAAATCGAAAAGTGCGGGGTTGGATTTCCGAGTAAATTAGTAGGACATGTGCGATAGTTGCTATGGTAAGTCCCCCTTCCTTTAGCGTGTGTTAAAACGGCCGGCGCGTTTGATGACCATTATACAATACGTCAAGTTTGATGTCAAGTGAAATTGTTGGTTTTTTTGGGGAATGTCATTATTCCATGTCTTCGAGCCAGTTATTGATGAAGACGTTGAGGTCATTCGGGTTGACATGGTTGTTCCTGTCGAAATCGCTGTCGAGCAGTATCTTTTGTTTCTGCCAGTCATCGGCCCACAGTGACCAGTCGGCCAGGTCGATACGGCCGTCGTGGTTCAGGTCGGCGGTATTGCCGACTGGATTGGGCGACATGCTCGCCTGTGGTGTGCCGCCGTATGCACCCATATTGATCCGTTCGCCGTGGGGCCAGAGTTCATTCTGCCAGCGGATGTCATTCGGATCGCCGGTGTCGACACACGGACTGGTTACCTCGTCGGCCACCCACGCTCCAAACACGCGCGGCTGTAAATAATCATCGCAGAACAACACAAGATCACCCAGGCCGGTAGATAAATCCCTATCTAAATCACAATCATTCCATGGGTACCCGGGCGGCACGCCTGCGATAGAGATTTCCCAATTCTGAGCCATTTCACCGAAATCAATCAAATCCACCTGTTTGTCGAGATTAAAATCAGCCCTGGCAAAGCCTTCCCAAAGGAACCGCCCTGCCTGGCTCTTGAGATGATAATCCCCGTCGACCCAGACATCGTCATAGTCGTACGTTGGGGTGCCGTTGTCATCCCGATAGCCCCGTAAAACGAACAACGGGTCCTCTTCAATATTGCCCGGCCCGTAGGTAACGTCCACATAGTTCGGATCAACAATTGTGATGCTGTTCGGTCCGGCTGGAATGCAGGAATTGGAAATATCAACAGAGTTCATTTCGTTTGAATTCGCCCAAGTAAACGCGATTTCGGCGTCTCCCTCGGACACATAATTCGACAGAATCGAGTTTCTAATATAAAGATGGTTGTTGTTATAGCCATCCATCCGGATGCCGGCAATGTCAGTCGAATGTGCACCCGGATGGGGATCCGGTAAGGTGTCAACAATTGTGCAATTGTTGATTTCAACAAACGCATTCTCTGTTCTATACAGGATATGGACCCCTGCGATACCATTTCCCTCAAACAAACAATTCTCAATGAGAATATCACCGGAAAAACCATGGCAGAGGATCCCGCCTTCTTGCCAGTTCTTAAAGATGCAGTTTCGAATCTGTGCCGTTGTTTCCCAGAAATAGAGACCGCTGCCGCCGTATCCGTAATCAACAGCATAAATCTGATTGGAAATAAAGGACAATCCCTCAATTGCTACAGGATTAACAATCACCAGCTGGTTTGTACGCATTGTGCTTTTGATGATTGTCGAATGAATACATACCGGATCATTCGGGGCCACACTGCGGATGGTTAGTTGTTTGTCAGGAATAGCAATACCTTCTGCATATCGTCCCGGATGGATGATTACATGGTCCCCGTTGACCGCCGCGTTGAGGGCTGCCTGAATAGCAGAGTATTCCATAGGCACATGCCGCTCGCCATCCCGATACACATGCAGTGATACCGTAACCTTCCGCGGACTGTTGGAAGCATTGTCATCAGTAATTGTCAGATCGCAAGGGTAAGTTCCTATATCAAGTCCTTCAGTATTGACCGTCAAAGTAACTTCATTTGGCCCGGTCGTGCATTGTCCCGAAACCGGTTCGATCGAAAGCCAGTCGCAATCTCCGGTCATCTCGATTTGCCAGTTCAGCGTATCATACCCGCTGTTTGAAATCGACAGCACTTGCGTCAACACATTCGGCTCATCCACATCACATTCAAAGTTAGGCGATGTCGGCGACACCCCAATCTCCGGTGGTAAAACTTCCAGCGTTACTGTCACAGTTTGCGGACTGTTGCCGGCATTTGGGTCATGAATGTTTAACTGGCAGGTATGTAAGCCATATCCGACAAGGGCGGGATCAACAGACAGGGCAGCGTCTGCGGGCGTCTGATTCGTTGTTTGCCCCGACTCCGGTGTCACCGTAAGCCAGTCGCAGGGTGTTGGTTCTGTAATAGTCCAATTGAGTGTGTCGTATCCTGTGTTCTGGATGGTCAGCACCTGCGGCTGGGGCGGATTAATCGTATCTCCTGTGAAGCTGAATGAACTTTCACTCAGGTTCATTTCCGGCCTCAACACATCGAGCGTTACCGTCACCGTCTGCGGGCTGTTGGCAGCATTTGCGTCAATGATCTGGAACTGGCAGAACTGTATGCCGTAGTTGATGTAACCATGGTCAATCCCGATCGTAATTTCATCTGATTGTAAGCTTCCTGATTGTCCGGATGTAGGTGAAACGCTAAGCCATTCGCAGTCATTTACCACAGACCAGTTTAAATCATAGGCACCATAGTTATAAACCTGGAAAATCTGCGGGCTAACGGCAGAGTCAATTCCTTCGGCAGTAAATTCCATCGTGTTCAGAGAAAGAAATAAGGCTGCGGAATCATCGGCAAAAAATTCGTCCCCGCCAATATCAACTCGTCCGCCAATAACACGAAAATGCCCATCAATATCTAATTGGTTTGGATCAAATATAAACAGAGGATCACCCGAATCAATACATGGTGAATCTATCAGAAGATGATAATCGCCGTTTGTCGCATCCACAAACAACGGGGCTTCATTTATATTACCAGTGCCACTGCCATCCCAATCCTGAATACAGCTATAACTTACTTGCGAAGAGCCATACAGTTGTGGATATAAAGATGCTGTGTTGCCCCATACAATACAATTGCGAATACTCGGAAGATCGCTGTGCTCGTGAGTATAAATTCCTCCACCCCAAGAATTTGCAGAATTGCCGATGATCGTGGAATGCTCAATAATAAGCGGCTCGTCGTGATGATGATAAATTCCAGCGCCGTAATAACTTGTATTCATGCTGATTATACAGTTCTGAATTATTCCTTCAAAATCATATATTCCGCCTCCGTTACGAGAGGAGTTTTCTTTTATAATGCAATTCCGTATTATTCCTGAACCCTCAGATATTCCTCCACCATCAGCATTAAGAGAGTGATTTCCTTTTATCGTACAATCCTGTATCAAGGCTGAGCAGTGAGATATTCCCGCACCCCCATTTGCTATATTGTTACTGATAGTACAGTTTTGTATCGTACTGACATAGCCAGATATCCAGCCATATAATCCGCCTCCAGTATTAGCTGAATTGCCACTGATAATACAATCCTGAATTGTAGCGGGGTGAGCTATTCCGCCACCAAAAGTAGCTGAATTGCCAATAATAGTACAGTTCTGTATCGTGCCGGCACAGCCATGCACACCTCCGCCAACGTAATCAGCTATATTGCCCGTGATGATGCAATTCTGAATTGTTGGAGAAGATCCTCTACAAAATATTCCACCCCCAAAAGAATATGAACCGGCCCCATAAGTCTCTTTAGGCCCGTAACCATTTGTGATTGTAAAACCTTCAAGGACAGAATAGTCATCTTCACCGCTAACAAACTTAAATCCGCGATGCGGTTGACCTTCTGTTCCCTGGCTATCGATCACGACTAGATTCGGGTCGGCTACATTGCCACGGACAGTAATAGCTTTGCCTAAAAAATCAATGTCCCGATTGCCGTCACCTGTGTAGGTACCATCTTCAACATCAATGATATCACCCTCAACCGCCGCAGTGATGGCCGCCTGAATGGTTGGATATTGACCTGGCACATTACGAGTAGCCGCCTGAGAAGAAAGGGCAATAGTAACCGAGCCTAAAAAGCCGATTAGAAACGTTTTTCTGATAGCCTTCTCCCTACCCGAACAAATAAGAACACAAAACCATTATGATGCTGCAAGGCGACGTCTCCTGTCAAGAACCGTTATAGCTAAACGATGAAAACAGACAACAGTAAGAACAATCGAACCTGTTTTACCATGCTTCTCTTTCCACTTCCCTTTTCATGGGGCACTAAATTGGAGGCCGATAGTCAGATGTGCTGCGGGTGGTGCTTTCTGATCCGCTCATCTTTCACGTTGCATCGGCAAGGTTATGATACTATTAGAACAAACTGCCATCAGGAAATCAAGACCCATTTGGAGAATTACATCAGAATGGGTTAATTTGCTCCTGCGAATGGGCGTAAAATACGGAATTGTCGCAGTTTTTTCACGCCCCACGGTGCGTCGAAAGGCATTGCCTGGTGTTGCATGTCGCCGGATGGGAGGCTGTAAGTACTGCACATGCAGGGCATTACAGGTATGGTTGGACTGTTCGGATGTGAATGCGAATGTCGAAGGGTGGAATCGCCTTCGGCGATGTTTCTTTTTAGCGGATTCCTCGACTTCGCTCGGAATGACAGCTTTGGGGGTAATGTGATGGACTTGAGGTGGTGGAGGGAGATTAGAATGGTGGAACCGGCCGCACTTCCGTGCGGGGGCTAAATGTGGGGGTGGCAGGGACGGACACGGGGTGGTTAGTTGCAGGGGGTTGTAATGGAATTGCACTTTAGCCAATTGTTGGATATTTTTGCGAAGTCGGCAAAATTGACCTCGCCGTCATCGTTAACGTCGGCACTGTAGCACCCCCGGCAGGTTGTATTCATCCATTGTATCGCAAATTTGATAATATCATCTGTGTCCATATCACAATCACCGTCGAAATCGCCTTCTGATTTTTCCAGGCAGAGCGGTTCATTTGAGGTAACTGTTGCACTATGGATGATGACATCAACGTCGGGCCTTTCATCGTCGG
>SDBV01008937.1_pt1 | contig 13411 bp, 25 predicted proteins | sample 2277081 | NCBI WGS metagenome assembly SDBV01 (sample SAMN10402039, study PRJNA504765) | marine sediment metagenome | isolation source: marine sediment core GS10_PC15, 223 cmbsf | place: Arctic Ocean: Southern Knipovich Ridge | collected 2010 | reverse complement strand
ACCAAGTGGGTGGACGAGTACCAGGACGCAAAGAAGGAGGTAAAGAGTTGAGAATAAAACTGAACAGAACCGATGGCATTTTCACTAACGACAAGTATGGAATAGCGTGGTGCTTAGATGCCATAGCAGAGTTCTGGTGTATACCCGGTGACGGCCCAGTCTGGCTGGTGGTGGAGTCTCACTCCTGCAAACAGTCCTACAGAGTGCTCTCCATTACTGATCCCCTTTACCCTAATAATCCCAACTGTAATGATCTTTTTCTGAGTGGGCACGAGCCTGCTGATTGGAGTAACGAGGCTGTGCGTATTGCCAATAAATTCATTGAGAAGCACAGGAAGTGTTATGTATCTCTGGAGGTGAAGAGTTGAGTGCGCCAACCAAGAAAAGCACAGCAATCGAGAACACCTTAACCAGACTCACCGGCCAGCGCCGTGTGGATGTCATCCGTGCCAATAAGTGCATGGGTTCCCCCTTCGGATGTGGAGGTGAAGCGGGGGAGTTCAGGGATGAATTGAGTGAGAGGGAGTACCGGATCAGTGGGCTGTGTCAGGAGTGTCAAGATAGTGTATTCGGAACCTAAAAAGGAGAAACCATGAAGTTCTGCTGGTTCAGACACGAGTGGATAGAGAAGAGAAGACACTTCACTCCTCCAGTCAAAGGATGGCAGGGGGCGTTCTCTGAAGGTACTGTCCTCAAGTTGGCCAATGGCTACACGATTATCACCTTCAGCTGCTACAGGTGTGGAGCTTGGAAAACTGAGGAAGTCGATGGAGATGCCACGAAATGACCTGTTACCGTCACCGCTTCCACAACCAGTTCGAGGCTGGCAACTGGGGGCCTCCCTACCAATGCCCCAGGTGCGGCTGGTGGCACATCAGGTTCATCGACACCTCACGTTGGCTCTACCCCCCCAGAAAGATTATCTTCTGGTCCCTGCTTACCTGGGCCATGGGGTACTTCTGGTGGATCGTGATCAACGCCTTTATTTCATGGAACTGGCCGTCATGATCCGACTGTTTCCCAAGCTCTATACCACCTACGGAGGAGGGATTTACCAGTTCGCCCGTAAGGGGACCCGCTGGCAGCTATACCAGGGAGCTGTCCAACATCAATGGGTTCCAATCCGGAAGATCCTTCCAGGGCTATGGGTCGAGTGCGGTACCCCCTTCTACGATTGGGACACGATGTTCAACAGAGGGAGACTAGATGACTAAGCCTCAGTGCCCCAAGTGTGGATCCACCAAGCTGCGCCGGGTCTTGACCCACAAGCGGACCCACCAGAAGTACATCCCCATGAACGCCGCCAGGTGCCTCCACTGCAAACGGTCCTGGTGGGTCCCCAACTCCAGACGGGTCTAGGGTATCTGGAACCATATCCAGATCACCATCCCCAACACCGCCAGGTCCGTGAGGTCCCAATACGCCTGCTTCATCTGTCTAGGATATACCAGGGGGTCGCAACAGGGGGTGAGGTATACAGAGCGAGCCGAAGGCGAAGCTCTGGACACCGGAGGGGGGTAGTCCTGGGAGCCAGGACAAGAGGTTAGGCCAGGATCCAAGGAGGGCAGTAGTGCTGGCGCTTGCACTTAGGACACACCTTCTTCACACTGTCATTAACGAGACGGTACATGGGCACCACCCCTGGACGCTTCTCACAGTCGAAGCAATACATCTTCTTCCGTTTCATAGACCAACCTTACCTTTCCCTTCCCCAGGAAGGTGATGGACACTGATCTCAGCCTTAGCTCATCTGCCCTTCTCACCTCTTTCTTCATTCCGTTAACTGTTGCATATCGGATGATGGCTAAAGACATGAGGATGCCTCCTTACGGTTTGGGGGTACCAGACTACCTGTCATGGGGTGATCGTCCTGTAGTGGAAGCTCTAGCGATACTCCTGCCCACATCTGAGACACCTCAATCCCCCCTTCAAGGCCTCCAGCTTCCCATTACACTCATCACAGACCCTGGTCTGGGCCTCGGCCTTGAGTATGTGCCCTTCTCTCCACTCCAGCAGGCAGGGGTAGCAGGGAGCAATGATCTCATGACCGGCCGAGTCTACAGCCAGGAGCTCCCTGGGGTGTGTACAGTTCACGGCTTTCTCCCCAAGGCAAAGATCCCACCATCAGTCTCGCAGTCTACCGCTTCCAGCACCTCCACCCCATTGGATTCCATAAGGCACCTCACCCCGTCATCCAGGAACCTCCAGTAGTCCCCATACCCCCCACCATGAGGACCACAGCCCCTCCAGCTGCGGGTAGTCAAGATCAGGTGCCCCCCGGGAAGGAGCACCCTGACCATCTCCTGAACAGATACCCAGAAGGCTGTGTCGTGCTCGATCATGTCGCAACTCACCACCACACCGAAGGACTCGCCCATGAACCTCAGGTCATGGCTGTCCATCACTGTGTCGACGTTGGGACCGTCATTCTGGTCCACTCCGGTGTACTTGGGGAAGCGGGACTCGTCTGAGAAGTGGTGCCGCGGGTTGCCACAGACATCGAAGCTGCCTACCTCCAGGACAGGACCCTGCAGGCCATAGTGTTCAACGCAGTGGGCTACGAAGTCCTGAATCCCTCCGGTCATGGGTTGAACAGATTCCCTTTTGATCTGGGAGAGTAGGTGAACCCCTCAATGACGGGCTTACCTCCAGGCTTCTTAAACCCCAGCTTGACCAGGAGACAGGTGAGCCGGTACTGCCAATACCTTACAGGGCCTCTCACGAACAGATTAGGGAGGGGCCCCTTAGCCAGCCCCTGATCGTAGGCCTTGTTGAGGTCGTCTAGGGTGACACAACGGGGGGTGAGATAAAGAGACGAGCGGAGCGAGACTCTATTATCGGGTAGGGGGGTTAAGGGGGTCATGACGCCACCCTGGCCCTCGACTCTAGATACCCGCTCAATTCGGTCAAATCCACCTTTAGGTAGGCAGCAATCTTCCGGAGGTTAGGCAGGCTCGGGGTCCTGTTGCCATTGAACACCCTGTTGATATGACTGATACTAATCCCCGTCCCCCTGGCTATATCACTCAGGTTAAGGCTGTCATAGTCAACACGGGTACGGATCCTGGGGGGGAGGGACTGTAGTTTTCTCATAGGATTGCCACCACCTAGACAGTACTGGATGAGGTGCCTGGGTGTCAAGATATAGATTGACTATTGGGCAATAAAAGGTGTACAAATAAGGTCAACAAACAACCCTCAAAAAGGAGCGTTCTATGGACATCAATCTGACCGCTGCCCCCAAATACCCCTGCGACCACCTCAAGGTTGAGGGGCACGAGTACTGTCCCAAGTGCTGCTTCCTGTGCGGCCACCCCAATACTGGAGAGGTGGCGTTCATAGCCAACCCTACCCTGCTGGGTGCCCAGGGCCCTGGAATCCAGATCGGTCAGTGCCTGGCTATCGATACCCAGACCCTGCAGCGCTGCAACATGATCATACGCCTGGATGCGATCCAGCCAGCCCCCAGCGTCATCCAGCGACCACCCGGTCCCAAGATTGTTCTCAACTGAAAGGAGTCACCCATGGCAAAAAAACCTTCAATGCTCCGTGAAGTCATCACCGCCCCCAAGTACGACATCGAGGAGTTCCTGGTCCCGGCCAGTGACGACAAAGGCCACTCCACCCCCATAGGCACCCGCTGCACCTACGGGCAGATCCGCAAGGTCCAGGAGCTCCTGGCGGGTAGGAAGTTCCCCTATAAGACCACCAGTGACCTGCTGCGCCATGCCCTGTACCGCCACATCGAGTGGCTCTGTGAGCTGGAGCCTGAGCTCAAGATCGACCTCTCTTACCTCCGCATCATGAAGGACGTCGCAGCCACTCGACAGATGCACCTGGAGTTCCTCTCTGCCATTCGCTCGGTTGAGACCACGGTCGACCAGCTGGTCAGGGAGGGAATGAGGAGCGAGGCTAGGAGAACGGTACAGGAGATCCTCGAAGCATTGGAAGGCCATCCAAGCACCGGGGTCTGGAAAAAGAAACTGATCAAGGAAATCAAAAAGAGCTTCGGGCATCTTTTCCCCAAGCTCGTGAAGGAGTGATTGTTCCCTCTTCTTCTCTTACTCTTATAGTGAACACGATTTTTTGGCGTTAACAGTTAACCGTTCACATGTTTACATATAGGGAATTGTTAACAATTAACAGTTCACAGTTTACAGTATGACAGTTTACAAGGGATGTGAACCGTTAACACAATGACTACCATGAGCTTACCAGCACCAGTAGAATTTGGAGCACCAGAGAAATTCTCATCCTGGCGAAAAAATCAGGATAAAGCTGTTTTGTCGGCTGTGGACTCCGAAAAACGCTTTATAGGACTTTGTCTCCCAACTGGGTCTGGAAAGACACTTATCTACATGATCACAGCATTGCTGACTGGGGCGCGCGTATGCGCACTTACGTCTACTAAAGCACTTCAAGATCAGTTGCTGGAGGACTTCGCCAATTCGGGGCTGGTGGACGTGAGAGGACAGGGGAACTACCCGTGTAAGGAGTTGATACCCGGGGGGAGGTTCTGGCGCAGCGATGTGGACCAGTGGAGGACCAACTGCGATAACGGACCCTGTCACTCGGGGTACCCCTGCTCTCTGAAGGTCTCGGGGTGCCATCACTTCGATGCCCACAAGAAGGCCCTGGACTCCAGGCTGGTGTCGACCAACTACAGCTACTGGATGGCGGTGCATAAGTACAGGGACGGGCTGGGGAAGTTTGACCTGCTGGTGCTGGATGAGGCTCACTTGGCGTTTAATGAGCTGGCCACCTTCCTCCATGTGGATCTGAACAAGGTGGAGATCGAGGGACTGTTGGGGAGCAGGATGCTGAAGACGGACGACCAGAAGGAGTGGAGTGGATGGGCAGGGAGCTATATCGGTGTAGTGGATAACGCCATTGAGGGCCTCAGAGAGCAGCAGAAGGCAGCTTTCAGCTCGGAGGCAGACCAGGAGATGAGGGCCCTCAAGAGGGTCCTGAACAAGCTCAAGGCCATCCACTCTATAAAAGGGAAGTGGGTGATCGAGAGGGTGGGCGGCAAGGTCACCTTCGACCCGGTCTGGCCTGCTCCCTACGCCGAGGACAACCTGTTCCTGGGTTCCTCCAAGGTCATGCTGGTCTCGGCCACCCTCAGGAAGAAGACCTGTGAGCTGCTGGGGGTGGATCTCAAGGACCTGGAGTTCCTGGAGCAGCCCTCTACATTCCCAGTCGAGAGGAGGCCCCTGATCCATGTACCCGCTATACAGGTTAGCTTCAAGAGCACAGACGTCGAACTTCGACACTGGGTGCGACGAATCGACGACCTCATTAATGACCGGCTGGACCGCAAGGGGATCATCCCTACCGTCTCCTTTGACCGGCGCACTTTCCTCAAACAACACAGCCTTTACAAGGACATCATGCTGGCCAACGTCACCAGCAACACCGGATCGGTCATCGAGAGGTTCAAAAGGGCTGCTCCTCCCCGGGTACTGGTTTCTCCCAGCATCTCCACCGGGCACAACTTCCCAGACGACACTTGTCGGTACATAATAATCGTGAAGATTCCCTTCCCCGACAACCGCAGCAAGATCCTCCAGGCCCGTAGCAAAGAGATGGAGGACTATATCCCTTTTCTGGCTATGCAGTCGCTAGTGCAGACCTGCGGGAGGGGAGACAGGTCCAAGGAAGACTGGTGTGAGATCTTGTGTGTAGATGACAACATTCTCTGGTTTATATGGAAGTATCGGGACTTCGCTCCCAAGAGCGGGTTCCTGGATGCCTTTAGAAAGTGGGACTCGTTGACGAGTGTACCGAGGCCTCTGAATATCAATACTTGACTCAGAGGCAAAGCATAGGTTATTGTGACTTATGCAATTAACCGCCAACCCTAAGAAAAGGAGTTAACATGGCAAAGAAAGAACGACGAGGCGTGAGTCTCAAACCATCCGATGCGGCATCCGGCATTATGCTGGATGACATCAATGCACTCTTGGCAAGCCTAAGGTGGACTGACGAACCTCCGCAAGGCTACCAGCACGGTTCCCTGTTCCTGGTGGTATCCTTCACCGGTAAGGAGATCGAAGACAGCTCCCAGCACTACTCCGGAGGGTCCCTGGACCGCTTGAAGCCCTCCGATGATGGCTTGAGGGCTGTCCCCGCCGATGAGGACGACTACGATGAGGACGATAATCCCACCGTCTCCCTGGTCAAGAGCTGTAACGCCATCCTGTTCCTGAAGTCCATCGTGGATAACGGATTCAATGAAGATGATGTCGAGGATGAGGTGGATGTGTTCGAGGGGCTGGATGTCCATCTCCGCCAGGTACCGCAGCCCAAGCGCAGTGGCCTGGATGCCGAGGGGGACAAGGCCAAGACCATCCTGCTGGTCACCAAGATCAATGCCATGGCTGGAGAGAAGAAGGGCAAGGGTAAGGGTAAGGGCAAGGCCGCCAAGGCCAAGGCTGCTCCTGTCGAGGCCACTGAGGACATGACCAAGAAAGCGGTCGATACGGTCATTGCTGCGGTTACGGCATCGGATAACGGGATCGCCAAGAAGGATATGCTCGTTGAAGCCTTCAAGGCCTTGGCCAAGGATGATGATCGCAATGAGGTCATCGCCATCATCAAGGGCTCTGATTTCCTGGAGAATGGTCCCTGGACCTACGAGGACGGGAACCTCAGCTAGGTGCAAATCACCAGGATCGAGTCCCTCCCCTCTCACTACTTCTCTGAGGAGGCGGCATCTCGTGGGCGTTCAGAGGGTCTGCACTTGTCCGACATATTGGAGGACATCCAGCAGACCCTCGATCCCCGGGACTACGACTCCGAAGGGAGGGATTGGGACCCCTACCGCAAGCTAGGGTTCATCCGGGAGAGGGCACTCAAGCTCGGTGCTCTGCAGGCAGCCTACGAGTGCGGTGACCTCATCGACCCAGGGGAGATCAAGGTGGATGGCATATGGATGTCTCCCGATGGTCTCCACCTGGGGGATGGGGCGCTGGAGGAGTGGAAGGTAACGTGGAAGTCAAGCGGCAGGGTGGAGAGGGACGGGATCGACGGGGCATTCCCCCGCTGGTTCTGGCAAATGAAGAGCTACTGTTGGGCGCTGAAGACCAGGAAGGCCAACCTGAGGTCGTTCTTTGTGAACGGGGACTATAAGTGGCTGCGGGGTGGAGAAGAGAGCGAGAAGGATATGAGCTGGGCGATTGAGTTCACCGAGAGGGAGATACAGGACAACTGGAGGATGATTGTGAGACAAGCAAAGAGCAAGGGGATGCTGTGAGAATAGTGCTGGAGCTGATCCAGGAGATGGTTGTGGTGCTGGTCATCGTCCAGATCCTAGCTGCCTTCTGGGCCTTACCTGTATGGGGGGTCCTTCTCATCCTGCAGCCGGAGGCTGTCTACTGGGACGCCCTGGCCGTGACCTTTACGGTAGCAGTTGGGGTCTGCATATTGACTTGGGTGTCAGAGATAACTAAAGGAGTGAGCATATGACAGTGGACCTAAAAGGGACCGGGTTCGAGGAAGCATCGGGGGAGGTCAGGCCCCGTATCATCATGAGCGTCGAGGGACTGGAGGGTACGGGCAAGTCGCACTTCGCCCTCACTGCTCCAGGACCCATCGGGTATATTGATTTCGATGTCGGCAGTGAAGGGGTGATTGAGAAGTTCAAGAAGGGCCTCAATGGCCTCGCTCCCAAGGAGATCTATCTCAGCTCCTTCAGGATCCCCATCACTGGGAAGGCTGCCAAGAAGGCAGACAAGGAGACCAAGGCCAAGTTCACCTCCATCGCAGCAGAGAAGGCCGAACCCATCTGGGACAAGGTGGTCAACGACTACGTCCTGGGGCTGGACGGGAGGTTCAAGAGCCTGATCGTAGATACCGGGACCGAGATGCACGAGATGATTAGGTTAGCCAAGCTGGGGAAGCTGACCGAGGTGATGCCTGAGAACTACGGCCCCATCAATGCTGAGTTCAGGGACCTGGTGAGGCTGGCCTATAATTCGGACTGCAACGTGATCTTTCTGCACAAGATGAAGGAGGAGTGGGTAAAGCGCAAGGGATCCAACCGCAGCGACCCCACTGGGAACTATATCAGGCAGGGGTTTAACGGGATGGGGTACCTGATGCAGGTCAACCTCAAGATGCTGTGGGACAAGGACTGGGAGAAGACCAGTGATGATTACACAGATGCCTTCAGCATCGAAGTGGTCAAGTGCAGGCACAATGCGGAGCTGAGAGGGCAGATTATCGAGGGGAGCGACGGGTTCAACACCTTTCCGCTTGTGGCTCAGATGGTGATGCCCGAGACATCCGTTGAAGAATGGGAGTGACTGATGATCTTACTAACCAAGGAACAGATTACTTACCTGCTTGAAGAATTGAGCTTTGAGACCGTCATCCAGCCTGACAAGAAGTGGAGCAGCGACCTCCGAGTACAGAAGAGGGTGTTCGGGTACCGGGAGGGGGTACCTGGAACCATCCAAGCTGCTCTTTCCATCGGGCTGGAGCTGAAGAGCATGAAGGAGAAGTTCGTACCGGGAGAATGATAGATGAAGACAACCGTAAAGGACTCCATGAACCTAGCTGTAAAGGAGGGCAATTACTCTGCCCTGCGGGGGCTTCTGGTTACCCACGCTGAGAAGGCAGGGGGCCTTACCCTGACCCTGAGGCTTCTTGAGAGGATCTCGGACATCGCTATGCTCCAGATCATTCGAGACCTTGACTCTAAAGATGATGAAGACATCAGTCGACTCGCCTTCAACACCCTGAAATGGAAAGACGCCTACCTGAAGCAGCTGGAAGACACCCCGGATGATATTGGTTGATGACCGTGCAGGGAGTAAGGAGCTACTCAAATACTTCGTCCACTGTGACGCCCACCTTGTGCGTCAGCCTTACGGTGACATCGCATTCCTGGGAGAAGGGCCGGAGGGAGACCTCATCCCTGTTGGTATTGAGGTTAAGACAGTCGGTGATGTTCTCAACTGCATCACGGACGGTAGGTTCGCAGGGCACCAGCTTCCGGGCCTCAACCGTCACTATTCTGTAGTCTACCTCATAGTCCAGGGCCCCATAAGGGCAGACAAGTGGGGGGTTCTTTGCGTTCCTCGCAAGGGAGGCCTCTACCCCATCATGAAGGGCTCCCGGGCATTCATGTGGCGTGACCTCCACTCCTGGCTCTTCACCATGGAGATGATGGGGGGAGTGAAGGTGAGGATCACCAATAGCCAGAGGGAGACTGGGATGCTGTGCCTGGCCCTGTACCGGTGGTGGACCGCCAAGGTCTGGGAGGACCATACCTCTCACCTAGCCTTTGATCTGTCTCATAGGCCTGCCTTGTTGCCTGAGTACAACCTAGTGACTAGGATGGCCGCCTGTTTGGACAAGGTGGGCTGGAAGAAGGCCCAGGCGGTGGGAGCCAGGTTCAAGACGGTGAAGGAGATGGTGGAGGCAGAGGTGAAGGACTGGCTGGAGATCGAGGGGATTGGGAAGAAGATCGCTGAGACAGCGGTGAGAGACTTAGGAGGGACCAATGAAGAAGCTTAGATGGTGTCCGTACCACCCTGAATACGACCCGAGAAAAGGTGAGCCTATCCACGTCGAGGGGTCAAGATCTGAATACGACGAGTACTGCACTATCTGCTGGGGGGCTTATAACACTACCCAAATTGCAGTCTTGGTATTGGATGCACTGAAGAGAACAGTAAGAACTGAGCTCTTTGGTGTTGAGGAATGAAGGTTCCAGGTGAAGGGCCAAAACCTTGCGATTTGCTCTTCTGCGGAGAAGGCCCTGGCTACCATGAGGCCCAAAAAGGCCGTCCTTTTGTAGAGAAAGCCCCAGCTGGTAAAGAGTTCAAGCGCTACCACGAGAACATCCACATCTACCGGCCGGATATCTACGTCACCAACTTGGTGAAGGAGCGGGTGCCTGATGACGGAGACCCCACCCCTGAGGACATCTCCCGTGACGAGGTGGAGCTGTTGATGGAGCTAAGGGAGGTCAACCCCAAGATCGTGGTCCCCATGGGAGCCCCAGCTACTCGGTACTTCCTCGGGGACAATGTGAACATGGAGGCAGTCCATGGGATTCCTCACAACGGCAAGGGATTCACCGTTCTTCCTGCGTATCATCCCGCTGCAGGACTCCATGACCAGTCCGGGAAGATGCAGTCCCTGATCGCCTACGACTTCCAGCAGCTGGCGGCACTGATTAAGGGTGACCTAGCCCCTCACCCCGTCATTGACGACATCAAGAACCCTTGCTACGAGGAAGTCGGACCCAAGGATGTGTACGGATCTCTGGTATCAAGAACCCAGTGTGCCGTAGACACTGAGGGGCTAAAAGGCAGGCCCTGGGGGCTGAGTTTCTCGGTGAACAGAGGCACTGGCTGGGTCATCCGGAAGCACTCTCTGGCGCTACAGGCCTTCCAGGACGTCTGGGGGAGGGACGAGATGGAGATGATCCTTCACAACGCCCTCCATGACCTCCCCGTGCTGGAGGAGATGGGGGTGGTGCCCAAGAGGTTCACCGACACCATGCTCAAGGCCTACCTGTTGTGCCTGGAGCCTCAGGGGCTGAAGGTCCTGGCTTACCGGCACCTGGGTATCGAGATGGAGTCCTACGCCGACATCACCCGGGAGGCCTCCCAGCGCTTGGCCTTGGATTACCTCACCAATGCCAGTATCTGGGCATGGACTCCAGCCGTCCAGGAAGTCATTTTTAAGGAAGGAGTGGCCAAGCTCACCCAACCCTGGAGCATCAACAAGCGCATCGAGAGGATCCTAAAGGATGTCCATGAGAAGGGGGCTGATGCCCGCGCTCGATGGAACAGTATCAAGAAGAAGACCCCTGAGCTGACTCTCCCTGTCGAGCTGCAGCTAGGAGAGATGCTGGAAGCCACCCTGGACGACATCCCCCAGAGCATTGCCGTCAAATACTCTGCTCGTGACGCTGATGTCACCGGACGCTTGGACCCCATCCTGGACGAGAAGATCCACGCCATGGGGCTGGAAGAGGTGCTCAAGATCGACCTGGACATCATCCCCATGGTGGCTCGTATGCAGAAGGTGGGGATGCTGGCCGACAAGGAGTACTTTGAGCGTTTTGGGCGGGAACTTGGTCACGAACTGGAGGAACTCACTACCGAGATCCAGAGGGTGGGTGGGCTTCCGATATCCCCTACCAGCGGGGATCAGAAGGCTGAGTTGCTCTTCCACCACCTGGGCCTGGAGTCCCATAAGCTGACCAAGGGCAAGACCCGGGAAGCCGTGGATGTGAAGGTCTTGGAAGGCCTCAGAGGCAAACATCCGGTCGTGCCTCTTTTATTGGACCACAGCGAGCGCTCCAAGCTGAAGAATACCTACTCCGACAAGCTCCCCCTGTGGATGGATGATGATGGTCGGATCCGAGCCATCTGTCGTATCACCCGAGTCCCCTCAGGGCGTTTGGCAATGTCCCAGCCTAATCTATTAGCCATCCCCACCAGGACACCTCTAGGTCAGCGCGTCAGAGAAGGGTTCATTGCCCCTCCCGGCAAGCTGCTGGGGAGCTGGGACCTGAACCAGATCGAGATGAGGGTGCTGGCCCACGAGTCTCAGGATGAGAACCTCATGGCCGTCCTGTCCGACCCCGCCCGGCCGGGGATCCACATCGAGACCTGCGCCAGTATCTATGGGAAGAAGTGGGAGGACATCTCCAAGAAGTCCACCGAGTACAAGATGATCAAGAACGTCACCTTCGGGGTGGTGTACGACATCTCTGCCTACGGACTCACCGGCCAGATGCACCAGCGCGGGTTCCCTGACTGGACCGATGATGACTCCCAGAAGATGATCGATGAATGGTTCGCCCTCTATCCGGGGGTTCTAGGCTATATGAGCGCCACTAGGGCCGAGGCCAGGAGGTTTGGCTTTGTCAGGGACATGTTCGGCCGCATCAGATACCTGGAAGGGGTCAGGAGCCAGATCCCCAAGGTGAGGAAGGAGGCCGAGCGCCAAGCCATCAACCACAAGATCCAGAGCGGGGCCCAAGGGGTGATCAAGTTGGCTATGGCAGGGGTGTGGAACGATGTGCTGCCCCTGTACTGGAACGAGGGGAGCTGGATTGAGCCGTTGCTCCAAGTGCATGATGAGATTGTGTTTGAGTTCGATGAGGGACTGGAGAAGACTCTGGACCCCATGATTAAGGCTCAGATGGAGGGCGCACATAAGCTGAGAGTCCCCGTGACCGCTTCTGGTGCATGGGGGATTAACTGGAAACAACTCAAATAGGAGGAGTTATGGCAAACGAGAACAAGTATGGACAGATCAACATTCAAGGGATCCCGGACAATGAGCCCATCTTCGTGTTCAGGGCCCAGGACGCCCTGGCGGGGATCGTTCTCAAGTTCTACCAAGAACTCAGGCGATCTGCTGGGGACCGTGAGGGGGCAGAGTCTATCAACCTAGCCATCAAGAGGTTTGAGGTCTGGGAGACGAAGAAACTGCCTGATTAGGTCTTGACTCTGAGGCAAAGTAGGAGTAGACTGCTTTTTGTAATGGAGCCGAGGCAGCGTGGAAGGACATGCCGCCCCAACCCACGCAAGGGGTCAACGCCCGTTGGGGATCCTGATGAAATAATTCAGGTCTTGCAATTCGGGAGCCGGTGTCGAGTCTGGCCCTCGGCTCCAAAAGGAGGATCGTATGGAACAGTTTGAAGAGTACACTTACCTGGTCGAGAACGACTTCGACACCCTAGCAACCCAGAGGTTCAACCTGGCTGCCAAGCAGAAGGAGATCAAGAGTCAGCTGGACCGCATCAATGTGGAGATGGCCACCATGCTTACCGTGGCTGGTATCCAGAAGGTGGGGGTCGAGGGGTTGACGGTGTCGCTGGTTGAGGGCAGGATCACCAAGAAGCTGAACAAGCTGAAGCTGTTGGAGCTGGGGGTGACTGCCTACATCATTGACGAGGCCACCGACGAGAGCAAGGGGAACCCTTATATCAGGGTGCAGGAGAGTAAAAAGGAATGAACGTCACCGTCCTGAAGCCCAACCCCTACGAATCTAATCAGCTCGCTAAGTCGGTGATGAGCAACTTCGATCACGCCATCGATGAAGACGTTGCCCAGGAGCTGCAGAAGACCAAGGCTTATGCCCACTACCCCGGCTGGGACTTCAGCGGCCAGGTCTGGTGGGACCGTAAAGGGAAGCAGTGGTGCTGTGGGGTCTGGGTCTACAAACGACACGTTGAAACCATGTATGCTGTTGATTTAAGGGAGCTTATGACAGAGGTTAGCGATAAGTACGGGTGGGACTGATGAGCTGCAAGGACTGCGATAAGTTCCAGAGGGGCACCGGCACCTCCTACTTCAGGTGGGGGACGGCCAACATTGAGGTGAGGGCGTGTATGAAGCACCTGGAGGAGGTTTATACCGCTTTGAGGGCTGCCCTGAGT
>SDBV01008935.1_pt1 | contig 13415 bp, 10 predicted proteins | sample 2277081 | NCBI WGS metagenome assembly SDBV01 (sample SAMN10402039, study PRJNA504765) | marine sediment metagenome | isolation source: marine sediment core GS10_PC15, 223 cmbsf | place: Arctic Ocean: Southern Knipovich Ridge | collected 2010 | reverse complement strand
CCTTTTGGTCCATGGTACAGGTCTCCTTCCAAGGCATAAGCATTACCTCCTTGCCTATACCCTATCACCTGTTACCCATGTCCCCGGTTTATTTTGTTACCATTGTACCCGGTTTGCACCCTTAATCCCCCTCTCCCCAATATGGAGATGTATTCTTTGCATGAGGGGGAAGTTGTTTTTTAAGGGGCTTCGCCCGACTTTCAGACGTTCTTAACAGCTTTTTAATTAGTTCCATCTCGAAGTCAATAGTCAAAAATCACTATTATCTATTATTTCTTTTATAGTCGTGATACAATCATCATAAAGACTATTGATTAGTGATACTGGAGAATAATTAATATGGCATTACAGAAATTAGACAAGAAACGTATGACTTTACTTGTATCTATTTCGACCTTCGAAACTTACTGGGCATACTACAGTATGAGTAGTGGCAATATATATCAACAAGAGGTGAAGGAATCTGCCAAGTATTTGCTAAAGAACGTTTATGAATTATCCAAATTAGACCCTAGGATAATTGACAAAGAAATCATTAAATACGAAGAAGTCAAAACAGGATTTAGCATACAAGATACCCTTTCGGGATTAAAAGATTGGGCTGAAGGAAATGCACAAGTCCCGTTTACAACATTCATGCAAAGCAAACTCTTTTTTACTTTTCTCTTTTTTGCGCAGAGGCTGTATTTATCTAAAAATCTTGGACTAATGGTTCCTCGCACCTTAATTTTTTCAACCGTCGAATTTGACCATGCAGAACGTTATCGGCGGTGGCAACCACACTTGCCCAAGGCCAGTATGTACTGGTATGATAGCAATTTTGACGAAAAGAAACTCTCTGAATCACGGACTATCGTTGTTTTCGGGGATATCAGACGTTCGCAAGACCTTATGACGTACACTGTCGATTACAAGCGTTTTGAGCAGATGATAATTAGGTTCTTCGATACGACACGCAATCTGCTTGACGAAAACTACGGTGTCTTCGACAAATTTACCGGCGATGGATTTCTTGCTTACTTTAATGAATATATTTGTAAATCACGTAATAAGGACTTTACAGATTGCTTCCTAGAGTTTTCAAAGCATTATATTGAAGCAAATCTATCCTTGTTCACAGAATGGAAGAAGCATGTACGAAAACTGCCCGACAAAGAAATAATGGTTTCCTTAGGAGCTGATTTGGGTATCGTATACTTTGGAGACCTCAGTGGTCATCTAGTCTGCATAGGTGATGCTATCGTCTGGGCAGAGCGTATGTGTTCTGCTGCCTCTGCTGGTGAAATTTATGTTAATAATTTGTTAGCAAATGCGCTTGATTATAGAAAAGATATCGAACTATCTCCAGTATCAGGAGTTACTAAATCGGGAGAGAGCTTTAAAGCTTCAAAAATCGAATTTATCTAATACCTGTGCATTTTGCTAACATTTTTGCTATCGAACTTAAAGAGTTTGTGTAGAACCTCCTACCCCTCCCTCGCCTTCCTTTGCAGTTCGTAGAGCCTGGTGAGGGCTAGAAGTGGGAACTTTAGCACAAGAACGTGGTCAGCAGGTGGGAAAATTCTTTAACCCTTTGTTTATAGACAGAATGCCCACAGTCCTCAAAGACATGTAGCTGGCAATCAGGAATCAACCGGGCGGCATCATAAGCATTGCTAACCGGCACGATACCATCGTTGGCTCCCCATACCAGTAACGTAGGCACCATGAGTCCAGAAAGTTGGTTCACCAGTACAGTAGCCTGCTCCCTGAACGTCGTCATAGTCGTTCCAAAATTTACCTTAGCCCGGGGAAGGGGGTTCACAAATTTAAGCGGGGCGTAGACCAGATTAACCAGCCATTTAACCGCCTTTAGAATGGCAGCGGCAGCTATCCCGAGAGACCGGCAAAAAACACAAGAGGATAGAACCGTAACCCACAGCGCAATTTCCTTCCCCAGAAACATACTGCTTACCAGGACCAGCTTACCTATTTTATGCGGAAATTTCAGTGCGTAGCGCAGGGCAATGCCACCACCAATTGAATGCCCGACTAGATGGAAGCGTTTAAGCCCCAGGCTATGGGTAAAGTCTTCCAGGAACCCCACAAACTCTGATATATCATGGCCACCATTCATCGGCTGACTGCGCCCAAAGCCAGGAAGGTCTGGAACATATATTCTATAGTGCCGGGAGAGTTCAGCCACATTTTGTAGCCATGAATCAGCACCAGCACCACCACCATGGATTACAACTAGTGGCTCACCCTGCCCACCGGTAAAGTAGTGAATATCAAGTTTGCCAACTTTTATCTGTTTGCTATGTATATTTTCTACCATCTCACCTATTTAACAAAAAATTAGGCATGCCTGACCTATGCGCGGACAAGTGTGGAATTAAGTCTGCTTGGGGTCATAATCATTGTAACAATATTGTCAGGGCATTACAAACTTTCCTGACGATGCCCCCGCCCCTATCCCTCCCTCGCCTTCTTTTGCAATTCGTAGAGTTTGGTGAGGGCTTCCATTTCTTGAGCTACTTGGAATGGGCACCTGAGTAAAAGATGGGAATCAACAGCAGCGCTGCCATGGAAGAAACTACCATTGCTACCCACATCACAGACGCTACCTGCATGTGGATTCTCAAGGGGGAGAAAAAGAGCACGGAAAGCCCAATAGCCAAACCAAAGGCGTTAGCTAAAATCGGCCTGGAAACGCTTGACAGGGCTGAATCGACCGAGTCTCTCCTGCCCAGCCCCTGTTTTCGGAAATAATAGATACCAGATATCAGATGAATGGAATAATCCACGCCCACACCAACGGCGATAGCAGACAGGTTAGCAGTTAGCATATTGAGATGGAATTTGCTTATGACCAGCATACCTAGGATAGCAGTGATGGTAATGACTATCGGTATCAAGGCAACAAGAGCCGCTCCAAATCTTCTTATAGTTACCAAAAGCATGATAAAAATTAAGACCAATGCTAAACCCAGGCTCTGAGTCTGGCTTTGTGCCACCAGCTTGTTCATCTCGTTAAAAAGCACCGGCATGCCGCTAATCAATCGAATGTCGGGATGCTCAGCGACAAAATCCTCCAGCCTATCCATATCCACGGAATCAAGATCTTCGGTTGTAATCATCATCCTGAGGCCATCATCCGAAACCCATGCCTCCAAGTCTTCGTCATCTATCTGCATCAAGATTCTCTGAATAAATCGAGGGTTTTCAGGATAATCATCGCTGCCGGTTATCATCTCGCTGATACTACCTACCATATCAAAAATCGAGGAGGCGCGATTTATCCCAGGTAATCTCTCCAGTTCCCTCTCAGTATCTAAAATATCCTCGGCGAAATTGTAATCTCTCAAAGTATCTATACCTCTGTCAGCAACTATCTCCGCAGTAAGCGGTAAGGCTCCACCAAAATACTCTTCAACCTTATCAAAGGTCTGCCTGATTTCTGAATCCTTTTTGAAGAACATCAGTTGATTGGATATAACCTCAAGCCTGGGTATATAAAAGGCGGAAATAATCACAATAGCCAGAAATGCCCCAACAATCAGAGGCCTGCGTTTAGATGCTGCCATGACAAGCCCGGCTAGACGGCTTTCCTGAACTTGCGGTGGTTTCGTGGGGAGCTTTATTCTGGACAGCACAGCCGGCAGAAAGAAAAGGGCGATAAACCCCGCATAGCCGATACCTAAAGAGACGAATATCCCCCATCTGCCTCATGGGTAGTACTTCGGTCCAGGTCAGGGAGGCGAACCCTGCCATAGTAGTTATCGTCGCCAGAAATATCGGTGTGCCGACCATACGCATGGTTTCTATGGTAAGCTGACGGCGGTCCGAATATCTAAGCATATTGTCCATAAAATGACTGACATAATGAAGTCCGTAGGCAGAGCCAACAACCAAGATGAATATCGGGCTGAGCGCTGTAACCAGATTCAGTTCCTGTCCGCTCCAGAAAATTGTGCCAAAGGTCCACAAGGCAGCGAGACCTGCGGGAATTGCTGCTAGGATGGTGAATTTGCGATTCCTGAGAATCGAGGAAAAAACCAGCAACACAAGGATGATGGCACAGGGCGGGAGGATAAAAAGTATCCGGATAAGATAATTCCAGATGGTGTCCTTGATGATTTCATTACCGGCAAGAGAAAGGGTCAGGCTTTCTTCATTTTGAACTATTTCCTCTAGTGCCGCCACTACATCCCCAGCGGCAGCATCCCAGTCCAGGTTGACGATAAGAGCACCTTTGCTGCCATCAGAGGAAAGAAACTGCTCAGTAAGAAAATAATCGTCCTCGATAAAATCTTCCAGGAGGTCGGAGTGGCGTTCTATAAACTTTTCGTCAACTTCAAAAATATGGCCCTCCAAGGAGATTTCTGGAGGAATACAGCACACCACCTGGAATACGCCATCGATTTCTTCTATTTTTTCCTGAAGCCTGAAGACCTTTTTAAGATTCTCTTCGTCAAGGAGAGAACTATCCTGCTCGATAAGAACCGAGATAGCCTCACCAATCTGATATTTTTCATTCAGCTGGTCATACTCTCCTGTCTTGGGATTTCCCTCGGTGAAAAGGCTTAGGAAATCCGTATCAAGCTCGAAGCTGAAAAAGGAAGCCAGAGCGACAATATTCAAGATGGCTACCAGAACAATAATCAGTCTGGATCTTTTGTAGACAAATCTAGCAATTCTTTCCACGGTAATATAACTGTCCTACTTTTCCCGCACTTTCTTCTGTAGCTCGTAGAGCCTGGTGAGAGCTTCCATCGGGGTGAGGGCATTGATATCCAATTTCTTAAGCTCCTCCACAATTGGCGATACCTGCCCCAAGAATGATAGCTGCTGAGCGGCCAACTCTTTGCGGTGTCTCTTAGGCAAGGGTTTAGTCACCCCTCGGCTTTCTTCCTCCAGCTCCTCTAACACCTCCTGGGCACGGTGCAGCACTGGTTTGGGTAATCCGGCTAGCTTGGCCACATGGATGCCATAGCTCTGGTCAACGCCCCCGGGCACAATCTTGTATAAAAAGATGACCTCTCCACCCTCCTCACTGACCGCCACATTGAAGTTCTTCACCCGGGGTAGAAAACTGGCTAACTCCACCAGTTCATGGTAGTGGGTCGCAAACAGGGTCTTGGCTCCCAGCCTGGGGTAGTTATGGATATACTCAGCCACGGCCTGGGCGATGGACAATCCATCATAAGTGCTGGTGCCCCGCCCAATTTCATCAAGGATAATTAGCGAGCGAGGGGTGGCATTATTGAGGATATTAGCCGTCTCTACCATCTCCACCATGAAGGTAGATTGACCGGCAACAATGTCCTCTCTGGCCCCAATTCGGGTAAAGATACGGTCGACCAGGCCAATGGTAGCTGAGGTGACGGGAACAAAGCTGCCAATCTGAGCTAAAAGCACAATCAAGGCTACCTGCCTTAAATAGGTTGACTTGCCTGACATGTTAGGACCGGTAAGAATAATAAGCTGGGCATCATCATTGGATAAATAGATATCATTGGGGACGAAGCTGGTATCAACCAGGCTTCTTTCTACCACCGGGTGACGCCCCTGGCTGATGATTACCTCGTTATCAGTGGTTAGTTTGGGTCGGACATAGCTATAATGCACTGCTACCTCAGCCAGACTGGAGAAGACATCTACATTAGCGATAGCATTGGCCACTGCCAAAATTTGTTCACTGGCAGTCCCTACCTGGTGACATATCTGTCGAAAGAGACTAGTCTCAAGTTCAGCCATTCTCTCCTGAGCATTCAGTATCAGCGACTCATACTCCTTCAGCTCTGGAGTGAAGAACCGCTCTCCACCTACCAGTGTCTGCTTCCTGATGTAGTCCTGAGGTACCTGTTCCAGATTGGATTTAGATATCTCAATATAGTAGCCAAAGACCTTATTAAAGCCCACTTTCAGCGATTTAATCCTGGTTCTCTCCCGCTCCTGCCGTTCCAGGTTAGCCAGATATTGCTTGGCATTCCTGGACAGCAGCCGCAGGCTATCCAGATCCTGAGAGAATCCCGGTCTGATGACGCCACCTTCGTCCAAACTAACTGGAGGCTGGTCAACTATAGCCTCGGCAATCAAGGTAGCAAACTGGGGGCAAGGTTTTAACTCATCCCTCAGCCAATTTATTGGGCTACTGTCATCAAGACATTCTCTTAGTTTAGGGATTACTTCCAGGGCGCGCCGTAGTGCTACCAGTTCACGAGGAGTGGCAATATTACCCCTCACCCGATTAATCAGTCGCTCTAGGTCAGCTACATCACCTAGTAAAGAAGCAGCCTGATGGCAGACCAGCGTACTATTAAAAAACCAATCAATAGCATCCTGTCGTTTAATCAGTTCCGTTATGTCAAGAAGAGGTTGCCCCAGCCACCGCCGTAATAACCTGCCACCCATAGCTGTCCTGGTTATGTCAATGACTGACAACAGTGAACCATCGGTAGTACCTGAGCGAGTGCTACGCAAAAGCTCCAGGTTTCTTTGAGTCTGCTCGTCCAGTGCCATAAATGAGCTAACGGAGTAGGTAGTTAACCGGGTCAGTTGTCCTAAAGTCCCCTTCTGTGTTTCTTGGAGGTAGTGAATAATAGCGCCGGCTGCCCTTATCGCCAGGGGTAGATGACCACAGCCATAGCCATCAAGGGTAGCCACGTTAAAGTGGTCAAGCACGGTTTGTCTGGCTACCTCCAGTTCGAACCAGTAATCGTCAAGGCGAGTTACCGGAGCCGCTAGAGACAGGTCGGATAATTCTGAGCTTTTGGCAGTGACAATCTCGGAGGGTCTGAGTCGTTCCAGTTCGGTAGACACTCGCTCTAAGGGAACCTGAGTAGTGGCGAATTCACTGGTTGTTATGTCAACATAGGCTATTCCGGCAACCTCATCACCCAGAATCAGGCTGGTTAGATAATTATTGGTCTTACTGTCCAGAAGACTGGGTTCCACTACTGTGCCCGGGGTTACCAGACGGACAACCTCACGCTGGACTAAGCCTCTGGTCTCTCCAGGCTTGGTTACCTGCTCACAGATAGCTACCTTGTAACCACGATTAATTAGTTTCGCCAGGTGGTTGTCCAAAGCGTGATACGGAATACCGGCCAGAGGTACGCGGAGTCCCTTCCCCATTTCTCTGGAGGTAAGGACAATCTCTAGCTCCCGGGAAACAGTCTTGGCATCGTCATCAAAGGTCTCATAGAAGTCCCCCAGGCGAAAGAAAACAATCGCCTGCGGGTATTTTCGTTTAATCCTGAGGTATTGTTGCCGTATGGGGGCTAAGCCTTCTCTCATCTTTATTCCGCAAAGCCTGTGTTTTGCAACATACGCATGATGTATTAAAAAGAACGAGGCTCTGCTATCTGATTAAAAGAGCAAAACAAGCGGCACAATAATAGCTATCAGCCCCGTGACAATGACGACGAGCATGAAGAGGTTGTATCTAGTATTGTAATTGCTCAAAAGAGAGGCATCGTAATACCCTTCCACACCCTGGTCTTTGTACATCCTCAGCAGCCCATTTATCAGTTTTGTCCTTGTCTGCCTTCCTTTTATCAACCCAATTTCGACGACGAAATTGACCACTATCACCAGAGCCACGAAGGTGAAAAACACAATCCAAGTAGTAGCACCCCCGTTTGACGCCGCGACTCCCGAATTAATACCGAGAGCCAGCAGGTTAAGAATAATTGCCGCGAGGATAAAAATCGTGTCTGTGCGTGTGTTCTGTTGTAGTTCGGTAATAATGTGCTCATGAACTCGCTCAATCATGTTCCCTCCTTATAATCCAGAAGCATTATAAAAACCCGCGTCACTGCCAGTTTGTGTCATTCTACTGCCTGCCCAAGTAGCCGTCAAGGAAAGAGCTTATTATCATCCTCACCCCCTTAATCCCCCTCTCCTTCAAAGGAGAAGGGGAGATATAAAAAGAGGGGCGAAGCCCCTCTTAGACACCTTTGGCAAAAGTACATGTATGGAAATACCCGCCTGTGGTTGATATAATATGTAACTAGACTTATGAAGATATGTTTAGAAACGAGCTGTATTATTGGATTTCTTAAAGACGAGCCTGACTGTCGCTCAATAGAAAGACTTTTAACATTGGCTGAAAGTGATCAGTTAGAGCTCTTCGTATCTAATTTTGCATGGGAGGAATCATACAAACCTCTGGATGAGCTAGGCAATAGTAGAAAGGAATGCCTCAGGTGTGTGGCAAAGCACTTACCAAAGGTGGCACGTATAGGGGAATGGATACTTGGAGAGGATGTGTTGGGCCACGACGACTCTGCTGAAATAGAGGGGGTTCTTTCAAAAGCCAGTCGCCCAGATAAAGAGCAATTCTTAAGCTCTGCGGCGCTTGGCCTTGATTTCTTCACTACCAAAGATGACGATTACTTGAAGGAATCGGTGCGTAATAAGCTTGTCAAAGAATATGGCTTTCAAGTTGGCACACCAGACGAATGTGTAAACTGGATTAAGCATAAAGGGATTTGTTGAATAAATCTTACCCCCTCAAATAGGCATCTATATCGGTGGCGGCGTGGCGAGCAGCACCCATAGCGCTAATCACTGTAGCCGCACCAGTAACCACATCACCACCAGCCCAGACTTTATCCTTCACCGTTTTGCCAGTAGCCTCATCAGCCACCACGGTGCCCCACCTGGTGGTCTCCAGACCCTCAGTAGTTTGAGCAATGAGGGGGTTGGGGGTGGTGCCCAGGGCAATTATCGCCACATCGCAATCAATAGTAAATTCGCTGCCCTCCTTAACAATCGGGCGCCGTCGGCCACTCTCGTCAGGCTCACCCAGCTCCATCTCGTAGCACTCCATACCGATTACTTCGTTCTGCTCGTTGCCCAGAAAGCGCTTGGGATTGGTCAGCAGCTTGAACTCAATGCCTTCTTCCATAGCATTCTCCACTTCTTCCCGCCGAGCTGGCAGTTCTTTCTCAGAACGCCGGTAGACAATATAAACCTCCTCGGCTCCAAGACGGAGAGCACACCGGGCTGAGTCCATCGCCACATTACCACCACCAATTACGGCCACCCTTTTGCCAACCTTCACCGGGGTATCATACTCAGGGAACATATAGGCTTTCATCAGATTGACCCGGGTCAAAAACTCGTTGGCTGAGTAGATACCATTAAGGTTCTCTCCGGGAATATTTAAGAACATGGGTAGTCCGGCACCAGTTCCCAGGAAAACAGCATCATAGCCACCATTAAGTAATTCATCCACAGTATCAATCCTGCCAATTACTGCGTCCAATTCAAGCTTCACGCCTAAAGAGACAACATAGTCAACCTCAGCCTGCACAATACCCTTGGGCATTCTAAACTCTGGTATGCCGTACATTAATACTCCACCGGCTACATGCAGCGCTTCAAAGATGGTAACACTATGTCCTATCTTAGCCAGGTCAGCGGCCACTACCAGTCCCGCCGGTCCCGAGCCGACTACTGCCACCTTCTTGCCCGTCGGTGGCGCCAGGTTTCCTTGTGGTGACGGTCCTGGCTCAGGATTTGTCATTCCCATGTTAGACCGCTCCCAGTCAGCCACATAGCGCTCCAGACGCCCGATGGCAATCGGCGCATCCTTCTTAGCCAGAGTACAAACAACCTCACATTGTGTCTCTTGAGGACAGACCCGCCCGCAGATACCAGGCAGGGCATTCTTACTCTTGAGTATTTGCACCGCTTTTGGCATATCGCTATCACATATTGCCTGGATAAAGCCAGGAATATCAATCTCTACCGGGCAGCCGGTAACACAAGGGCGTTTGGGACATTGAATACAGCGATTTGCTTCGGCTTGAGCCTGCTCAGCACTGTAACCCAGAGCAACTTCGTTGAAATTCCTGCCTCGGACCTTAGGCTCTTGACGGGGCATTTCCACTCGGTTCAAATCAAGTTTTGGCATGAATAGCTACCTCCAGGTTCCTCTTTAAGAATGACTACCACCTTGACACTGCCACTGCTCAAAAGAACGCTTCTCCTCATCAAGATAGGTGCGTTGACGGGCCATGAGTAAATCCCAGTCTACCTGGTGTCCATCAAAATCAGGCCCATCAACACAGGCAAACTTGGTCACATCCCCAACCACAACCCGACAGCAGCCACACATACCGGTGCCGTCAACCATTATCGGATTTAGACTGACAATAGTTTTAATACCAAAGGGCTCAGTGGTCTTAGCGCAGAATTTCATCATAACGGTGGGACCGATAGCCATCACCTGGTCAATTTTGCGCTCGCTCTCAAGGAGTTCTTTAAGCGGCTCAGTTACCAGACCCTTACGTCCGTAAGAGCCATCATCAGTAGTAATTATCAGCTCATCACTGACCTGACGTAGCTCGTCCTCCCAAAAGAGCAGGTCCTTAGTCCGTGCTCCCAGGATTGAAATAACATGGTTGCCCTTCTCTTTTAATGCCCTGGCAATGGGCCGTATCACCGCCACGGCAAAGCCACCAGCTACACAGACTATCGTACCAAATTTCTCGATATGGGTAGGTATCCCCAATGGCCCAACAAAATCAGCAATATAATCACCTGTTCCCAGTGTGGCTAAACGGTGGGTGGTTGTTCCCACTTCCATGAAGACAATGGTGACACTCCCTTCCTTTTCGTCCCAGCCAGCCACTGTCAAAGGAATGCGCTCACCCTTTTCATCAATTCTGATGACGACAAACTGTCCTGGCTTAGCCTTCTTAGCCACATTGGGTGCTTCCATCTTAAGCAGATGAATACCCGGCACCAGGTCTTGTCTTTCTAGTATCTTATACACCTGCTTTGACCTCCTCAAACACTTTTCTGGCTTTAGCTGGCGGCAAAGGAACTGGTAGGATTTGTAACCTAACGCCACACTGGAAGCAGCGCCTGCCTTCGGCAACAGCGGCTGACTCCTCCAGCCCAAGCTCTACCTCAGTAAAATTATCCGTTCGCTGCTTAACGGCAAGGCAGGGTATCTCACAGCGAACCCGGTCAGCAAAATCCTCCTCTTTTCCCACACACATACCAAACTCCCGTTCTTTGGTTAATACCTCGTCAATAACTCCCTCGCCACCAAGATACTTATCAATATAGCTAGCCGCCTTTCTACCAGCCGCAATTGCCTCTATTACCGAAGCCGGGCCGCTAACCACATCACCGCCAGCCCAGACTCCGGGTCTATTAGTGGCAAGTGTCTCAGTATCAACCTGGATTGTATTACCCCTACCTATTTTCAGATTGAACTGCTCGGGAATCTCTGGGTTCTGCCCGATAGCCGCTATCATGGAGTCGAAATTCATGGAAAATTCGCTTCCTTTAATGGGCACCGGCCGCCGCCGCCCACTGGCATCAGGTTCTCCCAACTCCATTCGAATACAGGTTAGTTTTAACTGACTGTCATCCTGGCTAATCTTTACTGGTGCTGTTAGGTAGACTATATCTATCTTTTCCTCAAGCGCGGCTTCAACCTCTTCTGGACTGGCTGGCATCTCAACCCTGGTGCGTCGGTATAGAATAGCAACCTTCTTAGCACCAAGGCGCAGGGCAGTGCGGGCGCTATCTATAGCCACATTGCCACCACCAATTACTGCCACCGTATCTCCCGGCTCAATCTTCTCACCAAGATTTACTTTCCTTAAGAAGCTGGCACCATCTACCACACCGGGGCTATCCTCTCCCTCCACCCCCATCTTCATGCCGCGGTGAGCCCCCAGAGCCAGGAAAACAGCATCATAACCCTGCTGGAAAAGAGCATCGATGGACTCAATTTTGGTGTTAAATTTTATGTCAACCCCGACCTTTTGTATCTCTGCGATTTCGGCATCCAGTATATCTGCAGGCAGACGATAATCAGGAATGCCAACACACATCATGCCCCCAGCCTTAGGGAACTGTTCAAAAACAGTGACTGAATGCCCTAGTTTGGTTAGATAATAGGCTGCAGTTAACCCTCCTGGCCCAGCACCTACTACAGCTACTTTTTTACCAGTTGGCGGTAACATCACCGAGAACTGTTTCCACTCACCGCTGTCACGGTCGGCAACAAAACGCTTAAGAATCTTAATAGAAATAGGCTCATTTAGCTCACCACGACGGCAGGCTTCTTCGCAGGGGTGAATACAAACCCGACCAAGTGCCCCAGGGAACGGAACCTTCTCTCTGATTACGGCTAATGCCTCAGCAAACTTACCCTCACCAATAAGATAAACGTATAAGGGGACATTTATTCCAGCGGGACAGGCATATTGACAAGGGACAACCACTGCCTCGCGGTCAATTTCTGGTCTCCACTTACGGGCTTTGTCCATCAGTGCGCCGGTGGGACAAACCTCCACACAGGCACTACAAAACCGGCAGCCTGAGCCGATAAGTGATTCACCATTAGCCGCTGCCGGTAAGCATTCCCCGTTCTTCTCAACCATGGTGATCGCCCCGATACCTCTCACTCCCTCACACATCCGGACACACCGCCCGCAACTGATACACAGATTGTAATCCCTATCAAAAAGAGGAGTATCGGTATCTACCGGGAGATTCCTATAGCTATAGGTGAGTTCCTCTTCTCCCAGGCCAACGTAATCGACTACCGCTTCTAGTTCGCACGTCCCATGCCGGGGACAGAGCAGACAACGATGGGTTACAGCCACATTGCGCAAACAGATATCAAATGGCTGACAACGATGCTGACGCCAACAGGTCAGACAGGCACAAGGGTGCTTAGCCAAGATACGCTTTACGGTATCACGCTGTAAAGACCTCAGTCGAGCGGTGTCAGTTTGGACCACCATCCCTTCAGTGACAGGGGTAACACAGGCAAGGGGAAAATCCTCACTACCCTCAATCTCAACCAGACAAAGCCCGCAAGAACCATCAGAGGGCAAACTGGGATGATAGCACAGGGTCGGTATGTATACGCCAACCTCCCTTGCCGCCTCAAGTACCGTGGTGCCCTCATTTATCTTGACTTGTTTACCGTCAATGACTAGAGTAATCATAGTTCGCCTCACCTCTTTAATCTAGAGTTTCCCCAGCTCGTTACCAACCAGATAGACAACTAGTACCATAATACATGTGGCTAAAGTATGCAAGACACGCTAAACTACCTGTCTAATCTAAATTTGAAATTACTATTGGAGACTGGTGAATACCAAATCGAAAAATAGGCCTCATCCCGAAGTATAATTTATCACGAAATGAGGTAGAAGGCAAGCTCTTGATATATATTTTATACTATTGCCGACTGCTAATTAATGTAACCTATCTGAGATTATTTTTGAGTTTTATTCTGATCACACCAATTTTAGCCTTCCACCCCATTGCTTAATTATCATTAAGAGTATAAGATAATAAGCATCATATGATTTGCTCAAGCAAGTAACCTATTTACCGGGATACCAAACTAAAGACACCGGAAAGGGGGCTGATATGGAGAGCTAAAT
>SDBV01008934.1_pt1 | contig 13415 bp, 9 predicted proteins | sample 2277081 | NCBI WGS metagenome assembly SDBV01 (sample SAMN10402039, study PRJNA504765) | marine sediment metagenome | isolation source: marine sediment core GS10_PC15, 223 cmbsf | place: Arctic Ocean: Southern Knipovich Ridge | collected 2010 | reverse complement strand
CTGGAGGGCCTGGCCCGGCCGTTGGCCGGCGTGCGGCTGATCCTGAAGAAGCTCGTGGACAAGTTCAAGAGACTGGGCGGCGAATTGCGTCTGCGAAGCGGCGTCAGCCGGATCGCCGTCGAGCAGGGCGAGGTCCGCAACCTGGTGTTGGAAGACGGCACCGAGCTTCAGGCCCGGCGGATCCTCTCCTCGGCCGGTTGGCCCGAGACGATGCAACTCTGCGACGACGCGCATCCGGTACCCGAGCACCACGCCGGCCGGCTGTCGTTCGTGGAAATGATTTCGATCCTCGACTCCCCGCCGCAGGCGCTGGGACACGATCGCACGATCGTCTTCTACAACGATTCTGAAAAGTTCCATTACGCCAAGCCCGACCAGGCGGTCGATCTCAGCAGCGGCGTGATCTGCTCGCCGAACAACTTCGTTTACGGCGAGCCGATGACCGAGGGCGTGATGCGAATCACGGCCCTGGCCAACTACGACCGTTGGGCCGGGCTCGATCGGCCGTCCTACCGGCTGGAGAAACTCCGCTGGTACGATCGGGTGGTGGCCTCCGCGGTCCGTTTCGTACCCGACTTCCGCAGCTCCGTGATCGACACCGAGACCTTCACCCCCACCACCATCCGCCGATTCACCGGCCACCAAAACGGCGCGGTCTACGGGGCCGCCGAGAAACGCTACGACGGCACAACGCACCTGAAGAACCTCTACATCTGCGGCACCGACCAGGGCTTCGTCGGCATCGTAGGGGCCATCGTCAGCGGGATTGGGATTGCCAACCGATACTTATTGAAAACCTAGACATGCCCAAAGACTTCCTCCAAGGCGCACGCGACCAGTACGACGTGATCGTGATCGGCTCCGGCCTGGCCGGCATGACGGCCGCCAACACCTTGGCCCGGGCCGGACACTCGGTGTTGCTGTTGGAACATCACTACAAGTTCGGCGGGCTGGCCACGTGGTTTCGCCGTCGTGGGGGACATATCTTCGACGTCTCGTTGCACGGCTTTCCGGTCGGCATGATCAAGAGCTGCCGCCGCTATTGGAGCCGGGAAATCGCCGACTCGATCGTGCCCTTGAAGCACATCCGCTTCGACAACCCGATGTTCTCGCTCACCACCACCTTCGACCGCCATGATTTCACCCGGCTGTTGACCGAGCAGTTTCGCGTGCCGCCCGAAACGATCGAGGATTTCTTCGACGCCGCCCGAAAAATGAACTTCTACGACGACCAGACGACCACCACCGGCGATCTGTTCGAGCGGTTCTTTCCGGGCCGCGGGGACATCGTGCGGCTGTTGATGGAGCCGATCACTTACGCCAACGGCTCTACGCTCGAGGACCCGGCGCTGACCTACGGCATCGTCTTTTCCAACTTCATGTCGAAGGGCGTGTACACGTTCCAAGGCGGCACCGACCGGCTGATCAAGTTGATGGGCCGGCAGATGAAGCAAAGCGGCGTCGACGCCCGGATCTGCTGCGAGGTCGAAAAGATCCACGTCGACGGCCGGCGCGTGCGGGGCGTTACCGTGGGCGGCCGCTACATCAAGACCCGGGCCGTCGTCTCCAACGCCAACCTGAAGGGAACGGTCTTCAACCTCGTCGGCGAAGAACACTTCGACGACGAGTTTCTTCAACAGGCCCGCGCCGTGCGATTGAACAACTCCAGCACGCAGGTCTACATGGCCTTGCGCGAGGGCGAACTGATCGACGAAAGCTGCGGCGATCTGCTGTTCAGCTCGACCGCCGAGGCCTTCCGCACCGAGTTGTTGCTGAGCCGCCAAATCACCAGCCGCACGTATTCGTTCTACTATCCCAGAACGCGGCCCGAGCGGCATCGCTGCCTGGTCGTCTCCAGCACCAACGCCAACTATCGCGATTGGGCCGATCTGTCGAAGGAAGACTACCAGGCGAGCAAGACGGACCTGATCGAAACCACGCTGGACGCCGTGGCCAAGTACGTACCCGATATCCGCCAGAAGCTCGATTGGACCGAGTGCTCCACGCCGCTGACGTTCGAGCGATTCACCAAGCACCTGGAAGGGGCCAGCTTCGGCACCAAGTTCGAGGGCCTGGCCGTCAGCCGCGGCTTGGCCGAGCAGATCGCCGGGCTGTACCATGCCGGCAGCGTGGGGATCATCATGTCGGGCTGGCTGGGGGCGGTCAACTACGGCGTGATCGTGGCCAACGACGTCGACGGACTGCTGGTCAGCAACGCCTCGCAAAGCAACCCCAGCACCGTGGACGCCCCATGACTCGCCAGCAGATCTACGACGCCATCCCGCACCGCGAGCCGTTTTTGCTGGTCGACGAAATCGTCGACTGGACCGACTCGCGGATCGAGTGTACCAAGGCCTTCCGCGGCGACGAGGATTTTTTCGCGGGCCACTATCCCGATTACCCGTTGGTGCCCGGCGTGTTGCTTTGCGAAGCGGCCATGCAGGCCGGGGCGATCCTGCTCTCGCGACACTTAGTCGACGCCGACGGCAAGGTGCCGGTGGCCACGCGGATGGGCGACGTCCGTTTCAAGCGGATGGTCCGGCCGGGCGAAACGATCCGCATCCAGGTCGAGCTGACCGAACAGTTGTCTGAGGCATTTTTCTTGAAAGCGAAAGTAACGGTCGAGGGAAAAGTGGCCGTCCGCTTCGAGTTCGCCTGCACCGCCACCAAGCCCAACTAACAGCCCGTTTAGCCGCCGCGGCCACGCGGTGAAAACTGCGGAAAGCCCCGTGACAACGGGCGCCGCGTGGCCGCGGCGGTTAAACGTTCCGGCGAAAGCGATCGAAAACTATAATGGACTTCCTCCAACTGGCCGACAAATCGATCCTGATCTTCGGCGTGGCCAACCGCAAGAGCGTGGCCTGGCACATCGGCCGCGTATTGCACCAGGCGGGCGCCAAGTGTGTCTACGTCGTGCAAAACGACGAAATCAGGCAAAGCACGTCGAAGCTGCTCGGCGATGCCGACGTTTTCGTCTGCGACGTCGAGCACCAGGAGCAAATCACCCGGCTGGCCGAGCAACTGGCCGACGAATTGGCCGACAGGAGCGAGAAGTTCCATGGGCTGGTCCATTCGATCGCGTTCGCCGACTACTCCGACGGCATCAAGCCCTTCCATGAAACCCCCAGGAAAGCCTTTTTGCAGGCGGTCGACGTCTCCTGCTATTCGCTCACTGCGATCTGCAACGCGCTGAAGGACCTGCTCGACCCGGACGCCTCGGTGGTGACGATTTCGATCTCGACCACGCGAATGGCCAGCGAGAACTACGGCTACATGGCCCCGATCAAGGCGGCGCTGGACTCGTCGCTGGCGTTTCTGGCGAAATCGTTCAGCCGCTTCTCGCGGATCCGTTTCAACGCGGTCGCCCCGGGGCTGTTGAAGACATCCGCCTCGGCGGGCATTCCCGGCTACGTCGAGTCGTATCTCTACGCCGAAGAGGTGATCCCCCGCAAGCAGGCCATCGGCACCGACGAGGCCGCCCACGTGGCCGCCTTCCTGTTGAGCCCTCGTTCCAGCGGCATCAACGCCCAACGGATCGTCGTCGACGCCGGCATGTCGATCAACTATTTCGACCACGACCTGGTCCACCGGGCGATGCGGCCGCAGTAATCATCCGGTTTGCTGCTGCAATGTAGCCATCTCGCTCCGCGAGATGAAGCTTCGTCTCGCGGGTGGCACCGCCGATTCTGCGGAAAGCGGCTGGTCATTGGGTTGGGCCGGTTCGCAGAATCGTCGGTGTTGCGCAGCAACAGGAGGAGTCCTGTCCGCGCCGGCAGATCCTCTTGTGGCGTTGCCACCCAGACGTTTTTCCGAAAGCACCGAACCGAGTGGCCGAGTCCTCCGCGGAAAAACATCTGGGCCACCCGCGGACGCCGGGCGTGCGCCAAGAAAAAGGGACCATCACTGATTATCGTCCGTCTTTCGTGGCCGCCTGGAGCCGCCAAGGGTGGCAAGGTCATGGCAGACTATTATTTCCCACCCCATATTCTTCCGAACGTCTTGCTAGCCGGCGCTTGCACGAACTAGTCTCCATTAGAGTCGGCTATGGGAAAGGGATAAACACCCGTTGAACCATTGCGCGCTGGGGCGCATTCGGTGTACTCGACGTACGGGCCCACTGCACCGTCTATTTCCGGGCTGAAAAGTGGAAGTGGAACAGTTGGATTTTCCGCTTGCGGTGGTGGTGGCGCGAATGAGATTACACTGTCTACAGTATGTTCTGTCCATGTTGCGTCATCAGGATGTGGATTCACCGTGATTAGAAATCGATACCATTTGGCCGATCCTGGTTTGAAAAGCAAGTAGCGAAATGACAACCCACGTTTTTCCCCGGGTGCCAAGTCATAGTTTAGATTTCTAACTGCGGACAGGCCATCAATAGCGCTCCATGAAAGATCCGCCGAGCTCACGGCATACAGTTTACCGCCGGTTGTCGGTTGTTGATTGCCCGCAGGTGGATCGTTAGCACTTTGGAGGAGCGTTGCCAACTCCCCATCGGGCGTGGCCTCAAAGACCCGAACGTGGACATTGCCGATCTTGAATGGCAAATAGCCGCCGTTCTCTATGACGAGACTGGTTGTGACACGTTCAATGGTGTCAGAAAAACGCCATGTGTCGGTATTCGGGAGAATCCGAACGACAGGTGTGTCCTGCTTTTCGATTTGCTGACTTTTCAACGTCGTATCAAGGCGCGTCACGAGAAAATAGCCGAGTACGCCACCCAATAGCAGTGCGGCAAACGTCACGATCTGAAGATACAGCGTCCGCCGCGCGATGACAGTAGCTTCTTTGTCCTCGGCCATCGGTTTACTCTTTCCTTATTTGTTGAGACTCTTACCGCGACTAACTCTGTTTGTAGACCGTTCGCCCTAAACGCGCTATCCGCGTTTTAGGCAGACAAATGCGTTGGCCTAAGACGCTTCCTGGTTTCCTGATTCTCGCCAAAGAAGTCTCTCGGTGTCAAGTGGTTCGCAATCCGCACTCGTTTATTGGGCGGTCTTATCCGGTTTTCGGTATAACACGCAGCCTGCTTCCGCGATCTCTGGACTATCGGCGGGACTGCGAACCCCCCTTCCGCCGCGATTTTCAGCCCGTGCGGTTGAGTCGATGCGGAAAAGGCGGACGTGGGCGTCTTCGCCGGCTATGGCGATGAGGTCGCCGTGCACGTCGATGTACTCGATGTTCGAGTTGTCGGCCTGGACTTGGCAGTCGGCGACCAGCTTCCAATCGGCGGCGCGGTAAACGCGCAGGCGGCCCTGGTTGTCCCGTCCTCCCGCGATCAAATAGCGTCCGTCGGCGGTCCAGGCAACCGCCTCGATGTAGAACAGCGGAAAGTGCTTCACCGGGGACATGTCCTTCGTTCGATAGACCGCGACGCTCGTTGCGCTGCTGCCGTAGCCGGCGGCGATGAGACGCGCATCGGGCGAGAAGCGGACGGACTTGATCGAGGAAATCTTGGGAGCGATCCCGTCGCCGATCTCGCGCCAATCGGTCGTGCGCGTGAGAATAACGTGGCCGTAATTGCCGGCGGAGACCATCAGGGCGCCGTCCCGCGTGAAATCGATGGAATTGGTCACGCCCTGCTTATCGCCGTGACGAACGCGGGCGATGGGCGTCCAGTCCACCTGGCGCAACACCTGGGCGGATTTCGGCGCGGCGTGAGCGAAGAAACGTCCGTCGGCGGAGATTCCCAGACCGTCCACTTCTTCCTCGACCTTGATGTGGCGGACGAGCGAACCGTCGCGCAGGTCGAACACTTTCACGCCGTTGAGATTGCCGCCGAGAACAAGGAAACGACCGTCGGGAGTGAAGGCGCCGCACTCGACTTCCATGCCCTTGATCTTGCCGCCGGAAATGTCGAACTCGCTGATGCGACTGATTTCCTCATCGGTGATGTAGGTGAACGTGTGCTCGATCGCGCCGTCGGCGGCGCCCAGGACGAACGCTTTGCCCAGGCCGTTGGCGCTCACCAGGCGTTTGCCGTCGGCGGAGAACTCGACGAACTCGGCGGTGATGCCGTCGTCTTCGTTGCCAACGTTGTCTGCTGCCCGCCAGCGGGAATCGAGCTGCGTGGCCCAGACGCCTTGGAGTCGAAAGGACGAGGAGGCGAATTCCCGGCTGTTGGCGCCGTCGGCGGGCGCCGCTGCCGCTTCTTCTTGCCCCATCGCGCCGGTCGATCCGCTGACGAGAATCAAGACCACCAGGCACAAGATAGAGATGAAATAAGTGTTCAAGCGCTTAAATGTTCTGCTCATTGTTCCGTCCTCCTTGGAATTCATCCGTGCTTATTGGGGGGAAAAAGGGGGACATCACTAATTATCGTCCGTCTTTCGTGGCCGCGCGGAGCCGCGAAGGGTCGCAGGGTCATGGCAGACTATTATCTCCCACGAATCCCGCCAATATCAGTGATGTTCCCTTTTCTCCCCTTTTCTTGCCTTGGCGGATCAACTTGAGCGCCTTGTTAGGCGGCGTGTGACGTACAACACCGCAAGACCCAATCCAACTAGCTGCCATGTTACCTGCAGGCACACTGACAGTCTTGGATGCTGAAACGTCGCGTCGGCAATCATCATGGGAACGCCGTACCCGAGAATAGCAACTCCGACCCAATGGAACACACCCAAACGCTTCCCAGCAAGGCCAACAACCGCAAACCACCATACGACGGTCAGCGCTGAGAGCAACGCCAACCCAAGAAGTTGAGAATACACGGTAGTTATATCCTCCTCAGCGCCTAACTTTGGTAGTAGACCGTTCGGCCTAAACCCGCTATCCGCGTGTTAGGCCGACAAATCCGTCGGCCTAAGACGCTTGCTGATTTGCTGATTCTCGCCAAACAAGTCCCTTGGTGTCAAGCGGTTCGCAATCCACACCGGTTTATCGGGCGGTCTTAGCCGGTTGTCGGTATCACACGCGGCCTGCTTCCGCGATCTATCGACTATCGGCGGGACTGCGAACCCCCCTTCCGCCGCGATTCAACACGTGCCTGTGGATCATGGTCGTGATGCTCCTGCAATGGCTGCTTGGCTGACTGCGGGAACATGGTCGCCCGGTGTTTGTTGCCGTTGCCGCGGCGAACCGTAATCTGAACGGGCAAGTCGGTCGGCGTGCCGCTGGGAAGGGTGTTGTGAACTCCTCTTGTTGCAAGCAACACCGACGATTTTGCGAATCAGTGGAACAGAATGGTAGAGTCTGCTCCGCAAAATCGGCGTGCAACCCTTGGGCGGATCCCCGCCGAACGCGGTCGGCGGGCGTTTGCGGTACTTATTGGTTTCCCCTTTGGCCGGAGCCGTCGGCGGGCGTTTGCGGTGCTTATTGGTTTCCCCTTTGGCCGGAGCCGTCGGCGGGCGTTTGCGGTGCTTATCGCCTTCCCCTTTGACCGGGGCGGTTGGGCCCGGCGCCGGGCGGGCGGGGGACGTAGCGGAAGGTGCCGCCGTTGCCATGGGCGATCCGCTCGAGCACCGCCCGGCCGTCCTCGGTGTAGAAGCCGATCGTCTGGACGGTCGACGCGCGGACCTCGTAGTCGTAGGCGTCCTTGCGCTTGTTGTTCTTCTTGAGATAGCCTTCCGTGTCGTCGTGCAGCCGGCCGTCGGTCAGGAAGTAGATCGCGTCGGGGCGCATGCTCAAGGCCAGCTTCATCGACGCCATCGGCATGGTGCCCGAGTTCAACCGGAACGCATAGACCCACTTGCGGAGCCGGGCGAGGTTCTCCGGCGTGGCCCGCAGCGGCCGCCGTTGGGGGTTCTCGTCGGAGAACATCGGATGCGGCCGGTGGTTGAAGAGGATCACGTAGAAAGACTGGTGCGGTTTGAGCCGGGCGACGGCGGCGATCAGCTCGCGCCGGCAGGCCTCCCAGCCGTTGCGGCGCATGCTGCTGGAGGCGTCGACGACGAACGCGAAGCGATTGCCGCCGGCCTTGACCCCGAAGAAGGTCGCCCCGCCGGCGCCCTCGCCGGTGGAAGCGAAGCCTTGGCCTTCGTCGCCAAACAGCGTGCCGATGTCGCCCATCGTCTCGGCGATGCTCAGCGTGCCCAGCTCGCTGACCTCGGCGTCCAGCGCACTGGCCGCCTCGCCCAGCATCGCCACGCCGGGGTCGTCCTGCTCGACGGCCAAGGCGGGGCTCTGGTCGAGTTCCTCTTCGTCGATGAGACCCTCGAACTGGGCGTCCTCCAGTTCGAGCGTATCTTCGTCTTGAAGGGTGGCCGTCAGTTCCGTACTGGTCGACTTCTCGGCGACCGACAGCGTCAGCAGCCCGAGCACCAGAACGATGATCAGATGCACCACGGCGCTGGCCAGCCAACTCGAAGCGCCTTGCCACCAGGCAATCAGACCACCGGGACCGCCGTTGGATTTGGAGCCGCTCATTTCGGGTCCCCTCCCACATATCACCCCCAATACACAGTATACTGGGAGCCCACCAGCGGATCAACGCAGCGGCACGGGCAGTTACGGCTTTTCACGCCGAAACCAACTCACGAATTCCGCCGTGGGGCCGTCCTTGGGAATGCCCTTGTCGTCGAGTTCGAGGATCCGCTCGTAACGCTCGACCACCTCTCTCATGTCGCCGCCGAAGGTCGCGTCGTCGATCATCGAGCGGAAGCGGTCGTCCTGGAGCACTCGGTGCAGCTTGACGAAGGCCTGTTCGTACTTCTGCCGGGCGATGGTCAGCTCGCCTTGTTCCTCGAAGACTTGCTCGGCCTTGTGAAACAACTCGTGTGCACCGACCACGTCGTCGAGCTGTTCCATCGTCGCCCGCAGCCGCCAGTAGTCGTAGTTGACGACGTGTCGTCGGATACCGATGAGTCGGGCGGTGGCTCGGTGGACGGCCGCCTCGCGGGCCATTTTGACGGCCTTGCCACGGTGATCCTGGGGCACTTTCGCGGCGACTTCCAGTTCGGTGACCCGGATCATCCGTTGGGCTTCGTTGGCCAAGGTGAGTTGCGTCAGATCTCGCTCCTGCGGCGCGGCGTCCAGGGCCGCACGTTGCTGGTGGGTCAGTTTGTCCAGCTTCTCGGTTTCGAGTTGTTTGCGGAGCCCCGGCGCGAGCGCGTCGATTTTCTTGGCCAGATCGTTGGCGGCTTTTTCGTGCCGTTCCAAGGCGTTGAGTTGGAGCTTGGCGTTGGGCCCGGTGGGCAGGTCGACGGTGCCGTACTGCAACCATTCCTGGAGCGCCGTTCTCCAGGCCATTTTGGCCCGCTCGCCGAAGACGCCGTCGTTCTCCAGTGCCTCGGCGTAGCTCATCTGGCACATGGGGGCGTTGGAGCGGTAGATCAGCGGACCCTTGCCCGTCATTTTCCCGCCCACGGTGTCGGCCACCGCTTCGGCCTTTCGGTACCAGGCCTTGGCGACCAGCCAGTTGTCGCGCGGGTCGTCTCCCGGCACGCGGAAATCCTTAGGAAGAGAGTCGTGAAACTGCTTGTCTTCGCGAAACATCTTGCGGAACTGCCGGTGCTCGTCGGCGCGGCCGATCTTGTGCGAGGTCACCCAGCCGATTTCCCAGGGGAGTCGGGGCCTGCGAGCGTTGTATTCGGCGCCCTTTTGCAGGAACCGGATTCCGTCGATCACCCACTCGTAGCGTCGGCGGACGTCGTCGAACTCCTTGGAGACGTTGTACGACTGGTTCCAGGCCTGGAAGATCCAAACGGAGATGAAGTGGGGCTCCAGCTTGGTGATCTGCTCGACGGTGGCGGCCAGGTTGTTCCAGTCCTTCTTCATTTTGAAGCGGTGCGCCTTCTGCCAGAGCAGGTTCGTGGCGACGCCCCGCAGCCCGAAGGTGGCCAGCTTCAGCGCCTCGCTGGTCGGGTCGAACTCGCCGAGGTGGACCTGGCTGAGCCCAACCTCGGGGTCGGAACGGATTCGGGCCAGTATTCCGCCCGGGCTGCCCTTGGTCGGGTCGCCCTGGTTGGTGGCCGGACTGCCCAGCATGTACAAGCCGAACAGCAGCCCGACCAGGGCCACCAGGTAGGCGATCTTGCGCTGGAAAGAGGTTTGCAGCTTCACTTGGCCACCTCGCGCGTCTTGAGGAAAAAATAACCCGCCACGAACAACGGCACCAGCAGCGCCGCCGCGCGGACGGCGGATTGAACCAGCGCGTTCGGCGAGACGTTGAAACCGTGGGCCACGTAGTCGGCGAAGCTGAAGCGTCCGAGTTCGGGCAACACCGCCGCCGCCGCCGCGAGCCCGTACTGCAACACGCCGTCGACCATCTCCGCCACGCGCGTTCTCAACCCCGGCTCCATCTCGGAGGTGACGTTCTGCTGTTGCACCAACCGGATCAGCGACTCGACCGGGCCGCCGCCAAGGACCGCTCCGGCGCCCAGATCCGCCATGAACTGGCGAAAGATCCCGCCGATCAACGTCCCCAAGGTGGCCATCATGGCGATCGGCGCGCTGAGAAACGTGCTGTACATCACGCCGATGCCGATCACCAGAATCATCTGCATCCAGACGCCCAGGTATCCCTTGGCCAGATTCAGCGCGAAGGAGGCTTCGCCGGCACGGAAGTAGACGTCGGGCTGGGCGGCGCCGAAATTCTGCCCGGGCTCGGAGCATTGCAGCCAGACCTCGAGTTTGCCATCCGGGGCCAGGTCCTTGAACAGATCGAGCGTCTTGCCGCCGGCATCTTTCAACTGGCGGGGGACGTAGTGTACGTCGGTGGTGAAATCTTTGGCCGTGAAAATCGGTTCCACGTCGATCCGCGGCGGCAACGCGGCGCGACGCTCGTCCAGCCGGCTCCGGATCCTGCCCATCTCCCGGTGGTAGTATTCGTAGAGTTCGATCATCTGCTGCCGATCGGGGTCGGCCTGCCTGGCGGCGGCCTGCTCGGGCGTTTCGTCGGGAAGTTGATAGCGATCTCGCTGCAGCGTGGCATGCTGCAATTCCAATTCGAGCTGCACGATTTCATTGGTCGTGGTCCGCACCGAGATGCTGCCGTGAATCCCCGGGATGCCGCGGGGGTCGTCGGTGTCGCCCTTGGTGGTGCGAAAGACTTCGATCGACATCTCCAGGGGCAGTCCGTCGGGGAACTCGCTTTCGGGGAAGTTGCTCTGGGTGATGCCGTCGAAGGTCCAAATGGCCGCCGCCCTGGTTCCCCCGGCGATGAAACTGCGGTAAGTCCACTCGTCGCCCACGTTGATGCCCCTCTCGGCGGGCCGCCCGCCGCGATCCAGGAAGCGGAGCTTGCCGTAGATGGGCATCCGGGCGACGAGTTGCCCCTGGGGAGGTCCGACGTGGTAGGTAGTCCGGCCGTCGGACTGCGCCCTGGTCAGCCCGTGCGTGTGCCCCTTGTTCGCCTCCAACTCCCAGTTTCCCGAGGAGCCTACGGTCACGCGGTGCTGATGCCCGTCGCCGTTGCTCTTGGTGTAGACGTGGCGGGCGTCCCCTTCGTCCGTGGCGGACCGATCCGCGACGATTCTGGCGGCCGCTTTCAGGTCGGCTTCGGTTAACTCGTGGGTGTGCGAGAGTCCGCGGGTGACGAAGAAGTAGCTGGCCACGCCCATGATCGCCAGCAACGTCGTGCCCACGACCGCAAATCCGAGGATCCGGCCCAGGACGATCTCGCTGGCGCGAACCGGCTTGGTGACCACGGTGTGCAGGGTCTTCTTCTTGATGTCCCCCGGCAGGCTCATCGAGCTGAGGATGGCCGCCATCAGCACCAGCAGGTAGGGGATCCAATCGACGACGACGTCGAGATACAACTGAGCCGGACGGTGGCTGCCCGGGTGGAGATACCACGCGCCGAACATCAGGATCATCACGAACAGCGCGAAAACCACCACCCGCAGACCGATCGACTCCTTGATGGCCAGCCAACTCAAAGCGTACACCCGCCGCGGCGAGATCATGGCCAGGTCGAGCAGGCCGGCGGCCAGCACGCGGTCGGTCCTTCGCAGCGCGGCCCGCGGCCCGTGGATCACCGCCGCCATCAGCCAGCCGACCACCAGAACCACGAACGTCAGCGTGGCCGCGACCAGCAGCCAGAAATAGAGGGCGCCATGGTACCACCCGATGCCCAGCAACTTCTCCAATGAGTGCACGATCGACGCCAACAGGGAACCGCCGAAGAACCCGGGGCCGCCGGGATCGACGAGCCACAAGACCAACAGCCCACACACGGTGGCCACCAAGGCGACGGCGAAGACCCGCCCGGCGACTTGGGCGGCCTTGGTCGATCCGCCTCGCAGCGCGGCGACGAGCCACCCGATTCCAAGGCCGCCGGCCAACAGAATTATCGTCAGCGGCAGCCAATGAAACAGGCCCGCCTGGTACCATCCGGGCCCCAGGAGCCATTCGAGAAACGGCAGGAGAGGGGTTTCAATGACCATGGCTTACGATTCCTTCGTCCCTCGCACCCGGCGTCCGGGATGGGCCTCGCTCTCGCGGATGATCTTCAAGAAGAGTTCTTCGAGCGTGGTGCTGGGATAGCCCATCGAGAGCAGTGAGGCGCCCTCATGCCGTTGGATCACTTCCTTGATCTGACGCCGGGCCTCCTTGCTGAGCCCGGAAGCCCGGATCTCGGTCACGTCCCGCACCTTCAGCAGGTCCTCGACGCGACCGAGTTCTTTCAATTCGCCCTGGTGCAGGATGCCGATCCGATCACAGACGTCCTGGACGTCGGCCAACAGGTGGCTGCACATCAGCACGGTCTTGCCCTCGTCGCGAAGCTTGAGGATCAGGTCCTTCATTTCCCGGGTGCCGATGGGGTCCAGACCGGTGGTGGGTTCGTCCAGCAGAATCAGTTCGGGATCGTTGATCAGGGCCTGGGCCAGGCCAATCCGCCGGACCATGCCCTTGGAGTATTCCTTCAATTGCCGTTTGCGGGCCCAGCCCAGCCCCACCAACTCGATCAACTCGAAGGTCCGCTGCCGCCGAACCGCCCGAGGCATGTCGAACAGCCGCCCATAGAAATCGAGCGTCTCATCGGCGTTGAGGAAACGGTAGAGATACGATTCCTCGGGCAGGTAGCCGATCCTCTCGTTCTTGGCCACGTCGGTGGCGTCTTGGCCGAAGATCAGCGACTGGCCGCTGGTCGGGAAGAGCAACCCCAACAACAGCTTGATCGTGGTGGTCTTGCCCGATCCGTTGGGTCCCAACAACCCGAAAATCTCCCCCTTCCGGATCTCCAGGTCCAACGCCTTGAGTGCCCGAACTTTTTGTCGGCCCCAGAAATCCCGGTAGATCTTAGTGAGATTCCGAGTTTCGATAACCACGTCGTTTGATGATTGCATCAAGTGCCTCGCCAGTGCGCACAACGGAACCCATTGTTTACGCCGCCGACATCGCCCTAGTTCGACGGTCGCGACGAGCTAACAAACTATTGACTATAAAACGGCTGGCCGTAGACTGCAAGGTGCCGTCATCATTACTGTGAGGGGTAGCGTACACACAATTTGACTGGTAAAATGCCGCAGTTGATG
>SDBV01008933.1_pt1 | contig 13416 bp, 12 predicted proteins | sample 2277081 | NCBI WGS metagenome assembly SDBV01 (sample SAMN10402039, study PRJNA504765) | marine sediment metagenome | isolation source: marine sediment core GS10_PC15, 223 cmbsf | place: Arctic Ocean: Southern Knipovich Ridge | collected 2010 | reverse complement strand
TTCTCTTCACTGGCTGCATTCGGCGAGCACAGGGGTGCTTACCTATTATTTTGCTCACAAAAAGCGTGGGACTGAGGCAATGACGGCAATGGGGATTCTACCGTATTTCACAGGCACGGCGGTTCATGACCATTGGGAAAGTTATTACACATATGCATGCGCGCATGGGCTGTGCAATGCCCATCACCTAAGAGAGCTGATATATTTCGCCGAACATGAGGAAAAATGGGCCGAAAAGCTTATGGACTGCTTGATTGACGCGAAAAATGAAAAAGATGAATCATTGATTCTCTCCGAAAAACGCATAACATACTATAAGAATCGAGTGAAACGAATATTGAGGGAGGGGCTGCATCTACACCCCAAACGGGTGAAAACAGATAAGACCCGAGGAAGACCAAAACAAACAAAGCAATACAATTTCCTTTCTCGACTAAGCAAGAAAGTTGACGATGTACTGAGATTCATCATAGACGCTGCGGTTTCCTTTGATAACAATCAAGGTGAAAGAGATATTAGAATGCTGAAAGTTCAGCAAAAGGTCTCCGGCACCTTCCGTTCCTATAGGGGAGCAGAATCATTCTGTAGAATAAGAGGCTATATATCAAGCATCCGTAAAAACAAACAGTCAGTCTTTGATGCGATACGGAGCGCCTGGTCTTCACGGATTGTTCGTCCTAATGTCTTGGTTTGGGCTGAATAGTTACTAAAAAAGAATGATTACAAATTAAGAAATAGATCATTTCGTAATAATATTTACTACATATAGAGGGAAGCAAGTTGAAATTAGTAATAATTGCCGGTGGGAAAGGCGCTAGATTAGGTTTGAAAGATATTCCCAAACCAATGGTACCGCTTTCAGGGAAGCCTATATTGCAGCATCAAATAGAATTGGCAAAACGATATAAAATAGCAGATATAATAATATTATCTGGCCATTTGGCGGATGTAGTTTTTAATTACTTCAAAAATGGAAGCGATTTTGGAGTTAATATCACACATATAATAGAGCCATATCCTCTTGGCACTGCTGGAAGTTTAAAATTGCTAGAATATCTGGTAGACGATGATTTTATTGTCTTCTATGGGGATGTGGTAATGGATCTTGACATTCAAAGGCTTGTAGATTTTCATAATAAATTTAATCCAATAGCTACATTGGTTGTTCATCCAAATGATCATCCTAAGGATAGCGATCTATTAGAGATAGATGACGATAATAAGATTGTAGCCTTTTATTCCAAACCGCACACACCAGATAGACATTTTCAAAATCTTGTAAATGCGGCTGTTTATATTTTCTCTAAAGAAATATTCAAGTTTATTTCCTTTGGACAGAAACTTGATTTTGGCGAACACATATTTCCTTTATTAATAAAGAAAGGAGAAGAATTGAGAGCTTATAGAAGTGCTGAATATATTAAAGATATAGGAACTAAGGAAAGGCTAAAAGCAGTTGAAAAAGATGTCAAAACTGGGAAAGTAACCAAGCTAAATCAAAGTAATCCGAGGGGGGCAATTTTCTTAGACAGAGATGGTGTTGTAAACTATGAAATGGATAATCTGGTAGACATAAATGACTTCAAACTGATACCTAGAGTTACTGAAGCTATAAGCAAGATAAACAGCAGTGATTACTTAGCTATTGTAATAACCAATCAACCTGTTATTGCTAAAGGATTTATTTCAGAAATGGAATTATGGGAAATACATAAAAAGATGGAAACACTGTTAGGTGAAAAGGGGGCATATTTAAACGATATTTTTTATTGTCCTCACCATCCTGACAAGGGCTTTAAAGGTGAGAAGCCCGAACTAAAGATAGAATGCAATTGCCGCAAGCCAAAGACAGGACTAATAGATAGGGCTGTATCTATTTATAATATAGATTTAGGCCACTCTTTTCTTATTGGCGATTCACGAAGAGATTTTGAGTGTGGAAAAAACGCTGGAGTAACTGCAATTGGAGTTGAGACAGGTTGTGGTTGCAAAGACAGCTTAATAACCCCCAATTATTCATTTTATGATTTATATGACGCGGTTACCTTTATTTTAGAGAGAAATTAATATGGTAATTACAAAGACTCCTTTTAGAATAAGTTTTGTTGGAGGAGGTTCAGACCTTGAAGCTTTCTATTCCAATCACGGCGGTGCTGTATTAAGTACAGCTATAAATAAATATATGTATATTAGTTCTCATAAATATTTTGAAGAGGATAAACTTTGCATAAAATACTCAAAGACAGAAATAGTAGAAAATTTAGATGATCTTGAACATCCCATAGTTTATGAAGTTCTGAATAAATTTGGAATTAAAGGTGGTCTTGAAATTAGCTCAAATGCTGATGTTCCAAAAGGAACTGGTCTTGGATCGTCCTCTGCTTTTACTGTTGGAATGCTCCACAATATCTATACGAGAAATCATGTATTTGCAGCAAAGAAAGTACTTGCAGAAGAGGCCTGCGATATTGAAATAAACCGGCTTGGAGAACCGATTGGAAAACAGGATCAGTATGCTGTAGCATTTGGGGGACTAAATATTATCAGATTTAATACAGACGGATCTGTAAATGTTGAGCCCATTTTCTTAAAACCAGAGAGCTATAGGAAATTGGAAGATACTTTATTATTGTTTTATATTGGTCATCAAAGGAAAGCGTCTGAAATACTCAAAGAACAGAAAAAAAATATAGTTTTAAAGGGTAAAGAAAAAGTTTTAAAATTAATGGTTAAGCTCGTTGATCAATTAAGAGAAGTATTGATTAATGATGATTTTCCAAGTATTGGGAAGTTATTGCATGAGAATTGGCTTTTAAAAAAAAGTCTTGCTTCAAAAATAAGTAATAATAAGATAGATGAAATATATGAATCGGCTACGAGTAATGGTGCTATTGGTGGCAAATTGCTAGGGGCAGGAACGGGTGGTTTTATGCTTTTTTATTGTGAGAAGGAAAATCAAGAAAAACTGTGCTATGCCTTGAGGCGGCAAAAAAAAGTTGATTTTAAAATTGATTTTGAAGGAACAAAAGCAATATATGCAGGAGACGAGAGTGAATAAGTACATTAACCTAATAAAGGATTATTTTGAATTAGTAAAATCCACATTAGACAATTTAGATATCTTAAGTTTAGAACAATTCACTGATTCTATTATCAATGTTCAGAAGAAAGGCGGGACTATCTATATTTTTGGAAACGGGGGGAGTGGAGCCAATGCTTCCCATTTTACTGGCGATCTTGTAAAAGGCGTTTCTTATTCCAGTGAAAGAGGATTTAAGACAATATGCTTAAATGATAATATTTCTTCTATGATGGCTTATGCGAATGATATTTCGTATAGCGAAATCTTTATAGCTCAATTAAAGGTCTTTTTAAATGATAATGATCTTGTCGTTGGAATATCAGGGAGCGGTAATTCTGAAAATATCGTAAAAGCTCTAGAATATGCTAAATCTAGAAATGTAAAGACAGTAGCTATATGTGGTTATAATGGCGGTCGAATAAAAGATATTGCCAATATAGTATTACATGCTGATGTAAACAATATGGAGGTGGTGGAAGATATTCATTTGATAATTTTCCACTGCACTAAGACAATTATTGTGAATACTCTAAATAAAAATGAATAAGAAATTAATAATCACACATCTTATTGTATATAGAAATTTTAAGAAGAGGTTGTCTTGATGAGATCCTTAAAATTTTCAGAGAGAGATCAAAATAGATATTGGTGGTCCAAATTAAGACGGTCGAATTTTATACCATCTATATATCAATTTTTAGATAGAAAGGAATGGAAGATACTAGAGCGATGGTACAAAGAAACAGAAAAGAGAAGATTTATAGGTGAATGTAATGTACCAATAATGAGCGTTTTGCAAGGATTTATTCAAGGAAGTATTATTGAAAAGATTCTTCAGTTAGGTACATATGCCGGGTATTCAACAATTCTAATAGGGTTTATGCTTAAAAAGATGAATGTTGAAAAAGGTTTGTTTACAATTGATATTGATAAAACGACTAGTGATTTCGCTCAAAAATATGTAAAACTGGCAAAATTGAAAAAATATGTAAAAATCAACATAGGAAATTCTACCGAAACAAAGTTTATTGAGGAATCAGAAAAATATTTAAGCGGGAAACCGCAACTGATTATTATTGACTCTTCACATCAATATGAACAAACACTAGATGAACTGAATCTATGGATAGATGCTCTCGTTCCAGGGGGTTTCATATTCTTACACGACAGCTCAGACTTTGCTCGGGATTTTGATGCGACAAAAAAACGTGGTGTAAAGCGAGCCCTTGATGAATGGATTTTAAATAAAAAAAATATCGGTTACATTAATATTAGTAGTGACAAAAATACACCAATAGAATCATTGGTATATAAAGATGGTTGCGGTTTAGCAATCATACAAAAAAAGGATTTTTGATGAAGCATAGGAAATCGTAGCTGTCCAAGATAATTCATAATAGTTCCATCTTTAAGGGCTGAGAGGATGGAGTCTGGGAAACATCAAATGGCACATTGAGCCAAGCCCATAGATCTCTTCTTGAGAAAAGGATAAGTGGTAACACGTTCATAAGCTTGTTAATGGTCCATTTGAAGATGGAGAGAAATTTCATATAACTCAGGAGTAAATAAGCGATCATCGCGACCCATATTTGACACAGCATTTCGTTTTTACTGGTGCCGAGAAGGCTTTTGATCTTGAGATTCTGCTTCATAGTCTTGAAGAATATCTCTATCTGCCATCTATCCTTATACACATAGCAACGGTTACCATTTCCACCAGTTCATCTGGTTTGTAAGTAGTACGATATGCTTTCCGGTCCCTTGAAGGGCTTTGCTATAATTTAATCTAATCAACACTTTATATGTGCAGAAATATAGTTAGTATTTACACATTTATGTTCTTAAGTTTATAAGATGTAGGATGAGATATTTCAACGAGGTTAGCTGTAATGAAAAATAGTATAGGATTAAACGCACTTGTTACAGGTGGAGCTGGTTTTATCGGAAGTAATCTTGTGGATAGACTTTTGGACAGAGGATACCGAGTCGTTTGTGTTGATAATTTTATACTTGGGAAAAAAGAAAACATACAATCTGCATTCAGACATGAAGATTTTAGTATCTATAATTTTGATTTACTTGAAAAAGAAAGACTTAATGAACTTGTTAAGAAAAAACATATTGATATTGTCTTTCATTTAGCAGCAAACTCTGATATTAGAGAAGGAACTAAAAATACAGATAGAGATCTCAAGCTTAATTTCTTAACAACATACAATGTACTGGAGTGTATGAAGGAAAATAATGTAAAAAAAATAGTATTTACATCGACACCTGCTGTTTACGGGTATCATAATGACCCGTTAAAAGAAGAGTTTACAATGAAACCAGAATCATTATATGGAGCAAGTAAACTGGCAGCAGAAGCGTTTATTCAAGCTTTCGCAAAACTGTACGGGATACAATCATGGATATTTAGATTATCAAATATGGTAGGAGAAAGGATGACTCATGGAATACTTTATGATTTTCTTAATAAAATTAAAAAGAATCCCAAGGAACTGAAAGTACTGGGTGATGGAAACCAGTGTAAGCCATATATGTACGTGCATGACCTTATAGATGCCTTCTTTTTTGTAATAGAAAATGCAAAGGATTTGATAAACATATTTAATATCGGACCTAAAGATAGCACGAAAGTCTCTGAGATAGTAGAAATTTTTCTTGAAGAATTGAAACTAGATCCAAAGATTGTGTATTCAGGCGGTAAGACAGGATGGAAGGGGGATGTCGCACGTTATAGCCATGATGCATCAAAACTGGGAAGACTTGGATGGAAACCTAAAATGGGATCTACAGAAGCAGTTCGATTTGCCATAAAAAGGATAATAGAATCAGCAAAATGATTACAGTTAGTGATTTGCTTGAAAAAGTTAAAAACAAACGCGTAATGGTTCTTGGTAGTTCCGGATATATAGGCTCGGAACTTGTCAAAGAATTAATCAATAATAATATTATATATTTTGGTATAGATAAGTTGGAATCCAGTTTAGACAATGTGCTATGTTTTAATCTATGTAAAAAGGAAAAGACTATAAATTCAATTAAAAAAAATTCACCTGATCACGTAGTACACTGTGGTACCTACTCTGCTTTAGCTTATAAAAATAACTTTTTAGAATCATTTAGAGAAGATGCGCAGGCTTTAACTAATATTTTAGAAGCCTTATATGATGAACCTCAAACTAGATTGCTTTATTTAAGCTCATCCTATATATATAGTGGTCTTGATAGCCAAGAACAAGTTAATGAACAATCAGTGCTTAACCCGACACATAATTTCGGTATAGCAAAATCTTTTTTTGAGCAATTTATCCTGAGAATTCATCCCAACAGTATAATATTCCGGCTTTCTTCCGTTTTTGGTCCTGGAAAATATCTTAATCCTAATGCTATTACTAATTTTGCAAAAGAATGCATGGAACAGAACAAACTTACCGTATGGGGTTCTGGTTCAAGAAAGATGCAATACGTTTACAATAAAGATGTTGTTAAATATATTGTTCAATCCTTTTCCATAGAACCTGGAATCTATAACTTGGGATGTGATGAATATATTTCTGTGGCTGAAACAGCAAAAATGATTGCTGAATATTTGGATACAGAAGTAGAATTCCTGAAAGATAAAAAAGAGGGTGAAACTTTGCCTTTTATGGATAATACAAAATTGAAAAAGGCTGCTTCAAAACTTGATTTTGCTCCTTTCTCTATTGCTCTAAGGGAATACCTTAAAATATACGCAGGGATGTCGTTTAATAAGTAAGGAGAAAGCATGAATGCTAAATTTTTTGACGAGAGTGAAAAAACAAAATCTTATGAGGAATATATATCTCGGATAAAAAGTGAAACAATTCCATGCTATGAGCCTACGGTTGGTTTGCAGGAAATAGAGTTTTTAACAGATGTTATACAAAGAAATTGGTTATCAGAGAACAAATACACAAGAGAATTTGAGAATCGTTTGGCTAAGATCTGTCAAAGAAAGCATGCCATAGCTTTCAGTAATGCGACTTCTGCTTTAATTTCTGGAATGAAAAGCTATGGTATCGGGTCGGATGATGAAGTTATTGTGCCTAGTTTTACACATCCTGCAGATCCAAACTCTATATCAGTAACGGGTGCTAAACCAGTTTTTGCAGAAGTAGATTATGAATCATTATGTTTAAATGTAAAAACTATTGATCAAGCAAAAACAAATAAAACAAAAGCCATATTGTATGTGGACTTATATGGAAATGCAGCTGAATTGGATGAAATTATGGAATATTCAAAGAATAATAACCTGATTCTCATAAACGATTGCGCTGCAGCACTTTGTGGTATATATAAGAATAGACCGATAGCTTCTTATGGAAATTTTTCTGTTCTTTCCTTTTTCGCTGACAAAACGATTACTACGGGTGAAGGAGGTATGCTTTTAACCGATGATAAAGAGCTTGTAAAACATTGTAATATCTATAAGCATGATGGCCGTAAAGAAAGAGGCAATGACGTCATAGAGCATAAAGGCTATAATTTTAGGATAACCGAACTACAAACAGCGGTAGGCGTTGCTCAACTAAATAAGATAGAAACCATTATCCAACAAAAAAAGAAAATCTTAACAATATATGAGGATCTATTAAAATCTATAGACAATGTAAAACTATTTAAGTTCAATCCAGATGGAGATATTGTACCACATCGAATCATTATTTTTGTACCTCAAGCAAAGCCTTTAATAGATTTTCTTAGTTCATTAGGGATTGGTGTAAGGTCTATGTTTTGGCCAATGCATTCTCAGCCCTGTTATAATACAGGTCAGCATTTCCCAATAACTGAGAAACTATTTAGTGAAGGCGTTTGTTTGCCATCTGCTCCATCGCTAACATACGAAAATATAAAATTCATATGTGATTCAATAAGAAATTATTATAAGTAAGGGGGATAAAACAATGCAAGTTCCAGCCACAAAGCCATTTTTTTCAGAGGAAGATATAAAAATAATTACTAATAACTTTTGTGATATATTGAGGGGCAATTCCTTTTTGTCCATGGGAAAATATGGAAAAGAATTTGAAGAAAAATTCGCTGCCTATGTTGGTACAAAGCACGCAATATCTTGTAATAGTGGTACAGCCGCTTTAGAAATGATTTTTAGGGCGATGAAGATAGAAAAAAAGGAAGTCATATTACCATCTAATACGTTTTTTGCGACAGCTATTGCAATTGTAAATGCTGGTGGAAAACCAGTTTTCGCTGATTGTAATGAGAAGATGTGTCTAAGTGCAGAGGATGCTGTAAAACGAATAACCTCCAAAACAGCAGCTATTACCCAGGTTCATATTGGCGGAATTGTTTCAAAAGATACACTTGAGCTTGCAAAGATATGTAAAGGCAGAAAATTTTTTTTAGTGGAGGATGCATGTCAAGCTCATGGTTCTGCTTTAGATGATATTAAAGCAGGAGCTTTTGGTGCTGCCGGTGCTTTTAGTTTTTTCTCAACAAAAGTAATGACAACAGGCGAAGGAGGTATTGTTACAACGAACAATAGGACCTGGGCAGAAAAAATGAAATCTATAAGAGAATTTGGTAAAATCAGATCTGGTGTGTATATAAATTATCATACCGAATTTGGCTATAATTGGCGTATGCCTGAAATTTCAGCCCTATTGGGATTACGGCAACTTGCTTCTATTGATGCATTTAAAAAGAGAAGACAAGAAATCGCAGCGATCTATGACAATGAATTAGATAATTTAGAAGATGTTCGCATAATCTATCCAGAAGAAAATTCACTCCATAATTATTTTAAATATATCATTATTCTACCAAATCATGATAGAGTTAGAGTTCATAAACAACTGCAAAATAAAGGAATATCTCCTAGTGGCTATATCTATGAAATTCCCCTTCATAAATTGCCTGTATTTCCTGACGATAATGATCTTACCTTAAAGAATACTGAATATTTGTGTAGCCATCATTTATGCCTTCCTATTTTTTATTGCATGACGGATGAACAGGTAAAATATACTTCAGATACACTTAAGAGTATAATTAAATCAAAGCCGTGAAACATAAGAACCTATACGTTAAGGATAGATTAGTATCAGATGGAGTATGATGAGTGTGGATAAGTATGTATTAATTATATTGCCGGGAGATATTATACCTTCGACGGAAATCCGCTTGATAAATATATTTAGAGAAATGTCGGATGTTAACTATTCTATAGTAAAATTATCGAAAGGAATTTCTGCCGATCTCAAGGGAAAGATTATAAAGGCAGATGTTGTTATTTTTCAGAGAAATTTGGATGTATATTCCAAATATATTTTTGAGATGTGCATAAAAGCAGGCAAAATTATAATCTTTGATATTGATGATTATCTTTTATCAATACCAAAAGCATCAAATGCAGCTATGGCCAAAGATATGAAAAAGCGACTGCTTTTCCTCTTGCAAAACTCGTCCTACATAACAACTTCAACTGAAAAACTCAAGGGAAAACTACTATCGCTTAATGAAAATATTGAAGTTATAAACAATACGATAAAGATAGATAATTGGCCAATAAAGGAAAAGAATGATCACAAAGATGAAGTGAGAGTATTAATTTCCAATTCAGATTATTTCAAGTTAATAAAATTCAGAAAACATTTTTTGCAAGTAATCAGACATGTCCTGAATAAAAGAAGGATTAAACTATTTTTAGTTGGGGCAACTCCAAGTAGGAGTTTGATTAAACATCCAAAAGTTTATTATTTTGAAAAGTTTCAAAGATATAATGAATATCTTAGAAAAATCGCTAGCCTGAATTTGGATTTCGCGTTAGTACCTTTGGAAGATACGGAATTTCATGCTGCAAAATCAATTATCAAATATATAGATTACTCTGCACTTGGTATACCAGGCATTTATAGTAATGTAGAGCCATATAAAAATAAAAATAATGAAATGAGACATATGGAAAATTGTTTGCTCGTTGAAAATAACATTTCGAGCTGGGAAGATGCAATTGACAGAATGATTGAAGATGAATCTTTAAGAGGAATAATAAGACGAAGCGCATACGCATCTGTGAAAAAGTTTCATAATATTCACTTCGCTGTAAATAAATGGAAAGATTTACTAGATAATCTGATAAGACAAAAAAAAAGTTCAGCTGACGCAAATAAAGAAATTGATGATTTGTATATGCAATTCAAGAGAGTATACCAGACTCGGTCTTTGTTTTTAGTACAATTAGCGAAACGATTGAGTAAATATAGGCATGTAAGAATGATGCTTCTCCCAATATATCTCATATTTTTGAAGATGCGTTCAAGAGCACGTGCATTGGCTGCAAGGTCCGACGGCTCACACGGCATCTCCCACTGAAACTCCACCTCGCCGGGAGAAATACTGCATGTACGGATTCTGTACCCAGGCTTCAATACCATTTCGTCACTCAGCGAGGCGGCTGTTCAAATCGCTTGCATGGAAGGATACTTTGCGCGAACATACGATCCGCTGCCAGGTAATTAAAGATTATACTGCTCCCCTGATATTCAGGTCCACCCATAAAACATGATACCTTAGGAGGTATGAGGTGGACCAGGTAGTGCAACAGAACGACCAAGAACTAGTCCAGAGATGGACCAGCAAGAGAAAGTCAGCATTGGTAATGAGCATCCTGAAGGGAGAAACGAGCATCCAGGAGGCGGCAAGAAAGCATGGTCTGACGGTCGCCGAGCTCGAGGAATGGAAGGAACGGTTTCTCGGCGGAGCTGAAAATGCTCTTCGCAGTAGCCCTCGGAATGAAGAGGCGATGAAGGAAGAGGAGATCAAGAAGCTCAAGCAAAAAGTTGGCGAGTTGGTCATGGATATTGATATCTTCAAGGAGGCTGCGAAGCCTTACCCTACGATGCCGGGGACGTCAGACGAGTGAAGACGATGATCCCCGGCGCTTCGATTCGAAGGATCTGCGGGCTGCTGCATATTTCTCGCTCGAGTATGAGCTCTGTAGGGAAGCGCGGGAAGAGAGAACCAGTGGTCAATGAGCATCTTGTTGATCTGATTCATCGGGTGATCAAAGATCACCCGACGTATGGGTACCGTAGGGTATGGACGATTTTACGGTTCAGAGAAGGAGTAACGGTAAACCGCAAAACGATTTATCGGATTATGAAGCTTAAGAGATGGTTTGTGAATCATCATATCATGACGCCCCGGCCTCGTGTGGTGCAACGTCGAAGTAGAACGAGTGAGAGCAACACAAGGTGGGCCATGGATGTCAGCCATATCTGTTGCGGCAATGACGGGTGGGCTCATCTGGCAGCGGTGATTGATTGTCATGATCGGGAGTTAATGGGCTATGAGTTCTCTCTGCGTGGACGTTCCAAGGAAGCTGAACGGGCTCTCGAAGAAGCCTGTATAGCTCGATACGGTACCCTTCGTCCTGAGGGACGGACACCTGTTGTCAGAAGTGACAATGGGCTTATATTCCAGAGTAAGCGGTTCAGAAAGGCATGTCGTGCATATCGGTTGACCCAGGAGTTCATCACGCCGTATACACCACAGCAGAACGGACTCATCGAGAGATTCTTCCGGAGTCTGAAAGAAGAATGTGTTTGGCAGCATAATTTTAAAAGCTTCGCCCACGCCCAGGCGCATATCCGATCCTGGATTGAATGGTACAACTCTGGGCGACCACATCAAGCGCTTGGCTATAAAAGTCCTCGCGAATACCGTGAGGGAAAACTATCAAAGGTGGCTTGAAATCGGGGGAGCACTACATTTTTATCTATCAAGGATAGCGCGAATTGCACTACTCTTGCTGAGGAGCGTATTGGTTTGACAGGAGGGATGTCACCAATGATTAGTCGAAAAGTAAGTATAGTCGGCGGAGCGGGGCATGTAGGGCTTCCGCTCGCTATTGCCTTCGCCGGGAGGGGACAGCAGGTTACGATTGTCGATATCAACTCTGAAGCTCTCAGCAAAATAAACAACGGCATGATGCCTTTTTTGGAAAGCGGTGCCGAAGAAACCCTTCGTCATGTGATCGGAAAAACTCTAAAAACAACAACCGAGAATTCCGCTCTGAGTGCCGCTGACGTGGTCATTATCGTCATCGGAACTCCCGTAGACGAGCATCTCAATCCAACATTCCAGCAAATGCGGAACTTCATAGAAGTCCTTACTCCCTATTTGCGTCCCGATCAAACACTGATCTTGAGAAGTACTGTCTACCCCGGTACCTCACAACTCATATATGATTTCCTGAAGGAACGTGTTTCAGGTATAGGTGTTGCTTTTTGTCCAGAACGAATTGCTGAGGGCAAAGCTATGGAGGAACTGCATACCTTACCGCAAATCGTATCGGGGTTTTCCAACGGGGCAGTAAAAATGGCATCGGAGTTATTTCGAATGCTAACAGACGAGATTATCATTGTTGATCCGTTTGAGGCGGAGCTTGCTAAACTATTCACAAACTCCTGGCGCTACATCCAGTTCGCTACGGCGAACCAATTCTACATGATCGCTGAGGAGAACGGTGCCGATTTCTTCCGAATCTACCACGCAATGACATATAAATATCCTAGGACACAAAACTTCCCGCAACCAGGCTTCGCCGCCGGTCCGTGTCTCTTCAAAGATACTATGCAACTATCGGCATTCACCAACAACAACTTTTTTCTTGGCCACAGTGCAATGCTCATTAATGAAGGACTCCCGAATTTTGTCATACGCATGATGAAGAGGCAATATCCTGATCTCCGAAGTAAGCGGGTAGGAATTCTTGGGATGGCCTTCAAGGCTGAAAGCGATGATCCAAGGGAGTCGCTCTCTTACAAGTTGAAGAAAGCGCTTGAAATCGAAGCAGGCGAGGTCTGGTGCACCGACGAACACATCACTGATCCACACTTTCATCCTTTCGACAAGGTCCTGGCTGAATGCGACATTCTAATTATTGGGGCGCCACACATAAAATATCGAAAGACAGACTTCTCCGGGAGAGAAGTGGTTGATGTATGGGGTGTTGTCCAAAGATAGATGTTGCTCATTGAACAAGACGTTCAACAGCTTGTCAATTAGAGGTCATTAAGGTTGACTAATGTGTTGTCATTAGGATTCGTTCCGGATTTTTTTCTTTTTTTACTTAGTAGGTTATTTCACAAATAGGATGACATATCAAGTGCTTGTTTCTCGGCATTGTTCTGTGGTTTAATGATGGGTAGAAATCGTGGCCCATCTTCTACAGTTTGAAAATTTAAATAACTGCCCTGTAAGCAATTAGGACAACGCAAAACTCTCTTGGCACTACATTGCACGATTTCACAAAAGATCGTCACTATCGGCGCAGCGTCGGT
>SDBV01008932.1_pt1 | contig 13416 bp, 26 predicted proteins | sample 2277081 | NCBI WGS metagenome assembly SDBV01 (sample SAMN10402039, study PRJNA504765) | marine sediment metagenome | isolation source: marine sediment core GS10_PC15, 223 cmbsf | place: Arctic Ocean: Southern Knipovich Ridge | collected 2010 | reverse complement strand
AATAAAGCCTGCACCCGACGACGTGCATTAAATGTATTTCCTTGACGCGCAATTGTTACTGCTTTTTCAGCAAGACGCTGTACTTCTTTCACCCGCACCTTAGTTGATACTAAATGCCCGTAGGTAATCAAGTGAATCACCTGATTGCGTAGCATAGCCCTACGATGAGGTGGTTTGCGATTTAATTTTTTTCGACCACTCTGATGTAACATAGTCCATACCTTTAGATGATTATCAACTTATTTTTACCCACGAGCTAAAATACTTTTAATATCTTCTTCGTTAATCTTCATGCCAAAAGAAAGTCCAAAAGCCTTCATGCTCTCTTTAACTTCATTTAGTGATTTACGGCCAAAGTTTTTAATTTTAAGCGCATCATCTTCTGCAACATTGACCAAGTCAATTACCCGTTTAATATCGGCCTGAATTAAACAGTTGTGAGCTCTAACAGAAAGTTCTAACTCATCAATTGGTTTAAGTAAAAGATCAATTGGCACTCCTTTTAAACCAAGCTCATCAAGTTTTAATGGCTCTCGTTCTTCTTTTTCTTCAGGAATAACAGAAATATCATTAAACGGAATTTCAGCACTTTTGAGAAAATGCTCTAACTGCGTACGAAGCACAGAAACTGCATAATGAAGAACGTCGGACGGGTTTTCTGAACCATCAGTATGAATACGCAAAATAAGTTTATCATAATCAATTGCTTCACCAACACGTGTTTTTTCAATATCAAACATAACTTTTCTAATTGGTGAAAACATCGCATCTAAATGAACACGGCCATCCTCTTGATAAGGCTTATCAGATGGCCATTGCGCAGGACGATACCCACGGCCAGCTTCAACAAAAAACTCAATGTCGAGTTCACCATCTGGTGCAACATGCGCGATAACATAATCTTTGTTAATAAGCTCAAGATGATCATCTGCAACAATATCAGCAACTCGTACTGCAGCTTCACCTTTCACCAACAAACGCATTTTACCTGGTTTGCCCTCTTTGTTACGAATAATAATGCCCTTAATATTCAGAAACACCTGCATGGCATCTTCAATAACGCCAGGAATAGTTGAAAATTCATTGTTAATACCTTTGATAACTACTGAGGTAACCGCAGAGCCTTCAATGGCACTTAACAATATTCTTCGCATTGCATTGCCAACTGTCATGCCAAAACCTGGCTCAAGTGGTTGCGCAACTAATTCACCATACGTATCACTTAACGACTCTTTATCCCACTTTAATTGTGGAATCGTTAGGGGTTTATATTCTTTATTTTTATCCATTCAACCTCCTGCTCACGCGCAGCGCTCGTAAAATCATCATTATTATTTCGAATACAACTCAACAATTAAATGTTCTTCGATAGGTACTTGAATATCTGCTCGTACAGGATCACGTAAAATACGCCCCTTACGAGCGGTTTTATCAAGCTCCAACCACTCAGGAACTTTGATGCCAACCTTCATTCTCTTATCAATAACATTTTCTAAAAATACTTTTTTTTCAAGCACTCTTGGATCAAGCGTTATTTCATCATTCACCGAAACTGAACAAGAAGGGGAATATACCTTCTTGCCGTTGATCAAAACATGGCCGTGAACAATAATTTGTCGCGCTTGAATACGTGTTTTTACCATTTTGAGGCGATATACTGTATTATCCAAACGTCTTTCAAGCATACTCAATAAGTTTTCACCAGGTGCACCCTCACGCCTACTTGCAATAGTAAAAAATCGACGAAATTGCCGCTCACGAAGCCCGTACATTTTTTTAACTTTTTGCTTTTCACGCAACTGACGACCATATTCAGAAAGTTTTTTACGAGGACCTTTTTGTGGCTTTTCAGACTTTTCTCCTGAAAATCCTACCGTTTTCTTTTCCATACCAACCTTAACTCTTGAAAATCTGTATTAACCCTACAACAATCGCACTATACTCGACGCTTTTTTGGCGGACGACACCCATTGTGCGGTAATGGTGTCACATCTCGTAACACTGAAATATGTAGTCCTGCCGACTGAAACGCTCGCACAACAGAATCTCTGCCCGATCCCGGACCTTGCATGTTAATTTCAAGACTCCTAATACCCATAGTTTGCACTTCTTTTGCAAGCGTCGAAGCAATTTGGGATGCTGCAAATGGCGTTCCCTTTCGTGAACCTTTAAACCCTAACCTTCCAGCACTTGATCGCAATAATACATCACCTTCTGTCGTAGTAATTGAAACAATAGTATTATTAAAGGTAGAAGTTACATGCACTATGGCAGAATCAACTTTGCGTTTTGCCTTCTTAGATTTTTTCTTGTAAGCCATTCTCAATTAATCCTTAGTAATTTATTTTTGTTACTTCTTTGTTACTTTTCGCTTAAGTGCAACTGGATGCTTTTTTGGTCCTTTTCTTGTGCGTGCATTCGTCTTGGTTCGCTGACCACGAACCGGTAGCCCTCTTTTGTGACGATAGCCACAATACGATCCAATTTCTTGCAGTCGCTTGATGTTCAGCGTAATATATTTGCGCAGCTCACCTTCCACCATGCACGTATCACTTATAACTTTCTGGATTGCTACAATCTCTTTGTCAGTCAAATCTTGCGTACGCTTATCCAAACTAATATCAACTTTTTTCAAAATCCTACGAGACGTGGTAAGCCCAACACCAAAAATATACGTTAAGCCATACTCAACACGCTTTTTATCCGGTAGATTGACACCTTCTATTCGAGCCATGAAATACCTTATCTATTTAATTACTAGCCTTGCCGCTGTTTATGCTTTGGAGTTTTTTTACAAATAACACGAACAACCCCTTTTCGTTTGATAATACGACACTCCCTACACATTTTTTTCACTGATGTTCGCACTTTCATGATACCCGTCTCCAACATTAATTTTTATATCGTAATACTATTCTACCTCGCGTTAAATCGTACGGCGAGAGCTCTAATGCAACTTTGTCACCTGGCAAAATACGAATATAATACATACGCATTTTTCCGGAAACATGTCCCAACACTTCATGCCCTCCCTCAATCTCTACGCGAAACATTGCATTCGGTAACGTTTCTTTTACAATACCATCAACACGAATAACGTCTTCTTTTTGCTTCATTGCGTATACATTCCCTCTTGCAAAGGTACATTTTTTTTTGTCAAAATCATTGGGTCATCATTTGTTATAACAATGGTGTCTTCAACATGCGCAGCCACACTCTTGTCAACAGTCTTTACCGTCCAACCATCTTCCGTAACATATACATCATAATTACCCAAGGTAATCATTGGTTCTAACGCCAGAGTCATACCTGGTCGCAAAACTGGACCATCATCACCTGGTTGGCCATAATTGAGTACTTCTGGTTCTTCATGCATGTTCTTACCAATGCCATGGCCTGCAAAATCTCGTACAACACCAAAGCCATGCCGCTCTACCTCTTGTTGAATTGCAACAGAAATGTCAGAAAGCTTATTACCCGCACGAGCTTTTTCAATGCCTTTGTTTAACGCTTTTTGCGCTACAACAACCAATTCATGTACTTGAGAAGGGGGTTCGCCAACGAAAAAAGATCTTGCCATATCAGCGCAATACCCATCCCAAGAAGCACAAACATCAATTTTAACCAAATCACTAGACTGGAGAATTTTTTTTGCATTGGGAACGCCATGCACTACCTCATCATTAATAGAGATACAGCTAACATGTTGGTAGCCCATGTATCCTTTTGTTCTGGATACAAGTCCCTTTTGATGAATACGATTCTCAATCCATGAATCAATCTCAAGAGCACTAATACCAGGACGAATTATAGATACCACTTCATCAAAAATTTCAGATAATAAACGTCCCGCTTGGGCCATTTTATTAATCGATAATTTATTTTTTATATGTATCATTATATCTTTGTACCATAGGTACCAGCAAAATATTTAAATATATCTACTATCGGTTTGTCAGCATCTATTTCAATAATCGACTGCCCAACTCGATGATAAAAATCAATCAACGCTTGCTCATGCTTGTGATAAATATGCAATCGCTTCCGTATTGATTCTTCTACATCATCATCCCGACGCACAAGTTGTCCCGAACATACATCACAAATTCCAGTTTTTTTTGGCGCAAGAGATGATCCTGACGCCAAAGAATATACTGCCTGACAGTCCTTATTTTCACAAATATAACGACTACCAAGCCTCTTTACCACCGCATCATCAGATATAACAAACCTGACAACCGAGATTTTGTGATCTGGATACGTCGATTTCAAAAGAACATCGAATGCATCTGCTTGTATCACCGTGCGGGGATAGCCATCCAAAATAACCACTGGCACGCGATTTATCTGCTCTTTAAACCATCCCACAACCATCTGAGTGACAAGACTATCATCGATAAGTTTACCAGATTTTATAACTAAATCTATTTTTTTTCCTATTTCGGTTTGTTCAGCTATGTGTTTTCTGCATAAATTTCCGGTAGAAAGCTGAGACCAACCGAGCTTCTTCACACATAAGCTGGATAAAGACCCCTTCCCCGAACCTGGCGGGCCAATTAAAATGAAAATTTCACCTTGAAAACTCAACGCGTTCTCCTACCCTTTAACCTACCCGAGGTTAAAAAACCTTCATAGTGATGTTCGATTAAATATGATTCGATCTGTGCTGCGGTTTCAAGGGCAACCCCTACAACAATCAAAAGCGCGGTACCACTCATAATACTACCAAGGGCAAATGGCATTGCAATAACTCCATGTACGATATTTGGCAACAATGCCAAAAAAGCTAAGTAGATAGCACCAACCAAACCAATACGAGTCAAAATATAATTGAAAAATTCGGCAGTTTTTTTGCCAGGGCGAATCCCGGGAATAAAGCCCCCACCCTTTTTAATATTCTCGGCAAGTTCTTCTGGGTTAAATACCAAGGCAGTATAAAAGAAGGAAAAGAAAATAATAAGAACAAAATCAAGCACGCCGTGTAATAAACCGCCCGGCACAAGACTTTCTGATAGCACTTTAAATAATGCAAAGCGGGCAGCAAGCAACGATGAAGCAAAAACGGGAATATTCAATACGGCATTAGAAAAAATTACCGGCATAATCCCAGCGGTATTAATTTTAAATGGAATGTAGGTACTTTGCCCACCATACATTCGTTGGCCAATAACACGGCGAGAATACTGTACCGGTATCTTTCGCTCACCTTTTTCAAGAAAGACAATACAAGAAGTAATACCAATCACCAAGAGAAATATAAATCCTCCAACAACTGGATCAAGATATCCTTCTCGAATAGACTCATATATTTTGATAACATCATCCGGAAAACGGGTAACAATACCTGCAAAAATAATCATCGAACTGCCATTACCAATACCGAAAAGGGAAATCTGCTCCCCAAGCCACATAACAAAAATAGCACCTACGGTTAAAGAAAGCACAAACAAAATACGCGACCCCCAACCGGGATCAATGACTAACCCGTATCGCTCCATCAAAATTGCAAAGCCGGAGCTTTGTACAATACTAACACCTACCATAAGATATCGCGTATATTGATTAATAATCTTTCGTCCATATTCTCCTTCTTTAACCAATTGTTCCAGAGTAGGTATAGAGAAACTGAGCATCTGCATCATAATGGAAGCGGTAATATATGGCATAATACCAAGGGCAAATAAAGTACAATACCGCAAACTACCACCAGAGAAAAGATCTAAATAGGCAAATAAACCACTCAGTCCGACGCGTTGATCCATGAGTTGTTGTAACTTATCAATGTCAACACCAATCACAGGGATATGACTACCAAACCTATGAATAACAAGAATCCCCAGGGTGAATAATAATTTTCTTCTTAACTCAGGGACAAAGAAAATATTGATAAAATTTTTGAGCAGTATCACTGCTTACAACTCCTCTATTAATTGGGCCTTGCCACCGGCATTTTCTATTGCTTGTCGAGCCTGCTTGCTAAATCCATGAGCACTAATAGTTAGCTTTTTAGTTATCGTGCCGTCCCCAAGCACCTTAACCAATAATTTGTTCTTAATTTTTCGTTGTTCACTTTTTTTAGGTTTAATCAAACCTTTTTCAATTAAACTCTCGGCTGTTACCTCATCTCCATCACTAAAAAAATCATTAAGTTTTTTTAAATTAACTATTGAAACTTCCTTTTTGAAACGAGCATTGGTAAATCCACGCTTTGGCAAACGACGATGCAAAGGCATCTGCCCACCTTCAAACCCAACCGCGACATTGCCACCCGATCGAGCCTTTTGTCCCTTGTGACCACGCCCCGAAGTTCCTCCTCGTGAACCACCACGTCCTGTTCGTTTTCTTTTCTTACCAGAAGGTTGTAAATTATCCAAGCGAAACATTATGATCCTTTAACCATTTCTTTGATTGATTTTCCTCTTAATCGAGCCAAATGTTCAGCAGAACGCAACTGTGCCAGAGCATTCATCGTCGCTTTTGCACAATTAATGCCATTAGATGAACCAATCGACTTGGTTAAAATATCTTCTACACCAGCCGCATCAATTATAGCACGAACAGCGCCACCAGCAATATTGCCAGTACCCTTTGAAGCAGGACGAAGCATTACCCTACTCGCCCCATGCTTGCCATGTGATTCATAGGGAATAGTAGAACCGTGTAACGGCACAGAAATCATTTTTTTTCGTGCTTTATTTGTTGCTTTAGCTATAGCAAGAGATACTTCACGACTTTTGCCAAGAGCAATACCAACATTACCTTGTTTATCACCAGAAACAACAAAGGCCGCAAACGAAAACCGCTTCCCGCCCTTGGTAACCTTGGTGACACGTCGAACATTTACCACATGATCAACGAATGCTGTTTCTTTTTTTTCTTTAGCTGTTTCTTTATTTGCGGCCATAATTCATTATCTCGCAATATAATGTGTTAAAATGTTAAACCACCCTCGCGTAAACCATCTGCTAACGCCTTAACTCTTCCACGATAGGCAAAGCGCCCCCTATCAAAGGTAATCGACCCCACACCCTTTTCTTTTGCTCGCTTTGCAAGTTCAAGACCAATTGCGTGGGCGATAGCCTTTTTATCTCCTTTGAGATCTTTCAACTCAAGGGATGAACATGCAGCCAAGGTACGATGTTGCTTATCATCTATTACTTGAGCATACACATACCTTAAACTTCTAAACACAGAAACCCGTGGCATCATACCAGAACGCTTCAGAGCACATCGTACTCGACGCGTTCGACGTTGCACTCGAATTCTATCTTTTCTATTTGTTGCCATTCTGTATATCCCACTATTCCGTTAAGCTGCCGAAGCCTTAGCCTTGCCTGCTTTACGCCTAATTTCTTCTGTTGACAATTTAATACCGGTTCCTTTATACGGTTCAGGACGTCGAAGCGATTTAATTTCGCTACAAACCTGTCCAACCAAAAACTTGTTGGTAGACTTGACCGTAAGCTTCTGACCAGATCTATCAATATCAACCGAGACACCCTGGGGCAAATCAAAATCAATTTTATGACTATACCCCAAGGAAAATACTAATTTTTTACCAGATACTATTGCTTTATACCCAAGACCAACAATCTGAATTTCTTTGGTAAATTCTTGCGCCGCCCCGCGAATTTTTCCGGCAAGCAATGCGCGATGTAATCCCCAGATGCGATTAATATTGCGCACGCGCTTACGCGCCATTTGCTCTTCTTTTTTTGCGGTAATAAATAATTTGTTATCTTCAAGGTATGCCCCTAGTTCATTCGGCAACAGATAGACACCCGTATCACAAGATCCTTTATAATGAACCTCTTGCCCTTTTACTTCAACTTGAACATCATCAGTTATTATTGGTTTTCTACCAATCTTGGACATATGCGTACCTTTTTACCAAACTGTACAAATTACTTCGCCACCTATACCACGCTGTTTTGCTTTTTTGTGAGAAATTACACCTTGACTTGTTGTAATAATTGAAAGCCCTAGACCACCAATCACGGGCTTAACGTTACCTACACCAGCATAAAAACGCCTACCAGGCTTACTCACTCGTTGAATTTTATGAATAACAGACTCGCCATTTACGTACTTGAGAAAAACTTTTAAACGTTTTTTGTTATCATCATCATCCAATACGGCAATATCCTTAATAAAACCTTCATCTTTTAAAATTTCTGCAATTGAAAGTCGCATTTTAGAAAAAGGTGCCATTACAAATGGCTTAGACACCATAATGCCATTTCGAATAATTGTTAAAAAATCACCAACAAAATCAATAGACATTCTAATCCTCTAACTCGCGTTATTTACCAACTTGTTTTTTTAACACCCGGAAGAAGTCCTTCCAGCGCATTTTTTCTAAAGCAAATACGACAAAGCATAAACATTCGCATATATCCCCGTGGCCGCCCACATATCTTGCAACGATTATATGCTTGAACAGAAAATTTAGGTTTTCTATTTGCCTTCACAATCAATGATTTTTTTGCCATTGTGCTCCTACAATTTATATCTTTTTAAATGGCATACCAAAACTTTTAAATAAGGCAAGACCTTGTTCATCATTGCATGCAGTTGTATGAATAGTAACATTCATGCCATACACTCGCTTGCTTGCATCAAAACCAATTTCAGGAAAAATTGTCCAATCCTTAATCCCTAAATTGTAATTTCCTCTTCCATCAAACTTAGTTGATACCCCTTGAAAGTCACGTACTTTTGGTAACGCCAAGCCAATTAACCTATCCAAAAATTCATACATTTCTTTTCTTCTTAATGTTACCATAACACCTATTGGCATCCCTTCACGCAATTTAAATCCTGCGATAGATTTACGCGCCAATCTTCGGACCGGTAATTGTCCCGAAATTTTTCCGAGTATTTTAACAACTTCCGGTACAATCTTGCTATCGGTAACAGCGTCCTTAACGCCCACATTTAAAACAACTTTTGTCATTTTAGGTACAGACATAATATTTTTTAAACCAAGTTGCTTTTGCAAGGCTGGACGAATTTCCACATAATACAATTCATCAAGTCGCGCTTTATTCATAACGCATTTTCCAGTTCCTATTCCTAAAATATTTCTTTGCAACGGTTGCATGTTCGTGCTTTTTTACCATTCTCAAGCACTTTACTGTTCACACGAGAAGGCTTTTTACAAGCAGAACATATCGGCATAATAATTGATATACCAATAAAACTCTCTTCCTTACGTATCCCAGCTACTTGCCCCGCTCGCTTTGCTTTCACATGTCGAGTCACCACAGAAACTCCCTTAACCATAACTTTACCTTTTTTCGGTAAAATTGCAATTACTGAACCCTGTTTTCCCTTGTCTTTTCCAGACAAAACCAAAACGGTATCATTTTTCTTTACACGCGCCACCATATATGCCTCTCGTTATAAAACTTCTGGAGCAAGCGAAGCAATTTTATTGAATTTTTTTTCCGCCTTAATTTCTCGAGCAACCGGACCAAAGATACGCGTACCAATCATCTCACCATCTTTGATTATTACGACTGCATTATCCCCAAAACGAATGTAACTGCCATCAGAGCGACGACGTTCTTTTCTCGTACGCACAATAAGCGCGGTAACAATTTCACCTTTTTTAACCATACCCCCGGGTATAGCCTTTTTTACTGAACATCTTATTGTATCACCCAAATACGCATAACGCTTTCTGGTGCTACCAATTATATGTATACACTGGAGCCTCTTTGCCCCTGAATTATCCGCAACCATTAAATACGACTCTTTTTGAACCATAGGAACTTCCTTGCATCCCTTTATATACTAGACAAAACGTGATTTTATCACACGCGTAAAATACATATATTTTGTTTTAGAAACTGGTCGCCCTTCATAAAATTCAATAATGTCTCCCATCTTAGCTTCACCAGCTTCATCGTGCACCTTATATTTTTTTGTGCGACGTAATACCTTATGAAAACGTGGATGTTTAAATGTTCGTTCAGTTTTAACAACAATAGTCTTTTCCATTTTGTCGGAAACAACTTCGCCGATAAATATTTGCCGAGATTTCTTTTCTTCAATTTTCATAAAATACCTTATACAAAATTAATCAATCACCCCTCATGTAGTGACTAACTTTCTTGTTCTTGTTTCAAACGTATAGTCGTTAATATACGCGCAATTTGTTTTCGTAAAACTCTAAATTGAGAATAATCTTTTATATGCGCTGTTGCGGAATTAAGACGCACGCCAAATAATTCCTTTCGAACACCATTTAATTTTTCATGTAATTGATCAAAATTCAGATGTCGAAGTTCTTCTTTAAGTTTTGTTATCTTCATCATTTAATAAACTCCTGACCTTTTTTAACAACACGTGTTTTCATAGGAAGTTTATGTGAAGCAAGTTTTAACAAGTTACGAGCCTCTACTTCATCAAGACCAACTATTTCACAAATAATACGGCCTCGCTTTACTACTGCTGCCCAAAACTCAGGATTACCTTTTCCCTTACCCATACGAGTTTCTGCTGGTTTCTTACTGATCGGCTTATCGGGAAAAACCCTTAAAAAAAGCTTTCCCACCTTTTTAAGCTGACGTGATATGGTAACACGCATAGCTTCTATTTGTTGCGCCGACAAGTTACCTGGCTCGACTGCCTCAAGACCATACTCACCAAAAGCAATCGTACGGGCCCCCTTCGATAACCCCTTCATCCTTCCTCTTTGTACTTTTCTAAATTTTGTTTTTCTCGGCATCAACATGATTATATTCTCTTAACTTACATTAAAAAATTATCGAATGTGTCCATATTCGCCTCTACAAACCCACACCTTAACACCAATGATTCCGTAAGTTGTCTTTGCCTCATCAAATCCATAATCAATATCTGAACGCAAAGTGTGAAGCGGAACAGAACCAACCCTTGTCCATTCAGTACGCGCAATTTCTGCACCATGCAAACGACCCGCACAGCAGATCTTTATTCCTTTTGCTCCCGCCCGCATAGCAGACATCGCAGCTCGTTTCATTGCGCGCTTATAACTTACACGCCTTTCCAACTGCCTTGCGATATTCTTGGCAATGAGCATAGCATCTAATTCAGTTTTTTTTACTTCTTGTACGGAAATTTCAATGTTAGTCTTTTTTAATTTTTTAGCCAGCTGATTTCGTAACGTTTCAATCTCCTGACCTTTTTTCCCAATAATAAAACCGGGACGACCAGAATGAATAATAATACGAATGTTATCACCAGCTTTTTCAATCTCTATACGAGATACTTCCGCTCTTTCTAAACTTTTTTCCAAGAAACTTCTAATTTTAAGATCTTCGATTAGTTGCTTTCCATAATCAGTCCCTTGGGCAAACCAGCGAGCATCCCATGAACGATAAATTCCTAAACGAAATCCTAAAGGATGTACCTTCTGTCCCACTTTATTCCTCTTTCTTGGCAACAGGTTCTAAAACAACACTTGCATGACTTAAGCGCCTTTTGTAAACGTTTGAACGCCCCATCGCTCCCGGCCTGTAATACCGATGTGATGGGCCCTCATCAATTTGAATGATTTTTACAAACAAGCCAGCAGGATCTATATTTTGTAAATTTTTTGCATTTGCTGCGGCTGATTCTATCATTTTTTTTATAGGAAGAGCTCGTCTAACCGAACATGTGGCCAGTACAGACAAAGCACTTGGCACACTCTTACCACGAATCACGTCCACCAAAGGCCTTAACTTATACGGAGAAAAACGAATATATCGAGCCTTAGCTCCAAATTGCATAATCCAAACCTCAACTAACTTGTTAATAATAAAGAAAAAAAGACCTCCATGAACAACGCTATTGTATCGCAATTATTGACAATTGACAAGCCCCTATTATTTAGCCACCGCGCCAGCCTTTCGTTGACCGCTATGTAGCCTAAAGGTCCTCGTAATAGCAAATTCACCCAAACGGTGCCCAACCATGTTTTCAGTGATAAAGACTGAAACAAATTTCTTACCATTATGGATTGCAAAAGTCATACCAACAAATTCTGGCGTAACCATACTTCTACGCGACCACGTTTTTATAACCTCACGTTTACCACTTTCCTTTGCCTTCATAATCTTTTTTACCAATGAGTCTTCAACATAAGGACCCTTTTTAGCAGATCGAGCCATAATACAACCCCAAAAATCTATGGTTTTCTACGTTTTAAAATTAATGGATTTTTTCGTCGAACCCGACGAGTCCGCACCCCTTTACATCCTTTACCCCACGGTGTCATTGGATGTGATCCCGACTTAGAGCGACCTTCACCACCACCATGAGGATGATCTATCGGGTTCATGGCCATACCACGAACAGATGGTCGAAATCCGCGATGCCGCGTTCGTCCAGCTTTGCCCCAGGAAATATTTTTATAATCTGCATTCCCTAGTTGCCCAATTGTTGCCCAACAATCTTCTAATACCATGCGCATTTCGCCAGAAGGCATCTTTAAAGTAATAAACTTATCACTTTTACCAACTAATCGGGCTGAAGTTCCTGCACTTCGCACAAGTTTTCCACCAGAATCAGGACGAATTTCAATGTTGTGCACTATAAAACCATCAGGAATGTTTTTAAGTGGCATAGCATTACCAATTTTTGCTTCAGCGCTTTGACTAGCAATCACCGTATCGCCAACCGCAAGCCCTTCAGGAAGTAAAATATATCGCCTTGCACCACTTGCGTAAACAATAAGCGCTATACGAACATTGCGATTTGGATCATACTCAATTGCAACAACTTTTCCCGAAATATCTCGCTCACCACGTTTAAAATCAATTATTCGATACTTCCTACTTGCTCCGCCACCACGATGGCGCATCGTTATTCTTCCATATGCATTGCGCCCGCCACTTCTTTTTTTCAAACCTGTTACCAATGTTGATTCCGGCTTCTTTTTAGTAATATCACTAGAATCTAAAAATGATTGAAAACGTAATGATGAATTCCGTGGTTTTCTTTTTCTTATCGCCATCATAGACCTTTATTTATCCCTTAATCTCTCATCCTGTCTTTACAGTTTTTTGCGGTTTAACAATACCCGCACCAGCTTGATCGAACAGATCAAGTTTATATCCTTTAGCAAGCGTTACAATAGCATGCTTACTTAACGGTCGCTGTTTTTCAACTCGCCGCACCACTCGTGTTTTGCCTTTTCTGCGCAACACATTCACCTTCTTGATTTTAACACTGAACATTCGCTCTAACGATTGTTTGATTTGAATTTTATTTGCTTGAGGGTGTACCTTTAAAACTAGCTTGTTGAATTTTTTGTTGAGTAAAAATGCTTTATCAGATGTAACAGGTCCCTTAATAATATCATAGATATTTAAGTCCATTTTGATACCATTTCCTTAAATTGATCAAAGTCGCGTTCGAAAAACATCCAACAATCACTGTTTGCCA
>SDBV01008931.1_pt1 | contig 13417 bp, 10 predicted proteins | sample 2277081 | NCBI WGS metagenome assembly SDBV01 (sample SAMN10402039, study PRJNA504765) | marine sediment metagenome | isolation source: marine sediment core GS10_PC15, 223 cmbsf | place: Arctic Ocean: Southern Knipovich Ridge | collected 2010 | reverse complement strand
CCTGCAAGACGTTACGAAGTTCTGCAGGTCGTGCTTTGGCCCTGGGTGACGGATCATGTTGAAAAAAAACAACCCGGATTCACCGCCCATGTTCATTTTGGCCGGGCCGGTTCGGGGTCTGGTGTGCCATAAGTGCTTTTGAGAGAATAATTTATCTGGAACAAAGGTCGCCAGGACAACCAGCGGTGGTTTTGTGGCATGCCCATTGCATTGGAAAGGGCTATACCAGGCTGTACAGGTGAAATGCAGCGTGAAAAAACAGTGATTACGTACCTGTGAAGGTACATTCAGGAGCCGGTTCGGAGGAACGGCTCCTTTTTGTGCGCCGCACCTGTCAGAACTTGTCCATCTGTAGTGCCAATGCCTGTAATCGTAAAAGGCCTATCCTCGATGCCAACTTGGGTCGGCGGTAGCTCTTGACGGGGTTACCCATTTCATTTCCTGCTGCAAAGGGATAACTAATTTTCGGATTTCTGAAACTTTTTGGCCTGCATGCGCGCTTAACGATGTGGAGACACTGTTATGAAAAAAGACAATGGACAATTTGATGATACCGATCTGGGCGTCTCAGACAGGCTTTCTGATGATTTAAAGACGCTTTTTGAGCCTGAAACGCCCGCCGCGGACCGGGTGGATCGTGTGGTGTTGGATGCGGCGCGGCGGCGTCTGACGCGGCCTGTGCCGAGGCGCCAGCGCCTCTGGGTTGCGGGGATTTCAGCGGCGGCGGCGGTAGTGCTGTTAGCCGTTGTGTTGAATGGGCCCTGGCGGACCGAATCGACATTTCTGTCCGTCGACGCCGTGGAAATGCCCGCCGACGTCGACGGGAACGGGCGGATCGATATTCTCGATGCGTACAAGCTTGCCCGGCATGTTGAGGGGGCGGGCTCGCTTGATATGCGGTGGGACCAGAATCATGACGGCGCAGTCAACGCCGACGATGTGGACCTCGTCGCGTCCGCGGCGGTACGACTTGATAAAGGAGTCTGACAATGCGATATGCAATACTTACTGTTTTGGTTACGTTGGCTATGATAGTTCCCGTTTCGGGCTACGACACCCGGCCCGCCGAGCCGGACGCCGAACAAGCGGTCAGTTTTATCCCGCTGCACGTCTACATTGACTCAGGGGACAAATCGCTCGGGGCCTACCAGTTCGAGTTGAGGGCGACATCGGACCGTGTCAAAGTCGTCGGCGTGGAGGGCGGCGAGCACGAGGCGTTCGGCGAGCCTGCATATTACGATCCGGCGGCGCTTATGAATGACCGCATCATCGTCGGGGCGTTTAGCACTGGCAAATCGCTGCCCGCCGGCAAGAGCCGCGTAGCAACGATTCACCTGCAAATCACAGGCAGCCTCGAATGGGACTACGAACTGACCCTAACCGTAGCCGGCGACAGAGATGGAAACGAAATACCCGCAAAAATCACCACCACACAAGGAGAGCAAAAGTGAAGAATAAGGCATTAGCAGTCCCGCTTGCTTGCGGAATCATCACGGCAGCATTGATCATCGGCTTTGCAGGATGCGGCAGTAAAGAATCTGTGTCCCAGCCTGCGATGGTAACGGGTTCTCGGCCGACGTCGTCCGATGGAACCACTTATTACAAGTCTGACAGTTACCTCGCACAGGAGAAGAGCAGTATCGTCCCGACTGATCCGGGGCCCAGGTCTGAGGGTGTCAAAGGGGTGAAACATGATCGCATCTACGCTCCCGTTACGGTAAATGGCAGGGAACGCATTCCGGTGCTCGGTGATATCCCAATATCGGGGGGATTGTTCTTAGGCAAGAACGTAATATCCCGGGCGCGGTTGGATGTACGCGTCGATGCGGGTCTGGTGAATGTCACGGCCGATGAGATTTGGGTGATTGTCCGGTCCGAGACGGCTGTTGTGCGTGATGACGATACGCCGGGCTGCGGTGCGATGATGGTGAAATTGCCGCAGAAAAAAGAGAAGGTGCCGCTGCCGCTCAAGCACACCGATGTCAAGGGCCAGATCAGCGGATATATCGCCACCGTCAATGTCGTCCAGCAGTTCCACAATCCCTACGAGGAGAAGATCGAAGCGGTTTATGTCTTTCCGCTGCCTCAAAATGCCGCCATCAACGAATTTATCATGATCATCGGCAAGCGGAAGATTCGGGGGATCATCCGCGAGCGAGCCGAAGCCGAGCGGATATACAGGCAAGCCCGCAGGCAGGGCTATACCGCGTCACTGCTCACACAGGAAAGGCCCAACATCTTCACGCAAAAAGTTGCAAATATCGAGCCGGGCAAGGACATCGACGTCAGTATCAAGTATTTTAACACCTTAGCCTATGTTGACGGATGGTATGAGTTTGTGTTCCCGATGGTAGTCGGGCCCAGGTTCAACCCGCCCGGGTTTACCGACGGCGTCGGCGCGGTCGGCCGCGGCAGGAGCGGGATTTCGGGCCAGAAGACCGAGATCCAGTATCTCGCCCCGAACGAGCGGAGCGGCCATGATATCTCGCTGTCGGTCGATGTCGATGCGGGCGTAAAGATCGAAAAGCTCCTCTGCCCAAGCCACGTGACAGAAAAGACATCGGATGGGCCCGGCCGTGCGACCGTAAAACTCAGCAGCCGCGACAGCATTCCCAACAAGGATTTCGTCCTGCGATACAAGGTAGCAGGCTCGCGGCTTAAATCCGCCCTTGTGACTCATAAGGACAAGCGGGGCGGCTATTTTTCGCTGATGCTGTATCCTCCGGCGAGCCTGTCGGATGTCAAGCGATCGCCGATGGAGATGATCTTTGTGTTGGACTGCTCGGGCAGCATGTCGGGCGAGCCGATCGCCAAGGCCAAAGACGCCATCATACGGGCGCTGAAGAAGCTCGGCCCCGACGATACGTTTCAGGTCATTCGGTTCTCGAATAATGCATCGAAGTTGGGCCCGGCGCCGCTGCCGGCGACGGCTAAGAACATCCGCAAGGGGCTGGATTATGTCGAGTCGCTGCGGGGAAGCGGCGGGACGATGATGATCGAGGGGATCAAGGCGGCGCTGGATTTCGAGCATGACCCGCGCCGGTTCCGCCTGGTGTCGTTCATGACCGACGGCTACATCGGCAACGAAGCTCAAATCCTGGAAGCCCTGCACGACCGCTTAGGCGAAAGCCGCATCTTCAGCTTCGGCGTGGGCTCATCGGTGAACCGCTACCTGCTGGACCGGATGGCAAAACTCGGCAAGGGAGCGGTGGCGTATCTCGGCCTGGACGACTCAGCGGGTGAGATCGTGGACTTGTTCTATGACCGGATCAGCCATCCGGCGCTGACGGACGTGGAAATCGACTTCGGCGACATGGAAGTCGTTGACATGTACCCGCAGCAGATTGGCGATCTGTTCGTGGGCAGACCGATCATCGTGACGGGTCGGTTCAAAGGCACAACCGACGGCAGGATTCGCGTTCGAGGAAAGGTCGGCGACAAGAGCTGTGAGATTAAGATCGCAGCCGGCGCCAATGACCGCATGGGCACACACGAGGGCATCGCATACGTCTGGGCCCGCAAAAAAATAGAGCAACTCGCAAGCCGTACGACATGGGACAACGACGGCGACCTGCCCGGCGAGATCAAGCAGGTCGCATTAGAGTATGGCCTGATGTCGGCATATACCGCGTTTGTGGCAGTGGATTCATCCCGCCGCACAGAGGGCGATCACGGCGTAACCATCGCCGTCCCCGTCCCCGTGCCCGACGGCGTGAGATACGAAACAACAGTCCGGAATTAAACCGTATTCGCCGGCAGACCGTGAAAAACACCGCGCTTTCGGCAGAACATATGGAACAACCGGCCCCGTGATTGCAAATAACTTCTTCACCGCGCCTGTACGTTTACAATAACTCTGCCATAGCGCGTAAGCGGCGGCATGCCGTTATCGGTCACCTCGCAGATGATATGGATCGTATCGCCTTTGGCTGCATCCTTCGGCACAACAAAAGAAGCCTGGGCCTTGTCGGCATTTTGAATCCTGACCTTGCCCTCATAGGAATCGGCATCTGTGTATTGCCACCACTTGTATGCAAGCTTGTCGCCGTCAGGGTCAGTTGTGTCTTTTGCGCTCAGTTGGATTGTATCGCCCGGCCTGGCCGTCAAGTCCGGTCGGTTGCTCAGCTTTACTACGGGCGGATGGTTGGCCTCCTTATAGCCATTGACGCACCAGTCGGCCCGTGCGGCCCAGTCGTTTTGAAATGCTTCGGTCCAGCGCCAAAGGGGCTTGCTCCAACTGCCGTCGTCCCGGGCGCCGCGCCAGACATTTTTCGTGTTGGCCTCCTTGACGAATCTTCCGCCCCAGCCGCCGTAGGCCGGATGCTCCATGCTTTTCAGGCCAACTGGAATCTGATGCATGAAGGCCGGCGAATCGCCTTCGGACCTGAACCTGCCGTCTGAGTGTCCTTCATAGCCGGCGCAGAGTTCGCCGTGACCGGTGAGGATATTGTCCTTCATCCATTTGGCGCCGTAGTATTGCTTCTGGGCGTCCGGGTTGATCTTATCCCAGTCGTAGGCGACCGTAGCGAATTGTCTGAAACTCCCCAACACCATCAGATCCGGCCAATTGGGCTGAATATACTCGCGGAATGTCTTGTCCTGGTCGAGAATGATGTAGATGATCGCCTTCTGCGATACCTTCTTGACCTGGTCGGGGTGTTTGTGCTGAATCTTCCACAGGGCGCGGGCAATGGTGTTTGTCCCGCCCCAGGCCTGGAGATACACCGGTCCGGGCTCCGAATCCAGCAGTACCTCGACGATGCGGTCCGAGCCGGGCGTGTCTTTGCCCATTTCGCCGACGTTGTCAATATTGCCCACATAAACCAATTCTTTCAGTTGACGCGGACTGGGAAACGTCGCATCGTGCTTCTTGAGATTCAGATAGCTCTTGGCGTACAGGTCGATATCCTCATCGATCCACTTTTCACCCGCCCATTTGTGGCCTTTCCAATGGAACTTCGAAGAACTGATGACGATGCCCTCGATATCCCATTCGTTGGCGTAGAGCAGGAACCGAACCATGGAGCAGCGGTCGTCGATTTCACCGTCGGTGGTCGCTATGATGCGCGGCTTACTGTTCGCAAACGCGCTGCCGTACAACAGTGTAAAACAAAGGAACACCACAATGGGTGTTGACTGAATACTCGATTTGCTCATCGTCCCTTCCTTTCATTATCCGCATATATCTACCTCTCATCCGCATTTTACCGGTAACATACCATAATAGTGGTCTCGGTAGCAATTTCAAGCATTTACGTCGATTCTTTGTTATTTTCCGCTGAACCTGTGGTAATACAGGTTTTTTCTTGACAACGGTTCAGGATTCTCTACGATTAATGGTGTGGTTGTTCGGCTGGCTTGCTGTTGGGTTTTGATTCGAGGAATTGTCATGGCTTCTTTAATCGTAATATCGGGCGCCAATGAGGGCGACTATTATCCGCTTGGGCAAAGGACCAATGTAATCGGTCGGGATCAGGCGGTTCCGATCCAGGTCGTCGACGAGCATGTTTCCCGCAAGCACATGCAGATACGCTTTGAACGCGCCGACGAGAGGTACTATGCTATTGATATGAAAAGCAAGCACGGCGTATTCATTAATGGCCGACGGGTCTCGGAAGAAACGGTGCTAAATGACGGCGACCAGATCCTCGTCGGAGAGACGACTTTGCTGTTCACCCTGGAGGACTTCGACGACCGCGAAAGTGCATTGGGCCACTTCAAGAAGGCCGGCGAGCGGATACGCATCACACGAACTGATGACTGACGGGACTTCTAAACCTCCTGCTCGACATAGCAACGCCCGTTTTGCAACCACACACTGTGCATGCCAAACCGCAATTTAGCAGAAGTCTTACGCAGTCAGGAAAAGGAGACAGCATCATGAAACAAAGGCGAGTAAATCTTACATTGACGATTTTGCCGGTGTTGGCAGTCGTGAGCGCGTTGGTTGTAATCCGGCCGACACAGGGCAAGGAGGCGCTCAACTTCGAGGCGATGATCAGGCAGATGTTAGGGGGGCGCCGGCAGCAGGTGCAGATTCCGCCTCTGAGCGGGACATACAATCCCTTCTCGATGGAAAAGGCCTACCACATTCAGGCCGCACTTGCAGAGGGGGCCGCCCGCACATCGGGGCCTGTCTGCGGTTACAAGGTCGCCTACGCCAGCAAGGCGGCACAAGAGCAGTTCGGTATGGACGAGCCAGTGAGGGGACCGTTTTATCTGAGCCAGCGAGTGCCCGGTGGTTCTGCGCTGTCGGCAAAGGGATTTAACGAGATCATGTTAGAGACCGAGGTCGCCTTTACGATAGGCAAGCGCATCGACAAGCCCATAAAGGACGTTGCCGCCCTGAAGCGTTATGTCAAGTTTGTTCATCCGGCGTTCGATGCGGGCAATTATCCGTATACGGCAGGCGCGACAAAGCCCACGCCGCAGGACATGGTCGCCATCGGCACGGGCGCGCATGTATTCGTCTTAGGCCCGGCGATGGATCCGGACGAGGTCGATATCGACGCGATTGACCTGGCCCTCGTCAGGAATGGCGAGACCATCAGAAAAAGCCCGTCTCGCAATGTCATGGGCAGTCCATGGAATTCCCTGCTGTGGTGCGCCAATAATCTCGTCAAGTTCAAGAAAACGCTCGAGCCCGGCATGGTGGTGCTCTGCGGCACGGCGTCGCCCGCCTACAGGGTCAAGGGCGATGAGATCAAGGGCGTCTATGAAGCAGACTGCGGAGCGCTTGGCAAGGTAACATTGACTATCGATTAGGGGGGAGATCTGCGGATCATGAAGATCGTTGTATTAGACGGGTACACACTGAATCCCGGGGATCTGACGTGGAAGGAGTTGGAGGCCCTGGGTGAATGTACGATCTACGACCGAAGCGCACCCGAGGACACGATCAAGCGGGCAGACGGAGCGGCGATTGTGCTGACGAACAAGACGATGCTGTCCGCCGACACCATTAAACGTCTCGATGACCTTCGGTATATCGGCGTGCTTGCGACAGGGTATAACGTCGTCGATGCCGAGGCCGCCGGCGCACGCGGTATCCCGGTCACCAATGTGCCCACCTACGGGACCAATTCGGTCGCCCAGATGGCCTTTGCCCACCTGCTCAATCTCACCCAGAATGTTGCGCACCATGGGCAAACCGTCAGGGACGGTCGATGGAACAGTTGTCCGGATTTTTGCTATTGGGATACACCGCTGATCGAGCTTGCCGGCCTCACAATGGGCATCATAGGTTTCGGCCGCATCGGCAGAGCCACCGCAAGGCTGGCGACGGCGTTTGGCATGAAGGTCATTGCCTGTGACCCCGCCGCCCCGCCGGACGTCCCCGAAGGATGCGAGATGGTCTCATTGGACGGAGTCTTACAAAAGGCAGACGTGATCAGCCTGCATTGCCCGCTCACACCGGAGACGGAAAGACTAATAGACGGCGGGCGCCTTGCCCTAATGAGAAAGACAGCATTCCTGATCAACACCAGCCGCGGTTCGCTCATCGACGAGCAGGCTCTGGCGGATGCCCTGAACAGTGAAAAGATAGCAGGCGCCGGTCTCGACGTACTTTCGGCGGAACCACCCGAAAAAGGCAACCCGCTGCTGGCGGCTCGAAACTGCCACATCACACCCCACATCGCCTGGGCAACATTAGCCGCCAGACAACGACTACTAAACGTCGCAGTAGACAACGTAAGGGCCTACCTCGCAGGAAACCCGCAAAACGTAGTCAACGACTTAAATTCGTAGGGTGGGGTTTACCCCACCAAAATCACTTGAGTTTTCAGGACGACTCTGATACGCTGTGGCAGATGAGGCTCAGTTCCGATTGAGTTTATCCCGGCGCGCCGGGGTCGGAATTGGTGAGCAGGTATTGATGCAGGAGTATATTGTTTTTTTAAGGAGGCGCTTACAATGAAATCACCTTATGCAATTGTGTTTGTGTTGCTTGCACTGCCGTTTGGTCTTGTCTTCCGGAGCGAGGCCGCAACTGTCTCACCGGCGCAGGAACTGCTTGCCAGCGTGCCGGAGAACACTTTCATCTCCGTGGCTACCAGCGGAACGGACAGCCTCGACTCGGCATTCAAACAGTCCACTCTGGGCAAAATATGGAACGATCCGGGTGTTCGACACTTTGTCGAACAGATCAAGGGACCACTGCTGACTGCCTTAAAGGTCCAAGCCGGCGAAGATTTTCCCGCAGGAGACCTCGAGAAGCTGGTCCGACTGTTTGCAAGTTGCCCCATTGCCGCCGGCGCGGCCGAAACAACGGATGCCCAGGGCGACCTGTCGTTGTATGGCTTTGTCATCGTCAGGGCCGGTGACAAAAGGGAGACGCTTGCATCGCTGATTCACGATTTTGAATCCAAGGCTGGAGCGGACGAGTTTGTCTCCAAACAGATTGCACAGGTTTCTATGCGAGGGCCCAGGCATCAGGATGATGTGCCGATCTATTGGGGCTGGTACAAGGACACTTTTGTAGTGCTGATCAATGACGAGAAGGGACTGACCTTCCGGAACCTGGCCAATCCGTCATCAAGGTCAACCTCGTCGCCGCAGATTCCCGACGTTCTCGAAAATCACGGCGACGCCATCGTTTTTACGTGCGACTTTCAGAAACTTGCAAGAATGCTCGGAACGCAGATCGCAAACGAAATCTCACCGCAAGAGGCAGCAAAGTTGAAGAGTGTGTTCAACGCTCTGGGCCTTTCGAGCATTCAGAGTTTCTCAATGCGGATAGGATTTGCCGGACCGAATGTTGTCGCAGATGGTCTGCTGGCAACGTCAGGCCCCCCTGCGGGTATTCTGGCAGTAGCCCGACAGATCGATGTATCCGCATTTGACAAGGTCCAGACCGGCGCGGCCAGCACAACGGCGTTCAACATAGATGTGGCGGGCCTTTACGACATGGTCCTCAGGATAATCGAGTCCGAAATCGGCGCTCAGGGCGCGCATACAGTTCATTCGCAGATCGCAGTTGTTGAGCAGAAGGTCGGCATCAAGATTCGCGATGGGTTAATCAAGAGCCTTGCCGGGCCGATGATCATGTACAATGTACCGGCTTTTCAGATCCCCCAGGCCCCCAATGGCGGATGGGTTCTGATCGCCGAACTGAACGACCCGGCCCTGTTCGAGAAAAATGTACATGCACTGGGCACATTCGCCGCCTCCCAGGCCGAAGGAATGCTTCAGATCACCTCACAGAAAACCGCAGACGGGCAGACCCTTCACAACTGGGTGGTCGCGCCTCTGGCGATGATGCAGGTTATGCCCTGCTGGACCATTTCGAACAAGGAGTTTGTCGTCGCCACGCATCCGTATCTTGTCGAGCGGGCCCTGAAGCAAATCAACTCCGCAAATCCCACGGCAAACTCGATACGCTCGCAGGACGATTTCCGGGCGATGGAGGATACGCTTCCCGCACGTCTCTTGCTGCTGCGTTATGATGATTCAGAAATGCAGTTGCGCAATCTTCATGGGCAGTTGCAGCAAATATGGCCCATGTTGACAATGGGCGCCGCCAATTCAGGCGTTAAACTCCCGGTCATGCTTCCCAGCATCGAACATCTCATCCAGGATATGCCTGCCTCATGGAGTTATGCATGGCTTGACACCAACGGCATTCGAGAACATTATCAGGGTCTCGGATTGCAGAACTCGAATATGGGCGTCGGGGGCGCGGCGATGGGGCTGGCGATTCTAATGCCGGCGCTCAACAGGACCAAACACATCGCGCAGCGCGTCGTCTCGGGAACCAATCTGAAAGGGCTTGGGACCGCCTGTATTGTCCACGCCAACGATTATGATGGCAAGTTTCCCCCAACCCTGGAGACGCTCATGGAGACTGCCGACGTCTCCGGCAAGTCCCTGGAGTCGCCGCGCAAGCCACAGGGATTTGATGGGCCAAGCTACATCTATATCGCCGGACAAAAGGATTCTGCCCATCCGCAGAATATCCTGGCGTATGAAAACCCGGCCTTTGCAGGAGATAAAATCAATGTCCTGTATGTTGACGGACACGTAGCCGCCATTGGTCCCGATGAACTCGATGAGCAATTAGCGCAAACACGCAAAAGAATGAAAGAAGCTGATTCGTAGTCGGAGACCGACACGCCGGGGTCGGGATTGGTGGGCAATCGCAGATGAAACAGGGAGGCAGATATGAAGGCTTTGCAGACGCGGCGGGATTTTATGAAGGTGGTGGGGTTGACGACGACGGGTATTGCGTTGGGGGGATGTCAATCGGCGCCGGCGGATAAGCGGCCTAATGTGGTGGTGATCCTGACGGATGATCAGCGGGACGACTGCGTTGGTGTGCATCCTAAGCCGCTGTTGGGGATTAAGACGCCGCACCTGGACCGGCTGGCGCGGGAGGGGGCGATATTCGAGAATATGTTTGTTACGACGTCGCTGTGTTCGCCGAGTCGTGCGTCGTTTTTGTCCGGTCTGTATGCACACTCGCACGGCGTGGTGAACAACTTTACCGATTATCCGGTCGACCTGGCCGGCTACCCGCGGCGGCTTCAGGAGGCCGGGTACAACACCGCCTATATCGGCAAGTGGCACATGGGCGAGCAGGACGACCAGAAGCGGCCGGGCTTTGATTACTGGATCACGCATAAGGGTCAGGGCAAGTATTACGATACCACGTTCAATATCAACGGCACGCGTAAGGAGGTAAAGGGGTATTATACGCGCGTCGTGACGGACATGGCGGTCGACTGGCTGAAGAACGACCGCATTGCGAACAAGCCGTTTATGCTGATATTGGGACAGAAGGCGCCGCACGGTCCGTTTGTGCCGGAGGAAAAGTACAAGCACACGTATGATTCGGCGCCCGTGCCGTATCCGGAGTCGGGTTTTGACCTGGCGACGAAGCCCAAATGGGTGACCGAGCGGCTGGATACCTGGCATGGGATCTACGGGCCGTTGTACGGATTTCGCAAGAACTTTCCCGATAAGCGCCCGGAGGGTGTGGAGAGGTTTGTCGATTTTGTGCGAAGCTATACGGGTACGATCAACTCGGTGGATGACAGCGTGGGCGCTGTCTACGGCGCACTGCAGGAGATGGGCATACTGGATGATACGCTGTTTGTGTTTACCAGCGACAACGGCTTCTTGCTCGGCGAGCACGGAATGATCGACAAGCGAACGATGCATGAGGCGAGCATTCGTGTTCCGCTGATCGTTCGCTATCCCCGGCTCGTGAAACCGGGGACACGGATTGCCGAACAGGTTTTGAATATTGATTTTGCCCCGTCGATTGTCCAGGCATGCGGGGCGAAGCCTTTGAAGAATATCCACGGCAAGAGCTGGGTGAAGCTGCTCAAGGGCAATTCCGCCGGCTGGCGCAAGGCATGGATGTACGAATATAACTACGAAAAGCAGTTTCCCTATACGCCGAATGTGCGGGGTGTGCGGACGGACGAATGGAAATATGTGCATTACCCGCATGGCGACGGCGCGGCCGATCGGCATATGGCGGAACTGTATAATCTCAAAAACGATCCCGGCGAACGAAAGAATCTGATCGACGATCCGAAATATGCAGACGTCGTAAAGGACATGCAGGCACACCTGGAACGTCTGCTCAAGGAGACCAACGCCCTGCCGGACCGGATGCCGATAGATGAGGGCGTCAAGACGGAACTGCCGGAAGAGTCAATAAGGTAGCAGCTAAGAGGTCCAAAGAGAGTATTTTCATGGTGATGAAGAATTGCCTTTTGAAACCATTGTTCATTCTGGCGTTGGCCGCCGGCTGTCGGGATGGCCGAGCGCGGTTATGTGCGAGATCACGGGTAATAGTTGAGGAGATTGTATGATGGGTGAAAACATGCGGAAAAACTCTGATGAATCGACGCGTCGCGCGTTTCTTCGGACTGCGGCTGCTTCTGTGGCGGTGCCTTATGTGCTGCCGGGGTCGGTGTTTGGGGCTAACGCGCCGAGTAATCGGATTACGATGGGCTGTATCGGCGTTGGGGGTATGGGCACTAACGACATGATGGGCTTCTTGAACAATGACGATGTGCAGATCTTAGCTGTGTGCGATCCGGAGACGGGCAGTAACGCGTACGACCACTGGTACAACAAGGGCGGATGGCTCGGCCGACAACCCGCCATCGAACGCGTTAACAAACACTATGCAAAGAAGCAGTCTTCGGGCACGTTTGAAGGCTGCGACGGCTACGTCGATTTTCGCGAGCTGTTGGCTCGCAAGGATATTGACGCCGTCGTGATCGCCACGCCCGACCACTGGCACGCCATCCCGGCGATTGCCGCTGCCAAGCTCGGCAAAGATATCTACTGCGAAAAACCGCTGACGCTTACCGTCGCCGAAGGCCGTGCGATTGTGCGCGCCGCCGAGAGCCGCAACGTTATCTTCCAGACCGGTACGCACCACCGCTCGGCGGATGCGCACCTTCGCCGCGTCTGCGAACTGATCCGCAACGGGCGAATCGGCAAGGTCAAACGGGTCATTTCACACATCGACGCGAACAACCGGACCTCGACTGCAAAAAAGGGCGACTCCATGCCTATCCCGGAGGGATTTGACTATGACATGTGGCTGGGCCCGGCGCCTAAGGCGCCGTATCACCGCGACCGGACGCACTATACGTTCCGCTTCATACAGGACTACTCCGGCGGGCAGACGACGAATCTGGGCGTCCATGCGCTGGACGTCGTGCAGTGGGCACTCGGGACCGATCGCAGCGGCCCGGTGGAGTTCGAGGACCTCGGCGCGGAATTCCCAACCGACGGCCTGTTCGACACGGCGACAAAAGTGCATTTTCGTGCAAAGTACGCAAGCGGTACGGAACTTATCTGCGAGACCGGAACCGACAACGTAATCGCGCGGTTCGAGGGCACTGAAGGGTGGATCGAGACCAGTTACAATTCATTCAAGACAAGTCCCGCCTCATTGAAGGACAGCATTATCGGCCCGGACGAGATTCACCTGTACAAGAGCAATGACCACAAGCGAAATTTCCTCGATTGCATAAAGACCCGTAAAGAGACCATTACCCCGGCGGAGGTGGGGCATCGCTCGACGTCGCTGTGTCTGCTGGCGAACATCGCCATGTTGGGCAAGCGAAGAATCCGCTGGGACCCCGACGCCGAGCGGATCGTGGGCGACGAACAGGCGTCAAGGATGCTCAGCAAGCCGATGCGTGCACCCTGGCGTCTGTGAGCGCCTGGAAAAATGCGCAAAGGTGCTGCTACTAACCTGTAGTTGGAGGAGGAGGAGGAGTAACTACATATTTCGGTCGAGCAGTACCTTTTTTCGCCTCCTGAAAGCAGGAGGTCTTTTGGGAAATGTAGTGTAGCACGAGCGGGGCGGCGTTGCAAGAAGAAAATCAAAAAAATAACAAGAAATTTCCGTGCCTGTTTGCCAAACAAGGCCCAGCCGGGGGTGAAA
>SDBV01008930.1_pt1 | contig 13417 bp, 20 predicted proteins | sample 2277081 | NCBI WGS metagenome assembly SDBV01 (sample SAMN10402039, study PRJNA504765) | marine sediment metagenome | isolation source: marine sediment core GS10_PC15, 223 cmbsf | place: Arctic Ocean: Southern Knipovich Ridge | collected 2010 | reverse complement strand
TTATTCAATTCTTTAGTTTCAATTTCTGTTAAATTTCTCATATCTTATCACTCCTTTTCTTATTAGAATTCCTCAATTAAATGCTTTTCTCTTAAGTATCTTGATAAGTCGATTAATAACTGCTGGATACTATTAGAATTGAGTTCTTCTAAATTGGGAATTGCTTCTTTTAGTTGTTCTTTATAGTTCATACCTTATCACTCCATTTAATTATATACCGAGTTAAATCTATTACTACTTAAATTCGTGAGTATTAAAAAAGGGAAGAAGAAATTGGTTATAGTAGATTAGCGTATTGGTTAATCCTTTACGCTATAAGGGAAGGGAAGTTTATAGAAGTTATGAGATCGCTCAGAGATTGTCTTAAGGGTTTTAGATGTTTTCTCATCTAACTTAGACTGTAATTGTTTTACCGTTAAGTTCTTCTCTGAGAAAGGTTTAAGCTTTAAGGTATCATCGCTTATTACGTTAAGGAATTGCTTAAATTGGTAAGGAACACAAAGCTTTGGGTTATTGGTTTGTAACCCTGCTATTGTTCCATCTAAGACGGGATTATAATAGCTTATCCCAGCTCTGTGCATATATCCCTTAACGACCTCTATATGTGTATTGCCTTGCTTGTATTGAGACCTTTTAGGATTATCTCTTAGATAGAAATGGATATTGCTCTTAGAATCAAAGAAGCATTTGTAAAAGGTTTGTTGTTCTTCAGTCAATAGATCAATCGTATATTCTTCTAAGTTAGGATTAACTCCAAAGGTTTCTTTTGACTTCTCAATTAAAACCTCTTGGTCTATGAGCTTATTGAATCTTTTCTCATAACTTGGGCTTATCTTATCATCAACAATAAGATAATTAAAGGCAGCTCTAACTTTGGAGTTAAAATTTCCATTACCATAGTTAAGTATGTTACCTTTATCGTCTAAATAATCCATACTACCCGCAAAAGAATCTGCTGTAGAAGAACGGCTTATTGGTGTTATTGCTAAAGCTAACTCCAATATTTCCCATATATGAGACCAATTAGACTTAAGTAGTCTTGTCTTGTTTTGAATTAAGCTCTTAGCTACATTAAAACCAAAAACTATAGGATGATAAATATCCATAGCATCATTAAGCTTCTTTTTGCTGCCCTTTAGGACTGCAGGATAAGTAAAGACGTTATCAGACCCAACGAGTTGATTAAATACTATCTTTAAAGTAGTAGTTGCATCTATTGTCTCCATATCAGGTAAGCTTTGTATTCTTAGCTTTGTTGACCTCTTAGAATCCATTCTTTCCTTTTTAGGACTTACAATATCACTAAATATATTGTAAGAGTCGTAGTTAGTCTTAGACTTACTACGTAACAATTCGATTTGTTTTTCTATGTCATTTGTATCCATATTGTTCACACCTATTTCTATTAGTATATTCACTTATATATATACCGTCTTTTCGTGCTATCTTACCTTAGAGAGTGAAGAAATGAAGAAGTAGTTGACTTATACACTTTGAACGTAATTGAATCAGAGAGGTTGTAGTAAATTCAAGGCAGACCTAACAAGTTTTTACGGTTCAGCAATTAACACACGTGAAAGCTGAGAATTACACGGCAGCGGTTTTTTAGCTAACTTTACGCTGCTTAAAACTAATACTGGTTTAATTTTTTTATTCATCTATCACTTTACCTTTATTTTGTCTTATATTATATATAATACTTCTCTTTATAAATCCTTTGTTTTTTCCCTTTTAGTTACCTAAAGGAGTGCAAATTAGGGTTCCTAACGAGTTCCGCAAAGCAGCAGCTATTAGCAGCTATATTATAACCCTATTCTATCTACTTGTGCAGCTGTATTCTTATCTAATAACATTAAATTAAAAATAGAGCATAAATCAACGTTTATAGCTGCAAATAAGCTCAGTTCAAACAAATCTACGAAATTCGATGATCTGCAGGATTTCTGGGCACAGTCGCTCACCCAGCTGGGGAGATTGACCTGCAAAAGCTCTTACCCCACACAAGAGTATCCGACCCTAAAACAGTAACAAAGATCGGAGGGGGTATCCAATTAGAAGAGGAGGTGGTTGAATTCCTGCGGGAAAATCAACCTAAAACAACAGGTAAGAGAGGAACTGGGTGAGAAGAATAGCAAAAATAGAACCAGCAGTCCAAACTATAGCAGTCCGACGAATACGTTTCTTGGCTAAAACGTGAGCCTTAGCAGCCGTATCGTAAAAATGTGAGTCAAATACCTCCATAGTGTTATAATGCTGATTCAAGCGTTCCTGTAGAGCCTCTGGATTGACCTCGAGCACGAACTGGAGCAGATTGCGATGTGTATCAATTCTTTGCATACAGTCCTGGTGATTAGTAATTATCTCCATAGAAATAATCTGCTTACAACCGGCACAGCGGATCTCACCATCACCAACAATACTCATTTGAACTTTTATCCTCTATAGTATTTCATATTTCACAAACCTAAAAAAGCAGATTAATCAGACCCAGCCCGATGAACGAGCCCACAAACGCACCGAGAGCAACACTCACAATATGAATCAATCCGCGGTGACGAGCATACATACGAATAGCCTCTCGATTATGGCGACGAATACCTTCACCATAAGCCACCATCAGAGACTCCATACCAGCCCGATAATTAAGGAGCGAATTCCGCAGTCTCTCGTCGTTGACCTCGATCTCAATCTCCAAAGAAGTAGCATGCCCTCTCTCCAACCGAGCAGCTCGGAAAGCCGTCATCAGGTTCTCCAGACAATCCATATGAACCAGAATGTTCTCTACAGTCACTTCTTGCCTGCAACCAGGACAACTCCTCTCACCTTCGTCAACAACACTCATTTCATAGACCTCTTATCAAGAGAATGCGTTAAAGCAATGACCGCAATAATGAAGGTCACGCGTTCTATAGTCGGTTCCCCGGTAAGGTCAATCATAGACATAACTATAACAACACCAGCGGACACGAAAACAATCAAAATAGCATAGATAAACGATACAACACTCATCTGAACCAGGACTCCACTCCGATAGTCAATTTATCATCACGAACACCAACAGCATACGTATCACCAGACTTAAGAACAACTCTTTCACAGAAACCAATAGTCGACTCGATAACATAAGCCTCCTCAGTAAGAAGAGTGTTCTCAGTATCACACTGTGTGCACATCAGAACAATAGAGTGCTCATGATCAACATTCGATCTGCCTCTCTCGAGATGATAATAATGGAAGCTCTGTCGATGGGTGCACTTCTGACAGGGATCATGCATACTCATTGAACTTTATCCACCCAGCGTTTCTTGGCAAACTTGACGATTCGATCCAGAGAATCAACCACGATCTGACAATCAGCACGGAATTCCATGAGTTCATAATCATCAGTCATCTCGGGGTCCTCCACAGCAAAAATATCAAACAACTTCATTTGCATCTTCAATGCAGTAAGGGCATCTAACCCAGCCTTGATAGCGTCTTTATCTTCTTGATTATCCATAAGTAATCACTTGTAATAATATTTATATGTTAATTGGACTTCCACACTACCGAGAGTTGGTTCCATATCATCAATGACGAACAGGTTGAACGACGGACCATGGAAGGTGATCTCTCGAGCTTCTTGACTAAAGTAACCATCAGGCAGTCTCTCCAGACAATCGACGTGTTCACCTCGGTCTATGTAGCCTTTGCAGCCAGCACATCTCTCTCGATGATCGAAAATCTTCATATGGTCACTTCAACGCAAGGAACCTGACCGCCAACATCCGGGTGAAAATGGGCTGGATACCAGAAACAAGCCACAGCCTTAACATAAGGATCGGGGTGAAGTTCACCGCACTTCTTGCAGAAGCGAGTAAAGTCACACATAACAAATCTCTCGTGATGCTCAGTAGATTCGTGCCCACAGGCAGAACATATACCGTTAATGAAAGTCATAATCTATCACAATAAAAATAGGCGGTTTTGCCACATGCCCAGGTGGGTTCATATTACTTACAGGTTGGTCTATCTAATGCAGTAATCATTATTTAAGTATTGGTTTATGATCCATACAGGATCTAAACCTATTTAAGTCTATCGATGCCGGATCTGGCTTGTTCGATAGATTTTCCGACGATATTGCCGGTCTTATCGCGAAAAACAACTTTTCCCTTTCCCATGGTCTCGAGAGTAAAACCACCGATCTGACCGAGTTTATTGCTTACGCCGGTTCCAATGGTGTCTAAATAATGTTGGGCTTTCTTTCCGAGCCACTTAGCCCGCAACCACAGCCACGTAATAATAGTCTGACCAAACAATCCGAGGAATAAAAGTAGTCCTAAAATTGCTTCTCCCAGACCCGTCAACATAGATATAGTAGCTAAAACCACGAGTATCGACCAGAACAAGAGCGTCAGGAAGGCATAGAAAAATCTTGGCGGGAAGCACATCGCGAACCATAGTTTGGACCATTTACCCATTATTCATCATTTCTGTCTCGGCTAACTCTCTCTCGATTCTTTTGTCATCCCAACCACATAATCCACAATTAGCTCCGCTCATAAAGTAAATTCCTCCGATTTTATGGCAGCTCGGGCATTCAAAATCGTTCATTATTTAACATCTTTTATTATTACAGTATTTTTCTTATGATAATCACAGACAACCATTTCTTTTCCTATATACCAGTAACAACCGCATTCTTTGGAGTGAAAAGGCGGAACAAACATAATATTTTTGTTCATATTTTTCAACTCATTATATTATATATAGAAAGAAAATTGAAATGTCCAAATTTCAATTCAGGCAATCTTAAACAGCTCAGCGACGTAGTTATGGAATGAACAACCGTCAATGAGAACTGCTTTTTCGTTAACAAGCACGATAGCCCAGCCGTTTGCGACTCGGAATTGGACGGAACTATCTTCCTGTTTCTCGGCGTCTATCGGTAGCCAAGCTTCTAATGATTCGCCTTCTTCAGCCAGACTTGGGAAGAAGTCTATTATCTCATCATAGATAAGCTGTGCAGACTTACCAGCGGTAAATGATTTTATGACTTTCCTTTTTAAATCAACTTTGTAGTTGTATTTAATCTCGAATTTGTCAAGCTTAAACTCCGTTCTGAACTTCTTGTTCTCTGCTTGTGCAATATCGAGTGCATCCTGACATAACTTGAGTTCGTCAGCCTTCGTAAACCAATTAAATATCCAGACCATCATGATCACTGGCAAGTCCTGAAAACACTATTTCATAAACTTTTCCCTATCATGTTTCGTATTCAAACTTGATAAGGGCTGCATGGAAGCTTAATTTCATTATCTGGATAGTATCAGCTTCTATTTCTGCTTCTATCTTAAAAATACCATGTATCTCTTTACCGTCAATAAAGACATGTGTATCGTGAGCTGGGGTAAGCCCATCTTCTCTTGTTTTCAATTTTATTACTATTTTAGACAAATTGTTCATATTAAATCACTGATACCAAAAACATTAAATAACCTTGTTTTTATCTCCTATTCAAATGTCATCAGATGCTAACCGCCGGCGTATTGATTGGTGCTCTGTGCTCCCAACGCCTTGTCCGGTCGGTCTCCACCCCAGAGTGTCAGAAATCAATCAATCGATCGCTGATGCTCCAGAAGAAGACGTTGCTCGCTTCTATCATATCTCAGTTCAGGCTGTCCGAACGCATGTTGTCGAAGGACACCATTTAGCCTATCAGGACTCCAGTTATTACCAGACCCGAGAGGAAAACAACACTCAACAAGCGGCTGATCGAACGAACCTGACCGAAAATCTCGAGGAACTGGTAAAGAAACCACATAAATACTACATTATTCAGCAAAAGATCCTCACTCGTGAACTAATCAGACTACTCTCGGATACTCGTGACATCACAAAGATCACGAGAGAGATTAGAGATACCTTCAAGGCTATGAGCGAGCTCCCAGTTAATGAGGAGACTGAAGTCAACGTCCAAGAAGAATACGATTATTTCTTCAATCTCGTGACCATGGAATTGTGTCCAAAGTGTCAGATCAAGGTTCTCGATAAGATGGAAGAGAAAGCTGATGTTAAAGAAGAAAAGGAAGCTGAGGAAAAACTCGAAGTCGTGACTAAACGCGATGAGGTCAAGAAAGTTCGGGTCAGGTCTCGCATGGACGATCACCTGAGTCATTTAGCTAACAGGAACAGGAATCAAGACAGATGAGGTTTCTCACTATTTGCAACCAGGGCAACTGCAGGAGCTATGCTTTAGCTCGTATGCTCAAGTATATGGATCATGAGGCTATCGCTATCGGTATTGACTTTACTGGTGACGTGTCTCTCCAGGAACTCGGTCATTGGGCAGATAAAGTCGTAGTTCTCGCTCACAGGGGATATGATATCAAACGTGTTCAGGAACACATCAGCAAGGAAAAGATTATTATTTGTGATATTGGGACTGATCGCTGGGGTAATCCCTTCAAGTTGCAATTGACGGAAATTCTCTACGAATATGCTCAAAAAATGCTTGACTCTCTCGATATTACTTATATGAAGGGAGATCAGGTCAAGAATACTATTTTTGCGGCGACACGATATGGTTAAGAGCTGGGGCAGACTTACTGATCTGCAACGAAGAACAAAAATGTATAAGGGGTTCCTCGATCCAGTCTATCTTATTTCTGATCCTTATTTTCATGGAGGGCAATATGTTGAGCCGACACCACTGCAAAAGGAGGTCAGTCGCCGCTTGTGGAGTCCGTGTAATACCGTAAGGGGTATTCCCAACCAGAATATCAGAGAAATGGTCGTAATGGGCGGTATGCGTCTAAGTAAAACGACTACTGCTGGTATTCAAGCTTTCGTAGCTATGTATAAGATGCACAGGATTGCAGATAAGCCAGGCTGGACTCCTGCAAAAGAATTCGGTCAAATGAAGGATCAGCACATTAAAATCACTAATGTTGCTACCAATAAGCCACAGTCCCTGGACTCGGTGTTCGCCATTAGCAAAGCTATGTTTGATAGTTCACCCTACTTTAGGGAATATGCTCCTGAGATGAACATCAGGAGTGAGGAGATCAATTTTCCGAGGGAGAATGTTGATGTTATTGCACTTGCGAGCAAGTCTGGCGGTGCGGCTGGTAAGACTGCTGCTTTCTTTAGTATGGACGAAGTGGATCAGTTCGATGATACCGAGGGACCAAGTGGGGTTGATAATGTTTATAAGATTATGAAGAACTCGACTAAGACACTCTACCAAGCTACTAAAGGTCTTTTTGGGAAGGTATTTATGATTTCGAGTAGTGGACTGGCGGGCTCTAAGATGTGGAGGTTAAAGCAGCCTGCTGAAGCCTGTGGTGGAGAAACTATCTGGATGAAGGTAGTGCTCTGGTATGATGAGGTTACTAATCCCATCGGGGATAAGCTTGACAAGTTTGAGGGCTTTGACAACGAGCGAACGACCGAACCTGCTAAGTTCTGGCAACGTTATGGTTGCGATCCCAGTTTTGCTTCTAATGTTTGGATCAAAGATTACGACCAGACCATCCGACCAAACATCCAACCCAACTTACCCAATCTCTTACAACCCATTGGAGAGATCGTGGAGGAGCATGGCTATGCGACGGAACGTCTCGATGTTCTTAAACACGAGTCTGGTATGCCTATTGATGATAATGCTTACTATATTATTGCTGGAGATCCGGCAACACGACTCGATGCGTTCGGCATCGCAGTCGGTCATACTATTGGTGAGGGTGAGTGGCACAAGGTCTATAAGTATAACACTGCTGGTAAGTTGATGGGTTCTGAGGCTGAGGATCGATTGCTTTATCATATTCAGTTTGATGGTTTTTACAGGTTTGTTCCGAGGGAGTCTGATATTGATGCCTTTAAGGTTAGGGATTTCTTCCTTTCTTGTAATTATTTGTTTCCTTTGAGGCGTGCGATGTTTGATACGTTGAACTATCCGATACTTCAACAAACACTCGATCGAGAGGGTTTGGACGTAGTTCAACGGCAGATCCGATTTCCCGAAGCGGAACTGTTTAAGAATTATGCTCAATTTAGGATGTTCACTATGCCGGAGTATCCTGTTTTCACAAGGGAAGTTAAAGAGATGCAATTGAAAGTTACGGCTACCACCAAGGGTATCGACCATCCACCAAAGGGCTCGAAAGATATTCTGGATGTAGCTGTGCTGGTCATAACTGGTGCGAATCTCATTCAGGAGATGCCAGAAGTGGGAATTGGACCAGCTCTTAGTGCTACGTTCAGTCCACCAACTGCTATCCCTGCCGTAGTAGCCAAAAGTATGCCTATGATGAGTTCTGCTCGTAGAATGGGAAGTATGGCATCGAGATCTCTTTCTTTGTCACGCAGGCGAAGATAGAGGAATCTTTATAGGTTGATATTACATCCAGTAATTCAACCATGGCAACAGAGTTCCAGGATGCAAATTTCGGTCCATATAGTCACGTCAAGAAGTGGATCAACGAACGTCCAGTCTATCATAATGGGAAGAATGTAATACTGTCCGATATTCCAGTCGGTGGAATTGATAACAGGAGTGCATTCAAGATAGCTATGTCTCGACAGACTGATCACCCATTGAAATTTGCGGTTGATGCAGTGGAGAGAAGTTTCGTAGATAGGAGTAATCAGAACGAACTTTACAGTTATATGAATTGGTCAGATGCTAACCTTGGAGCCAGTATTGGAACAAAATCAGGGCTCGTTAGTAATGCCTATAAGGGATTGGTCATGGATGCGGGGCGTGAGCTGGATGATCAGGAACTATTTTTGCTTACGACAGGGGAGAAGATAGCTGAGGAGTTGCTTGACTATAGGACTTTGATTTATCAGGCTACGGCTAATGCTATCACTTTTGGTAATGCTGTTTACTTGAAGAGTGTCAAACACGGTTATCCGGTGCTCAGATCCTTGCCTATTAATTATCTAACTATAGTAGAGAATATGAAGCAGTTGTATGGGATGGGTCAGGGCAGGGATTTTCAGGTATGGGAGCCCAATTACTATGTGCTAAATGAAGTGATGGATTCACGGTTATCAAATGTGATGAGTAATATTATGAGACTGCATCACAAGGACGATCCGTTGCCAATCGTGTTCGATGAGAATCAGATTATTCATATTCAGGTTAATAAAGGGGATGATCAAGTAGATGATTCTATGAACAGGTGGACATATGGAGTGTGGAGCAGAGCACCCCTGCAGAGACTGGTTACTACCTGGTGGTGGAAACAGGAGATCATGTGGGCGGATATGTTAGCGAGGGAGCAAACACAGCCGATACAGTGGCATCAAGTGGACTTGAGCTGGATTAATGAACAAACTGTAAACTTACCAAAAGGTTCGACTGACTCGAGGATGAGTCACATAATTAAACAGAGGAGAGACTATTTGAATGCTTATATTCAGATGCAGGAGTTGAGGGCACCAGATTCAGCCCTTGTTACTGATGAGCATGTCAAGGTGCAGATTGTTGAGCCACAGGCGGTCACTTACCTGCAATCAAATGACTTACTCAAGCAGATCGATGAAGCTCATACACGAGCCATCGGTCTTCCGATCTCCGAAACGAGCACTGGCAGCGGGAGTTTTGCGACTGACGTTAATAGAATGTCTCATAGCTCTGTTACGACCGAGCACCTGATTAATGTAGTCTTCAAACCATTAGAAAGGTATATCAAGGAGATATTATTGGGAATCTATCCCCTGTTTAAGAAGGAGATCTCACGTATACGCATCTCTCGTAGCACATCACTTGACAAGGATAAGGACATGATGATGAGACGAGCTGCAGTGGCTAAAGAGCTGATGATCTTCACCGAGGACGAATTAAGATTGATTGCTGGCGAGGAGAAACGCTTAACTCCCAACGAGAAGAAAGAACGAGACAAGTTCTACGAGAAAATTACCAGTTTTGGAAAAGAAGTGGGTGTTCAACCAGGCGGAAAGACTGGATCGAATGCCAGCACTAAAAAGATAAGTTCTCAGACCGCTGGTAGAGAACCAGCTAAGAAACAGGGTCCTCAAGCAAATAGACCCACAACAGATAATTCAAAATTACAGAGGCAGAAAACCAGATGAGCAATGATATATTAATGATAATATGTGAAGTATGCTGGAACGATCCCAAGCTCCCATGTTCAAAATGTAAAATGGATTGGATTAAATAATGCCCAGAAGAAAAATGATGCTTGGACCGGGCGGTTCAGAGGATGATTTATTGCCCCAGCGAACTGACGGAAGGAGTCGAAGTTTGCTCAAGCGTCCACACAAAAAGGCGCCCAATACAGAAAAAATGAAAGAATTTGCTAACGACGCTAAATATGACACTAAGCATAAGAGGAAAAAGGAATGAACGATACCGATTCATCTGGCGTAACTGCCGTAAATATCACCCTCACAGCAGGGAATACACCCAGCGTAAGTTCGTGCTCCGTGCATTCGGGATCTGACGTGATAGCACAATATGGAGTGAGTCCACAGATCACAATCAGACAGGAACAGGGCGTAAATTGGGTGCTCCAACAGGACGAATTATACGTTGTTAAGGGAGTAGCACTTGCTGAGGGTGTGTTTAAGGGAATTGATGGTAAACTGATTAAGTGGACTTCGACTAATCTACAAGATTTCTTTGCTGGATTATTGTATAAACCGATAGGATTGCTTCATCCAGCTATGGTGCCAGGAGGCAGGTCTCCAAATGTGGGGACAATTATAAATATTGGATATGCAAAAGACTTCAAAGAAGTGCATATTACATATGTGGTAATTAACAAACGGATTGCTGATGCAATAGAGACCGGTGATTTACAGAATTCTATTGAAGCATCTGTTAAACTTGGTCAAAAAGACGCTGAAGGAAATCTTACTGTTGATCAAGTTATAGCAAATAGGGTTGCACTCGTGCCTAATCCTGCTTGTAAGAGCTGTGTTAATTATCACAGTCAAACTGTGACTTTGTCTCAAACAGAGGAAGGTATCTATAATGTCATTATGCCTATAACCACGCTACCCTCTTCCCATGATACACAAATTATTAAAAACACCTCGTTAAACATGAAAAGTATAAAAGATGGTATGATATCTATGACTGGTTCAGAAGAAGAAAACAAGAAAAAAGCACAGATGGAATTATTGGCATCGCTTAAGGACGCAGGTTTTGAAATAACCCAAGCTGCTCCTGCTGATAGTGTCCAACTGTCCAATCCGTCCCCCTACACAGCTGGTGGGCAAGATCCAGCTAATGCTGGAGTCAATGCTTACGGAAATATTGTAGGTAAATTGGTGACTGATGCTATGGAAAAACAAACGGAGAAATTCATGGCAGAACTTACACCAATAAAAGAGCAGGTGCTCGCAAGCAAGATTCAAGCAGATGCTTCAGAATTAGAGGCTCTGAAAACAGCAGTTCTCAAAGATGACCCAGAATTCAATTTTGAGATAGAGCTTGCTGGAAAAGACACCTTCTGTTCTAAACGTGAATTTTTATCAGGAATGCTAAGACGCAATAGCAGGATTACAGCATTAGCCCAGGCACCGCCACCTGACGGACAACAGACACCACCAAACCCTCAAGTGACACCTGGACAAACCGATTCTACTGTTAATCTTTCCGCTGGCGATCCAAACAAACCTGAAAAAATAGAAGATTTAGAGAAAGAAGCTCTAAAAAGATTTGGATACGAATAAGGAGAATAAAGAATAAACAGAATTAATATGGTGTAAATTATGGTAACAAGTATTCATTACAAACCTCCAACAAAAACCGGTGGATTAAGCAGAGTTGTGACAGATCATCGTAGATATGAAGCAGCTGCCCCAGTATGGTTCGGTGGACTCGCTATCCAAAGAGACGGAACCGACCAATCATTAGCAAAGATATGGGACACGAATGATGATCTAAGACAGAGAATTATGGGTGCTGCAGTTTCTGGGACTGATCCCAATCGTAATTATGGTGAAAAATTCACGGATTATGATCATATTATACGAGGAGATATTTCTGCTTTTAACCAAGTAGCTGTCGCACTCGTAGGGATTTTCTCTATGCCGGTCGATAGTGATTTTTCAACTGCGTTCGTTCAAGGTGACCAATTAGGTCTCGTTGTAGATTCCCATGTATGGGAATCATCAGCAGGAAATCTGCCCTCCTTAACTCCCTTCTATGAAGAAGACGAGGCTGGATCTGCCTATGGAGCAACCTGGGTAGCTGCCGTCATAACTGACGGTGAGCCTGTCGATGGTTTGAACCTTAGAGATATTATGCAAAAGGCAGGGTGTCAATATGTAGGACAATCCGACCAAGATGTCGGTGCAACACCTGGAGACGTAAACATAGACGTAATTCTAATGTTGGGATCTCCTGTGTTCTGGGTGCCCTCAGCTTAAGGTGATTATATGACAGCACAAGCAACTGTAACCCCTGAAATGGCTGCTGCCGCGAAGCAACAGGCTGAATTTGCTGCTCAACAGAAAGAGCATCAGCTTCAAGAGCCTAATCCAGCTCGTGGCGATCACGCAATCAAAGAATATTTAAGTCAATTTAAGACTTCCGAACAAATCTTATCTGAATATCAGAATAAGTCTTATGCTCTAATCAAACCGGGAGAAATCCCTGGATTTGGTGGAAAATGGATTCCTGAAAGTGCAATCCAAAATGGCACATTAGTCGGTGTGAAAGCCGATGAAAATGCTTGCTATTTCCCACAACCGTATGCATCTCACCTGGCGGCTGGATCTACTACGATTGATGGGGCTATTGTGCGAGAAATCTATCGTAAGCTCTGGTATCAAGCTACAAGGAACATATCAGTTGGATTAAATGTAGTCTACACTGAGAGTTCAAGCACGCTTGAGATGGGATGGCTTCGTCCTAACGAGTTGACTTTCGAGTATCCACTACCTATAGAGTCTGGAATTGGAAATATCCAAACACTGACCTACTGGGGATACGGAATGGGTCTCAAACTCGGTTCAATGAGTATGTATATTACCGATGCTTCAATGGCAAGCAATCAAATCGGACAATTCAGATCAGACTTCATGAAAAGACAATCTGAGGCTGTGGCTTTAGAAATTGATAATAACATCCTTGCGGAGTTGTTTTCATCTTCTTTCGGAGTCCTCGCAGATGTAGCATCTGCCGACAAATGGGATGGCTCTGCAGCTAATGAACCAGATTTCGTTCAAGACTTCGGCTCTGCTCACTCAACACTATTGGATCAAACTCGGAAACCAGTAGGCGAGCTTGGAGATAAGAAATATGTAGTTGCACCCTTGGTTCTTAAACCTTATCTTGCTATAAAGCCTGGTATCACCCAAGGTGGACAAACAGCTGACACCCAGCCGTTATCAATGAAGGAAAAGTCGGAGCCGCCTTCTCTGCTGAAGGATTTGAAACATACTTCACCAGAAA
>SDBV01008929.1_pt1 | contig 13420 bp, 7 predicted proteins | sample 2277081 | NCBI WGS metagenome assembly SDBV01 (sample SAMN10402039, study PRJNA504765) | marine sediment metagenome | isolation source: marine sediment core GS10_PC15, 223 cmbsf | place: Arctic Ocean: Southern Knipovich Ridge | collected 2010 | reverse complement strand
TAACCGGTGTTGAAGTTCCGGAACTGGTGATTTTTGACATATTAATGCAATCTTTCATGGCAGATAACGGGGTTGATACCGGAATCCTGGCAATCTCAAAGGACGGTTGTATCGTCTACCAGCGAGGCTTCGGACATGCACACAACGGGATCGATCCGCTTCCTGAAAACACACCAATGCGGATAGCCAGTATTACGAAAGCATTGGTTGCGGAAGCTATTGATGATCTACAAATTGATAAAGGGTCTTTTGCGTTCAATCTAGGTCAGCCTGGCGGTGGGATTTTGAATATTACACCTTGGCCATCACTCATTGACAATGATATCAAAACGATCACGATCCAGCATCTTCTCAATCATGATTCTGGTTTCCATGACTGGGCCAATGCGGAGATCCAGATCGCAAACGAAATGGGGAAAACTTGTCCGCCCGGTATCGAAAACATGATGCGTTATGCGCTGGGAAAAGTACTCGATCATGTGCCGGATAACCCGCCTCCCAAACCCTACGTTAACTTTGGGTATGCTATTCTTGCAGAGATCATACGAGAGGTCAGTGGATTGCCGTTGGACGTTTATATCCAGCAGAATGTTCTGACACCAAATATATGGGTGCCGGCGACGGAAGTGTTCGGTGGTATGCCATTCCGTCCGCAACAGAACCAGCGCGAACCTCGCTACATAAATAGCAATATGTGTGACAATGTTTATGATCCACTGTGCAATTTAGGACCGCAAGTGTTGTGCCCGTACGGAGCTTTCGATCTGATCGCTACGATCGGTGCCGGTGGAATTGTATCCAGCGCTGCGCCGCTGCTGACTTTCCTGGAGACATACAAATTTGGCGCACCCAACTACGGTTTCGAAGGTGGATTGCCGGGAACCAGTACGAAGATCAATCGCCACTATGCCGACGGATTCAATGTAGTCGTGCTGCTCAGTGAGGATGTGCCTCCTGATGGTACTGCCGGCGTGTTGGTAGTACAGATCTGGAGCCTCATCGACTGGGCATCCGGTATCGACTGGGCTTCACTGAGTTGCGTAGACGGTTTTTGGTTGGATTTCGGCGCGTCCTCTTCCGGTTTCGGAGGTCATGACGACCCGTTTCATACGATGAATGAAACGCTAAGTGCGACAACGGATGGAACCAAACTGCGTGTCAAAGCGGGAACCTCGAACTGGACAGGAACGATTTCGAAAAAGATGCTGATCGACGCGCCTTTGGGCACGGCGGTCATCGGCCAGTAAATGAGTGGAGTACGATTATGAAATGGAGATATAGCATGAATAAAGATATAAGATCAGTTTTTAATAGACGGATAAAAAATAAATTATTTGTATCTGTTTTTTGTATGGTGATGTTCTTTCTAACAGGAAGCGCACAGGCGTTGTTACCAGTAACCGGTGTTGAAGTTTCCGAGCTGGCGAGCATTGAAAATCTGATGCAAATTTACATGGCAGATAACAGTCTTGGGGCCGGTGTACTGGCGATCTCAAAGGATGGTCGTGTCATCTACCAGCGGGGTTTCGGATACGCATACAACGGAGCCGACCTGCTTCCGGAAAACACACCTATGCGCTTGGCGAGCATTGAAAAACCGCATACGGCGGCGGTGATCCGCCATCTGGTGGCAGACGATGTGATCAGTTTAACTGATTTTGTTTTCGATGTTGGGCAGTGGTCACCTTTGGGTGAGCGGCGCCTTCTTGACGCTTCCTCGTCCTCGAGTACTTACTGGCCCTATAATGGAGTTTACGGTAACGAAACTTATTTGGGCTACGTTAGGATCAATCACTTGCTGAACCATCAGGGAGGATGGGATCGAACGTTGGCATACGATCCCTTTGGGCGATTGCTTACTATCGGCAATGCCATCGGAACATATCCCGCCTCACCGCCAACCCGTGAGGACATCGTGCGATACATGATGGCCCAGCAGTTTCAATTTGAACCGGGTAACCGCCCGGCTAGATGTGATTTTGATGATATAGACGAAGATGGTGATTTAGATTGCCTGGAGACACCCCAGCCATGCTATTGCGATAGTTATTCGAATTACGGCTACATGCTTCTTTCGTTGATCATCGAGCAGAAAACCAGTCAACAACATACGGAGATGATCCGCCAACATGTGATGACACCTGACATCTGGGTTCCTTCAACCGAAATCTTTTTAGGACGTGATTATCGGAGCATTCAGGATCCGCGGGAACCCAAGTATGTAGAGTCTGGCAACTGCCTGGATCTGAATGACCCGTATCTCCTGTATCCTCTCTATTTTAACCCGAAAGTTCCGTGTCCTTATGGCGGTTTTCTGATAGAGGTTAAGACCGGCGAAGGTAATCTTGTTGGAAGCGCCGGGGCGCTTATGATGTTCTTGAATCATTATAATGCATGGAGCGGAGCTCCGATAAGCGGTCCGGTAGACTCAAGTAAAAACGGTGGGCTAAACGGCACCAGCACCAGGATGCAACAGTGGGTGGACGGATTTAATGTTGTGGTGCTGTTCCCGCATGGTGGCGGTCACGCGGATCAAGTGGTACCGCAAGTGCGCACTATTCTCGGCTTGCTTATCGGTGTCGACTGGGCCTCGCTGAGAACTATAGACGGTTTTTGGGTGGACTTCAACGCGTCCTCTTCAGGTTATGGCGGTCATAACGACCCGTTCCACAATATGAATACCTTATTAACTGAAACAACGGACGGAACGAAAGTACGCTTTAAAACGGGAACCTCTAGCTGGACAGGAACGATCTCGAAAAAGATGCTGCTCAACTCGCCGTTCGGCACAGCGATCATCGGACAGTAAGTCACTGGAGAGGATATTATTACGGATAAAAAAGAAAAACATAAAGGAGACTTGTAAATGAGAAATGTTTTACATAACAGGATAATAGTCACATACATGATAGTTGCATCGGTAATTATTTTGCTTGTTTCGCCGGTACTGGCAGATTATGAAATTAGCTGGCATACGATAGACGGCGGCGGGGGAACAAGCACCGGCGGAACTTATGAAGTCACCGGTACTATCGGTCAACATGATGCAGACACAGGCCAGATGTCAGGCGGCGACTATACATTAAGCGGCGGGTTCTGGCCCGGCGGTTTGTTCCAGCAATGTTTCGTTGACTTTGAGCACTTTGTACAATTTGCAATGTACTGGCTTGATACGCCGTGTAACATAGGCAATAACTTCTGCCAGGGATCCGATCTTGATTTCTCAACAGCCGTTGAAATTAATGACGTCGGAGAGTTGGGCTATTACTGGCTGGATAACTGCCCACTGGATTGGCCATGGCAATAGAATTACTGAAACTTTCAGGGACTAGGGTTAAAAAAATGATTCTAAAAATAAGAACAAAGATATCGGAAGTTAAATTCCCCTCTCTTGCCTTTTTTATCTTATTTCTATTATGCCCTAATGCAATTCTTTTAGCCAACCGGTTGCCAACTGCGGCACCGACATCAACTCCAGCTACCGGCCAGGAACCGCTTAGTGTTCGATTCCAGGCAAATGCTGATGATCCGGATGGAAATCGGCTTACCTACCTATGGGATTTTGGCGATCCTAGCAGTGCCGATAATACGAGTACCGATGAAAATCCCACACATGTTTACGAGGGTACGGGGCTGCACAAAGCGACGGTTGTTGTCTCAGATGGAACGGGTGATAAAACTTTTTCACGGGCTATTCGCTCGGGTATACACCTTGTAGATTTTTTGATCGGTGATTTCAACTATAGCAAAGATGTCAATGTTGATGACTTACGGATAATGGCACAACAGTGGCTAGCCATAAATGGTGACACTGATTACAACGGTGATGCCGACATCAACGGCGACAACAAAGTTGACTTGCAGGATTTATTCGAATTAGCTACAGATTGGGGGCCGACTAACGTAGCATTAATCATCGGCATATACGATTACAGTAATATCCCAGACATTGTTTACGCTGACAATGATGCTGCAGACTGGTATAACTATCTTGAGAGTTTATGGCAAACTTCATTTAGCCATGGAAGTTACCTCCTGGGAGGCTTTTTAGGGACGTATCCCGTCTATAACGGGCTTGCAAGCGAATACAAAATTAAGGAAAAACTAGCTTCGATCATCAGCCATTTTGATGAGAATGATCAAATTACAATTATCTTTTCCGGCAGTGGTGGAGGAGACGGCATGGGGAATTCATATTTTTCCGCATGGGATTCAGGGACAGGGATTCAGGGAGAAGATGGCGATCTGTGGGACTATGAATTGGCCGACATCCTGAAAGACTCGGTCTCAAGGGTCTTTGTATTCTTCGATATCGATAAAGGCGGCGGCATGCTGGACGATCTTGCAGCAATGCCCAATGCGTCTCTTGTTTACGCAAACAGTTCATGCAACGAAAACGGCAGCAGAATTGCTTCACACGGAGTCGCCAATGGTGCATGGACATACTTCTTTTTAGATCACGGCCTGATCCAACATTATGGTTCAAATAAATATACCGCTCTGGAAAACGGTTTTGTTTGGGCTGATTCAAATTACAACCCCGGCGGAGACGATGAACCCCAGCAGTTTGATGGAAACTCTGGAGAACTTTTTTATCTGTGGGCAGAGCATTACTATTAAAGTCATACAGGAAAAATTAAAGGTGCCATGCCTGTCCCGGACTTACACGGTTAGTGCGGGGGAACCTTCCATTTACTTACCACCAAACCCATATTAATCGCTGCTTTAGTTAACTCGACGGCATTCTTTACGCCTAACTTCTGCATGAGTCTATGACGATGGTTCTCTACAGTCCTTACCGATCTTTCAAGATAACAGCGATCTGTTTGATGCATTCGTAATAAGCAAATATTAATATTTTTTTCAAAAAAAGCAAATTATTCTCAATATTATTGCTTCCTGAATCGTCTTCTCTGGTAAGGATATGCGAATCAGGATTAAACATCTCTTTTAGGCCATGAATGCGAAAATGAGATATTTGACTCAAAAAAAGGCAATAACCGCTATTGCGCTGTGAATTTGAATAATATAGAGAAATCAGTAATATTAAGGAGAATTCAGATGGCAAGAAGAAGAGATTTATTATTTGGATTACGTTATTGTGGAAATACCAATACTATGGAGGTTCATGATTTAGATAACGAACAAACGCAATGCCAAATTGACAAAATAATTGAAGGTGATCATGCGACGCCTTTTAATGAACTTAGTGATGCTGATGAGTATGATAATTGTCTTCATTGCATAACCGTGCCCGCTCAGATTGATGAGAATCAGGTCTAGTGGCTGTTTAGTATAGAAATTTTAAAGGCTATGTTATTGCCTTAAGCGAAATTAAAGGACCAGCCGGTCCCGCACGTTTATCCAGCACCAATTAGCCCCCACAACTTGTTGCGGGGGTTCTTATTTTCTACCCCATGATTCATCAAGAGGTTCTTGCTTGCAAACTACAAAATTATGAATTTTTGAATAAACCAAATATACCCCGTGAACCTTCTTAAAACTTTAATAGGGCCCTATCGACCAACGACCAACGACTATCGACTAAATGTTCGGCTCAAACCCTGAACGAAGTGATCAACACAGAAAATGTTGAGCAAAACAAAATCCCGCTTTCACGTCAGGGCCCAAAGACCATCAAGACCAAACATCGCTGGGCTTCCGAATCGGTTAGCCCCTACAATTTATTGCCAGAGTTTAGGTGTTTAGTCCGCCAAAATCAGACGTTTGGCGGACTAAATATCACACGCTATTCATTAAAAAAAACTCTATTCAACGACACAGCTGCCCAGCCAGAAATTAGCAAAAGCCGCAAGATCAACATTATCAATGAAACCATCATTATCCGAGTCATACACGGAACAATCAAGAGAGCCCGGCAGGTCAAGGAAATAGTGATCGCTAAAACCGCTGTGGCCAAAATAACCGTATCCGTTAGTAATACGAGGCCAGACCCTCAACCGGAACTGATAAGCACAGCGCTTCCATGGAACGAGGTTTCCAGGTGGGTTGGGAGCAAACTGTGATTCGTACTCTAAATTTGTTACTCCATTCCACATCGCCGGCGGAACCGAATAAACTTCCTGTGCGATCACTCCGCCGTATTGGTTTTTACCCCAGATGTTGTCAAGGGTAAACTTTCTAAGGTAACCGTCAGAATGACTCGCGGTGATAAAGAAACGCAGGTTTTCCCCGGAACCGCTAAGATTGATAATGCTGCATTCTTTAATCTCTCCGTCGTCAGCCAGAACATAGTACGGATTGCCCGGATCGTAATTGACATGATGGATGTCCGCACTTACCGGAGAGTTATTCACTTCAAGAACAATAGTTCCAATGTTGCCAAGTAAGGCTGTGATATCATTCAAAACTCCGGGCGAAACCTCGTTATAAGCCTTCACCGTCAGGGTATAAAGCCCATCAGATTCGTCCCTGGTGTTCCAGATGATACGCTTATCTATAAACGACCAAAATCCCGTGCTGGTTAATTGATAAAGATCGGGTACTCCATCGATAACCTGCGGTCCCAGCGTAATTGTGTCATCTTCCCATTCACCCAGACCAACATTGTAAGTGTAGAGAACTTTTTTGAGAGTACCATGCAATGTTTTCCAATCTGCGGGATCTAAAGGATTAGGAGGCGTCATACCGTCCCATGCACCGGCGAGGACCTGGTAAAAATCAACATCCACATCAAGATCTCCAAAAAGACCGTGCAGATGAAGACTCCTGCCAAGCGCGGCGTTTTGGTAACTCGTCATCGGGCCGCCGTTGGCCAAACCTACAGGTGCGTTAACATCGCCGGTGGTCTGGGTGATCTCAGACCGAGGGATATTGCCAACGCTCGTAAAGATATAACCGCTTCCCGGAAAGACACCGATTCCACCCAGGTCGGATGCGGGTCCGCCATAAGCACCCATATCATTACGCGATCCATCGCTATCATTAAGCGACGGATCAGGATCACCGGTATCGATGCTGGGAGACGCCAGTTGTAGTCGAAGGTTGTCATCGATGTTACCAAGCACATCGTCAATACCGTCAGGATCGACAAAGAGCGGATTAGCACCGATATTCCCGGCACCGCCCCAGCCGCCCGTCCAGCCCTGCAGACAACTGTAAACTATCGAAGGAGTTCCGCTGGCGTAATACTGTGCAGACTCATCGACACCCCCGGGATCGGAGTTGCCCCAGAGGATACAACTGTTTAAGGTTACATCAACTCCACCAGAATTATGGATGCCTCCGCCATTGTTCCCGGCCGAGTTTTCATTAATAGAACAGTTAGTAAGCTCAGGCGGATAGTGGGTGACTGTTTTAGAGCTACTGATCGCACCCCCGTTACCACTGGCCGTGTTGCCGCTGAACACGCAGTTAGTCAATACAGGTGCGGCAAGACTATTCAGCGTCTTGATCGCACCGCCATTTGAGGGGGTGCTGTTCCCCATAAACATGCACGACCGAAATACTGGGCTGCTGGTTTGAATAGACACCGCACCGCCGCTGCCGTTGCTTGTGTTGGCCAGAAAAATGCAGCTAAACAGTGAAGGACTACCCGTACCCCACGCGCCAAGACCGCCTCCGGCTCCGCTGTTATTATTGGTAAACAAACAGTTACTTACTGTCGGTTCTCCGGTGCTCATAATGAGCATCCCGGCCCCGACATAGTCCGGATACCCCTCGCCGACACTATAGCCATCGGATATGGTGAATCCATCCAGGATAGCCGTCCCGTCACTTGATGAGCCCAAAACAACATGGTAGCTGTTATCTGACGTTCCACCGCCGCCGATCTCACCGGATAGAATTGTTTCATGAGCCATCCAGTCCCGTTCGGCAACATTGCTTTCGCTCCCGTCAAATCCCCCGTAGATACTCACATCGCTAAGCAGCACAAAAGACTCGCTCCGATCATTATCGCTTTGCACGACACCATCATCAGGATAGTACGTACCCTCTGCAACCCAAACCTCATCACCTCCCTGCGCTACAGTTAAAGCATCCTGCAGCCGGACAAACGCATCCCCCCAACTCTCACCGCTGTTATCGCCCGCTGCGTCAGTATCCACATACCACGTACAAGGGCTACCGGCACAGTCCCGACGGATAAGAACATCATTGATCCGCTGGTTCCCTAAGGTGTTGTAATTTGATGAAAAGCTCATATGATTAAAGCCCGTAGCATTGTAACCTATTGCCGTCGTTCCTAAGATCGTCGTCATACCGTCAAACATTTCAACACGGAAAGTATCGTTAACAGTATCGATATGCACGTTGATAATATAATATGTATCCAACACCCAGGTCAGCCCCGTATAGATGGTTGTCGAGGAACCGGGCCTCGTTATCGTGAAAACCCAATCTTGGACATTGCTCCAACTCATTTTAATATTAGTGCCGCCCGGTTCCAATACCATTTCCTGGTTGAAAGCATTTTGCCCGACCAGCGTACCGCCGCTTTCGATTAGTACCTGGTACCTCACCTCGACAATATCGGCGCTGCTAAACGGAACATAAGTTATTAAAATACTTCCGCTGGGATCTGAATCGGATGAAAGCAAACGCAGATCACCGCTATAATTTATAACCTTATGGGTTGCTGACCCACCGTAAAGCGCACTACCGATCTCCGGCCCGTTCGGTGGGTTCCCGGCGCCGTCGTCCTCGAACGTATCAAGCAGATACTGCCCGAAGCAAATACAGGGATTACATAAGAACAATAGCATAGCCGCAACAATAAGAGTTTTTTTAATGTTCGTTTGTTTCATTTTCATACCCCTTTCAAAAAAAATATTTACAAAACTCAAAACTCATTATCGATAGATATCACAGCCGTAAAAAAAGCTGCCGATACACATACTTTCATACTTTGGAAGATAGTTGTGATGTTGTTAGATTTGTGCAGATTACCCGCCCCCGGACTCGCTAATTTACAATCTTTGTTACACATCGGCAAGCACCCTCAAAAAAGCACTCGACCGGCGATGCAAACTCAACCGTCAATCGAAAATTAATAGTATTCGATAAGTAAAGGAAAAATAATTACCGGAAATGAAAAAAATAAGAGAACTCACCTCCTTAACCGAGCTTTCCCTGATATTGAAACAAATATCCGAAATGATATACTTTGTCAAGCTTTTTTACTTGTATTTCTGATTTTTTGCCATTCCTGCCAAAGCGGACATTCTCCTGTCATTACAAGGGCTTTTTAAACCATAAGTTTATCGAGAGAAATTAAAGGCTACGGCCGTCTAACGCAGTAATCGCAGGAAACCATCCAACCAATCCCGTCATCCTGCCCGCCATGAGCTTGTCGAATGGAGCGTCGGGTGGCACGGTCAAGCTATGCTTGGCCGTGTTGTTACGTTAGATGTTGTCGTCCTGAGCAAAACGAAGTGGAGTCGAACGGATCTATTCAATCACCCCCGGCCAACGGCCGATTCCAAGCTCTTATATCGAATATCGAAAACCTACTATCTAACCAGCCATGGGCTGGTTCAGCTCAAACCCTAAACAAAGCCCTTGCCATTTACTGTCACCAGGATCAAGGTTTTTGAAGGACAAGTTTAAATCAGCACTCGGCACGCTAACCCCTTAGTTCGTTTAATGCTAAAGCTGAATTAGCAAATTGTTGTGTCCAGAAGCCATGTTTTTTGCCATTTTTATAATTGATCTCATTTTTCCTAATTCTTAATATCTTATCTGCTGCAGTTTGGTTTAATACTTCAATTGCTTTAACTCGGGATTCCTTGGTTATTCTTGTTAAGTATTCTTTTTTGATTCTGTGGGCCTTTAGCCTGCCATCACCTCTTGCATCGGAAAAACCGAAATCCGTGTCGGCTTTTTTAATATTGAATAGTATTTTTATCTCTTGGGTATCTAACACGAGAAATCCTTTTTGATACGCCTTTTCACCAAGAGGCATTTCATGATCTTCCACTAATAGAAAAACCCCTTGCTCAGTTAATAGATTTGGAACCTCTCCCTTATTACCAAACAGCTTAAGCCACTGCTTAGGGTCTATTTCATGCATAACGTTACACATTACAACTATATCAAAACTTTCGCGATCACATTCTGCAAATAACTTGGAGAAATCACTAAAATGACGTTTCTCACTATCATCATAGATTCGTTCAAGAATACCCATACATTCATCTTTGTCATCGTCTGATACATCATACGCAACGTAGTCTAACCACTCTGCTAAATTAGAAGATGGATCAGGATTGGTTTCAATGATGTTTGCTAACAACCGTCCTTTGCCCGCACCAAAATCAAGTATTCTTATCTTCTTATCATCTTTCAAGTGTTTAGCGATCTCTTCTCTTATTTGAAGTGTTTGGGGATCATCGGCACCCGTCCTTACTGTTGGAGGATGGAACAAACTCTCAAATGCATGACGATTCAAAGCGTAAATTCCCGGAAGACTGATGAAATCGTGAAGTTTAGCTATACGATCTTCTTCTCCAAGCAAACTTTTTAAAACTTTTTCCGGTGCAGTCCCAGCAAATGAGACCTTATTATTATCGACAAACCATATTGATGATGGATCAAAATACGAAAGGAGTGGTATTGAGTGAGTTGCGATCCAGACCTGCCCATTTGGAATATTTTTTATAATCCTGTCAACAGTTTCGATGATCACAGATGGATGCAAATGGTTTTCAGGTTCATCTAAAAATAGGATTAAATCTTTTAAAGATTCTTGCTGACAATGAATCGCCAAGCATAGCTGGATTAAAACTTTTTGCCCATTTGAAAGATTTGCCTTACTTAATTGCAGTTCAAATATCACCGGTTCGCCATCTTCGTTTCTATCTAATTCTGTATCTAAGAATATCTTCATTAATTCTTTTAACCGGTCATAATCGTCGATTGCCTTTTGTCTTATTTCCTCAGACACAGTAGAATTTTGATGAGTAGAGTTGTAAAATCTATCCTGAATAACTTGGATTCTCGCAAATGTCCCGCTTTCGAGATTGACAACGCCCACATTATCTATTTGTTGAGCATGTGACATTATATCACGTTTACGAAATGTATTATGATCCTTGAGGTTAAGGCCTTTTGGAACAAATGGTACTACTCTATAACTATCGCTGGCTTTATCAGTTATAATTAAATCATAATCAACAATTGGCTGAAGCTGTTCAACGTTTTTCTGCCATGAATCAATATCATTTTGATATTTTTCAATTTGCACAACTAAAGCGGCTTTTTTATCACCACTTCTCAGTGACACGATTTCTTCTAAACCACTAATTTGTTCTCTACGCGTTTTTATATTGTGATTACATCTTTCGATCTGTTCTTTGGATTCCGCGATATGCTTTTCTCCTGGCTTCGATTGGATTGTCCTAGCAATTAAATCCAAGAGCCTTGTTTTGCCAGCGCCATTTATTCCTGCAAGCATTACCACTTGCCCCAATCGATCCATTTTGACAGCTTCAAGCCCATTGTCGATTTTATCTTTTGGAATATTAACTTTAGTTATTCTCATTTAGTTACCCTTTACTTATTCTCTGAGGCATCTTTTTTTAATGCCTGATATAGCTGATCACTTCTTTTCTCACAGAAATCTAAATATTTGCCCAATTTGTCTATGCAAACAATGTCAATCATGTAATTCCCACGTGTATATGCTTCAGAAGAAAAATCAAAATCAATAGCTGCACAGTCAACCTTCTCTACTTCCATATCACCCGTCTCGCTAATTGATGCAGCCATTAAGATACCATCAAGTATGAGAACAGGTTTTACGTAAAACAAATAAGGGTAATTGTGGAGTTTTTCAGAATTAGCCTTTAATCTATATTCACCAGCCTTACATAGTTTAACTAGTGCAGAATACCATTTCGATGGCTGATCTGGATTTTTAAAAGCTTCATGAATACCGTACCCGAACCAATTCATAGAAGGACCTAAACCTGTTGTCATCATTGCATGAGTTAAGGCTTCGGCCCCAGGAAGGGCTCCTTCACAGAATACCAAACTATTCCAGCCCTCTTGTGCTTTCCATATATTTTTTGGATTTGCTTTGAAAACTACCCAGGGCTTTTCAGATTTCTTGACCTCCCCGACAATCTGGAAAAAAGATTGAGCAACACGTTTTTTTGATTCGGGATCATCTTCATAAATAGTGTGATGAGCAACTAAGTCAAATTCTCTAGTTTTATTTTCATCGAGATCAAAATAACTCGGGCTACCGACAACATTCCAATCTTTTGACATAAAGGTTTTGATTGCATGCATTTCAGAGGCAAAACCTGTGCGTTGTAAGTCTTCAATCACCTTTTGTTCCAATGTCTTTTTCTTTTCTGCTTTCTCTGTCATCTTTTCCCTTCCTAATGTATCACTACTTTTACCGGAGCGCAAATAAAGACCCCAAGGGTCGTTTCGTTACAATAGGGCAATTCATGCCCTAGGTATTTACGCCACCCGCTTCTGCGCCATACGCTAGATAAACTTAGCACTTTCTTTAAAAATAGCAACCATAAACCGACCTATGGTCGTCCTGAGCCCAGCCGAAGGATCTATTTAATCTGCATCTGCCCTCTGTGCCCAAAATCCGCAGTTTCTTTTCTTTCCCCCTTTTTTCTTTCTTTTCTCTGTGCCTCTCTGTGTCCTCTGTGAATGAAAAACTTAAAACCGGCGAAGCCGAATAAATCAGCCCGCGAAGCGGTTCCTTTTCTTCACTATCTTCAAGCTAGATTCTTTGTTTTTATCTTTTAGATTTTCTTTATGTCCTTCATGCCTTCATGGTGAATAATATCTTTTAAATCTACTAACATTCGCGACATTTACACTCCTATTGCCGTTTTCAACCCAATAACCCACTATTAGTGGTTTTTTCCTACGCAGGTTTTTTTAAAAAAGTCGAATTTGGTGCGCGTTTTTGTTCGTTTTGGTTCATAATGGTTTTTTTTGGTCATATTTCGCCAAAAAGCACCCGTTTTTTCATAAGTTCTTTCTGTTATTTTTCCCGCATTAAAATGACTCTTCTTTGCTTTTTCCAGCCTTTTTTCGGCCCGCACAGCCGATAAACGACCCTTTTCCGGACCCACCCCCTCCGATCACGCGCCTCGGGTCGAACTTACTTTTTTTTCACCCTTTTTTCATTCACGACTTTTCTTATCTTAATTCACCGCCGGCTGACAGCCGGCCTCCACGCCGTTAGATCGCTCTGCCAGAGCGGCCTAACGGCCCAGCGAAGCGACCCCGAAGGGGAAAACCCAAACCAGCCACCGGCTGGCGATGGCTTTGCCATCCTACACGCTGCACGCTGTCCGCTATCCGCTGGAATGGCTGTAAGTTGCATTTTCTGGGGCTAAAATCGGAACAAACGTTACAGTCATCATGATAGGGATAATTGGCCCAAAAATAATGTTTTTGGGCGTAAAATCCGGAAAATCGCATA
>SDBV01008928.1_pt1 | contig 13421 bp, 13 predicted proteins | sample 2277081 | NCBI WGS metagenome assembly SDBV01 (sample SAMN10402039, study PRJNA504765) | marine sediment metagenome | isolation source: marine sediment core GS10_PC15, 223 cmbsf | place: Arctic Ocean: Southern Knipovich Ridge | collected 2010 | reverse complement strand
CGGCAGAGCGCCCGCCCCCGCCCCCGCCCGCGGCCTCGAGCGTTGCTTTGAATCGCACCTCGGCGGCCTGGGGATCGCCGCACCGTATCGCCACGAGGCCCAAGTAGAAGCTGGCATCGGCGGCGTCCTCGTCGAGTTCCTGCACCCTGCGAAACTCGCGCTCGGCCTCTTCGTACATGGCCGTCTTGTAGAAGGCGACGCCAAGATTCCGGTGTTCATCGATGCGCGCGCGTGATTCTCTCGGTCGGGGCTGCGCCTCGCGCTTGCCCACACGGCGTACCAGCCCGGCGGTGATGAGCCCGAACAACGCTTTTCCAACCTCGAACTCGCCCAGAGCCATCTCCTCGATGATCTCCCATACGGTGCGCTTGCCATCGAGAAGCGGCAGGATCAGCGCCTGTTCATCGCTAAGATTGAGCGTGTTCAGCGAAGCTGCCTTATCTGTATCCAGCGCGAAGATGAGATCCAACGAAGCGATCTTTTTTTCGATCTGACTCCACTCATCTACCCTCCGGGCCCCTTCCAACAACAGGCTCTCCGGATCGATGGAAACGAGGATCGGTTCCTGCTCCGGCCGCTGCCCAGGCTCGAAGTAGAAGCTACCCTGGCTCCAGGTGAACAAATGGTAAACCGCCTCTTCGATCTGGTGTTTCACAAACAGATGCAGTACCTCCTGGTCGAGGAGCCCACTATCGCACAGGATCTCGCCCAGGCGCCGGCCATCTCGCGAGCGCGCCTGCTCTTCGATGGCACGCTCCAGATCTTCCCGCGAAATGACCTCTTCACGCACGAGAATATCACCCAGGCGGTCACTCCGGTTGAGGAGGGAGGAGTACACGACGCGCCCCTCCTCGAAATAGATATACCCGAAGCTGGAGCGATCGGTCACCGACAGGCAGCCGGTCTTACCGCCCATCGCCAGCAGCTGAAGGACGTCCGGGAGACTGGCTTCTTTGAGACTACCTTTGATTGCCATCGTCCCAACTTTCCATCAGGCGATCCTCGATCACAGGCCAATCCAGGATGACTTTCTCTCGATCGCGGAAGAACTCGTCCAGCTGACCGCCGGGCGTCTGCGACGCAGCCAGAACCTCCCGCAGCTTCGGCAGGAACTCAGGATCCTTGAGCGGCATGCCGCCCAGCGCCGTTGCATCGAGCGAACCGAGTCGCCCGGCCAGCGAGTCCAGCTCCTGGATATCTCTTTCATACTTCTCGATGATCTTCGTGGCGTCGACCGCTTCATCGGCGTCCAGGTAACGCTCCAGCGCCATCGTGCTGTAGCCTTCTCCCCCCCACTTCAGAATGGCGCGAGCCAGGTCCTCTCTCCACTCCGCCGGTTCCAGAGCTCCCCCGACAGCAGCTGAGACATCATCCAGAAACTCGTTGAACTCGCTCTGCACCGAACCCTCTTCGCTCAACCACGGCATCTGTGGATCGGCGACGATGTCGGCGAGAACTCGATCCACCTCATCGGCTACGATGTCTCTTCCTTCAGCTTGCTGAGTCGCGAGTACACGGTTGAGGGCGCCCTGTAACTGCCTAACGTTTTCGAACGCGAGCCGCGCTATAGCGTCGAGAACTTCCGACTTGAGCTCCAGACCCAGCTCCTTCACTCGCAGCTCGAGTATCGCCCGGCGCGTCTCGATGTTCGGCCGCCCAATATCGACGACTAGACCTCCGCTAAAACGAGAGAGCAGACGATCATCGAGGTCGCCCATCTCGAGTGGCGGCCGATCGCTGGCGAGTACGACCTGCTTGCCCACGAGCAGTAGATGATCAAGAAGGTGGAACAGGCGCTCGTGACTCTCACGCCGCTGGCCGAGAAACTGCAAGTCATCGACCAGTAGTATTTCAGCTCCACGGTACTCGGATTCGCCGTTACTGCCATCCTCTTCATCCCTGAGCATCTTCTCGACCGGCGTATAGACGACCAGCACGTCGCCGAGCAGCTCCTTGGCTCGATTGGCGATCGCCGCCAGGAGGTGAGTCTTACCAAGCCCCGTGTCGCTGTAGATGAACAGGGGGTTGTAGGCGGCGCCCGGCGACTCAGCGGTTGTGCGAGCCGCTTCCCAAGCGAGCCGGTTCTCCGGCCCGATCACGAAGGATTCGAACTTCATCGTGGGGTCAATGTTTGGCACGCTTCACCCCCAGTCTTCGCTCGCGCGCGCCATCCAGCTTGCCGGCGAGCTTCTTCAAGACACCTTCACTGATCGAGCGCAGGGTGTCGAACACACCTTCACCCAGCAGCGCCGATGCGGCGAAACTCGGCACCTCCCTGAAGTTCAACTCCTCTTCCAAGAGATCGACTGCCAGCACGTTTGGCAGGTCACGCTTATTGTATTGAATGACTACCGGGATCTCCCTGATATTGATTCCGTGCTCGAGCAGGTTCTCCTGGAGGTTGCGGAACGATTCGATGTCTTCCTCTATCTGCGTTCTCTGGCTGTCGGCAACAAAGACGACTCCATCGGCACCCTGCAGCACGAGCTTCCGCGTCGCATTATAGTAGACCTGACCCGGCACGGTGTAGAGCTGAAAGCGGGTCGTGAAGCCAGAGATTTTGCCGAGGTCCAGAGGCAGGAAATCGAAGAAGAGCGTACGGTCTGCTTCGGTAGCCAGAGAGACCATCTCGCCTTTTCGGTCCCACGGAACGCGGCTATAGATGTACTGCAGGTTCGTCGTCTTCCCCGACCGTCCTGGCCCGTAGTAGACGATCTTGCAGGTGATCTCTTTCGTCGCGTAATTGACCAGCGGCATTATCAACCACCCATTAGATCGCGAAAAAACCTGTCAAGACTGTTTTCCAACTCGGCCTCGAAGCTCTCAGCGCCTATCGACGTCCGCGATATATCCATGGCAGGCAACTGTCGCAATTGCTTAATGAGACGCTCGAAAAAGAACCGCACCAGACCGATAGAAGAGGAGTCATCGAATACGGTGACGAGTATCAATTGACCGGCTCCTGTATCGAAGTGACCCAGAAAGAGCTGGCGGATGCGTCCGGAGTGATGCAGATGCTCGAACCCATCTTGCCCGAGCTGATTGGCGAGGGCCCGACTAGAGGCGTTGATCCCGGCCGCTAGCGAAGCAACGCCGACCAGATCGTTGACTCGCTCGAATCCCTGCTGTGCCAAGACCTGTCCGCTGCGGTTGATGAGAACGGCCAACCGCGCCCCCGATTCGCGTACGAAGTGCGAAAGCGGGGCCTCGAAAGCATCCTGGATCTGACGCAGCTCCACTCTCACCTATCGCCGCCCCCCGCTTTTACGGCCAGCTCCTCAGCAGCGCGGCGCACGGTCAACCTGACCTGGCCCACGTTCGCCCGATTGTCGACCACCGCCATCAGCACCAGCTCGCCAGCACCGGCGATTAAGATCCTCCCCCCCTCGGCATCCAATTCTACAAACCTCAACTCCGAAGCGCCGTTCGCCCCGGTGGCCGACAGAGCGCGCCGATACAGCGACGCTGCCAGCGCGGCCACGGCCTCTCCGTGCACGCCAACGTGGACGCGGCCATCGACCACGAGCCCGTCTTTCACGGCAACCACCAGAGCGCCACGGACGCCCGGTGTGCCCATCACCTGGCTGAGAACGAGTTTGAATGCGTCGGTTCTCATCCCGTCTCGTCCTCAAGTCGCTCATGCGCACCGTCGCGCGCCTTCCTGACTATCCGCGCAGCGCGTCCAGCCGGCAAAGTGGGATCGGTCGCCACGATGATCACGCCATCGCCAACCGGGGATACCGATAGCCTCGCCGACGAGCTCTCGACTACCATTCCCTTCCACTCACCCAGCTTGAGATACGAAGCGACGCGTTCCGCTTCGCTCCGCGCGCTGCTCAAGCTTCTGCCGAGCTCCCTATCCAACTCAGGAGTGCGGCCTTTCATGCGGCCTGCGGTCAACCTGCCATGAGCATCGACCAACAGCACACCCAGCGCACCAAGGTCGTTGTCTGACGGCCCTCGCGCCGAGGCGCTAGACGGCCGCGAGCCACCTGTCTTCGCGGACGCTTTTTCGACCTCGAACTGTTTGAGCAGCGAACGGACGGCCGGGTTGTTGGGCGCCAACGTTCGAGCCTGATTGAGCTCGCGTTCGGCAGCTTCGAGTCTCCCTTCCTCGAGAAAGAGCCGAACCGAAGCGCAGAGCGCTGGTAGATGGTCCGGAGCCAGCTGGCGCACGATCATCCATTCGTCCAGAGCCAGCTCGCGTTCTCCACGTGCCTCGTAGATCCGTCCCAACTCGTAGTGGGCCTCCACGTGAGTAGGATGACGCTCGAGACCTCGCAGGCAGAGCCGAGCCGCGCGCTCGAAATCACCGCGCTCACGATACGCCGCAGCCAGTTCCACGAACGCCGTGGAATTCGGGTTGGTAGCGACTTCCGCGCTCAGTTCCTGTAGTGACCTACGCGTCCCGGCCATCGATCTCGTCCAATACACCCTGTAGTTCTGTGGCGGCACTCACCGCGCGTTCCACTCTCTGTTTCTCCGGCGAGTCCTGCGACATGCGGAGATAAGACGTCCATTCGTTGAGAGCACCCCGCAGATCTCCGCCCCTGAAGCGCAGCAGACCCAACCTGAGGCGAGCGTCGGCAGCCAACGGGTCGATGCTGATGGTCTTCTCGTAACCTGCGACCGCGACCGCCAGCTTCCCCAAGCGCTCAGAAATCAGCGCTCTGAGATACAACGCTCTCGGCTCCTCGGTGTGATCGCGGAGTACGCTATCCACTCGCCCCTGCGCCTTTTCCAGATCACCCGTCCGTATCAGTTCCTCCGCATGATCGAGCAAGACCTCGTGAGGCGGTCGGGTACGGGCCACGTCCGGTGGCCCGATCTCGAGGAGTCCCTGGCCCACAAGTTTCGAGACCACCTTGCTCACCTCGAACTCGCTGCGGCCAAGGGCCCAGGCGATCGTCCTCAAGTCCTGCGCTCCATCGATTTGCCCCAGCAGTTCCCATTCTTCCGGTAGCAAGTCCAGCGTGCCACCCTCGCTCGCGCCGTCGTTATAGCGCGGAACGGTATCGTTGCTCGCGATAGACGTTGGCAACGCGGACAACTCATCGGCGCGACGCGCCCCTTCGATCAGCAGGGACTCGGTGGGAATCCAGGTGACTTTCTCTGACTCTTCAACCCCACGCTCGCCGAAGGAAAAGGTTCCATCCTGCCAATCGAGCATCTCCAGAACGAGCTCCTCAACGAGGAACTTCACATATTTCTCCATCTCCTCGCGGCCGATCACGCCCATCGATGGGAAGATCTCCGTCCAATCCCTCAGAGGACTCTGTTCGTGAATCGCCTCCGCCCGCACAAGGTCCGCCTCGGTGATCTTTCCGGCATTCAGCAACAGGTGACCCAGCTGCGACGCCTGGCCTTCTACATCGGCGCGAACCACCGCCCCTGAATCGAAAACAACGGAACCGCGCTCACGGTGAGGCTCGCGGATGATGACCAACTCACCCGTTTTTCTGGACAGGTACATCAACTGAAAGATGTCCTGAACAGCAAACTCACGCAGCGATCCCTCTATCGCCATCAGACACCGCTGCTCCGCGCGCTCTCGAACGCCCGACCCATTCCAAGCGCCATTCGCGCCTGCACTCGAGCACGGGCAGCGTACTCGCTATTGGGCGAGACTTCGAGCAACCGCCGCCAGAACTCGAGAGCCTCGCGGTAGCGGCCCGACTCCGAGCACAATTCTCCCAACCGGAACAACGCAACTTCCAGTTTCGGATCGAAACGGAGTACACGGCGAAGTGCCTGCTCCGCATCCTTGCGTCGCCCTTCCTTGGCAAGCGTCTCGCCGAGCCGCACAAGCCCTTGCAAGTTGAACGGTTCGACATCGAGGAAATCAGCGATGACGTTGATCGTCTCGCGGGTTCTACCCTGCCTGGACAGGAGACCGCAAAGTGCGAGATTCGCTGCCGCGTATGCCGGCATCAGCTCGAGTGCACGGCGTAGCTGTTTCTCGGCCTCTTCGTACGCTCCCTCGTCGATCAGAATCTGCCCCAGTTCCACCCGCACCGCGGCGAAATCCGGATCTTCTGCGATAGCCGCTCCGTAGGCGTCCTTCGCCCGGCGCCGATTCCCGGTCGCCAATGCCGCTCGCGCCAATTCGCGAAGCACCACCGGATCGCATGGCGCCATCTGCACCGCCATCGACAGAACGTCCATCGCTCGGTGGGCTTCCCCGCAGCGAGTCAAGGCTTCGCCCACCACGAGCAGATGAGTGACGCTCTCCCCAGCCCGTGGCAGCAACTCCTCCGCTACGCTCCTCGCCTCTTCGGCCTTGTCGAGACGCAGGAGGCTCCGCGTTACACCCGATAGCGCGCGAACATCCTCGGGGCGGATCGACAGCGCCTCGCCGAACCGCTCGAGCGCTTCTCCGTATAGGCCACGTTCGAAGTAAACGTCGCCCAGGACCAGAGCGCCTTCCATCGCATCTCCGCCGTTGCGCATAACTCCCGCGGCATCCGCCAGAGCGCGGTCGTACAGTCCATTCGCTAGAAAGTCGCGCGCTCGCTCGTACGTCTCAGCAACCCATCCAGCCGCCGGTTCGGGTTTCCCTACATCCAGCCGCGCCGTCTCGCTCTCCGGGCGCTGCACCACGGGTCGTGTCGCCGTGGTAACCTCTTCTTCTGTTTCTAGTTCGTCAAAGACCGTATCGAGCTGCGACGGGCTGAAGCTGAATTCGCGGATGCCCGGACTATGGACGTCAACGCGCTGCGGTGCCGCAAGATCAGGGATCCAGACGTTTCCACCTTCGTACTGAAGATCCAGAGCCAGCTTGTAACGCGGCGCCGTGTAGTATGGGTCGGCCTCCAGCGCACGCTTCGTTTCGCGCAGGGCCCCCTCATGGTCTCCCAAGCGGGCAAGGGAGAAGCTGAGGTTGTAGCGAGCTGGAGTAAACTCCTCATCGATCTCCAAAGCGCTCACGAAGGCGTTTCGAGCGTCTACTGGTTCCCCGAGGGCCATGAGAGCCGAGCCGAGGCCGTTCCACGCCTCCGCTCTCTCGGGATCGGAATCGACCAAAGCCTGGTACAGGTCACGACTCTCTTCGAACCGATCCGTCTTTAGCCAAAGCAGCCCCAGATTAACGCGCGCATCGTGAAGATCCGTCCTCACCTCCAGGGCACGCTTCAGAGCCTCCTCCGCCCCTTCCAAGTCGGAGAGCGAAGAGCGCACGACCGCCAGATTATTCCAGGCGGGCCCATAGGCCTCATCGATTTCGATGGCGCGGCCGTAACTGCGCACGGCCTCCTCGAGACTACCGCTCTGATGCAGCGCAATGCCGCGCTCATTCCAGAGCTTAGGATTCGTATCGTCGTTCGACAGCAGGCGGTCATAGCGAGCCACAGCTTCTTCCGCCTCTCCCGTGATGAGAGCGAGTTCCGCCTCCGCACGGTCGATCAGGGCCTCCTCTTCTCCGGCATCGCGGCCACGCCGGAATTCGCGGCGGGCTTCCTCGTAAAGGCCACGAGCCCTAAAAGCGATACCGAGGCTGTAATGAGCGAAGGCTTTGCCAGCCGCAGCCATCGGGCTCGCTACGCCGCCGGTCAGCTCCAGATAACGCGCCGAGCTGTAGCGATCGATCGAGAGATTAGTGTGGGCCTTCCCCGTTGCCGGGTTGAGTTCTACAGCGCGCCGGGTGAGCTCTTTCGCTTTTTCGCTGTCGCCGAGATCACCGTAGGCGAAGCCCATCACGTGGTAGGCTTCCGCCATCGTTGGATTCAATCTCAAGGCTTCCTGCAGCGGAACGATTGCCTCTTCGCTCTTTCCCTGGTTGTAGAGGATTTCACCTATCGAATATTGGATTATCGGATTATCGGGATCGAGCTCCCGCGCCCGCTCGAAGCGCCGCAGGGCCGCGTTGAGCTCGCCGTGGTTCTTTTCAGCGGTGCCCAGCTTGACCAGGATCCGCGAGTTAGTGGGGCGCCTACCGAGCACACTCTCGTACAGCGAGATCGCCTCGTCGAACCGCGCGGTTTGGAAATAGGCTTCGGCCAGCTGCAGGCGCGCTTCGTCTTCATCAGGCTCATCGTGGAGACGTTCGATCAGTTCGGCGATTCGCCGATCGTAGAAACCGGTTTGGTGATAGGCGATCTCGAGGTTCCGGCGAGCCACCTCCATCCGCGCATCGATTTGCAGAGCGCGCCGGAACTGCTCGATGGCTTCGTCGAACAGACCTTTTTGATAGTAAACGACACCGAGGTTGTTGTGGGCCCCGGCATCGCCTGGGTCTATTCGGCGTGCCAGCGCACGGAGAACGCGCAGATCGCTCTCGGTGTGCACCGTGTTAACCATAATGTGCTATGCGAGTCGAATCGCCTTTAAGATGACATCCAGACTCGGGGCATCAGGAAGTAACACAAAGTGCCCGGAGAGGAAGTGGTCGCCAGGCTCAAACTGAAAGCGAGTATCAAGAATAATCACACTGTCCCGATCCTGCCCGAAATTCAAGTACGTAGTGGAGAGTATCGCCTCGCACAGATCCACCGCCAGGCTCGGCACCGATGGTAGCACCATCACGCCGAGAAAATCAGACAGCGCGTTCAGGTAGGCACCGGTGATGATGTTCGCTGTTTCCTTGAGGGACGACTGCTCGAGCTCGGAAAAAATCTTGGTGGTGCCGGGCTCTTTGTTGAACAGCATATCCACAAGCATGAGGGCGCCTTCACGGGAGAACAGCAGCAGGCTGCGCCCCGTCAGGTCGCCGAGCACATGCATGAGTACGGCCGCGACGACGGAGTTTGCATCTGTGATGGCTGCTGGCGCGTTCTCGATCGGGCGGATCTCGACGTTAGGAACCTGAATCATGATCCGCCGGCCGGTTAACTGGCTCAACGCTGTAGCAGCATGACCCGCTCCGATGTTTGCGATTTCTCTCAGAGCATCGAGCTCGGTTTCCCGAAGGTCTCGCACTTTTGCCATCAACTCACTCCGCTTTCTTTCAATCGATCCCTATGAAAGCCTCGCGACATCCACGATGAGCGCAGGTTTTCCGTTCGACCTCACCGTCGCACCAGAAAAAATCGGCAACGCTCCCAGCGGCGGGTCGAAGGTCTTCACCACGATCTCTTCTTCGCCAATGAAGCGGTCCACGCAGACCGCCCGACGCTCGCCTCCAAACTCTACAGTCACCATCTTCAACACACTCGCCGCGGGCTCACCGCCCCTCTCACCTACCCCTTTTTCGTTCGCGAACAGTCTCTGTAACCTCGTCACAGGGAGTCGCTCATCGCGCCAGCGCACCCATTCTCTGCCGTGCGCTACCTCCACATCCTCCGCCGGGCTCTCGAAGCTCGCGCGGGTGAAGGTGATCGGGAAAGCATACTCCTGACCGCTCACTTCGACGATCAGCGCTCGCACGATCGCCAACGTCAAGGGTAGCTCTAGTTCCAGCGTCGAACCGACGCCCGATTCCGTCTTGAACCGGATCGAGCCGCCGAAGCTCTTCACGAACTCCTCCACCACGTCGAGCCCAACGCCACGCCCCGACACTTGAGAGACAGTTTCTTTCGTCGAGAAACCTGGATGGGCCATCAGGCGAAATAGCTCGTTGGCGTCCGGCTCTACATCATCGGAGATCATGCCCAGCTGCCGTGCTCTGGAGAGTACGCGTGCTCGATCTACGCCACGGCCGTCATCGGCAATTCGGATAATCACGTGGGACCGCTCGCGCCTGGCGGATAGGCGGATCGTTCCCTTTCTCGGCTTTCCCGCCTTCTCCCTCTCCTCGGGTGTCTCGATCCCGTGATCTACGGCGTTGCGAAGAAGATGGACCAGCGGGTCACTGATCGCATCGAGCATCGAACGGTCTAGCTCGAGCTCTTTACCAGAGACCTCGATCTCCACTTCCTTCCCGAGTAAGCGCGCCACGTCGCGGACCACGCGTGGAAAGCGATCGAACACCTGCCAGACCGGGACCATGCGGCTCGCGATCACGTGGCCCTGCATCTCTGAGATCAATAGCTCCAGTCGCTGTATCGCGTCCTGGAGTGGCTCCGAGCCCAGGTCCGCTGCCAGTGTATCCAGCCGGCTGCGCACGATCAGCAACTCACCCAGCAGGTTCATCAAGGCATCGAGCCGACTGATGTCGACTCGCACTCGTCCGGCACGGCTACGCGACGCCGAAAGCGGAGCGACGCGCTCACGACCTTTATCGGCAGAGCTTACATCGTGCGTCTCCGCGACGGCGTGGGGCGGCCGATCGGTTAGGCCGCTCGCTCGTTCGAGTAGCGCGAGCCACTCGCTGTGATCCGCTGCATCGCGCCCGGCGACAGCCGCCTCGACCGCCTCCTCGAGGGCATCCCCGCTGCCCAGGAGTAGATCGATGAGGTCCGCGTTGATCGAACGTCGTCCAGACCTGACAGCATCCAGCGCACTCTCGATACTGTGGCTCAACGCAGCAGCGGCCTCATACCCCATGGCCGCCGCCATGCCTTTTATGGTGTGCACGCACCGGAAGATCGCGTCGAGCGAATCCCGATCCTGGGGCGCAGCCTCCAGCACAACGAGTGCCTGGCTGATCTGCGATAGGTGCTCACGCGCTTCGGTGGCAAAAAGCTCCGCATACTTGTCGGGATTCATCCCAACAAACGCTGGACGGCTTCCAAAACGCGGGAAGCTTGGAACGGCTTGACCACAAAATCACGAGCGCCCGCCTGGATCGCTTCTACTACGAGTCCTTGCTGCCCCATGGCGCTACACATGAGGATGCGAGCATCCGGGTCCTCCTTCGTTATCTCTCGAACGGCATCGATTCCACCCATGTCGGGCATGACGATGTCCATCGTCACCAGGTCGGGATTGAGCTCCTTGTATTTCTGCACAGCTTCGACCCCGTTAGACGCCTCACCCACAACCTCGAATCCAGCCTGCCTTAGGATGTCGCCGATCATCGTGCGCATGAAAATCGCGTCGTCTACGATCAACACTTTACGGCTCATATCCTTTGGTTCCTTCCTGCAATCAGCGTTCAACCATGGGTGCGCCCACTTCTCCCAACACTCGGTCGAAGATCGCATCTATATCCAGCGGGAAGAACGGACGATTCATGAACTCCCCAACGCCCCCGACCAGCTCTCCCGCGCCCAACGCGTCAAGTAAATCGCTCCCGACGTCCAGGCCGCCTTGCCAATCCAACATGCGAACCACGCGATCGACCAGCAAAGCAATTCGCCTCTCCTCGCGCACCGAGATGATCAGCGCGGCGTCATCCCCGCGCCTCGACTCCACTTCGAGTAACGGCGCCAGGTCCACCGCCGTCAGCAACGTTCCTCTGACGTTGATCAGCCCAAGGATCCACGCGGGCGCCCCAGGGACCGGCGTCGCCGGGCATGGCTCGATAACCTCGCCAATCCGGCGAACCTCCACCGCAAAGAAGTGAGGGCCGACTTCGAACAGAAGCTGCCGCAATACGGAGTTCGCCACTGAAACAGCCATTCAATGGTAAGCAGATTTGGGGGGAGGGATCGCGGCAACTCAACGCGCGGAAGTATAAGTATAGGAAGGACTAACGCCGCCGTCAACTCGTCGCTCGCGCCCAGCGCACTGCCGCCGCCAGATCCTCCGGGAGCTCGAGGCTATAGCTCATCTCTCGCCCCTCGATGGGGTGTTCAAACACGAGCTCTGATGCGTGTAGAAACTGCCGTGGCAGTCGTTTAGCGAATTCGGCCGCCCAGCGTCCAGTCTCCCCACCGAACCCCTTTTCCCATCCTGGCCCGTAGGTCGTGTCGCCGGCGACCTGGTGACCGATGTGGTGCAGGTGAACGCGAATCTGGTGGGTCCTCCCTGTTAGGAGGCTTACGCGCAGGTATTCGGCCGCCTTCCAGACCTCCAGGCATTCCACTTCTGTGATAGCCGGTCGGGCGTCAGCAACCACGGCCATGCGCCTTCTATCTCGAGGATGCCGGGCGATGTCCGCTTCGATTCGGAGCTCGCGCCGCTCCAGGTGCCCCCAGCAGGCGGCGGTGTAGATGCGGCGGACCTCCCTGCTTGAGAGCGCGGCGGACAGGCGCCGGTGTGCGGTGTCCTCCTTGGCAACGATCATCAACCCGGAGGTGTCCTTATCGAGCCGGTGGACGATGCCGGGCCGGAGCACTCCGCCGATGCCCGACAGCCGCTCAGCGTGGTGAAGCAAGGCGTTCACGAGCGTACCGGTATAGTGGCCAGGCCCGGGGTGGACCACGAGACCAGCGGGCTTGTTGATGACCAGGAGCCATTCATCCTCGTACAGGATGTCGATGGGGATGTCTTCCGCCGCCGCCGCCGCCTCCCGGGGCGGCGGCAGCTGGACCACGATGATGTCTCCAGATTCCGGCACATAGCTTTTCTTGGGAACGCTGTCGGCGATGAGGACGTGACCCGCTTCGATGAGGGAAGTCACGTAGGAACGTGAGAGCGTCAACTGCTCTGCGAGGAAGCGATCGAGTCGCTGGGTGGCGTGCTCCGCCACCTCGATTCGGTAGGTAGAACCTCCGTCTGCCCCCTCAGCTAGCTTCAGAACTTTCACGATCGCGCCGGTGGTCCTCGGCCCACAGCGAGGCCAGGAGGAGCACCGCGCCGATGGTCACCGCGGTATCCGCGATGTTGAACACCGGCCAGCGGAGGTTTCCAATCCCGAAATCGAGGAAGTCCACAACACCCTGAGCGGACCGGATACGATCGATGACGTTGCCCAGTGCACCGCCAGTGATGGCACCGATGGCAAACAACCTGAGTCGATCGGCCGCAGGCGTATGCTGGTACATGACCATCAGGACTCCCAAAGCGAGGAAAGCCAGCGCAAGGAAGATGTATCTGGAGTAAGGGCCAACATGGAGACCGAACGCGGCGCCAGGATTGAAGATGTACGTCAGGCGAAAGAAGTCCCCGACGATCGGTATCGACTCGTAAAGGTGCAGCGTCTGCTGGACCATCAGCTTGGTGAGGAGGTCCAGGGTCAGAACCGAGCCAGCGATCGCCATGAAGGTTGCCAGCTTCCCACGCGTGGAGACCTCCGCCAGCGATCCGGACTTGCTCACACCCTCGGCTGGATATCCATTAGGCGACACTGTTTTCCTCGTCCTCCTTGCAGTTTATGCATAGTCTCGCGTGAGGGAGTGCATCGATGCGCTCCTCGCTTATGTCTTTATCGCATTGCTGGCAGACGCCGTATTTCTCCGGTGACTTGTACAGCCGGCGAAGTGCCTCATCTATATGGTATAGAAGGCGCCCTTCCTTGCTGGCGAAGAGGAACGCCTTCTCGCGCTCCATCGCATCCGTACCCTGGTCCGCCATGTGGAAGCTATAGGAAGCCAGATCGTCGTTTTGCGTGTTGTCGGAGAACGACTCATCGAATCGCTTAATCTGGCGTACGATCCTCTCGCGTTCTTCTAGAAGCCGCTTCTCGTAGTGGGCAAGCTTCTTCTCACTGAGTGGCATTTGTT
>SDBV01008927.1_pt1 | contig 13421 bp, 20 predicted proteins | sample 2277081 | NCBI WGS metagenome assembly SDBV01 (sample SAMN10402039, study PRJNA504765) | marine sediment metagenome | isolation source: marine sediment core GS10_PC15, 223 cmbsf | place: Arctic Ocean: Southern Knipovich Ridge | collected 2010 | reverse complement strand
CCGAGGGCGCTGTGCGCTTCCAACCCAGAAGGATTGTAACTTCTTCTGCTGCCGGTGTTTTTACCCTTGACCCCAATAACCCGTTTACCGCAGTGCCAGGCCTTGTCGACTATGTGATTATAGGCGATCAAACCGAGTTTATCCCGGCAGTCGATGGAGCTAATAACCTTACTCCATCAGACATCATTGGTGGCAAAGCGGATACTCCGGTACTCGTTACCGACAATGTATCTTCTATAATGCGATATGTCAAAGGCATAGTCGCTACTGTTGCCAACATCTTCGCCCTTGTCAGGGCAATGCTGGTTCTGACCGAGACCAGTGGCACTCTTACCAGTGATGGGGCCGAGCAGGTCATTTATGTCAATAATGCTCCTGCAGGGATTTTTGAACCAAAAACTGTCAAGATAGATCTCACCGATAATGCTGCACCTGATACCATTGTTATCAGAACATATTATCGTATCTTAGCTGGAGGGAATCTGTTACTTCAAGACACCAGAACGTATGCCGGGGTTCAGGCTGTGCCACTAATATCAGTAGAACTCAATCCTAACCGTTTCGGTGTTCAGGTTACACTGCAACGTACCGCCGGCGGCGCTCAGGATTACGATTGGGAAGCTCTGTACAAGGATTAAGAATATGATAGGCTTTGATAAATTCGGAATCAACAATTTGCTTTACTTGTCCCTACCATTTACCGAAGGGCAAGGTGTTATAGCCCACGATATTTCCAAGAGACAAATACCGGGAATTTTAAGTGGCGGTGGTCCCACTTGGGAAAACTACGCCTTGTCTGGAATTCCCTACCTTGGTCTTGACGCGGCTAATCCTGATTGGGTAGAGTGCGCTGCAGCACACAACGAGCTCGACTTTACAGCTGGTGATTTTACCTTGCTGGCGTGGGTATATACAGATGATATGACATTAAACAGAACGCTATTTTGTCGCGGGCTTTTAGATACAGATGGATACCATTGCACTGTATTGATAAATGGCGAAATCGTGCTTTTCACTAACCAGGGTGGGGACAACCAGAATTCTATGAGTGCCGTTGGATCCGTGACAGTTGCTACCTGGTATCTAGTAGGGTTTACACGTTCGGGCGCCAGCGTCAGATGCTTTAACAACGGTATAGATGTAACCGACGTAGAGGGAGCCCATGTTAACCCACTTACGTCTGCCCGGGACCTGCATATTGGTACCTATGATACTGAAGCGGCAAATACTAGCTGGCACGGTCACCTGTGGAACCCTCGCATATGGGCAAGGCAACTTTCCGCAGCTGAAATGAATCTTATTTGGGAATATGAAAGACCATTTTTTGGAGCCTAATGACATTAACTCAAGATAAGGTAGATATTAATTACGGCCTCTTGCTTTCTCTTCCGTTTGAAGAAGGCGTAGGAGCGCTGGTCCATGACATAGCAAAAGCTAACCACCTATGCACTATGCACGACCCCGGGGGCGGGTCTTTCACATGGGAAAATGAACCAGTGTCAGGGCGCCCTACCCTCAAGTTTACCGCGGTCGGCGGTGGCCCAGCTGACGGAGTTTATCTTGATTGCCCGGCCGCCGATACGGCGGATTTAAATTTCATAGCCGGCGATTACAGCCTTGCCTGCTGGATAAATTGGGATTCAACCGGTGGCTGGTCAGAAATAATAATGGGAAGATATGGCGTCGACCTCGACGGATGGGAGATTTATCTGGATATCAGCGGGGGGCAGAATACCGTATCCCAACGGCACCACCATTCTAGCCTGGCACCAAATAATAACAGTAACTGCTATTCTATCGGGTGGACACCGGGCACCTGGTATTTGTTGGGAATTTCCCGCATCGGTGGTAACCTATACCCTGTCCATTATCAGAATGGCGAGCCGCTCACAATGACCTATGAAGCTTCCGGGATGCTTGACCCGGACACTTGCAATAGAGACCTGGTTATTGGCTGCCGATTCACCAAGGATGCCAACTGGTATAGAAATCTAATGTGGAACCCCAGAGTATGGAACAGAGTTCTTTCAGAAGAAGAATGGAATTTTCTTTTTGAACTAGAACGACCATGGTTCGGAGTGTAGGAGAAATATGATAGATAAAGAAGGAGCCTTACGGAATATTATTTTCAATAGGTTAACGCACATTGCGCCGGTAACGACTTACACGGGTGTCAACGATTTTTCCGCAGCAGAGTTGGCTGGACGTGGTAACGATTTTTTTCGTGGATGGTATGTTTATGCTATGTGGGATGCTGGCGGTGCAAGCGCAGCACCGCAAGGAGAATATCGGTTAATTACTGATTACGTTTCCTTGACCGGCGCTTTCACTCATAACCCATTCAGTGCGATATTGGCGGCGACAGACGTTGTAATGCTCGTTCACCCCATGCTCTACGAAACTACTACTATTCGAGGTGGCACTACAACGCTTTCAAGTCTTGACGATGAACTCGATGCCATATTGGACCTCGGCGGCGGCGAGGTTTTAACCCTTCTTATGGACGGCACCGAACAGACCCTCTATGAAACTACAGGCAGCTCGTTTATTTATCTTTTCAGTGGGCTTTGGATTGACTGGACCGGGCTTAACTTTGGCGGTGGAGCAGATACCGAAATTAAATTTTATCTCAAGGTCGATGGAGCTAATTACCGGTTGATTTCTACTGAGACTTTCCTTGCCGCCGCTTTGCCGGTGCCAGTGGTTACCATGCACCCGAGAAACGCCAATACTGATGTTGTTCCAGCACAACAGTACTTCAAACAGGACCTGCTGATAACCGCTGAACAGCTGGCCGTTGCCGGTGGGTGGAATACCCTAACCTATAATGTAATCGACAGCAAGAGAGGATTTTAATGAATAGAAGTTATGTAGCCGCCCCTGTATCGTGATAGACGCAAAGCGAGGGACGTAATGCATCAAACAGCCGGGTTAGACGGAAAGAGATTAAATGATCTTGCTAGTGGCGCCCACAGAGAAATGGTATATCCTTGGGATGTTGATGGTGCCTCTTTGCTCGCAGGAGCGGCTGCCTGGGGAGAATCAGTAGTTCTCCTGCCGGTAGATACCTTGGATGATAATTATGGATATGGGGGGGGTGGAAGCCTAGTTCCATTTAAGTTAATAGGTTTCTACATAGTATCCAGTGCCGGTCCTACACTTGTTAACACATGGCAAGTTTTTAAGATAAAATATTCATCTGAAACACTCCTCGATGTAGACTCTGGAGCAGGAGAAGTAAATCCAGACAGAATCTATGTTGGATTCACCGACGAATTTCAAGCTGATGACTTGGTATGGATAGTTGACCCGGTAGCTTTCCCCGCGGGAGAAATAGCCGATATAGACTCGATAGTAACCGACGATTATTTGATTTGCACAGGTGCCCTGAGCAATGTTTACCTACAGGCTAACGGTTCGATGGTTTATCTAATCAGGAGAGCCACCGATGACTCGCAAAGAAGTATCTGGGGTAAATTTAGCATGGCAAATACAAAAGAAACACTAAAAGATGTTCACCATGGTTCAATGAGTTTTAGTGCAGGCGATGGAGTGCTTCTCAGAGCTTATGGAATTGATGGAGCCAGCACCATGCTATTCACAATAATTTATGATGATGAAGTAGATTAATCATCGAACGGAGAATAAGATGGCGATTAGCGAAGAAACCAAGCGAATAGTGCATAACCAGATTTCAGGGATGAAGTCCCGGTGGCTAAAGTTAAACGCCGATAAAGCCCGGCACATTGCTCAAGCTCAGACAGCACAAACTGAAATGGACAATCTAAAGAACCAATACGAAGCCCTGTTTGCCGATATTCCAGAGCCCAGCTCCGAACCCGTTACCTAAAGAAGAAGGAGATCCCCCGATGACAGACACCAAATGCACCGGCTTAGTACTGACCGCAGCTAAACAGTTAGGTGGTCCTGAGCCTTCTATTGTAACTCTTGCAGACCGCTCACGTTATAGTCTTAGTGGAGTTATGACCAACGTTACCCATGTTCAGCTACCTTCGGGGCTCTGGGTGATGGAATTTAATGGGGCTAGTAGCAGAATCAGATTCGGAAATCCTGTAGATCACCATTTGGACTTCGGTGATGGTAGTTTCTCCATAGCACATTGGGCTAGGGTACCTGTTGATCTGGGTGATGTAGGAAATCTTGGTATGGTAGATAAAAGGGAGGCGGCAGGGAATTTACCTGGGTATGGAACGTTTATTCGTGGAGCAGGGCATGGTGCATTGCCGGGTGAGATTAATGGTGTAGTGAGAGATGTTAACAATCTCCAAAGGGTGGTGAGCAATAATTCACCCACTACAAACTATGCCGACGGTATATGGCATCAAATTGTTTTTCTAGCAAATATGAGTTCGGTTACCGGGCTGCAGCTATTTATTGACTCTGTAGAGGCAACATATAATGACCAAGAGGATCCAACTGGACTCGCTTCGATTGATTCAGACCAGCAGTTTAGCCTTGGTATTTTCCAGGGGATGCTCAACTTTTTCCATGGCCAGCTAGGGTGTGCATGCTTATTTAATTACATCCTCTCCCCCGGCCAAATCCTGGAACATTATGAAGCTGAGAGGAGATTATTTGATGTTTACCATAATTGTTTATAGGGGAGATTGATGAAAAACAAAGAAATCTTATTTGAAGCACGCCGGTACAGAGGAAAAACGACACCTCCCGCAAGTTTAGAGGATACGAGCCGGTATGGGAATGATGGTGTGTTCACCAATGCTCCTCTCTGGACCCGGTTACTATCAAAAGCGTGGTATATAGATTTCGTTGCTGCCACCTTGCAGCTGATAACCGTTGGCGATATAGGAAGCGCACAGACAATAGAATTCTGGGTAAACCTTGATTCCACCACTGAGAGCATCCTGGAAGAGCTGGCTGCTAATGGCATATCAGCGGCAGCTGGTAGCATGGTCTATCCCAACTGGGATGATTGTTTTGTCGATGGAGAAAATACAGACACGATTACTGCCGGCATCTGGCATCACGTCGCTATTACTTCAGCAACGCCGGTGCCAATGTCTGCCTTTAGGCTGGGATTGGTTAATGTCACCTATCTCGACGGTGGAATATGTATATGCAGAGTATATGGCTACGAGGTCTGTCAAGGCCATATAATTAAACATTATGAAGCCGAAAGACCGCAATTTGGAGTATAATGAAACTCGAAAGTAAGAGTTTGAGGTCGATGTTCAAAATCAAGGTAATGCTGCCAGGCAAGGTTCGTTGGTGACCCGGGTGATATTCAATCAGGAAAAGTAGCGTTTTAGAGGCAGGAAAGTTTATGTGCATAAAGAAGTTTTTTATCGGCACAAGCGATGTTCCCTCGAGTCGTGATATTATCAGACACGAGGACATTAGCTTCGACGAAAACACAGAGACTATAACTATAAAGAATGTTCGAGGCATACGGCTGGTAAGACCAACGAGTAAATCGATGGACCCGATAATGGATATTGGGCATACAAATATCTTTAGTACCAGTCCTGAATACTTGGATATTACGAAACTTGGAATAGGGGATTTAATTTTACATGAGCAGTTAGTCAGGACCGCCGGCGGAATAATGAGAAAAGCGTGGATAAATCATTTTATCGTAAAGATAGGTAGCGATAAAGACGGGTGGTATTGCAGAACAAAAGGTCTAAATAACCTTAGCGCGGACAAGTGGAAAATTAGAGAAGAGGATTTGAGGGGAATAACCATAGGAGTAATCTGGTAATTAACTACTCTGGAAGTGTATAATGCACGGAGGCAGGTGGAGCAGGTGGAGCAGGTGGAGCAGCTGAGCCACTTAAAAGGAGATAGGTTTATGGCTACAGAACCGTTGATTTCCGGATTAGCTCAATGGGGTGTCACTTTAGCTCAATGGGGTGCCACTCTAGTAATAGCGTTCGGGTTGTGGCGTCAAACAAGAAGAAACGGCCACGCCCAGAAGGAACGTGACGAAAAGGTGGCCAGGGAACAGGCTACCCGCGAGGCTGAGTGGCGGGCAGAAGTAAATGGTATCAATAACGCCATTAACTCTCCAAACTCTGGGCTCGAAGCGCTGAAAGAGGATATGAGCAAGATACAGCTCAATTGTGCCTCAGTAACATCAGGGTTTTCCGAGAGAATAAAAAACATGGAAAAAAGGAAGAGAGGTAGTAGGTTATGACAAATAAAAGAAACCTTGCAGTTGCGGTAGGGGTAACAACGATAATTGGGATAACCCTTCTTACCAGGAAAAAGGCTAAGGGAGAGCAGGAAGGGCCAGAGGAAGGGCCGGGGGAAGCACCTAACGGGGAAGCACCTAACGGGGAAGCACCTACTGAAATCGAGCTGAGCAATCTATCGATAATGCACAAAGAAATCTTCGTTGGTGGGGCAAACCATATTCAAGTAACAGCTACCAACTTCGGTAACACGGGAGTCTTCGCAGAATTGACCTTCCATATTGACGGAATCACAAAGACGAATAGAGCATTCCTGGAACCAGGCGAATGGGAAGCAATTGGCGTCACTGTGTTTCCACGCGAAGCCAAAACCTATTTAGTATCAGTGGGTGAATTGTCCGGCAGCTTCGTAGCAAAATTCAGCTCACCCCAGGAGCCTCCGCCTGAGGAAGTACCACCGGGCGAAATGCGGAACCCGCCAAAAAATGATATTATAAGCGAAGAGGAATATATAAGGATAGACGGATTTAGTCAAGAGCTTGCCCGGCTCTCTCATGAGAGAGATGTAACCAGGTATAAGTATGAGCTGACACTCTGGGAAGCTCGTCAGGCCTCCGGCGGCTACTATGTAGGGCGCCCTGCTCCAACCATAACCGACCCTGGCTGGATATTTCAGATCAAAGAGACTTGGGCCAAAAAGAAACTTGCCTACTACAAGGCGCTGTATCAGTCGAGACTGGACGCCGGTTCAACATCTTCATTGGATAACATAAGCGCAGCTATAGTAGAATGGGAAGAGAAAGTCGCAGATCCAAACCTCGTAACTGAAAGACCTTAAAATATCGATGGAGGTGAAGAAAGTGAAAAGATGGTTTCACTCAAAAATACTTTGGGTCAATCTGCTCGTATTCATCGGCAGTCTTATATCTGGTATCACCGGTGAGAACTGGCTTGATGGCGAAGCACAGCTAATGACTTTATCGGTAGTTGACTTTCTGCTCAGGCTCATAACTAAACAGGGACTAACTACCTAAAGTTCCGAGCCTTCAAACAGCTTTGAGGCTATTTAGTAGCTTCAATTTGTCTTTTTAGGCCATTTCTCCGTTTAAACAGGCCTAAATCCAGCACTAATTTATTATATGTTAATGTATTTACAGTAAGCGTAAATTGACAGCAAGACTATTGTCAAAAAGAGGGTTGACAAATGAGATAAACTCGTTTACACTATAGAAAAAGGATAGGGAGGGACCATGGCGAAAGATAAGGAAAATGAAAAGCGAGGGGACAAACTTCAATTCCCTCTTTGTTTTGATAAATGTCCAAATCCTGCTTGTGGCCACAAAGAAGGATTAATTAAAACGGCCATGAGAGAAGAGGGGTTTTTGGGAAAAGATCAAAAAATGGCCCTACAGACCATTCAAATGGGGCTTGTAGATCCGGTGGCAATGTTTACACGGCCGGTCGTGAGCGTTTTACGGATATTAACTGAGGCTTGTCCTAAATGTGGAATGGTTTATGTTACTCATGTTGAGAAACAGTTAGGGCAGGTAGTAGGCCCAGGCCCCGGCCCCGGCGCTGCAGGAGCTCGTGGGCTCGCTGCAACAAGAGAAAGATTGTTACCCTAGAGGATAAAATGGCGCTTAAAACCTATTTAACTTCAGAAGAAATTCAATTGATGATTGATGCTACTACTTGTTTGCGAGATAAAGTCATCATCATGTTCTTGGCAGATTGTGGTCTTCGTGTCACGGAACTAATTAACATTAAAAATGAGGATCTTGATTTTGAAAAAGAAGCTGTTCTTATCACTCATCTAAAAGAAGGAATTAGGAAAAAATGTCCTGGGTGTGGCCGCGCCGCCGGCAAACAACAGAAATTCTGCTCCCGTTGTGGGGAGGACCTTTCTTCTGTGATTGTAGAGGGGAGGGAAGAACGGAAGCGCATAATAAGCGTGGGCTCCGAAACATTGAAGATTTGTCAGGATTACATTTCCAGACCGGAACATCAAACTGAAAGGCTCATACCATTGACCCGCCAGGCCATACTATATATCGTTAAAAAGATAGCTGTAAGAGCAGGGTTAGGCGGGCGGATAATGCTTAATCCCGAAACTGGACAGAAGCATTTTGTGCATCCTCATTCATTCAGGGATTCATTGGCAGTAGCTTGGCTTTCGACGGCGCCCGAAGGTTATACCGAAGATGAAAGTCGTAAGGCCCTACAACGTCACTTGGGACATAAACGTTTTGAAACTACCGTGCGATACCAAAAATTAAGCATGGAGCAGGTCAACAAGATAAGAGCTGTTATTCGGAAAAAGAGGTTCGAAGAAAAACGATGAGAAGAGATACTCTTTTTGTAGTAGTTACTGTCGGTAGGAAAAAGAATTCTTACTCTCTTAGGATGAAGCTGCCGAAACTAACTCAGAATCAATTTGCTTATAGGCTTCATATTTCAACCGATGAGGAAGAATGGAAAAAAAGGGTACAAGATGTTGAATTGGATAAAGTAAAGCCGGCAAATCTAAGTGATTTCTTTAAAGCTCAAGGTTTCACTGATGATGATAGCGAAACCAAAGTTATGAAGAGATTAGGGGGCCTTCCCAAATGACTTTACCTTATAAAGACCCAAGAATATCCGGCAAAGTCAGTGTTCAGGAGATTATTGAACGAACACTTCAAGAGCGAGGACGTGAGACTATTGCCGGCCTCCACAGAGCTTATAAAGATGCTTTGAAAGTCATCTATGCCGATCAGCTTCAGCCTTTTATGACCTATGATAAACAAGGGGTTCAGGTTCCTTATGCGCGTCCTTACCGGGTCCGCAATAAGGTTCGCCAATATATTAAGAAGCCCCCTAAGGGTATGACATACTTATCCTTTGCAAGCTATTTATATAAACTTGTGCAAAAGGGGCTTCTAATGAAAGATGAAACAGCAGAGGACACTCAGTTAAGTCCGGAGCAACTTGCGAGTGGTTTCAAGATGCCGGTATATTATAAATTAAGGTGAAATGCAACAAGAAACGGCCTTTCTTTCTGGTGCTTGCGCTTGTGGCGGAGATTTGTTTCTTAATTACAAACACAGGCCCTGGCTAGCTAAATGCTCTTCCTGCAGTAAGCTGACCTATCTTCCTTATATGAAGAGAATGAAATTATTGAGGAGGCAGATTGAAAAAACAAAGGCAGCACAAGCACAAAAACCGACAGAAACGGGTTCGCCGAGCGCTGAATAAAAGTGAAATGATGGGTGCCACGATGAGGCAAGACTCGGCTTCGAGATCAAGCAGGAGCTAGTGGCTAAGTGGTGGACGATGCTCTCACCAGCCCATTTGTTGTCAATAAAACCATTGTCGGTTGTCAATAGATGCGCCGAGGCTGGTTGGCTATGGAATAACTGTTGACAATCGTGAACAGTTAAAATATAAAAATAAACAAATATATAAATATAAAATATATAAACAAGGGGATTGATTGAATATTAAGGGGCTCGGTCTACCGGTGAAATTTCAGGCCTGGCGGGATGGCCAGGAAGAAGCTGTTGAAAAGCTTCGTGCGGATTTGTATGAACATAAATTTGTTTTTTACGATGGGCCAACCGGTTCGGGTAAGAGCCTGGTGTCACTAGCTGTCGCAAGCTGTATTGCATTAGAGAACCGGATAATGAGTCGGTTGGAGAATGGTAAGCGGATTAAACCTCGTTGTATTTATGTAACCAGAACCAAGCAATTACAGACTCAAATTTTGAATGAGTTTAAGAAGGCGCGAGGGATCAAAGGAAGGTCAAATTATCCATGTGCCTTGCAGCCCGACAAATTCCCCGAGTTTTCGGCTGAGGATTGTTACCAAAACGTCGCTGAATGTTCCAAGGGCAACCAATGTCTTTACTATCGAACTAAAAAAGAAGCTTGTGCTGCGCCGATATCCGTACTTAATTATAGTTATTTCCTGGCTGAAGCAAATGGAGTCGGTTTCTTTTCCGGAGCTGACATTCTTATTTTAGATGAGCTTGATTCTTTAGAAGGCGAGCTCATGAACTACATCCAATTTACTGTTTCTACCAAACAGCTTCAGCGTTTTAAGCTTCCTTTGCCGGAAGAAGATAGTTGGGAAGGCTGGAGATCCTGGGCTGTGCTTACCAGAAAAACGGTTGTTCAAAAAATGGAGACTCTAAATCAACAGTCTCCTCATTCTCCAGGGTCCTCATTTTGGGGAACCACCGAATTAATAAATCAAAAGAAATTAACCGCTTTTACTAAGTTCTTTCAGCAGTTGGAATCTTTCCTTGATTCTGCTGATCCGACAAGTTGGGTCTATACATCAAGGATGGCACAGGATGGCAATAAGACCTGGGTCTTTAGCCCTATCTTTGTTAATTCAGCAGTAAAGCTTTTCTCGGCCCACGGAGATAAAATATTAGGGATGTCGGGCACTATACTTGATCCGGGAACACTGGCATCAAACCTGGGCATAAGCGACTGGAGTTATTTCAAGGCGACCTCTCCCTTTAAGATAGAGAACCGTCCAATTCATTTTGTGCCTGCCGCTGACCTCATTAAAAAGAATATGGAGGAGGAATTGCCAAAATTGGTGTCGGCGGTTGAAAACATCTTGAATCTTTTTCCGAAAGATAAAATATTAGTCCATACCACAAGTTATCCGATACGGGATTACTTGCAGTTCCGTCTCGACTTATCGCGGGTTATTACTCATAATGCCAGCAATCGGACGGAGAAGCTTGAAGAATTTAAACGGTCATTGGAACCGTTGGTGATGTTGTCGCCGAGTTTTGATCGAGGTGTCGATCTTCCCAACTCGGATTGCCGAGTAGTGATAATAGCTAAAATTCCTTATGCGGACCTGGGAAATAAACAGATTAAAGCGCGAATGCGGTCACCCGGTGGCGATCGGTGGTATTTGCTTAAGACAGTTCAGACTTTAGTCCAGATGACCGGCCGCGGGGTGAGAAGTAAGGATGACTTCTGTCGTTGCTTCATTTTGGATAAACAGTTTTCTAAGGTTTATCGAAGGGCTTCACATCTTTTCCCTGATTGGTGGAGGGACGCTTTGACTAATGACCTGTCCGGAGCCAGTTCATCGCCTCACAGGATTGATTCCTAGCGGTTTATAGGATAAATCCGTAGTTCTTACGCTCCCGACCCAGAAGGAAGCCCTTCCTGTTAAGCGACCAACTATCCTCTCTTTCCCTATTATGGAAAAACCTTTCCCATATTGGAACAGCTGGATACCTATACTGGCTCTGCTAGGCGTGTTTAGTAGCTATAAAAGCACTAAAAACATATATGTATTTAGATTTTTTCAATAGAGCCTATTGACAAACAGGTCTAGCTATGCTATACTTGAGGGGTCTCAGTTCAGCACCCGGAGGAAGGGTGCTAGTCCAAGAGCTGGATAAGGTGGTGAATAAGGAATGAGCAACAAGAAGGATAAGCGTCTCCAAAAGGAAGCGGCCCGGAAGCAGGCGGAGGAAGCAAGGAAGGCGGAAGCACCTACTACGGACACCTTGACTTCTACGGTGGACAAAGCGGTCGCAGCAGCGGAATCAGTGGAACCAGTGACCGAACCAACGACACCCAAGCCAGAAGCGAAACCAGTTTCGCAGAGTGTCCTTGACCAGCTTCCAGACGACCTAAAAGCCCTTATCTCCAATTATCAGGCGATAAAGGATCCGGAGCTAAAGGCGAAAGCGGAAACCAATCTCGCCAAGCTCGCAGCTCTCGCTGAGCAAGCGAAGGATGCCGAGAAGTGGGCGGACTTCAACAAGCAGGCGGAAAGCGAGCTTCGCAGTCTGTTTGAGAAGCTCCAAGAGGAAAGCGGAGTATCCCTGCTAGGTCGCAAGATAGTCGTGGCATTCGCTGAGGTCGCCAACCCGAGCTACACCCACACGATAATGGGAAAGCATAGCTCCGACGGGAAAGGTGGCAGGAAAGGTGGTGGACACGGGAAGGTTGAAATGGAAGGCGAACAGCACGCTTCCCTACACGCTCTATGCGTCGCGAAGGACTGGAAATACAACGGACGGGCGACTGCCTTTGTCGCAGTAGAGAAACCGCAGGATATGGAAGGGAACTCATTGGACTTCACGAACACCATCGCGAAGGTTGATGGGACATTAGTCGTCACAAGGAACTGAATTTGGAAAGGTTAAAAGCCTTTGGAACTGAAGGAAGGGGAGAAGAAATTCTCCCCTTCTTTCGTTTATCCGAGCGATGAAAGGGAGATAATCTAATGGGGATAAAACTACGATACCGAAACACGTTTATTGGGGTGTCAGATGAACCTCATCACCACCCCGACCCGGACGAACTTAATCGTATCAGTAAAAGCGGCTTTCGCTGCTTTGCTTGCTTAGGGCGATTTCCGAAACGGCGATTTGGTGGTATCCGAACGGAAAAATCGTTGTGTAGTTTTTGCTACACAACGAGTGACGACCTTGAAATAGCAGGGTATCTCGCTTTCGACCTTGCTCACGGTAACGGATAAAGCGAGAAAACAGAAATCGAACAATTGAGGTGTGAGATGATAGCATTCCCTATAATGGCAGCAGCTTGTGCTGCCGAAGCAGGAATGAAAGTGCCTGATGACCCTAACTCTTTTAAGTCCGAAGAGTTCCCTCACTTCAAGGTATTCTGCAACGTCCAGTTAGGAGCATCTATGCCTTATGCTACAGCCCATTGGGACAATGCTAAGGTAATAGCCGCGATATCTGACGACAAGATATTGCAGATAACCTACGAAGAACTATTAACATTAGGGCTGGCTGTTGGATTAAGTAAATAATAATATCCGAGGACTAGACGAAGTAGATTAAATTTCCCGAGTAAAACTCGGGGAAGGAGGAGCTATGCCAAAACTCTCGAGAACCGAAGGCATTGAAGCATTATATCGGGCAAAAGAAGAACTGGAACGGACAGATGATAAGCGAGCAACCTTAAATGTCCTGGCGGATGCCGGCTCTACCGTCGGTTATAAACCTACCTTTCGGGCCCTCGTTATGGGTCAGACGCCCGAAGTCGCTATCAAGTGGAGATAGCTAAATGAAGTCCGAGCCAGCACATAGTATCTTGATAGAGGGGTTAGATGTGGCGGAATAGGTAGACGCAGGGGACGCTCTGGTATAAAAGCAACTAACCTTTGGGAGGAGTGGCTGAGCCATACCAATGGTATAGAGCGAAGGTTAGATTCCTTCAAGCTATCTAGGGTGCAAATCCTTGGCTTCTAACCTC
>SDBV01008926.1_pt1 | contig 13422 bp, 13 predicted proteins | sample 2277081 | NCBI WGS metagenome assembly SDBV01 (sample SAMN10402039, study PRJNA504765) | marine sediment metagenome | isolation source: marine sediment core GS10_PC15, 223 cmbsf | place: Arctic Ocean: Southern Knipovich Ridge | collected 2010 | reverse complement strand
GGACAATACCGCGTAGGCGGAGGACGAAGGCCGACACGTTCATCCGTCATTCTGGACGAACGTTTCCGGACGCGCGGGGGTTGTTATCGAGCGCGCGTTTCCGGACGGGTGGCGGCATCCGGGATTTCCGAATGGAGTACGGGGTGTTGGCGGTCTACAGGTTCGGTTACGACAGAATCTGAACGCCGTTTCGTCGCAGCGTCGCGCGGCATGACCGTGCGGATTGCCCACCACAAAACTGCTACAGACCGCCATGATCGGCGGCTCTGCTAGAGCGGTTCTCATCGCACTTTAGTCTTGAGATATTTGAAGCGAGGAGTCAGCCTGCCCTGTTGAAGAACTGTTGCCCGCTTGAGTTCCGACGATATTGACATCGCGTCGAGCGATTGTCCGAAGTCTGCTTGGGCGAGCTCAGCAACGACCGGCGTCAGCATTTGACTGAAAATGTGTGATGCGTCTCGTGCGAACTCGGTTGGCAATATCTCGACGGTCATCATCAGCAGACCATCTGCAAGGTGTCGATCGGCACTGAGGACTTCTTGTCTCGCAGGGTCATAGTCCCAGAGGGGCTCATCGGGGAATGTGCTCTTCAACGTGCACTCGATGCCGCCCTCAATATCGCACGAAACATCGCCGATAATCTCGAGCTTGGGCCGCTCATAGTCGTCAAAAAGCGCCGAAATGTCCGCTTTGGTGATGATACGAGGAAGAGACTCGTCCCAATAGTTGCCGTTTACGATCATCGATAGGTACGGCAGGTAGCCGTGTCCAGCAGGCTCATTCACCTGACGACCGAAATGGTGTCGCATATTGAACACCACCTCGTATACGCGGTTTGGCTGCAGGCTACCGCTGAGACTAGCCATCGCTAGCTCGGGCGGGCTAAGTCGAACCGGGTCAAGGGAGGCGAGCATCGATCGCGCTCCTTTGGCAACGTTCCCGGTCCCAACAATTCCGCAAACAATCGGAGCGAGATCCGGGTGCAAAGGGGCCTGCCGCAGCATTTTGCCGACGTCAGCCAATCCCTTTTCGGCGGCCGCAACTGAGCCGAGGTTCTGAGCCTGCTCCAGACTTGCGAGAGGAGTTGCATATCCGCGTTCGGCCCAGCGCAAACCCAAACCCCACAGTGTATTCACCATCCCTGCCTGGCCGGCAGTGTAACTTGATTGCACCCGAGCTCGCCCCCTGTCGTCGATCATGACTTCATAGTCGACCAGAGTTGCTTTCACTTTGATGGCGTGACGCAGCATCGCCATGTTGTGCGTTTGGCCTTTGATTGTGTGGGAATACATCAGATGAGTCTTAAGAGGTTGAAACGCTTTCGGGGGGAACTCTTTGATGCCGACAATTAGGTCGCATGGGGGCATCGAGTCACATAGTTGTGCGCCGGCTACCGCGTACTCGTCATCGTCGTAAACGCGCGCCGACGATCGCTCTACGTAAAATGCGAGTTTGTGTTCAGCACGTAAATGAGCAATGTCTGAAGGAATGAGAGCTACGCGGCGCTCATGCTCAGTTTTTGTTTCACGTCGGATCCCGACAGAATATTGCGTCATGGCACTAGGCAAGTCTTACCGCCTTGTCAACCCTTTTCATGTCCGACCACAACGTTAATCGAAGCGATGGTCCGTCATCAGCACGCACCCTCACGAAGAGCCGAACCGAGGAGTTCCAAAAGCGCGCGCGTCCGGGAATGGTCGTTATCTCCTGCGCCCATGGCGCTGCTGGCCCGCTCGGAAACGTCACCCGGAAATGTTCACGAGGCGCCCGGCAGGGGTCTCATATTCGGAAGTCCGAGCGGGTGTCCCCTGCGCGGTATTGCGGGCCCATAACGACGGTTTTCGACGAGGACGCGTGATTCGACGTTGTGAGCGCCTGATATGCGCTGGTCAACGGCAATCCAGACACGAAACATCAGATATTCCCGCTCGCACACGGTTTCCGTTACCTTGGAGACGTACTCAAGAAAAGGAGCCGGAGCGATGGGGCGTAGATTCGCGGACTGCAGGGAATTCCCAAGTGAAATGAATTGCACCGTCATGATTTCCGCTGATGGCGAGGACGAGGTCGTTGACGCTTCCGTCGTGCATGCCGTGACTGTCCACGGGCACGAAGACACACCGGAATTGCGCAACCAGCTTCGCGGAATGGTCAAAGTAGAAGTCGCATAGCTGCTGCCCGTGGGGCTGCCCGCAGCGGCGCCCTTGGCATCCGGAAATCAGAATGCTGTTCAGCCACCGCTTAGGCTGTGACGCGCACGCATAGCGACGGATCTCGACGGAAACGTGTTTCGAGGTTGCGGGCGCTGTGGTTCGCCTCAAGTCTGGCAAGACGCCTGGGTCGACTCGTCGGGCAGTTGGAGGCGATGCGCTCGTTCTCCTGTTGAAGACCGCCGGCCAGACGGCTGATCCCTCTTCGCATGTGCTTGTCCGTCGCCCTTTGGCCATGCGACCCAGTCGATTCGGTATGTAGGTGTCGATCCGCTTGTTGACGGCACCGAGGGGCGCGAAGTCACAGTGCCGAGTCGATCCCTGAGCCGCGGGCCCGTCCGATGTCAGTGCTGAGCGTTTGATGCCGCGGCTCCATTCGGTGATATCTCCGAAGTTGTTGAGCACCTCCCACACCTTCTCAACGGGGCACTGATCTCGCGAGTGACTGTGAAGTGGGGCATCTGTTCTCCTGTGCTGGTCGAGGTCCGCAGACCATGGTGTGGCGGCGAATGGTCACGATCGATCCCGACCAATCCCATCCGCCCGGTATCACCGGGGCATAACGTGCGCCGCCTTGGATGTTCGCACCTCACGAGCGTCGATTGGAATTGCCGGACAGATCTTGCGTCGCCGGTAGGCCGATCGGAGCAGACGCTAGTTGGGACGACCCGCGAGACTCGGACAACTCAACGCTGGCGATACTCGGTTCGACCTCGCAAGAGCCCACTTGATGATCGTTCGGAACGCTCTTCACGAGACTTGGGAAGCACTTGAAGACTGGGAGTTCACCACGTGCGTCGCGCGCTGCTGAGCCGCCCGGTATTCGGAAGATGAGCGAGGGTCGGCGACATCGGCTGGGCCGCCCATATTTCCGCAGGGCTGTCGGTTTTGGGTCGGTCGTCGTCGGTGATTGCCTGGTCAGGGCAGTTGGGGGGTCGCAAGAAATATCAGCCGGTCCGACCTGCGCGGTATTGACGCCCATATCACTCCATTCCTGATATTTCGGCGGGCGGCACGCGTAGGCCGAACGGCCTGTCGCATATCCGCGGTTATCGGACGGTCGTGCCGAGATCGACATGACAAACACGATTCCGATCGAAGGGGAGAACGTCATGTCATCCACGCCCATTTCTGGTGAACTCGTAATCGGCAGAGACGGACTCGACGATGTCCATCTCGCGATGGCCGGCTATCTCGCCCGCTACAAGGCGTCGACACGCCGATCGTATGTGACCGATCTGCGAGCGTTCATGGCCTGGTGCGAATCAGTCGGTCTCCCGATCATGTCGGTGCGGCGACCGCACCTCGAAACTTGGGCGCGCTACATGTCCGAAACCCAACATTTCGCTGCGTCGACGGTCGCGCGGCGTCTTTCGACCGTGGCCGGGTTCTACCGGTACGCGCAGATCGACGGATACATCGAAAAGAACCCGGCCGAATATGTGCGCCGACCCCGCGTCAGCTCGGAGTCGCCGACGCTCGGCCTGGACCGCCACGAGCTCGGCGCCGTCATATATGCCGCCGAAGCGTCGTCACCGGCCGATCATTGTTTGATCTGCTTTCTTGGCTTGCTCGGTTTGCGTGTCGGTGAGGCGTGCAGTGTCAATATCGAAGATCTCGGCAGCCAACGGGGCCATCGCACGCTCCACATCGTCGGCAAGGGCGACAAACCAGCTGTCATGCCGCTGCCGCCACGCGTGGGTCGTGCCGTCGACCAAGCGAAGAACGAACGCGTGTCTGGGCCGCTGATGTTGAACCGCTCAGGTCATCGCATGAATCGTCACAACGCATCACGCGTCGTGAAGCGGATCGTGCGCAAGTGCGGGATCGACAAGAAGATCTCGCCGCATTCGCTCCGTCACAGTTTCATCACCGCCGCACTCGACGCCGGCGTTCCCCTACGTGATGTGCAGATCGCCGCGCGACATGCGGACCCGCGTACAACGACCAGATACGACCGAGCTCGACACAACCTCGACCGTCACGCCAGCTACACAGTCGCCAGCTTCATCGCCGGAGCCGCCTAAAACCCGACAATACGCTCGCGCAATACCGGACGGGGCAACGGGCGCTCGACGCGGACATTCCCGATAAGTAGCGTAACGCGACCGATGCCGGGGAGTTGGGCGGGTTCACCGGTCGAGTTGCCGCTAATACGTGCGCTTCGCGACGGTGACATTCCGAGCGCGGTGAGTTTGAGACTGTTCTTGGGGCCGGGCGTTCCGCTTGCGTTGGATGAATGGGGTGCTGAGAGGTTCCGGACTGCGCGCAAGGAGCACCAGGTGTCCGTCGCTTGGCCCAAGCCCGAAGCGGCTGACATCCTGCCGATTGGCCGCTGCTAAAATGTCTCGCATGAGCAGTCGGGCGAGGCTAGTGATCTTCACGATTTTGTTGGGGGCATTGTCTGGGATTGTGCTTCTCGCGCCGGAGCGTGCGGCATTGGCCGCCGACGACGTCGGGCCTGCGGCCGCCGCGGCAGTTGCGGATGCCTCGTCTGTGGCCGTCCCCACTTCGCCTCTGGAACCGTCTCGTGCTGGTGAAGGTTCAGATGGTGGTGGCGATCCGGGCGACACCACAGCCGACGATGCGGTCGCTCCCGCGGCCACAGGAGCATCGACCACACGCGCGGAGAGCGTGGACGAGTCCGCGGATCCGGTCGCAGACGACGACCTCGACGTCGGACCCGATTCGGCGCCCGACGCACACCGGCGAGATCGTGAAGACGACGACGCTTCGGTCACAGCAGAGGTCAGCGCGGCGGCCAAGGCCGCCTACGGCGTTACCGAGTACGTTGTTTCACCCGCGGGCCCGAATTCGCATCCCACCGATTTGGCGCTCGGGCCCGACGGCAACGTCTGGTTTACGCTGCAAGACGCGAACAGCCTGGCCCGCATCGACGATCTGGGCCGGATCACTCAGCTGCCGGTCCCGACGGCGGCTGCGCAGCCGTCACGCCTGACCCTGGGTCCCGACGCCAATCTGTGGTTCACCGAGATCGCGGCCAACAACATCGGTCGTATGACACCGAACGGCTCGGTCACGGAGTTCCCGGTCCCGACGCCGAACAGCGACCCGCTGGACATCACGCTTGGGCCCGACGGCAACCTCTGGTTCACCGAATCCGCGCTCTCTGCGAACAAGATCGGACGGATCACGCCACAGGGCACGATCGTCGAGTTCGACGTACCGACGCCGAACAGTAGCCCGTCGGGGATCACGACGGGTCCCGACGGGAATTTGTGGTTCACCGAGCAGCTTGGCAACAAGGTCGCGAAGCTCACGACGGGCGGTGTCTTCACCGAGTTCGCCCTGCCGAATGCGGACAGCTTCCCGCTTATGATTACCGCTGGGCCCGACGGCAACCTCTGGTTCACTGAGTTCGGCGACAACCGGATCGGGCGGATCACGCCCGCCGGCGTGTTAACCGAGTTCGTGATCCCGACGGCGACGAGCAGGCCCGTCGGTATCGCCCCCGGAGCGGACGGCCGTCTGTGGTTCGCAGAAGGGGGCGGCCACAACATTGGTGCGGTCACGACTGCGGGCGTTTTCGAAGAGTTCGCGATCAAGACACCGGACGCGGCCCTGACGGCGGTGCTACCGCTTGCCACGGGCGAGGTCTGGTTCACTGAGCCCGGCGCCGACCGCGTGGGGGTGCTGCATCCCGGATCCAACCCGTTCATGGAATTCGGCCCCACGGGCAGTGATCCGGCCGAGCTTGCGGCGGGTCCCGACGGCAACGTCTGGTTCACCACTATCCACGCGAACAAGATCGGGCGGATCACGCCCGCGGGCGTCATCACCCAGTTCGACATACCCACGCCCAACAGCCAGCCAGCTGGGATCGCGGCGGGGCCCGACGGCAACCTCTGGTTTGCCGAGTTCGTGGGTAACCGGATCGGGCGGATCACGCCGGCGGGTGACATCGTCGAGTTCGACCTACCGCAGGCGAACAGTGGACCGTGGGGGATTGCGGCGGGGCCCGACGGCAACGTCTGGTTCACCGCTAACGCCGCGAACAAGATCGGGCGGATCACGCCCGCGGGCGTCATCACCCAGTTCGACATACCCACGCCCAACAGCCAGCCCCTAGGGATCGCGGCGGGGCCCGACGGTAACCTCTGGTTCACCGAATCCGCGGCCTCTGCGAACAAGATCGGGCGGATCACGCCTCAGGGTGAAATCGTCGAGTTCGACGTTCCCGACACGACCGACTTGTTCGCGATCGTGGCGGGCCCCGATGGGAACCTCTGGTTCACCGACTCCCTGGGCGGCTACGTCGGTCGGATCACGCCAGCGGGTGACATCAGCCGTTTCTTTATCGGCTCCCTCCTCCCGGTCATCGCCCTCGGCCCCGACGCGAACCTCTGGATCAGCGAAAACGGCGAGGGCAAGATCGCAAGGATCACCACAGAGGGTGTGATCACGGAGTACTTCGTCGGCAGGACACAGCTGCAGGGAATTGTCGCAGGATCCGACGGCAACATATGGGTAGCCGATACCCACGGCTTCGTGGACAAGCTGTCGCTCACCGCCGCCCTCGCGATCGTCGACGCGACCATCACCGGAAAACCGGTTGCCGGCAACAACCTGACGAAGACCTTCGGAGTCCTCAACACAGGACCTGACGACGCCGGCTGGCCCCAAGTCGTCGTTTCGCTTGCACGACAAGAGACATTCCAGCGTGTGCTCGCTCCGGCCCCGTGGACCTGCACTGCTCCTCGTATCGGAGACGCCGGCGACGTCGTCTGCACGGCAACGCAGCTGTCCGCCGGCGACCGTGCCGGCTTCGCGGTCGTAGTCCAGATTCGTGCCGGCACCCCCGCCGGCACCGTTCTCGTGAACGTCATCCGGGCGACGTCGAGGACCGGCGACCAATCGGTAGGCGGAGCAACCGTCACCCTCACCGTCGTGGTGCAGGGCCCACCCGAGCCGGAGATGCCGAGCCCCGATATCCGGAGCACCCCAGCACGCCTGCCGTTCACAGGATCGACCCACACACTCTGGGTAGTCGCCTGTGCGCTCCTACTTGTTGCTTCGGGCCTCGCCCTCACCACAGCCACGGTGCCGCGTCGAGAGTGTTGATTCATCACACCGACATCGAGTTCTCGATACGCGGCACGCATGTGTACGACCACGGACGGTCACGTGCATTTCGCGTCGCGTCGCGCGTCTGCACGAGAGGAGTGTTCTCCCGATACTGCGGAGGGCGGGCGGATGCTCAGCGAGGGCCATGAGCTGACCGAACACCGCCGTCACGGCGAGGGTGCCAGCGCACGATCCTGCACGACTGGTTGTCCGTCCCGCACGCGCCCCTCGCCGGCGCAAGATCGACTGATCAGCGACCAATCCTCACCGCTGCGATCGCTCGCTGCAACCGTGCCCTGTCGCCCGTATCCCGGACTCTCGACAGGCATACGACGCTCGCGGTCCGCACATATCACGCGCGGGCAACGCTCGAATCCTCGGCACCAAACGGCCAGCGCGCTGTCAAGTGGCAGCCCAAATCGACATACATATTCGGAAATACATCGATGTCCGCACTGCCCGGTATTACCCGATCGTAATAACGGGTCGGTGGGCGTCGATAGCGCCAAGGCCGACCTCCACTCAAGTATGATGACGGCATCCAAGCAGCCATCTCTCCCATAGGCGCTGGACTCGTTTTTGGGGCCCCGTCACTCGGACGTACTCAACGGCCCGTACTGGACGATCTCGCAATGCACACGATTGTCAGTAATGAGACGCCGATACCAGCTCGCATGGGCCGCGGACGGCACGATACGGCAAGGCAACGGAGCCAGCAGAGCCAAGGTCATCGCTATCGCGTCGACACCGAGCGCCGTCGTCGAGGACACGGACGGCGTGCTTGAGCCTGTGACCTGACACCATATGACATGCAATGCCACCTTGCCAGCGTGACGCGACGGCGCCCCATCGGTTACCTACAGCACTCAACCCGTTTAGTCGCCTCTGCTTAACTGCCGACATTGTTTTTACTAACCGCCCTATTTACGGTTACAAACGGCCCCGCTATTCCGAGAGGGTAGGGGGGGTCGAAAAGGTACCGCCCGGCGGGGGGCCTGGAACCGAGAAGGGGTGGTTCCCCCCCCGGTTTTTTGGGCAGTAGAGACTAAAACCTAATTAAGGGCACTTTTTGTAGTTTCAATCATCCTAGATGCCCTACTTAGAGTAAACCGTGTAGGCGTGGTGACTAAAAGTAAACCCGGCGACTAAACCCGGTTTCGGGATGGGGGTTTGTGGTGGTGACCAGCACTTACGACCATAACTGGCGTAAAGTCCGTGTCACAATCTTGGGTTGATTCTCGCCAACTCGCAGTGTATCTCGTTGACGTCACCGGCGACGTCGCTCTGCCGGCTGATCCGCCGCGTCGACAGGGGTTCGGACCGAGCTGGTTGTCGGTGTAGCCGCGTTCGGCTTCGTCGGCGAGTTCGGTGATCGGTTTAGGTAGGCTGCCTAGACTTGCAGCCTTGAGACTTCTGCCTGGAGCCGCTCAATTTCGTCTTGGAGCGGCCGAGCGATTCGTTCATTCCATATGGACGTGGCGCTTTCAACAGCAATCCCTGCGACCATCCACGCAGGAAGCCGAGTGTGGTCCGCCTCTTCAAGTGCAACCGTGGCAGCGCCGATTTCCGTCATGGCCATCCTTCATAGCTGAACGACTAGCGTGCACTAAGTATACGCGTTCTGCCACACTCTGGGCCGGTCCATGCGACGTGACACGCGAATTTTAAGAGATAAAGCCGTGTCATCGTTTCGTCGTGCGGTGGCCGCTTTTAACGCGCCCGACGATGATGGACGAACGACCTCAGTTTTGCTGCATCTTCAGCACGCAACCGAGATGATACTGAAAGCACACCTCGTCGAGGCCGGTATCCGGGTATTTGACAAAAGGCTTGGTAGATCGATCGGGTTCGAGAAATGTGTGAATTTGGCTAGTGCTGAACTAGGCCTCAGCAGCGAGGATGCTGGGCTACTGCGAGCAGTTGATGCACTGCGCGACGAGGAACAGCATTGGTATGTGGTCGTGTCGGAGGGACTTTTATACGTCCACTGTCGAGCCACTACGACAGTGGTCGACAACTTGCTGTGGAAATTGGCCAAGGAGCGAATTTCGGACTACTTACCGCATCGCGTTTTGCCGCTGTCCTCAGAGCCCCCAAGAGACATTCAGATCCTGATTCAAGAAGAGTACGACACGATCCAGCTGCTTCTACGACCCGGCAGGCGCCAGCGATCCGAAGCTCGTGCGCGTATACGTACGTTGTTGGCTCTGGAGGCTCACATGAAGGTCGATGTCCGCGTCAGTTCACTAGATGTGAATCGAGTCGAGCGTGCGGCCAAGGATGGACACACGCGCGCTGCTGCGTTCCCACAGCTCGAACGGCTGACTTCCGATATCGATGGTGAGGGCTTCGCGATGACGTTCCGGTTCTCGAAGAAGGAAGGTTTGCCGGTCAAATACGTGAGCGATGGCGAAGATGCTGTCGGAATCCGCGAGGTCGACCTTCAGAAGAAGTTCCATTGGTCGCCGACGGCACTGGCCAAGAAGCTGAACTTGACGACAGGGAAAGCCAAGGCCCTCCGGTGGTCTCTTGGAATCGACGATGACCCCGATTGTCGCCGAATCTTTCGTTTCGGAGGTTCAGAGCATGAAGGGTATTCCGACAACGCATACCTGAAGATGTTGGAAGCCCTCAAGACGTGTGATATCGATGAGGTCTGGAGGAGTCGACAACGTCATCTCAAGGCAACGAAGTAAGATCCAGCAGGTCGGCGACACAGATCTCGATTCCGACTTGTGCGATCGCTTCGGCTCACCACGTGCCCGAGTGAAAAGGTTTGGCGGCCTCGGGGGCGGCGAAGAGGAGGATCAGTCGTGGGTTCTCGTCCATGTGCCGGTCTACGGCGCGCAGTTTGAATGCGTCGCTCATGATCTTGTGCATCTGGCCCGGCTTGGGCGGGCCCTGGTGAGCCGACGCTTCGACCAGAATCGGCGGATCGTTCGACACGCCGTCCACTTGGACTCGAGACGCCGGTCCAGTTCGAAGGCTCCGCGTGTCAAGCTTCACGCCGATCTTGTCGGCTAACCATTCGATCATGCCGAAGACCAGTTCCCCGGAGGCGCTGGATTGGCGATAAGGGTCGGTCGGTCAAGAATCCTGCGTTGCAGATCGTGAGAGACCAGTCAGCAATTGTGCTTCAGTACGCACAAGAGTTTGGCCTCACACCCGTCGCGAGGCAGCTACTCAAACATTCGCCTGTTCGAGACAAACGAGCGGCGCGCTTACTTACTTGAGGCTCTTTGCCAACGTGTCATGACCGAGCGAGACGTCGCGCAGCGTTGAGCATGAAACCAATGCAGATTGCTCCAAACGGTACCGCCGCGACCCACCACCATGAAGACAATGTCAGGCACTGGATTGATCCGGTTTGGCACGCGGCTTTAGTGAAATCGAAGACCCTAAGAATCTGCAGCGGAGCGAGAATCATCAGACCAAACGATTTGGAGTAGTCGAGCCAAGAGATGCCGTCGGGCACTAGCCGACCCGCTTCATCCCAGAATGGGCCGAAGAGTGCTGCTAAAAGGGCGAATACGGTCCAGGGCAGTAATGGAGTCCAGAGTCGTTGCCCATATCCGAATAGAGCAAACAAGCTCAGCACAAGTCGCTCCGCAGACCACCTAGGCGCGGCGCGCCGTCGTGATCGATAGGCAGCGACTGCGACCGTCGTTTCGGCAGTGCCGCCTGACTTCTTCACGATCTCGCGGTGGAGATGAACCCAGAAATCGACGCGTCGTCGCCTTTTCTGATCTTCTCGCACGCCGAAGTAGACACCCACGTTCATTGAGTTCTCAGCCCGTGCGCGCTTTCTGAGCCCTGAGGGAAACCATGGCGCGACCATTTCCGCATCCGTCAGGGCGATGACATCGGGGAGCCTTAGCGAGTAGATGTTGATGTAGGCGAGTTCGGCGTCTCGCCGAACTTCGCGAACGCCGCGCAGCGTTAGTCCGTTTTCTGGATCGCCGTTTATTATCCCGTCTACAAGACCGATCTTCACGACTCCTTTGATGCCCTGGAGACTCGAGTTACCGGCGACCGTTAGCAGAACAGATTGTTTGTCGGCGCCGATCGTGGCGCCGTCGATGCGCGCAGCATCTAACACCTGCAATTCGCCCTTGCCTTGGACCGTTAGCGACAAATGAACGCCTCCATGGATGAACAGCTCGGCGTTTTCGAGACTGAACTCGGCGCGGTCCGAGATTCCCTCCAGGAGTGTTCGCTGACCTGACAGCACCAGCGACGGGCTCTCCGACATGTCGGCTTCGACGTCAAACCTGCGCTGCTTGCCCGTAATCGCACCGTCGCTAGTCGCTCTCACCATCCCGAGATTGCATTCTCCGCCTCCGACAAGTTTCAGAATGCCTCGGATTTCAAGACCAACGTTCTTGTCCGGGCCATCCCCGGAGATCACGGTCTCGTCTCTTGACGTGCGCACGTGGCGACAATTGTCAATGTTGAATCCTTGAATATCGAACGGGCCGCCCGTTAGCTCGACCGTGTCACTCGACCACTCCGCACCGACGCCTACTCTGGTCGCATCTGAAGGGGCGTTAGGTCCGTTTTCGGTTCTGTTCAGCTCGAGTAGTCCGACTGGCGTGTCTCCGTCGAGCGTGATCAGTTCACAATCGGTGTCTACGTCGAGTCTGAGGATGGCCAACGGGATGTCGCTGTGGTTCACGACGATTCGTGCGTCCGATGCCCCGACCGTTCGAAAGGTAATGCGTTGCCCCTCTGCCGGACTCGCCGGGGCGACGAACGACACGTTCGTTTTCTTGTCAGCCGTCACGACTACGCCGTCGGGTTCACTGATGCGGGTTTTGTATTGACTATTCTCCGCTCGAACGCGCTGGCACCAATCTTTGAGACTGTTTTCGACCAATGTGATCGTTCCCCAACTACGACACGTGGGCACAAATTACTACGTCAGTGTGAGAGACATGCCACCCGTAAAACCATCGCATCTTGGGCGTCTTGCTAGCTCCGGGTCGCCTACAGACGCCAGAGTTTGAGCGTCCCCCGCCCCAATAGTGTCTTCGCTGAGATCAGGGCCAGGCCCCGGGGGTGTGAGTCAGCGGTCTTGTCGGGCTTGAGCCTCGCGAATCTGCTGCCGGCGGATATCCGACAGGTCGGCGACGAAGATCTCGATTCCGGCTTGCTTTAACGCTTCAGATCTCCAGGTGCCGTGTCGAAATGGTTTGGCGGCCTCGGGGGCGGCGAAGAGAAGAATCAGACGCGGGTTGTCGCCACGATGCCGCTCCAGAGCGAGCAGCTTGAATGCGTCGCTCATGATCTTGTGCATCTGGCCCGGCTTGGGCGGGCCCTGGTGAGCCGATGCCTCGACCAGAATCGGCGGATCGGCCGACACGCCGTCCACTTGGACTCGAGACGCCGGTCCAGTCTCGAGTTTGCGAGGTTCGAGCATCACGTCGAGCTTGTCGGACAGCCATTCGATCATGAGAGACTCGGCCTGTTGTTGTTCGCGGCTGTCTCCCGGTTTCTGTTCTGGCATGGGTCCACTCTGCCAGGTTCGCCTGTGGCCGTCCAGCCGTGCTCGGCGGCAGCGTTACGTGTCAGAGGCAGGCGGCGCCGAAATGACACGCGGCCGGTCTATGGTGCGTGGCATGAGTTTGACGAGATGCCCGGCATGAGAGTTGCTGGACTGTTCGCCGGGATCGGTGGCATCGAGTTGGGATTGGACTCGGCTGGTCATCGAACCGAGTTGCTATGCGAACTCGATGACGCCGCCCGCGACGTACTTGCCGAACGGTTCCCGGACACCGAGCTCGTAGCCGACGTCCGTGATCTCAGTGCACTGCCGGATGCAGACCTTGTCGCTGCTGGTTTCCCTTGCCAGGACTTGAGTCAGGCTGGTCGTACTGAGGGCATCTCGGGCGCCAAGTCTGGAATCGTCGACACCGTGTTTGAGCTGATCGAGCAGGCACCACGACCGCCCGACTGGCTGCTGCTCGAAAATGTGCCATTCATGTTGCAGCTCGAACGCGGCGCCGAGACGAGCGCCAGAAACGAGCGCTCTCCCTCGCCGCGCAACACGTAGTCGACGAACGCGAAGTTGCGAGCGATCGCCACTCCCTGGGACCCGTCACAATTGCTTCCTCCGAAGACGGTGACG
>SDBV01008925.1_pt1 | contig 13423 bp, 12 predicted proteins | sample 2277081 | NCBI WGS metagenome assembly SDBV01 (sample SAMN10402039, study PRJNA504765) | marine sediment metagenome | isolation source: marine sediment core GS10_PC15, 223 cmbsf | place: Arctic Ocean: Southern Knipovich Ridge | collected 2010 | reverse complement strand
CCGGAATCTACATCGAGCTGCACGACCCTGCCGCCTGAAAGCCGAAATATACGGGCGGGATGTTTTATGGCGGCATGCTCTGTTTTCGTGGTAATCAACGTTCTAACAGGGCGGCGGGCCAGCACCCCGAACAAACCCGCGTGCAGGGCCTCCGAACCGCTGCTGCAGAAGCGAATGCCCGCGGGGTCACATTGGAAATAGTCGCCGATGTTGCCGCGGCACTGTTCTATCTCTTCCCAGGCCTTGATGCCCGCCGTGTGCAGGCTCGATGGATTGGCCCAATCCCTGCGGCACATCCTGTCGAAGGCTCCCATTACGGCCGGGTCCACAGGGGTCGTGGCATTGTAATCCATGTAGACAGTTCTCTGAGGGACGTAGCCGATGCGCGCATTACGGATGCGCCTGCGAAACCAGCAATCGCAAATCATAGATGTTTGTTCTGCTTCGGCTCTAATTCGAGGTGCCGTACCATGTCGCAGCTGTACTCGACCCGTGGTTTCTCGGCTATCTGAGCGGCTTCCCCCAAAGCGTTACCCGTCCAGCCCGAGCTTCAGCAAGCGGTTCGCGTTGCGCCAGGTGATATCTTCGTACACGTCTCGCGGAATCAGCCCTTCCTGCTTCAACTTCTGAAAATACTCCACGATAGGAGTTTGCTGGGGGTCATTGGCTATATCCGTGGCCCAGTAGAGTCGATCGTGAAACTCTTCCATAAAAGCATAACCGAATTCGGGATCCCTCGAAATGGCATTGAACCCGCTGCCCGCCGACAGGTCCCCGTGCAGGTTAGGACAGGCTCGCATGAGCTCTACCAGGCGTCCCGGTTTGACCTTACCTTCGGGGTAGCCCGCCCGACTCTCCGCCGTTACATCGGCGCTGATTTCGGCCCAGAACGGCTGCGAGTGGCCCATGAAGGTCAGATCGGGAAAGGCGCGCAACGCCTTCTCCAGGCGCGGCAAGCCGAGCTCGTCGTACATACCGTAGTAGCCGCCAATGGCCGGAGCCAGGTGGAAGGTCAGGGAGAAACCACTCTTCTCGACCTGCGAGAAGAAATTCATATTCAGCGGATCGTCAACGGGGATGTTGGGAATGTACTCGCCGATGCCTTTGCAGCCCAACTCCCGATGGGCTTCCAGGAGGGGCATGAAATCCGCGGACGTGTCGTTGGTAAGATAACGGGGGTCGAAATTGCAGTACGGGATAATTCTTTCGGGGTACTTTTCAGCCACCGCCATGGTTTCCTCCGGTGTTATCAGGCAGTACCGCCATTCGGGGCTCACGGTGCTCAAGATCACGGCTTTGTCGATCCCGGCCGAATCCATCATGGCTATCAGTCTCTCCGGCGTCGGATAGTGGGTGCCATTGGCGCGCGCTATGCGGGGGTGCCGCTCAAAGCCGGTGTGGGTGTGCAGATCAATCAGCATCTCAGTCTCCTTTCGAAACGGCCGCGTGTTTCTTTTCGACCGGTTGACAGCATATCAGAAACCTGCAAAGAATGGTAACCGATGCCGGTCGACAGCAGCAGTTCTCAATATGACCGTAGCGGGTAGTCAAGTACTTCATTTTCTAGCGATTCGCAGGCAAATATTGGGCGAATCGCCCCGAAAATGAAGGGTGTTATCAATGTTAGGCGGCAGTTCTCAATTTGGCGGAGCCAAATTGAGAACTGCTTGGTCGACAGTGCCTGCCCGCAGTGAGGCAGCTGGAACTCAGCCCCGGCCTCCTGGAGGATGCCCGCTTGAAACTGACTATGAGCGTTTCTGACCTGACTGACGAGACTCTGCAGTTCGCCGCTCAGTACGGCGTAACCCACCTGAAGATCAACACCGGCAATTACCTGGACGAAGACCGCCGCGGATCGATCAGGGAGGAAAAACTGGCCGCGGCCGTGCAGCGTGCGGCCGCTCACGGCCTCAAAATCGGCGCGGCACTGCTTCCGCAGGAACCGGGCAGCCAGCACTGGAACATCCGCCTTGGACGGCCCGAGCGCGAAACGGAGATCGATGACGTATGCCGATCGATCGAAGCACTCGGACGAGCCGGCATATTGGTCGTGGAGTACGTGTTCAACCTGGCCGCGGTGTGGGGGTCCGATTGGCTGCCAACGGGTCGCGGCGGAGCCGTCGTACGCCACTTCGATTACGAGGTCGCCGGGAAAGACGCGCCCGAGCCCGGGTTCGAGGCCACGGAGGAGGAAGTGTGGCAGCGCCTGGAGTATTTTCTGCAGAGGGCCGTCCCTGCCGCCGAGTCTGCGGGAGTCAAATTGGCCTGCCACCCGGACGACCCGCCCGTTCCCCGGATCAAGGGCGAGACCAGGATCCTCGGCAGCCTCGACGGTCTGAAACGCCTGATCGCCTTGGCCCCCAGCCCTGCAAACGGGTTGAACTTCTGCCAGGGCACGGTGGCCGAGATGGGCGTCGACGTTATCGAAGCTATACGCTTTTTCGGCTCCCGCGGCAGGATCCATCACGTGCACTTTCGGAATATCAAAGGCGCGCTGCCCCACTTCGAGGAGAGTTTCATAGACGATGGCAAAGTGGACATGTGGCAGGCGTTGCGGACTTACAAGGAAGTGGGCTTCACGGGCACCATAGAGGCCGACCACGTTCCCAGGGGCGTGGGAGACGGCTCGCGGACCGGCTTTGCCTACGCATTGGGCTACATGCGGGCCATGATGAAGGCGCTGGACGTGCTGGAAGAGTGAGGCGGCGCGACTAAACACTACAGCAAAAAAGACAGGCCATGAAAGACACGAAAACCGGAAGGCCGCGGCGTTACGGGTTCCAACCTCTCGAAGGCATACCCAACCGGGATGCAGGTTACGCCGTGAGTGTGCTCAGGGAACTGGCGGAGCGAGTCTTCGATCAGGTCTGCGATCTGCCGCAGGACGGACTCGATTTTGCACCCACGGGCACAAACCTGTCCATCGCGCGCCTGGTGGTGCATCTGGCCTGGGCCGAGTCCGGGTGGATGAGTCGTCTGGGCGGAACAGAGCTGCCCACAGATTTCAAAGAAACGCTGGCGGCGGGCGACTTGGCGAATTTCACGCAGCCGCCTTCATCCTACGGAAAAGCCGATGCACTGATCCTGCTGTGCCGTCGGGTTCAGGACGAGGTTACTCTTCCCGTAGCCCGCGGCTTGACGGATATCGATGCGCCTATATCAGGCCAAACACGCCTGGCCACACCGCGGGATGTGCTCATGCACCTGGCCTGGCACTGGACGTTCCACTCGGGTCACATTGGGCTCATTCGCTTCGAGTGGGGCTCGGACTACGTGTGGACATTCGGCGCCCCGCCCTAAGCATATCCCGCTTGACACCCCGATCGATATGAGCAGTGCCATGCCAAAGATAACCGTCGCGCTTATTTCCCCCGTCTGCCTCATAGGCGACGCCCGGGCCAACCTCTCCCACTTCAGAGGGTGGATCGATAGCGCTATTGCGGAAGGAGCCCGATTCGTCGCCTTCCCTGAAATGGCCCTGTCCGGCTACGCCCGCGACCCCGCCGTCTTGAACGCGGCGCAGCCGGTGCCCGGGCCCCTTACGGACGAGCTGGCGGAGATTACCGCTGAGCACGATTTCTACCTGTCCATAGGCATGGTGGAGCAGCGGGGCGAAAGTTATTACAACGCCCAGGTTTTCGTGGGGCCCGACGGCTACCTGGGCCACTACCGGAAGCACTACCCGACGGTCCCCGAGCGGGAGGCCCTCGGTATCCAGCCAGGGGACAGCTTTCCCACCTTCATGCTGGACGACATCAAGCTGGGCATCAACATCTGCGCCGACAGCCGTCACCCCGAAACTATCGACGCCCTGGCGGAGCAGGGGGTCCAGCTCGTTCACACACCTCACTCCAATGGTCTCGCCTTCGGTACCAGCGGTGAGATCTGGACCCGCGGCAAGATGTGCTACTACCTCGAGCGCACCCGGCGCTGCCGCGCCCATATCCTGATCAACAACATGGCCGGCAGCGTGACCGGGTCGACCGGCGAAACTTTCAGCTATTCCAGCGGTTGTCTGATTCTCGATCCCCTCGGCCAGGCAGTCAAGCGAACGACGCAGCCGGACAACAACGAAAAGATGATCGTAGCCACCCTTGATACGGACATCAGGAAGTACATCCCCGGCTTCGAAGCACACTGGCCTTACCTGAAATCGATAAAACGCATGCGCGAAGAGATGCCGGATGAATGCCGGCAGGCGCGGCCCCTCGTGATAGGCACCGGGCACAAATAGGCCGCGGCGGTCGCGCATACCCCACCCCGGACGCTAAAAAAGCCGCCCCATGAGGAGCGGCTTCATTTAGATCGGCCTATGACGGCGGGCCGACTCGCTGTTCGTTGGCGCTAGATGTCTAGTCCGTGAAGAACCACTGCTCCGCCATGGTGGGGTTGGTGGTGATGTGCTCGCCGGTCCAGAACCCGGTGTCCGGTATGTTCTGCATGTTGTTCTTGAAGATCATGGGCCAGGGCACGAGCCCCACCGACCCGATGGCGTAGAGTCCCTCGACGTTGCGCTTCAGGATCTCCTTACCGAGGCTCATGTACTTCGCCGAGCCCGGGGTGGTGGTCTGCCACTCGTCGATCAGCTCGAAGATCTTCTTGATCTCCGCCGGAGGCTCTTCGCCCTGGCTGCCATTGGTGGTGTACCACGTGTACCAGGGATAGCCTCCTCCATTGGCGGTAAATGGCGGCATGAACCGCACGGGATTCATGAACATGCCGAACTCGGTGCGCGGGTCGGTGCAGTGGTTGCCCACGTCGATCTCGTTAGCCCTTGCCCGCTGACCCATGAGGCTGGGAGCCTCGTTCTTCAAGACCATGTCTATGCCGGCCTCATTCCAATGCTGCACCATGAGCTCGGCAATCTTAGGTCTCAACCAATTCTCGAAAGTGATCTTGAGCGGCTTGCCGTCCGGTCCCAGGCGATACTTCTTGTTCCTGTCCCACTTCAGGCCGATCTCGTCCAGGAGGGCGTTGGCCCTGTCGGGGTCGTACTCGGTGTAGTACTTGTGCATCCAGTCCTCGGCGACACTCACATCGGCGACGGCGGTTTCCTGCCACTCCGTTGCTTTGCCGAAGTAGAGGGCGTCGTTGATCTCCTTGCGGTTCAGAAAGAGGGACATAGCCTGCCGCCACCGAAGGTCGTTGAACAGCTGGCGCTTGACGGGGTCCTTGTGGGTAAAATTGAAAACCGCTCCCAGCTCACCCCGCGGCACCTTCCACAGGTAGGTGGTGTAGTTGCCCTTTTGCTCGCCCTCCTTGAACAGCGGGTACTTGGTGATCAACAGGCGGAAGGCGACGTGGTCGAAGTCGCCGCTGATGGCCCGGATGTCCCGCACCTCCTGGCTCTCCATGAGCAGCCGCTTCTGGGTGTCGAAGTAGGGCAGCTGCTGCCCGGCCACGTCCACCTTGTAGTAGTAGGGGTTGCGCTCGTAGTACTTGTTGCCGAAGGAGTCCTCTTTGACTAACTCCCACGTGTCCATGCCTGGCAGGTCGGTGTCCTGCTGCTGATCGTCCCGCGTGTTGTGAAAGACGAAGTTCTGGTACCAGTGTTCTAATTCCTGCTCCTTGCCCAGCTCTCCGGCCTTGGCGTTGTATTTGATGTGGAACTGCTTCAGGTAGTGCTTGGGAGCGAAGGAGCGTCCCGCATTCCAGTGCGTCAATTTGCTGACGATAGGCGGATAGGGGTCCTTGAACGTGAAGCGCACGGTGTAGTCGTCGATCTTTTTGAACGAAGCTAACTGCCCCTTGGTGGACCAGTGCTTGGGCTTGACCGGCGTGAGCTCGTCGTTGAGGATGATGTCGTCGTACCAGAAGGCGATGTCTCCGGCCGTGAAGGGCGCGCCGTCGCTCCACTTCAGTCCCTCGCGCAGGTAAAGGGTCACGACCTTGTTGTCGGAACTGATGTCCCAGCCCTTGGCGATGTTGGGTACGACGGTCTTCCAGTCGGAAGCCACTTTGAGCAGAAACTGGACGCGCGCATGGTGTGTGTCCAGTCCGCCGGACTCCGGGCCCAGGGCGGCCTGCCGCAGCGTACCGCCGTACTTGCCGATGGCGTTCTTGGGCTTGACCACCACGGGCTCCCTGGGCAGGCGCTGGTCCACTGCAGGCAGTTCACCGGCTTTGACCTTTTCGGACAAGAAGGGCGACTCGCTGTAGGCCGGCAGTTTTTTGGCCGTGGCCTGCTCGTAGGCGCTGGGCGTACCGTAGATCTCGATTTCCCCAGCCTCTACCTGGACCGCTACCGGCGCGGTCGCGGCGGCGCCTTCGGTCTTGCCGCTGGCAAACAAGGCCAGCGGTGCCGCTATTAGCAGCACGATTAGAAGAGCCAAGCTCTTTCTCATGTACGTCTCCTTTGTGAAGTGATTTGGGGCATTTTATAGGAACTCGAGCACGGCATCAAGCCGGCCGCTGCCGGAAGATGGAAGAGGTCGAGACACGGCAGCCGCCGCCAGGCGGAAACCCCGCGCTTCACGGTTCGAGAATGATCTTGAACAGAGGCTCTTTAGCCTCGAACAGGGTCAGAAACCAGCGACCGCCCTCGCTGAGAGGCGCGGTCCCGCTGATCAGGCTGTCGACGTGAACGCGGCCCGAAGCGATCAGGTCCACGCAGGCCGGAAAATCCCGGTTGGAGGCGCAGGAGCCCAGGACGTCGATCTCGCCCGTCACGACGACCTGCAGAGCAAGGCTGATCTCGGGGGCCCAGTTGCCGATCAGGACTACCCGGCCGCCCCTCTTCACCACCGACAGCGCCGTACCTATTGAAGCGCTCAAGCCCACGGCCTCGAAGCTGATATCGACTACCCTGCCGCCCAGCTCTTTTTCGATCTCATGGCGAGCATCCTGCCTGCTGGAATTGATCAGCACATCGGCTCCCAGCTCCCGGGCTTTTTCCAGTTTGCGGTCGTCGATGTCGACGGCGAAGATACGGCCGCAGCCGGCCTGCCGTGCCAGTTGGAGCACGAAGAGCCCGATCATGCCGCACCCTACCACAGCCGCCGTCGCGTTCAGGGAGACTCGTGCCCGCTCTACAGCGTGGTAGGCGATGGAGACCGGTTCTATCATGGCCGCCTGGTGAAACGTCATGCTGTCCGGTATTTTTGCCAGAATAGCCTGCGGCACCGCCACGTATTCGGCCATCGCGCCGTGTCGCCGATACTCGCCGCACGACACGCCCAACACCATCCTGTTCTCGCAGAGGTTGGCCCTTCCCTCCAGGCAGTAGGGGCAACGATTGCAGTAGATGGTGGAGTCGAAGGTGACGCGGTCGCCCTTTTGGTACCCTTGCACGCCGCTTCCGGTTTCGTGGATAACACCGGATGCCTCGTGGCCCATGACGATGGGGGGGATTCGTCTGCCGGTTTTGCCCGTCATGCCGTGCACATCGCTGCCGCAGATGCCCACCGCTTTTACCTGAACCAGAACTTCATCTTCCGATACCCCGGGAACATCGAAATCCTGCAGCTCGAACGTGTTCGGCCGCGTGTGCACCAGCGCCTTCATTCAACCTCCTCGTACTCGGAACCCGATCCGGCGGTCTCTTTAGTCCGCCGGTATTTCGGCTGCCATCCCACGAGCGTAACCGTTCACGCTTGCCCGGATATCAGGCCCAAGATGTCAGGGCCAATAAAAGGCAAACGGGTCGCTTTTGTCAAGCTCGCGGCCCACGTGTATAAATAGACCATGAACCTGATTCTATTCCGGCAAGAGGAGCTCGAAAAACCGCTTTCGCGAAGCGATGCCCGGGCAAAGCACATCCGCGATGTTTTACACTGCGATCCCGGTGACTCTTTCGACGCCGGCGTCGTCAACGGTCTGCGCGGCAAGGCCTGCATACTGGACATCAGCGACACCGAGATGACCCTGACTTTCTCCCTGCAGGAAGCGCCGCCCCCGCTCTTTCCATTGACCCTCGTCGCGGGGCTGTCGCGGCCTCAGACCTGTCGGGACATCCTCAGAGAAGCCACATCCCTCGGGGTCGGCGCCATATGTTTTGCCGCTACCGACAGGGCAGAACGCGCCTACAGCCGCAGCCGCATCTGGAGAGGGGCAGACTACAAACGATACCTGATAGCCGGCGCTGAGCAGGCCTTCACCACGCGCGTGCCTTCGGTGTCGCTCTTCGACTCGCTGGACGAGTGTCTGCGGTCGCTATCGACAGAAGCCGGCGGTGCCGACAGGTTGGCCCTGGACAACTACGAAGCGGCCCTTCCCCTGCGCGCCTACAAGCCTGCCGCATCGTCCTGCATCCTGGCAATCGGCGCGGAGAGAGGTTGGTCCGGGAGAGAGAGGGAACAGCTGAGAGACCACAGTTTTGCCCTCGCGAGCCTGGGTCACAGGATACTGCGCACGGAAACCGCGTGCATAGTCGCGATCGCGCTGGTGCTGGCCAGGCGAGGGCTGATGTAGAACCTATCCCCGGTATTTGCTCTTTTTCAGTCTGCTGTACGGATTCCGCTTCTGTCTCCGGTAAGACTTGTAGACCCGGCAGGCTTCGTAGTAGCTGTCCGGAGAGCGATAGGTCGAGGAAATATCCGCCCTGTAGAGCTCCAGCAGCAACGGGAACAATGGCGAATCCATGAGCTTCCTGGTACGATACAGAGGCAGGCGTTTCAGTGCAGCGGGCAGCATGTGGTAGCGGATCAGGAAAGCGACGTCCCTGACAAAATCCGCCGAGAAACCGAGGTAGCGTAAAAAAGACGAGCTGATCTGAGCTCCCAGCTCGGCGTGGTCCTTGAAGGGTTTGTCCTTCAGCTTAACGGAGACCGGCTTGCCCACGTCGTGCAGCAAGAGCGCCGCGGACAATGTAAGGTCGCTCTTCTTGCGATGGCGGAACGTCTCGAGTGTGTGTTCCCAGGCGTCGCCCTCCGGATGATACTCTTTGGAATGCTGTGAGCCGGACATCTCGTGCAGTTCGGGCCAGAACGTCTCAATGAAACGGCTCTCAAAAAGCAAGGCCAAACCTTTTTCCGGATACCGGCTCGTCAGGAGCTCCACCAACAACTCCCTCTGCATATCCGGCGACGGCACGAAATTGTCGTCTATCAGCCCGGTCGCGGGGTGGTCCGTGTTGTAGTGATATCGGGCGACCAGCTTGGCCGCATCCATAACGGCGATCCAGGCCGAGACCGGCTCGTCGATCTTTACCAGCGATGTGGCCCGCAAATCCCGGTAGATACCGCGGGGATCCAGGAAAGCGTCTTTAGCGCAGCTGTAGATAAGATTCTGAGCGGTAAAAGGCTGGGGGGGAGACCGTTTGATATCATCTACGCACCGGAAGACATAACGGCAGCCTCCTGAGACTACGCAGGCATCTTCGTAAGGAAGGCCGGGAAACTGCAGCTCCTCGAACACCTGCGCCAGGGACACGAGAGACGAATCAGTAAGCAGGTGCACCGAGCCCGGGTCTTTTATGCTGAAGTAGCGATCCAGGGCAGAAAAGCTCTCCAGGAACAAGTGAATGCCTTTTTCCTGCAATCGTTCGAGCACCGTTTCCATTGTTTCATCCTGAATCCTTTCCTTGGAGACAGATACTACCACACCGCCGGCAAAGAATCCACACCACCGCTATTTCTGCAGCGTCTTCCGGTGAATATCCGACGCCGCTTCGGCGCCAACCAGTGTCTCGACCAGTTTCACGGCAAATTCCGCCGCCGTTCCCGGCCCGCGGCTGGTAATGAGATTACCATCGATGACCACCCGTTCGGCGGAAAAATCACAGCCGTCGAGGCGACTCTCGAATCCCGGGTAGCACGTCACCTTTCTGCCCGTCAGCACACCCGCCTTCTGCAGAACCACGGCAGGGGCGGCGCAGATGGCCGCTACAAGCTTGCCGGCATCAAAGGTATTCCGGATGAGCTCCAGAGCTTTCTCGGAGGCGGCCACATTTTCGGCTCCGGGCATGCCGCCCGGAACAATGATGCCATCGGGTATTTCCGAGATCTCGTCGATCGTGGTATCCGCGGTAACCGCGATACCGTGCCCTCCCGTAACAACGCTACCCCCGATTCCCACCAGGCGCACCTCGACACCGGCCCGTCTCAGGAAATCGGCCGGGGTTATGGCTTCAACTTCTTCGAACCCATCGGCCAGCAGGAGGACGATCATTGGTTTCTCCTTGGTATAAGGGAATTGTCGTCAGGGCGATTCTCAGCCCTAAGATAACGGAAGAGCCTTGTGGTGTCAACTCAGGGCTCGGTCAACCGCAGGCGGCAGCCCACAATCGCGGCCAAGGCGCGAATTTCATCGCCAAAATGACCGTAGCCGATCATCCAGTGATGCCCAATCCCTTGCTCGAATATCCATTCGATAAGATCATCAGCCTTTACAGAGAAACGGACCCTAACCGGGTTGCCAGGGAATAGCATTTCGGTACTCATCGCCTCTCCTTCCAGGAGGGCGCACTGGTACCCCGCGGAATGGGGCAGTAGACTGACAAGAGTGACCGGCCCCGGCTTTGCGGTGAAGAGCGCGCAGACTCCCTGATGCATCAGGCGCACGTGATCCAAGGCTATGTCAGACTCGTTCTCTGCCAGGCTGAAAGAGCCCGAGCCGCAATGGGTGAACACAACGCTTCCATCGGGCAGTGGATCGAGCCAATCGGTATGGTGGGTCGGTGCGCCGCTCAACAGCATCAGCATGAGCTGTCCTACGGCCCCGTTGACATCCCCTTCGCAGGCAAAGGGAACCCCGTCATCCGCCAAAAGCGACGCGGCCAGACACACCTTGCCCATGAGATTGGGGTAACAACCGGCGGAAACAGCATCTAACATCTCCTGCTCGATTACTTTCCTGAAAGCAAGGTAGAGCTTCATAGATTCCCGTCCCTCCGCATCCTCCACTCGTACGGATGCGGCGCGGCTGACTACTTTCTGCCACAACTCTGTTGCCATCTCTTCCGGGGATTTCCGCGCATGGTCGATAAGTAAAAGAAGGTCAATTGGAACGACGCGGGGTCCCAGATTTTTTTTCAACATGAACTCATCGGGAGATGTGTGAGTCATTCCCCCGACACGCTGTCCCGCCAGGCCGATCCGTGCCCGTCGCAGCCTGGCTCTCAGAGCGCAGGCGCGCAGAAAGACCATCGCCTTGTCGAAGCAGGCCCGATCGGTCAGCCCGCCAAAAACGCACGAATACGGGTGTTCGAGCCGAGCAAGGTACGCGGTCAACTGTTGAGTACCGCAGAGAGCGCCTGTTTCCATACCCGGCAAGGGCCAGAGAAAAACGGGTACCCGGCATTCTTCCAGCAGATCCAATACCAGGTAGTCTTCAAACCAGCTCGCAGGCGTAAGCGCTACAACATCCACATGAGCTTCCGCCAGCTTCCTGCCTGCCTGCACAGCTCGTTCGGGTGAGCTCACCACATCGAGCCTCTCTGTGGAGCAGCCGCCCTTCTCGAGCAATCGGGCCAGATCCCGGGCCGCACCCGCGGCGCGATCCGCCCCCACTTCCAGAGGGCTGCAAAGCGAGCCAACGCCTACGCGCGGTACCAGGGGTTTCTTCATCATCTTGCTCCGTACCTCTGCCGGCCTTGCTCGTCGGCGACCCGCCTCGCGGAAACCCGCTGCCGAGGTTGCTGCCGCAACACCATAGCAGGAACAGATCGCAGCTGTCCATGCTGAGTGATTTCGTTTCCGCTCGCGCCCGCGGCATCCGGGTGCGCAACCCGGCGGGCGACGCGGGCTGACCAGGTGTTTTGAGGTTTGCCTGAACCCGAGGTGACTACCGGCTAAGGGCGATCGTTGACTGGGTGTCGCTCTGCCTCTATCATGGCCTGGAAAATGCCGGCTCTGTTTGCTGTTCAGCCGGGAAAAATAGGCTCGGCAAAGGCAGCGAATCAAAGCCCGCGCAAGCCGATATTTAGAACGGGAACCCGATGGAAGGTATACCTGATCTCAAAATCCTCACCGATCGCTATGCTGACACCACCAGCCTGGAGAGGATCGTTAGAGACGTGGTACCCGACGCGTCTCTGCCGGCCGAGCAGAGGGCGCTGAGGCTCTTTCACTGGTACAGGCGCATGTTCTTCCATTATCGGAACATGGGCAGAGACAGGCGCGACGCGCTCAAAGCTATAAACAGCTACGGTTGCAACCTGTGCGTGTCGCAGGCCGCTGTTTTCGCGGCCCTGGTACGAACGGCAGGCCTCGAGGCGCGCCTCGTCGCGGCCCGCGCTACGGGAATCACACCTTCGTGGAGCTATTCTACGACAACCGCTGGCACTGTTTCGACACCATGACAGGTTTTTGCGTATTCACGAGGGATTCTCCCGCCCATATTGCCAGCCTCCAAGAACTGCGCGCGGACCCCAGCCTGTTGAGCGACGCAGGCATCGAAGACAGGATACCGCCGGGGTTCCTGCACTGCCTTGGGCACCAGGAACTATCGCCCAAAGATCTGCCCAGGCTGCAGGAGTCGACAGGAACCAGGGACATTCGCTGGTCAACACTGCTCTTCCAGGGCGGCTCTCTCCTGGATTTCTGGCAAAAGGCTCCCGCAAACAGCTGGGTCGTCGACCGGGCCGGCGCTTACAGCGGCACCTGCGACCCCGATCTCATGAGCTACACGCTCAAGCCCGGCGAGCAGTACGTTCGCCTCTGGGACAACGAGGACAAATGGGTGCGCCGCGCGAGTTTCCCGGATTTCGGTCCCCATCACACCTGCGGCGCCGCGGACGAGCACGATCCGGTAAATTTCCCCTACTTCGAGCCTTACCTCAAGGAGGGCTACGGCCACACCCGCAAGTGCTACCGGTATTTCGGCAACGGCTGGCTGGAGTGGCATCCGGAACCCGACGATTTTCGCGCAAACAGTTTCTGCCGATTGAAAAACCTCGATAGGGACGAATCCGGGCTGTTCGCTGCTAGGCAGGGGCACACCGGCTTGCTCGACATCGATGTAAAGGCACCGTATGCCGGCGTTGAAGTGAATCTCGACCTGGATTACAGACAATCGGGTGCAAACAGCCGCATCTGCGTATATCTGCTCGACGGCACCCGGCGCACCAACGTCTGGGAACGGTCGGGTCCGGGGGAAGGCCGGCAGACAATCACGATCCCTCACACTCAATCGGGTCTGTTTCGCTACACACTGCGAATCTCCGGCCACACAAGAGGCGACGGGTCGGCCGCGTTCGCCTTGAGGCGCCTAAAAACGGTCTTTCAGGAAAACATATTCTCCCTGCCCGGCTTGTACCCCGGGCAAAACATCGTGACAGTAAAATGCGAAGCCGACCCTGCAGCTTGCACGGCGCAGGCTGCTCGTAACCTATGAGTGGGACGAAGGCCGCAACTGGCGCAAATCCCGCTCGGTTACTAAGACCTTCCGCGAGCTTCCAGGCACCTTCAGGATCAAAGTGGCGGGACCGAAGATGCCCCGCATGAAGAAGCTGGCCGTCAAGCTCGAACGGGAACGCTGAGGAGAC
>SDBV01008924.1_pt1 | contig 13423 bp, 9 predicted proteins | sample 2277081 | NCBI WGS metagenome assembly SDBV01 (sample SAMN10402039, study PRJNA504765) | marine sediment metagenome | isolation source: marine sediment core GS10_PC15, 223 cmbsf | place: Arctic Ocean: Southern Knipovich Ridge | collected 2010 | reverse complement strand
CCCAACTTCAGGGCCGCCTTATACCTGGTATGGCCGGCGATAATGACACCATCCGAGTCGACAACGATCGGTTGCCGAAACCCAAACTCCCGCAAGCTGCCGGCCACGGCATCCACTGCCTGGTCGTTCTTCCGCGGGTTGTTATCATAAGGCCGGATCGAATCCATGGCCCGAATCTCAATGTCAAATTGGGTTGTCTGCATTACAAAAATCTCCTCTGGTTAGAGTTCAAAAAAGTCACCCTTCAAACAAACTGCCCTATATAAGGCGACCCATTCCCACGCCATCAGAAGAAAAATGTGGCGCGGAGTACCTAACGACTTAAGCCCATTCTTGCCTAACATCAAAACGTTTTGCCGCGATGAAGTTGTCGCTTTGCGCAGAAAAGACGCGCGAGTTTTCACGTTGTCTTCTCGGTGTTTTTGCGATTGCATTACACTTGCTTCTTGAACATAGATGCCATCATGGTCAACCGCAAGACGCGGTTTATAAACCTCGTTTACCACAAGAGATTTTCTTACGGAAAAAGTTGTCGCACCGTTTTCTTTCTTGGCTATTGCAAATGAAAACCTTGTTTAGAAAGCGGCATCCTCGTCGCCCTCGAAAAGCTCCATGCCCTGGAGCTATCGAGCAACGCTTGATAACATTAGTGCGGCTTGCATAGCCAATAAACGTAAGCGCGCAGCCAATACGCGATCATTGAATGCGCATGCATAAAGGTGCCGGTGTCTACGGAAAACGGATGGCTGTGAAATAGGGTAACGAGAATCCCACGTCACGCAGCCCGATATCAACGATTCAGTCCACGGCAACATCGAAGCGGCATGCCGTGTGTGCGATCTATGCCTGCTTGCCGAAGAGTTCGAGCTTACGCTCGTGCGAGCAGACGGCTCGGAAGGTTCCGCGCTTTTTGCCACGACTGAAGCGGGAGTTGTTGCCTTTGTTGGTTATCTCTCGAATTATTGCGGCGTAAATCGTGGCATGCGGCGTGGCCGCGTCGGATTTCCACCAGCCTTTTTCGGCGGCGATCTCGACGATCTTTTTGACGCCGAGTTCCTTGTCGGCGTCGACCATGACCATGAAGGCGGCGGTTAGCCCGGAAATCTTTTTTGGCTTGGTCGGCTTGGCCACCTTCGCGGCTGTTTGTCCCGTGTCACGTCCCTTTGTCGCGGTGGCCTTCTGAGTCGGCTCGGCGGTAGTCTTCGCGACAATTGCCGCCGTGGGCGACGTGGTGGCGACTGGTGCCGTCTTCGCACGGCGATAGGGCGCGGGCCGTTTCATGTTGGCCAAGTCGGCCTGAGTGCATTGGCGCAGCAGCCGCCCGGCCGTTTTGATGCGGACCGTGCGACCGGTGATGAGGTTCTTGGCGTCCCAGCCGCCGCGCGGGTTCTCGGCGTCGATGCGCACGGGCACTTCGCTGTTGGTTACCTTGGCCATGTAGGCTTGTCCGATCTTGATCTCGTTCTTCTTCATCTTCGTTTCTCCCGAAAAAAGGGTTGGTGTTGTGCCCACAGACACATAGCAGCCATGAATTTTGCAACAGCTCAAGCGCACATCGCGAGAATTCCGCCGGAATATCGAGAGTTTTTCAAATCTGTACGAAAAAACGCGATTTCTCCCAAGTTACGCATGCCTCTTATTATCTCTATATTTCCAGGCCTCTCGGGTTCGCGTTTCTGGCATCCAGCGGTACAATGGCCGCTTACTGCTGATTCACTGTCACTTGTTTTTAAGTGCTGCGACACGATGATCTGCGATGACGAACACATGGCTTGGCTGCAGCGGCTTGCAGAAACCGTGGCTGGGTGCATGACGGCCGACAGCCCGATGGGACCGTTGGGTTACCGCTACGGTGAAGATGAGGATTGCTGGGCGGTCGATATCTATCCCACGCCTGTCGAGTTGGTCGGCGGCGCGATGGACGGCGAAGTAGTCGCCCCCGGCGTTAGCCTGGATGTGGAAGAATTGCGTTCGGCGTTCGAACGGATTGACGCCCTGGCCTGGCATTCACTCGGGTTTCCAAGCGATGAAGGGCCCAGGTTTGTCGTTGAAGGGATGTATCGGGGGTGTAACGTATTATTGCAAGTACTAGCTTACGCCCCGGACGACGAGGAGGTGGGCATGAAGTTGAGCACGACTTGATCAAGGTATTGCTTATCAGAACGGATGAAAACATGAGATTGGTAACGGACATCAAAGACATCGAGAAACTCGCCGCGGAGAAGGAGGACCAGAACTGGCGTTTTCGCTGCTTTCTCAAGGGATGCGACCTTGAGGTTGAGGAGTTGGATGCTATTGTCCACCGACTGAATGATACGGTGTCGGCGAAAATCGACTGTCATTCTTGCGGTAACTGCTGTCGAGTCATGCGTCCCGTCCTCAAGACGAAAGATATCAAGCGTCTCGCGGCTCATCTGTCCATGCCGCCAAACGAGTTTGAGAAGGAATATCTCGTGAAAGATGATGAGGGTGAAGGGCTCACTTTCCAAACGGAACCTTGCCCTTTTCTCTCGGGCAATTCTTGTACGGTGTACACGGCCAGGCCCGAAGACTGCCGGTCATATCCGCATCTTCACAAGAAGGATTTCGCCTTTCGACTCAACGGGGTTGTCAACAACTGTTCTTGCTGCCCAATTGTGTATAATGTTTACGAACTCCTGAAAGACGAACTTCAAGACCTCGAATGGGAGTCGTATTTTGAAGATTACGAATATGAATAAAGGGAAGATATAATGGCAGACAGCCTAGTCGACAAACCAAAGTTCTTTGACGATGACGGAACCGAGATCAATCCCGACCTCACCTCGAAACCATCTCTGTGCGTTTCGTGTGTGAAGGACGATGATCCAAACGAAGAAATTCCATGCACTCTCAACCGGCTTGACCAGCAAGACGAAGATGATTTTCGGTGCGAAGCGTACGTCTCGAAGGAAGGTGATTGATTTTACGAGCAACTGCTGAACGTACTTTCAGGATTCATCGCGGATGAGTTTTAGCAACTCTTTGGCAGACAATTTCCCGCTCATGTCCGTGCCTTGCAGCAAGCTGTCGGCCAAATCGCGTTTGCTGGCGTGAAGCTGCGTGATGCGCTGCTCGATCGTGCCTTGGGTAATGAGGCGGTAGATCGTCACCGGACGCTGCTGGCCCAGCCGGTGGGCGCGGTCGGATGCCTGGTCCTCGACGGCCGGGTTCCACCAGGGGTCCATGTGGATCACGTAGTCGGCGGCCGTCAGGTTCAAACCCAGCCCGCCGGCCTTCAGGCTGATCAAGAATACGTCGCCTTCGCCCGCCTGGAATGCTTCTACGCTCTGCTTGCGCTGGCGGGCCGGCGTGCTGCCGTCCAGATACTGGTACGATATGCCTTTGCGGTCCAGCTCGTCGCGCAAGATCGACAGATGGCCGACGAATTGGCTGAACACCAGCACCTTGTGATGGTTGTCCAACAGTTCGTCCAGTGTTTCGGAAAACAACGCCAGTTTCGATCCGGCAATTTCGCAGTCGTCCAATACCAGTCGCGGATGGCAACAGGCGCGTCGCAATCGCATGATTTCGGCCAGGATCTGCAAGTGCTGCGAGCGGCCGTCGCCCACGTCAGCCAGTTTTTCGATCGCCCGTTGCCGCAATGCTTCGTAGAAAGCCGCTTCCTCGTCGCTCAGTTCGACCTGCAACGTAACTTCGGTGCGCGGCGGCAGTTCCGCGAGCACTTGCGATTTCGTGCGGCGGAGGATGAACGGCTGAATCAGCTTCTTCAGACGCCGTCGCGTATCGCGGCAGCCGTCGCGTTCGATGGGCACGGCAAAGCGATTTTGAAAACTCTCAAGCGAGCCGAGCAGCCCCGGATTGATGAACTCCAGCAGGTTCCACAGTTCGCCCAGGTGGTTTTCCAGCGGCGTACCGGTCATGATCAGCCGAAAGTCCGCCTCCAGTCCCATCGCCGCCCGAGAACGCCGGGTGGCCGTGTTCTTGATCGCCTGGGCTTCGTCCAGGACGACTGTGTGCCACGATTGCGATTGCAGCCGCTGGGCTTCACTGTGCAGCAGCCCGTAACTGCAAAGTACGAGGTCGCGCGGCCCCAGCTTTTTCAGCAGTGCCGAACGGTCGCCGGCTCCAAAGACGCGTATGTTGAGCGTCGGCGCAAACCGGCGGACCTCGTTCATCCAGTTGAACACGACCGACGTCGGCGCAACCACCAGCGCCGGTCCGTCGGCGGCGCGGTGTAACAGCAGGGCCAGGGCCTGGATCGTTTTGCCCAGACCCATGTCGTCGGCCAGGCAACCGCCCACGCCCCAGGCCGCCAGCCGTGCGAGCCAATGAAAACCCTCGTGCTGGTAGTCGCGCAATTCGGTTTGCAGCGTCGAAGGCACTTTGGGCCGCACGTCGGCCGCCTCGCGCATGCGGCGGACCCAATCCTTCCAATGCCTATCCGACTTGAGCTTGACCGACTCGCCCAGGTTCTCCAGCACCGCCGCTCGTACGCGTGGAAACCGCAGCTTCTTTTGATTCGACCGCCGGTCCCCATAGGCGGCCAACTCCTCGATGCGCTGCCGCAACTGTTCGCTCAGCGCCAAGAACCGCCCGTCGTCCAGCTTGACAAATCGCGACGGGCTGGCCTCGACCAAATCGATCAGTTTCATCATATCCAGCGACAGGGACTTGTCCACCTTCAAGTTGCCCGACGCCGCAAACCAGTCGCGGTCCTTGCGGATGTGCACCTGGAGTTGGGACGCGGTCGCCCGGCCAGCCAGGTTCAAACTGCGGCCTTGCGGCCAGTGCAGCACGACACGCTCCGTGGCAAGCAGGTCTTCCAATTCGATTAGTGCTTCCAGGGCCTCGAACGGCGATGGGAAACAGATCGACGTATCGTTTTCCGCGCGGGCCGCGATTTCGGGACATGCAGTGATCGCGTCTTCCTGGTGCCGAAGCTCTTCGGCTAGATCTCGTCTGGCTGTCTTCGGGTGGCCGCCGATGTTTGCGAAAACGTTGGCGCCGCCTTGCCCGGGCCGGCAAAACGGACCGTCGTCGCCAAACGGTCGCACGAAAAACTCGGCCCGCAAACCGTCCTGGTGCGGCAGCAAGTGGACGTGCGGCCGGGAATCGGCATCGATGCTTTCACCACCGCTTGCCTGGCCGCCGATTTCCGAATGCACCGAGACCAGCGATGCCACCGGCTGAATCGCCTCGACAACTTGACTGGCAGCCGAGGCGGGCACCTTCAGCTTGCCGCCGAGTATGTGGTCAAGCTGCAAATGCTGGTCGCTAAAAAACACCATCACCACGCGCTGAGGTCCGTCGGCGATCATTCGGAATCCTTCGTCGTCGCGCCGCGGCTTGGGATCGAGTGACAAACTGATGCGGCCGTCGTCCTCTTGAACCACGATCAGTTGTGGCTGTTGTTCGACAATCTCCAACGGGTTATCGCGATCGCCTTCCGAAAAGACTCGCGGGTGACCGATCAGGGCCCGGGCGGCCCGCAGGTCGTCATAATGGAAATATGTTTCCGTATAGCCGCGGTAATTACGGTCGGAAAACATATCCAAAGCCCGGCAGAGTTCCCGATCCTGGTCGGTGAGGAAGGCAAATTCCGGTTCGTTGAATTGCTCGTAAAGCCGTTGCCGCCCGACCTTACGGCCTTTTGTCCAACCACCGCCCTTGCGTTTCTGATAAAACGCTTCCAAGCTGATTGATTGGTATCTTGTGTTCAGTTCCCAGATGATCCGCTCGTTCTCCGACGTGGCCTCGGTCCCGGGCGGATCATCGCCGGCCAGTTGGGCGATGGCACTCAGCGACCGCTGCCACACGGGTTCCGGCTCCACCAGATCGATCAGGCTCGTCGTTCCCAGCCGGACGTGTGCTACTTTGTGCTGTTCGGCCCGGGCGGCGGCGGATTTTAACTTCGATTTGCCGGCCAGACCGTTCGCTTCGGCCGCCAGCCAGTCGAGCCCGGACGTGTGATAGGCCTTTGCGATCTGAACGAGACCGTTGATATGAAGCGATGTGTCCTCATCCGTCAGCAGCCAGTTGGCGAAGTAGCCCACCAGAATCGCCTCCAGCGGCGACCGGCAAAGCTCTTTCAATTGAGCGGCAAACGTTGCGGGGGATGACGGCGATTGCTTGAAGGCAATCGCGGCGGCGACCACTTCCATCGCCGCGGCATAGTTGCCTTTACGTGCCTTTGTCGCCGAAGCGACAATCGACCGCGCCTTGGCGAGCATGTCGGCCGAGTCACGTCTGAACAGCAACAGCAGATACAGCAACGCCGGCAGATGCGCGATTGCCGCGAGCTTGCTCTTCGGCTTCCCGCCCGGCATGGCCGCGCCGAGACACGCCTCGGCCTGCTCGAAATCGCCTCGCAATAGCGCGATGCATCCGATCACTTCGTTCAGTTTTTGCCCCGTCTGTTTGTCGAGCCGTGTGAGTGACTCGAGGTCGCCGCGCGCGACGGCAAGGTCCAGCCACGCGGCCAGAAAGTCATTGTCCGGCGACGTTTGACCGTCGATCAACTCGTCGAATGCGGCCAGCACCTCTCTGCTGCCGTCGGGATTCGTGATCATCCGCGGCACGACGTCGGCCAAGTACATTTCCCGCAGAAGGGGATCGAGACGGTCGAAGATGTCGCGGCTGAACGGATCGAGCAGTCTGATATTCCGATCGCGGTTCTTGCCACGCAAATACTTTCTAAAAATGTCTACTTCCCCTCGATAGAACGCAATCCGCAGATCCCGCGTCGGCCGCGCCCGGCTGTAATAGCCGCTGGATGAACCGTTCACGACGACATCACTGAGCGTTTGGAACCAATCGCCGCGAATGGAATCCTGCACGGCCAAATCCTGGATTTCGGGATTGACCCGTGTACTGCTGTAGGAACCCTGAACGAGAAAACCCTGCCCCAACAGTTTGTTGACGATCGGGCTGATAGACGTCTTGTTGAGCCGTTTTCCTTTGCTGTCCGTCCAGCCCGATTTGCTCGAAAGGGCAGATAAGTCCTTGCGGCTCAGACTTTCATCGCTGAGAGCACAAAGTTGAAGGACGTGGCGAGACTTAGCGTCGAGCCGGGCGTAGTGAGCATGGAGGTTATCCGCGGGCATGGGATGACTCCGTTCATAAGAGACTATTTTGAGTTTCTGGATAATGGCAAATTGCAGACCTGCGCGAGCTAATCGTCATCGAGTTCATCTAACAGTTCCGTCTTCCGCTTTTCCAAGCCCTTCAGCTTGGCCTTCAGACCCCGGATTTGGCTTTTGACAGACTTCAATTCCGTTTGCAGTTTCAACCGTGAAAGACAGGGCGCCCCGTGTTTATCTTTTACCAAAGGGTTCTTCACGGAATTTAGTGGCTAATGCCATCCGGTAGTAGTTCTAGTTTTCCACAATAGAAGAGGATTCGTGTCCGATAGTTGTTGAAGCTTCGGAAGCCTCGGGTCTCTGGGGTCAGGCCCATTAACGCATCCAGGTACAGGTTGGTTTGGTCATCAGGCGGATCTGGCGGTACATCCGCGTAGTAATCGTCGTCTATGTCAAGCAAGGTGTGCAAGCACTTACTCTCCTCGGGCGGGAGGTCCTGGGTTTCCTGCCACTCGTAGTCGTTGTCCCACAAGACACCTGCCGCGAGACACTCTAGCAGTAAGTCCCATTCTTCCTTGTCGCAACTGGTGTCGTCAGGCATCTCGTCTAGCTCAACTCGCTCACGAGCGGCTTCCAGAACCAACCTCCGCCAGTACGGTGTCCCCCGACGAATCTCTGGATCGCCAATTTCTTGGTGCAATTGGTCCTTCGCAAACTCGTAGACCGTAGCAACAGCGGCCTCGATAAAGGCCGTGAGCATTGGCGGCGGTTCGTTCGGACACAGCAACCCGCGTGCTGAGTTGTAGAGTACGACCAATTTCTGATTCGGCTGCAACTGATCAAACGGGTCGATGCCAAGCTCCACATCACCCATGGTGATCAAATCGACGATCATACCCAAAGACAGTGTGAAGAATCGTCGTTCGGCACCAAGAAGAACTCGGTCTCCGCTAGGCGTGTGGTACATGTGGGTTTCTCCGCTTTATGGATGCTCGTTTCCATGAGACCGGTCTCATCATCGGGTTCTCTGCAGATTACGCAAAGTCTGGCGACGGGCAGATATCTTACCAGTCAGTCGATTCGTGCGACACCCTTCGTTCGACCCGCACCATAAATTTCACAAAATATCCATTCTTTCTGCGAAGGACATCTTCTTACTGGTTGGCGAACTGTAGCGGTTTGCCATTGATCGAATCAAGGAGAACGAACTGATCGTCGCGTTCGAGTCATTCGATCCCATATAGCAACAACTTCGTCCGGCCGAAAAAACACTGCGTATTTCCCAACGACGCGATGATATTTCATATGCCGATCTCCATCACGCCATATCGAGTCGACACTTGAAGGTTGCCGTCTAACGGCAGTCTTGATCAAGGGAAAGGTAAATGTCATCGAAAAATCGCGGCGAAAAACAGTGAAAACGTGCGCGTTTTTTCTGCGCAAAGCAACAACTGCCATTACGGAAAAACGCCTTGATGCTGGGTAAGACTAGACATTAAGATGTAGGTACTTCCCGCCATAATGGTGGTAAATTGGCACGGGAATGGGACGCCTTATTAGAGACAGTTTGTTGCGAGGGTGACTTTTTTTGAAACCCCGCCAATGGTGGTTATTTATGGCTCGTCTGGAAGTTGCACGCGTAGACATAACTGGTATGTACCAAAGGCTTTATGGAAAACCATATCGGTGCTTCCCCTACCTCATTCGCCGTCATATCGTCCCTAAACCTACGCCTCTGGTGGATGATGCAACGACGAAGGTGGTAGGAGTGGCCCATTTTGTCGATATCGAGCGGTGGTCTTTGAGGGCCCCTCAGTGGTCTCGATTATGACCGCGCACTCGAATCTCGAATGAACATTATTTGCTGCGTAGACGACCCAATTTACCAGTGATATTCAGGCCATTGATTCAGTACGGGCTTATGATAGCAACCCGCGTAAGAACGACCAGACGGCTGATGCCGTGACCACCATTATGTTGGGTTCGGATTCCCTCAGTAGTTGTTGACTCGGATGGTGTCATTTTCGCGAGCCATAGTCAAGTATATTGAGGCGGATTTAAATCACAAGCCCGCATCTTCGGAATTTCCGAAGATAGACACGTCGCAGGAGAATACGACTGGCGGAATTCGCCAGTCAGATATTTCGAATTGGGATCGACTGGAAACTTTTCCAGTCAGAAACACACATTAGATCCATCTGGAGAAATTCGCCAGATAGAAACACGCAGTCGGCCGAGCGCTTTGGTTGTTCTGTAAGAACCTGGCGGACATGGGATCGGGCGGGCCAGACGCCGCCGCCGGTGCGGATTGGCCGCTCACTCTATTGGCGACCCAATGAGCTAGTCGCCTGGGTCGAGGCCGGGTGTCCCGACCGGGTGACATGGGTTGCCCAAAGAGATGATTAAGACGGGTCGACCGGCGGGAATGTGTTTGCGGTGGGGCGGGAATTCTTCGGAATTCTCGCCCGATTGGGCGGATCCCGCTTGAGCTTATTCCCAAAGCCGTGCTCACTGTGACTCGTTATCCGACGCTTTGTAAACTTTTTATGAAAAAACATCGAAATGGAGACCAATATGGCAAGCATCTACAAAAAACCGGTTGTCATGCGCAACCCGAAGACGGGCGAAAGGGTGAAAACGAAGTCGAAGAAATGGTGGGGACGCTACACTGATTCGCTCGGCAGCGAGAAACGGGTGCCGCTGGCGACCGACAAGATGGTATCGCAGTCGATGCTCAATGAGTTGGTGCATAAGGTCGAACGCCAGAAGGCGGGTCTTGACGATCCGGTTGAAGACGAGATGATTAAACCGATCGACGTCCATCTGGCCGACTTTGAAAAGAGCCAAAGGAGCAAGAACAACTCGCCCCGGTACGTTGTCGAAATAATGTGTAAGATTCGAAGGTTCGTGGAAGCCTGCAATTGGAAACGCACCGGCCAGATCAAGGCCACCGACGTGCAGGGCTTCTTGGCCGACCTGCGCGAACAAGGCCTGAGCATACAAACCAGCAACCACTATCTGCGAGCCATCAAGATCTTTATGCGCTGGCTTGTAATCAACCGGCGACTGAAGAGCAATCCGTTGGATAGCCTTTCGATGCTCAACGCGCGTGTCGACCGTCGTCACGACCGGCGACCACTTTCGCAGGATGAATTCACACGGCTGGTCAAGGTGGCGGAATCGGGACCGCCGATCGAATCGCTTTGTGGCGTCGATCGGGCGATGCTCTATATCCTGGCGGCGTGGACCGGCTTGCGTCGAGGCGAACTCGGGAGTTTGACGCTGAAGAATTTCAAACTGGACGGCAGCCCGCCGACCGTGACCGTCGAGGCGGCATACAGCAAACACCGTCGCGAGGACAATCAGGTTCTGCACCCGGAAGTGGTCAGCCAATTCCGCGACTGGCTCAAGCTCCGCCGCCCCGAGCCGGGCGAGATCCTCTTCCCCATCTCCGAACGCACCTGCGGCGTGAATCGCAAGACGGCCAAGATGATGCGCGAAGACCTGGCCGCAGCCAAACGGGTCTGGATCGCGGAAATAGACGACGCCAAGGAGCAAGAGCGCCGCAAAAACAGCGACTTCCTCAAATACCAGGACTCCAACGGCCGCTTCGCCGACTTCCACGCCAACCGGCACACGTTCATCACCAACCTATGCAAGGCCGACATCTCGCCCAAAACGGTGCAAACCCTGGCCCGCCACAGCGACATCCGCTTGACTATGAATCTCTACAGCCACGTAGATTTGGAAGACCAATCAGCGGCTATCTCAAGGCTGCCGGGTCTTTCTGCGAAGAAAGACGGACGGGTTGCCGGGTGATACCCACGCTGGCGGTTGGAGCAATGGCAACTATACGCTCCGATGCAACCTCTACTGGCACACCGAGACGACCGCGTTAATGTTCTCCGTTGGCCTGGCGCTTTGGTCGACCATGAGCTTTATCCTTCAGCACCGGCGTATTCTTTCAAGTTTCTTCCACCAGTGGCTTGGTCCGCGATTTCTTTATCTTTCCGGCAATAAACCGTTCGATGTAATCATCATCAATCACTTCCGGTTCCGGCAAATTGCTATCCATCCGTGCATATAATGAATCCCAGCTAAAGGCCTGAGATCTGTCACGGATCACTTGTTCATCAGGCGTCTCAAGGGCAGCCTTGGCCGCCGCATCCAGTCCGAGAAGCTTGAGGCGCTTTTCGATCGCGCTGATCACTACTCGTAAAAACCCGTGATCTCCCGTACGCTCGCGGACCGTCTTCTCCGCGCTCTTCTCGCCGTTCTTTTGGATGATCCGGGTCGTTTCGGCCGGTTCCTGGGACCGCTGCCATCCGTCCCACGCCTCCCGCTCGACAACCTCTAGTTTTTTGGCTTCCTTTACAATCATTTCGTCCGAATTACGGACTCGTGACTCCATCCACTCTTTGCGAATCGCCTTGAGGTCGTTCGAGATCGACGCTTGGCAGACACCAAGTTCGCGGGCTAGGGCCGCCTGCTTCCAGCCCTTCAAATAAAGGTCCGCCACTTGTGTGCGACGTAACTGGATCTGCATATTTTCCTGTCGTGTACGTCCCATGGCGTTATCTCATCGCCTGGACCGCTGTGTTAGTGAGCACGACTGGGTCAGCACTGACGTCCATCGTATCACGGTTAGCGGTCTGAGCGGTGAACCTTTCCCAGCGCTCGACGATGACGTCGCAGTACGGCGGGTCTAGCTCCATGAGAAAGGCCCGGCGGCCGGTCTGTTGGGCGGCGATCAGCGTCGAGCCACTGCCGCCGAACAAGTCCAGCACGTTCTCGCCGGGACGCGACGAATACTGGATGGCGCGGACGGCCAGTTCGACCGGCTTTTCGGTCAGATGCAGCATACCGGCCGGATTGACTTTCTTGACCGACCAGACGTCCACAGCATTGGCCGGACCGAGGAACCGATGCGCGGCCCCCTCTTTCCAGCCGTAGAAGCACCACTCATGGTTCCCCATGAAATCCTTGCGCGTCAGGACCGGATGCTCCTTGACCCAGATGATCGCTTGGGAAAAATACAGCCCGCAGGCCGTGAGCACCGGGGGGTAGTTACCGCAGTTGGCATATCCCCCCCAGATATAGAAAGACCCGCCCGGCTGCAGGACCCTCGAAGCGTTTCCAAACCAGTCGTGCAGTAGCCGATCGAATTCTTGGGAACTGATGAAGTCGTTGACCAATGGCCGGTCTTTCGCCTGCAGCTTGCCAGGCCTGCGGCGGGCCTTTCCAGGTCGGCCTTTCCGCTGATGGCTCTTCGATTGGAAAGTTCCGAAGGAGCTGTGGCCGGCGGCAATGGCGTTGCGGCTACGGGGCTCGACCCCCACGTTGTAGGGTGGGTCGGTGTTCAGCAGATGGATGGTCTCACCATGTATCAGCCTGTCGACGTCGTTCGAGCTGCCGGCATCACCGCAGAGCAGCCGATGAGTTCCCAGTATCCATAGATCGCCAGGTCGTGTGGTCGCCTCGTCGGGCGGTTCGGGAATGTCATCAGGATTCGTCTGGCCATCTTGCGTCTCTTCGCCGAACAGTTGATCGAGTTCCTCCTGGGTGAATCCCAGCAGCTTCAGGTCCATGCTCAGGGCCTCCAGTTCCCGCAACTCTTCAGCGAGTCGCGACTCGTCCCAGTCGGCCAGTTCGCCCAGTTTATTATCGGCGATGCGGTAGGCGCGGATTTGCTCCGGCGTCAATCCGCTGGCCACGTGGACCGGCACCGTCTTCAGACCCAGCTTGAGCGCGGCCTTCCAACGCGTGTGGCCTGCGATGATCACGTAATCTTCGGTGACTACGATCGGCTGGCGAAAGCCGAATTCCTCGATGGACCGGGCCACGGCATCAACTGCTCGGTCTTTGTGACGGGGGTTACAGTCGTAGGGAATCACGTCCTTGATCGGTATTGAGATGATTTTCACTTTCTCCTCCTGCGTCAAAGGGAATCGATTTGCCAAAAAAAAGGAGCCAGCAGCAATCGACGGGCACTCCATCACGCGGATGGAAATGCGCATCAATCGCTGCTCGCTCCTTATTACTATCTAATATAAGTTTGCCCCAACATCTGCGATCAGTCAAGACGGCTTTAACCGATTTTTTGCCAAATGTGCTCCCTGAGGGCCACATCCGATTGTCGTCGAGCGCGGTCTGCAACCCATCGTGGCCGAGTTCGACTGAAACAAGCAGTGGAAAGCTTTGTGCTCAGGTGCTCTCCAAACCAACACCTTGGTATTATTCCGATCCCACCAAACGACGGTTCTGAAGGCTTTTCTTGGTTTCAGCGACATATCAGACACGGACCTATCGTCGTAAACCCTTTCTCGTGCGGTACTTAAATGGCGTCGAGGTCTGTCGAAACC